>Ga0256845_1002771_pt1 | contig 12361 bp, 6 predicted proteins | sample RiftiametaG_FD_189101 | JGI IMG/M metagenome (GOLD analysis project Ga0256845, IMG submission 189101) | Tube worm associated microbial communities from hydrothermal vent at the East Pacific Rise, Pacific Ocean - Riftia | ecosystem: Host-associated > Annelida > Integument > Unclassified ... | reverse complement strand
AAGTAATTAGAGGTGGCGAGTTAAATTCCAAAAAAGGAGTAAACCTACCAAACACAAATATTTCACAACCAGCACTGACTAAAAAAGACATAGAAGATGCAATTTTTGCTATCGGATTGGAAGTAGATTGGATTGCATTATCCTTTGTTAGAACAGGAGATGATTTAAAACAATTACATGATTTAATCAAAAAGCATTCAGCCTATAAAATACCTGTTATTGCAAAAATAGAAAAACCTGAAGCTGTTAAAAATATTGATTCATTAATTCCATTTTGTGATGCTATAATGGTTGCCAGAGGAGATTTAGGGGTTGAAATACCTATGGATGAAGTTCCCTTAATTCAAAAAAGACTGGTATTAAGAGCTAAACAAGCTCGAATTCCTGTAATTATTGCAACTCAAATGATGGAATCTATGATTGAAAACTTGGTTCCAACAAGAGCCGAAGTAAATGACGTAGCAAACTCAATTATGGATGGTGCCGATGCAGTAATGCTATCTGGCGAAACAAGTGTTGGAGTTAACCCAACAAATGTAATTGAGCATATGACCAACATTATCAAAAGTGTTGAAAATTCGCCATTAATTAAAGTTCCTCTTGATGCGCCTTTTATAAAAACAAATAGATATATATCAAAAGCTGTTTGCCATCATGCAGCTTTAATGGCCAATGATATTAATGCTAAAGCTATTTCAACTTTAACAAACTCGGGATATACTGCATTTCAAATTTCGGCTTGGAGACCCAGCAACGCACATATATTAGCATTTACTTCAAACAGGAGAATCTTAACAATGTTAAACTTACTTTGGGGAGTTAGTGCCTTTTACTACGACAATTTAGTAAATACAGATACCACGGTTAGAGAAATTAACAAAATTGCTCAAGACCGAGGATTTATTAATAAAAACGATTATGTAATTAACCTTACATCAATGCCCGTTAAAGAAAAAGGAATGGTTAACACCTTGCGTGTAACACAAATAGATTAAGTAGCTTTATAATACATGACTTTAAAATCATGTATTATACTTCCGATTTCATAGGGATGAAAATTTTATTATAATCCTCGAGGCAAAGTCTCGAGGATTACTTTTTGATTAAACTTTGATTTTTTATTTTAATTTACTATATTTATAAATCACCAAGACGATTTATTATGGGAATTAAGAATTTTATGGCCGCTCGAAAACAAACGGATAAATCTACTGGTCAGGCAATTTTAGTGTCGGATTTTATGACTAAAAAACTCATCACATTTAAACCAAATCAATCGGTTCTACATGTGATGGATCAATTAATTAAGAATCGCATTTCTGGTGGCCCAGTTGTAAATGATGCTGGTGAATTAGTTGGTATTATTTCTGAAGGTGATTGCATTAAACAAATTTCTGAAAGTCGTTATTTTAACATGCCAATGTCTGAAACAAAAGTTGAAGACCACATGATAAAAAATGTTGAAACCATTGATGGAAACCTCAACATTTTTGATGCCGCTAACAAATTTTTAAACTCTAAAAGAAGACGGTTTCCAATTGTTAAAGATGGAAAATTAGTTGGCCAAATAAGTCAAAAAGATATCCTAAAAGCGGCACTAAACCATAAAGGAAGTACATGGTAAATTATTCTCTTCGAATCAATAAATAATAATCGTTTTCGATAGCTAAATAACCTTGATCATAAACATAATAATAGGTTTTTCCTGCTTTGGTTACATAAATAGAAGTAAATACATTAAAATCAAAATTACTACTTATCAACTTTACACGAGTCACTTTTGTTTTACCTGTTAAATTTAATTCGCATAAGGTTTTATAATTTCTACGCAACCTATAATTCACATTGCGAATCATATTTTTACTTTCCTTATTCACTTTGTTATTAAATGTATTTCGGCAATAATCTGAACAAAATTTCTTGTCGATTCTTCCTTTAAAAGAATCATCACATTCTAAGCATTTTTGTACTTCCATAAATTACTAATTTTTGTATTTATTTAAACCTACTTCTACAAATTAATTTTTACTTATCGGCTTAACGGTATTGTATAAGAATAGTGAGGTTTTTATTAAACACTAGCTACCGCATTATTTTTATACGGTGTTCTAGGTCTTCTTTGTTTATTTTAGAATGGGAAATTGCTAGTATCTATATTTAGGTTGTTTATTTTTGGACTTTCAAATAAGTCTTCACTTTTATAAGGATTTCCAATGAATTTTCTAGAAAAATAACAAGCATCCATTAATTCAGTACCATTCATAATATACCATTCATTTTTGTATTTATTTTTTTTGTATTTTTTATGAAGAGTCTTTTCTAATTCTTTAAATTTAGATGTTGGGAAAAATTCTATAAGTCTAAATTCGAATGGGTTTCCAGTCTGCAACTGTTTTAGTCTTTGTTCAATGTTTTTTGTTAATCCGATTTTAAATAAGTCAGAATCTTTTATTGAAATGATATATACACCTTCTTTATTTTTACCTTTTTCAATTATTATATTTTTTCTCAAATCTCCTTGACAGTATTTTTTTCCTTCTTTCCAAAAAATCATTGGCTCTTCGTCAGAGATTAGATGAAACCCATTTTTTATTAGCATTTGATGTGAAGGGAAATACGCTTCTTTCTTTATACAATCTTCATCTTCAAATTCCACTTTACATATTTCTTTGTGAGATAAGTACTCAAGCCCATACCCTTCCATCTGTGAGAAATGTAACTCTGCTAAATATTCATCTATTCCAACAACAAACCAATCTTCGGCTCCATCTGAAGATGAAATCCAGAATAATGTTTTTCTACAATCTATATCGTTTCTCTGGTTCATTTATACAATTACCTACAACACCTGTATATAATCCTCAAATATACAAAACTATATTTGAATGTAATCGACTATATCATTTACTACCGAAAGTAACCGTTTAACAACCGATAAATAGTATAAACATGTTTCATCTTTGCAGTGTCGATACTGACAAACAAATTTATAAACCTGCACTGAGCCAAGTCGAAGTGCTTAAAACTTATCTTATGAATACGTTAAGAAACAAAGTTCAATTAATTGGACACTTAGGAAACAACCCAGAAATCATCACGTTAGATTCTGGAAAAAAATTGGCAAAATTTTCTATTGCTACCAATGAATCTTACAAAAACGCACAAGGCGAAAAAGTAACTAATACGGAATGGCATAATATTGTTGCGTGGAACAAAACAGCAGATATTATTGAAAAATATTTAGAAAAAGGAAGTGAAATTGCGATTGAAGGAAAGTTGACTTCTCGTTCTTATGATGACAAGGATGGCAATAAGCGATATATTACAGAGGTAGTGTGTAATGAATTGCTAATGCTTGGTGGAAAATAAGGTGGAGAATTGCTTTGAAAAGGAAAGAGCCTGTTAAAGCAGGCTCTTTTTTTATCTTTTAAAAACTATAAAAAAGCATTCTCTAAAACCTATGCTATCTAACTTTTACCAATTCACTAATTTTAGATTGACCTCCATCTTTTGTAAAAACTTTTATACCATAACTTTTAGGTTCTTTATCTGCCTTATCTTGAAAACTCAATTCGCTCGTATTTTTATATTGCACTAAATTCCCCTTAGTATCTTGCTTGTAAATAACAAAAAATGTATCATCATTCATCAATTTATATTTCCATGTGAGTACAATACCATTTTTGTTCTTTTTAATTTTTAAACTTTCAACAGGAGGGCGAACTCCTGTATCATACGGTTTCCCCATTACAGGAATAGAAAATTCTGATTTGTTATCACTCGTATCAACGGCTTGCAAAGAATAATAATATTTTACTCCTTTTTTAACAGCCCTATCTACATATTCTTTTCGGTCATTTTGTAACACCGTGAGTTGCTCCCACTCTTCCTTTAAATTCAATTTTCGGTAGAGTATTTGTTGCTTTACATCGTGACTATTACTCAAAGAAAAACCGAGTTCAACATAATCTTCACCAACACGAACCTTTTTAAAAACGGGTGTTGTTGGCGGAATTTTATCTGGTCTTTTGACCTTTAAAATTTCAGAAAATTTTGAAGTATTATGATTAAAATCCAGCGCTTCGGTTTTATAATAAATATATGGAGTCAACGATTTTAAAGTAACGGTGTCTATAAACACTGTTTGGACCTCGTTTTTAAGGCTATCTAAAGATAAAAAACCTTCTTTAATAACCGAAAATTCGTGTTCGGAACTGTTGGAACGATACAAGCGATATCCCATCAAATCCGATTCTGTATTTCTTTTAATATTGATACTAACCACTCCTGTCGAATCAATTTTACCATCTATAAATACCGGTTTTTTAGGCGGAATAGAATCGATTAATGTAACTGCGATAGGAAATGAAGAACTCACGTTATTTGCCGTGTCTAAGGCTTGAATTAAGTAATAATTTGTTTTCCCTTTTAAAAAACTTTTATCGATAAACGTTCTCGCATTTTTTGGTAATAATTTATCATTTATCAAGGCAAAATAACCGTCATTTCTTTCTGACCTAGAAATAGCAAATCCTTTAAAATCATCAGCAATTGGTACTTTCATTTCCCAAGTTACATGAACCTCATCAGGTTTAATATGTTTGGGTTGTTTTAAAAATGGTTTTTGAGGAGGTGTCAAATCACGGGGCATTCCCGTAACCTCTGCGAACTTTACTCGTTCACCGAAAATAGTTCGTCCATAAAAACTGTATGTATATTTTTGATAATTAACCAAACTATCTTCACTAAAACCATTGCGCTTAACTCCAGTATATCCCTTACCTCGAATTGTAAAAATAGGCGCATTATTTAACTTGGTAGGTTTTCCATTTATTATACGTTCTATATCTATTCCTGATAAATTGGGATGATCTTCCCAAACAAATCCCAATTGCGTATCACCTGTTTTTACAAATACTTTATTTTTATACGCTTCAGCATTCGAAACTGTTCTTATGGTTTTAGAAACAGATTCAATTTGATACACCGAAGAGTTTTCCACTAGTTTAACGCTGTATTTATAGGTTCTGTTTGGCTGAATATCTTTATCGACATATGACAGCCCTAACCCTCTTGCAGCATCCGCATTTTTAATCGCCGTAAGGATAGAGACCATAAATTGAAAATCTTCATCGGCCTTTTGCTGCTTTAGATTTGCAATACCTTCTGTAAAATCAAGGTTTCCTCCACTTTGTTCTTTACTTGCAAGATAAAAATCCTGAGAAATTTCAATTTCTATTTTTTCTGATTCATCTTTCGCACGTCGCGTTATAACGGCCCATTGCTCTTCTGTAAAAGGTTTGGTTCTTGTAATTTCCTTAAAATTATTTCCATCTCCTTCTGTTCGCTCTAAAATAAATCCGAATTGAAGACCAAGATCCAAAATCTTTTTTCTATCTGGAAAAAACCGTAACTCAACACTATTGTCAACATATCTTGCTGCAATTTTTATTTGACTTGTAGGTTTTTCTTGTCCCTGCACCATAAGAATGCTTAAAAAAGCAATACCTAAACTAATTATATTTTTAATCTGTTTCATGATTTTAATTTTTAAAATAATTCTAAAGGTGCTTCATATGCTTCTATAGGTCCCGTTCTAAAGTTCTTAATTATTGTTTGACTTACTGATGTTCCATTATTTTTCAATGCATTCACCCAACTTGAGCCATTCCACTCTTTGAGCGCAGCAGTTACCGTAAATTTATAATATCTATCTACAATAAGCGAATTCACTACTGGGGCTGGTTCTGGTGGTAAATCGTCATAATCATCTGAAGGTCCTGGATCTGGATAAACCATCAAGCCTTCTGGTGCTTCCATCATAGGTTCAAGATGAGCAATAACTGGAGTAAAGCCCATCGGCGCGGCATATTTACCCATTGGAGCTGGAGCAGCAATTTCAAGACCTCCGCCACCACCATCTGGTGGTAAAGCAAACTCTAATGGTAATGCAGGAAGTTCACCGATTGGAGGTGTTTTTATATATAAATATTCTCCTAAATTATTTTCTGATGTTTGTAAGCCTACATTTTCCCAAGCACCAGTTCCTTCAATTTTAATTTGCAAATTTTTAGTTACAATCATTTTAAACGTTCGCATTTCAACAGTACCATTATCTTGTTGCTCTGACACATCAAAAACTTCATCTGGATTTAGCCCAAATTTTACAGCAAGCGGAGACGTTATCGGAAAGTTAAATGAATTTTCTGGATGAATATATTGTATCAAAGCATTTTGTTGTTCTGCTGCCACATCTCCTTGGGTTACTGGAGCACCACCTCCAGCACCGCCATTTCCACAGGAAGTTCCTTTTTCAAAATCTTTATGAAAACTAAACGAAATTAAATCAAAAATTGTAATTGATCCATCAATAGCTCCAGCCACATAATATGGATTTGGGAATTCACCTGTAATCCAAGCTCCGGCAGCGATACTTGCAATATCCATATCCCACTTTACACTTCCATTTTTTTTATATTTTATCACTCCTGCTCCTGCCGAACCATACATACCCAAACTTCCTTTAGCACGCCAACCATTAATCCCAATTGGTGTATTACCATCACAACTACCCAAATATTCCATATAAGAAAGGTGTAATTCAGCACCTGCTGTTAACTCAAAACTCAATACATGTTTTTTGTTACCATTACCATATTCGGTCAATTTTTTTTCTCCACTCTTATCAAACATAAAACCAATTCCAAGGGCAAATCCTTTTCCTGTTTCGGTATTACTTCCAATACCTCCTGTAGCTGCTCCACCAACGCTAGGATAAACACCAAGGGCATTGTGATAATTTGTTTTAAAGGTATTTGTAAATCCTCCTGGGAATGGAATTGAATTTCCAAACATTAAATATTCATATAGGCTAATTCCAAATACATTGACCGTATTTAAATTTGCAGGTTCTCCAAATTTAAAATACCAATTATTCGTTTTTCCATTGATATCTAACACTAAAGACATTGGGCTAGGTGTCGTAATTGGAGGGGCATTTACGTTGACACTTGCACTTAAATTGAAATGTTTTTGCGGAAAATCATAATCAACCGTAAGAGTTCCATCAACTTTAGCCTTATCTCTTTTGTCAAAACCAGCACCTACATAAAAGTCGCCTGTAAATCCGATATAAGTCATTCCACCTGTACCCGAAAATGTTGCTAATAAACTCACATCAGCATTAAAAGTTTCTTCCTTTGGGGTAGTTGCCATAACGGCTTTTGCCGTAAATCCAAAAGATGATTTCTTAGGTGTAAATGAATATGTAGTTCCCGATAACGTTGCCTCCATATTTTTAAATGCTCCTCCTCCAAATCCTCGGAACGCTATACCTGGCAAAAATGTAATTCCAGGAGCAGGAAATGTAGCCTCTGCTTCTACCCTCCAATATCTATATCTTGCTGGGTTTAAATACATCGTATTTCCAAATTCTGCCAATGCGGCAACTTTAATTCCAGGCCCTTTAAACTCGGCACTTAATGTACCTATAAAACCATCACCAAAAATAGGATCATCACTTCTAAATCCAATAGCCCCTTTAATTTTTACAGCAGCCATATCGGCATGAATTGCAATGGAATCGATTAATCCACCTATAAATTCTGGTGCGAATTTTTTACCGCCCGATCCAGATTCGTCATTAATAGCAACTTCAACTCCCAACGTAGTCATTCCTCCAATTTTTGATGATAAATTAAAAATTACATCAAAATTTAATTTTCCATGCAACAGTTGATTTCCTGTGGCAGTCATTGAGTTGTATTCAATATTATCAATGGTAACCGGAAAATTTGCCATTTTCTTTTGAGGACTCGCAAATGCCCAATTTCCAGAATCAAAACTAAGTTTATTTGCGGCTAGGCTTGAATCATAATCAAAGCCAACACCTTCAAAACCTAACTCCATATTAATATTTTTTACGGGCCCTATTTCTGCGTCTTCCCAAGTAAAATCTCCATTAAGATCCATCGAAAATGTTTTCTTATCCTTATCAAAATATCCCGATAAATTCGAAGTTTCATCCAAAGTCATTACCCCTTTCAATAAATCTGCGGTTATGGGTTGATCTGGTGTTAAAGTAATTTGAAAATTTTTATTAGCAGCAGGATCAAGCGGTACGTTAAAAAGAGCGGTGTATGCTAAAGAATCGTCTAAATTATCGCCATCACTCACAGGTATTGCTATTCGACCTTCAATTCCTGCTTCTACAAAACTACTCGATAAAATTTCTAAATAAATACGATCGATACTTGCAACCATATCTCCAACTTCTGCATCACCAAAGCCTATTAAATTTTCTATCTCTGCCTCTAAAGTTATTCCAGTATCATCAATAATCATATCATTAATACTAATTTCAATAGGTTCACCATCAGGCGTGTTTATCTTATTTGGTGAAAATTTAATTGTGAGTTCTTCCATATGAAAACCTCTAAATAAATTGGTGGTTTCACCAGCATAAATTTCGGGAAATTCTATTGCAGGAGCATTCGCAACATCCGACCAATCATAGGAAATATTATTGGCAAGAATAATAAAATCGTGCGCTCCAGAATCTGTAGGAACACCAGAATCAGGGTCTGGAACAGTGCTTGATATAAGAGATTCATCAAGATTTCCGATAAGAATTAGGTCGTTCCAAGCGCTTCCAGTAGCAACTAAATTTGCTTTTGCTTTAGATGTACCATCATCAGGCAGTGGTATTAACCATTCTCGTGTAAAATTAACATCGAGTTCTATTCCATAGGCAGAAAAACCTGTTTCTTCCCATTCTATGTAGCATCCAGGATTGTCAACAGTTGGTGATTTAAAAGTAAAAGTGATTTTCCCGTTAATATTTCCGATGGTTATATCTTCTAAAAGTTCCATTCTTTCTGGTGGAAATTCAGGTGAATTTGGATGAAACTCGATATTGAGTGCTTTAAAACCTACCAATTGTGTTGGCCCCCAATTTGCGGGTGTTGTTTTTGCAGCAACTAAATTAAATTCTGATTTAGTCGCTCTAAAAACCATTTCGGTAATTGCGAGTTGATCTCCACTTGGAAAATTTAATCCCAAGGGAACTTTTACTGGCATTACGGCTCCAGATGCTGGATCATAATCTATTTCTTGATCTATATTTAAGGAAATCCAATCTAGAATATCTTCGGCATGGTCATGATTAAATGTTATACCTCCACCAATTCCTATAAGCCAAGCTATTGGATATGTAGGTGCGGTATTGTGTATTTGAGCAGTTACAAACCCTGAGACCAAATTATTGTCGTCATCTATGGTAATATCTGTAAATTCAACAGTCATATCCGTTTTTAACCAACCAATATAAACGGTTCCTGATCCTGAATAAGGCCCACTTGGCGCATCGCCAGTTAATGCTGTAGTTACAATTTCAAATTCGCCTTGCCCTTCAACGTGTTCGCCAGCAAAAATACTTTCTCCAACTGCTAAAGTTCCTGTTCCTTCTGCACCTGTATTCAATGCTAAAAGATCGGCCCCTACTGGAATACAAATAGTAGTAACACAAGAATCATCATCGTCTTCCTCTCCTGGAAAAAGAGGTGCAATGGTAAAGGTTGCACAAATTTCTGTTGGAATTTCATGATCAATCGCATATTCATGAATAAAAGGACCTCCACTCACAATTGACTCTTCATTATGGTCTTCATCCCAATTAATAGTTACGGTCATACTATGTGTTTCGAGACTATAGTTTTCGTTACAGGCAAGCAAATAATCGCGGTAGGCGATAACTCCGCCTAAAGTAAGATTACGTGGATTGTCTTCAGGTTCTGTTTGGAAAATATTGAGTTCGGGGGTTGCAAGTATCAAATCTGTACATTCACAAGTATCGCTATCATCTTCATCATCAAGAATTTCATCTACCACTACAACACCATCATTAAAATTATCTTTAATCCATTGTGGAAGGTCTATACAAAGAATTTTTTCACAAACTACTTCTTTGGTTTTTACATCAATAATTTCCATTGTGATACAAATTTCTGTTGGATGCTTATTGTCTTCAAAAAAAATACTTTTATAACGATGATCAATAAGTTCATCCATGCCATCACTTTGATTAAAAACATGTACACAACCCCAATTCACATTGGTTTTAATAGAATATTGAGTAGGATTTATCCCTCCTAAAACCTGTGCCATATATGTCATATTCATGGCTTGAAAACCTACTATCTGAACAGCAGTTGGGTTTTCTTCATCTTGTGGTAAGAACATTAAAATATTCAATAGCTCTTCTTCATTAACGTTCTCACAAACAGGAATAAGTACTATGACTTCTTCTACTTCAGGAACATAATCATACATTGCATCCCGAAAATCAGAAGGAACATCGATGCAAAAATCCATCCAACATAGTGTTGTTTGAGATTCTTTATCAAACAATTCTAATGAAATACATATTTTTTTAGGCGGAAAAAAATTATTATCCCTTACATCAATATAATAATGTTCGTGTGATGGTGCGTTGCTAGGCAATTCTATATCTTGATTCAAAAAGTCCCAACTAAAAAACATTTTCACTTCATATTTACTATAATCCAAGCCACCTGTTAATTCTTGCAAGTATAAATCGGCAGTAGTATTTACATTTTCAACACGTAAATAAAATGGATCTTCATTGGGTTGAGAAAGGGTGAATGAATTTTTTATTGTGTTTTCATCAACTGCATTACAGTCTACACCATCAAATTCACCACTTTCACCACCTCTATTTTGAGAGTTTATCTTAAACGTCCCTATTTTTACAAAACTATTTTGACCAGATTTGTATGGGTTATCATTATTGGTAACTGGCTTTATGCTCCATACATACTCCATTTCCGTCTCAGGCGCTTCAATATCTAAAGGCCAATTAAATCGAGTCCCGGCAATAATTTCTTCTTCTATAATTGGGTAATTCACATCAAAAGCTTGAGCGGCAGTTTGCTTAGCTCTAACTTCTGATATAGCAATAATATATTTTATTCCCTCATCTCCAGGAGGAGTTGGAGCTATTGGTGACCACGTAAAAATTGTAGAGGGTAACATTTGTGCATTAATACTCACGCCATCTATTGGATAAATTAATTCGGGTAATTGATAATCCGTAATCATCATTGGGCTACATACTGCTTCTTGACGTGTTAAAAACTGACCTTTTAAATCGACTATTGAGACGCAAAAAGAATATATTCCTGCTGGTAACAAACCTGTTTGAATAACCGTTCTTTCAATATTACCATAAAATTTTAAGGCATTATATGGAATAATTTCATCTGCCAAAAAAGTTTCTGAACCAAAAGGCAAATACATAATTGGCATACTTTCGGTTTTCGTTTCAATCACCAATTTACCGTCTTTATATATTTTTGTTATTATTTTATAGGGTTGATCTTCTCGTTTTTGATTTGTATTTATAACGGTTAGAATTGCAAGTTCTGTCCTATCAACCCATTCCGAAATTTCAGGGTTTGGGTGTGGATCTACATTTAAACTGACTGTAATTTCTTGTGCGCTTACTTTAAAAACAACACATAAAAATATTGCGAATATTATATTTAATTTTTTCATGATTCTTTTTTTAAAATTGTTGTAACAATGCAAATTGCATTCTATGTTCGTTTGTTATTGCATTAGGCCTGAAACTGCCATATTTGTAATTATTCAGTCTATATGATACGTTAAACAGCAGTTTTTTTGTGATTTTATATTTTGCCTTTAGCCTAAGGCTCAACCTATGGTCAGTTGTAAAATTGTCTCTTGTAATATTTGCTAAATTCATAGCGAAAGATGAACTCAATTTTTTATCAAAAAACTTATAACTAACCGTTGTTCCATAATTGCTCATTTTAATATTGCTTGTAGGCATTTCATTGTTAAAATATATTCCGATAAAATTTATATTCAACGGAATTTTTTTGAACATCAAATTATAATTCAAACTTACATTTTTCGATTTGGTAGCAATAAAATCATTGCTTGTTGTATCAAATTGATCAAACAAATTCAAACTACCGTTTGCATTTATTTGATGGTTAATCTTAACGGTTGAAAAGTTATAACTAGGTGATAAAGAGTACGAGTTATTAATGAGTTCAACTCGAATAATATTGTTAATTTCATTATTGTTAAAGCCAAAATTCGAATAGTTTGCATTGATTGAAAAAGCTTTGCTTATTTGTGAAAACACATTCACATTACTAATAATTCGCTTAGTGCTTTGCAAATTGGTGCTTTGAACATTGTTCTTTCTAATTCCAAACATTCCAGATATCGCTGTTTTATTTTTAAATAATTTAAAACTCGATTTCAATTTATAATCAAAGATATCTTTCTCAACATTTCTATAACCAACTGG
>Ga0256845_1002770_pt1 | contig 12361 bp, 9 predicted proteins | sample RiftiametaG_FD_189101 | JGI IMG/M metagenome (GOLD analysis project Ga0256845, IMG submission 189101) | Tube worm associated microbial communities from hydrothermal vent at the East Pacific Rise, Pacific Ocean - Riftia | ecosystem: Host-associated > Annelida > Integument > Unclassified ... | reverse complement strand
GCCAAACTTAAATTCCATGCTGATGCCTTTAGAAGTTTCGATATTAATGGCTCAGATGCTGAGTTTTCTCGCACTTCCATTAACTTTATTTATACTTTCTGATTGGTAATAATTTTTGACAAAAAAAGATGACTTTGCCACCTTTTATTTAAGAATATTTTTGAAAATAACATGTCGCATTAACTCGCAGGCAGTTCAATTAAGACGGGAATAGCAGGGCAATATAAAGCACAACGCACTGGTATTTTATAAATTTCAGACAGTGCTGTTTTGTAGAATGACAATTGCTTTGTATGTTGATCCTGTTGGCGTTGGATAAATTTTTGCAACGGTTCATTGTCCGCAGGCTCGGCAGTTTTAAAGTCAATTATCCATAGCGTACCTTGATCAATAAACAATCTATCAATAGCAATAGCGCGTCCATCCACGATAAACTCAGCCTCATTTACAGCACTCTCTCGTGCTTTAAATAGCCAGTCAAATTTTGAATCACTTTTAGTATTCTCAAGTAATTTAACAATAAACCCTTGCCAGCGCTCAATATCTTGTGGTGCTGTGCCGATTTCAATCAAGCGATTGCGAATATTCTGCGTGCTTGGCGTGAATAATTGTTGTTCGTAATATTGATGCACCAGCGAACCCAATGTACTTTTAAATAAACGCTCAAAGTTTTGCTGGTATTGAACAGATTCACCTTGTGTTTGCTCTTTGTTTGTAGATGCTTGTAATTGGGAAAATCGATGTAGCAAGGGTGTCTTTAGATCGGTTACGGTGTCGGGCGTTGTGTCAATTTTTTCAAAGCGATGCGTGAAAAATGGCATTAAAAATGCCAACAAAGAATTGCTACTGGCTTTATCAGATTGACTTACTGCACCCAATAAATGTAAATTTGTTTTGGCACGCGTCATTGCTACATACAATAAACGCATCGTTTCAAATTTATTTTGTTGCGATTCGATAAATTTCAAATATTCATAAGTGTCACTTTCACGCATATCAAGGGCGGATTTAATCGGCGCTAACAACAAAGATTGCTGAGGAAATTCACGCAATTGAATAATCGGCGCACTGTCACTCCTAGGCTTTTTACCTAAACTGGGAATAATAACAGTATCAAACTCCAGCCCTTTTGATGCATGAATGGTCATTAACTTGACCTGTGCTTTATCGCTGGGCGCATATAGGCTTTCCATTGCACTGGTAATGGCGGATATGTTAAGATTGTTGTGCTGTTCACAATGATGAATAATTTGCAAAAATTCATCTTTAATCGCCAATTCGGTATTTGATAATGTGGCATTTTCTAACCCTAATTGGTTGATGGTATGGGTTAGTAATTCAACAAAATTAAAGCGCCCTTGATTATTGACGGCATCTTGTAAGCAATGATGTAAGTGTTTGGCGCGTTTTTGCCCATCTTGACTCAGTTTTGCCAGCATGTTGGTATCAACAAGTTGTTGATAAATAACACAAGAATCATCAGCGGATAACACCAACAAATCATTCAAAACAAGCCCACACCAAGGCGCACGCAAAATACTTAACCACGCCAATTTATCGCCCAAATGCAACAATGCTTTGGTAAGTGAAAGCAAATCACGGGTTAATAAATGGTTCTGCAATTTGGTAATCTCAACCGACTCAAAAATAATATTGTCGTCTTTAAGTTGTTGAGAAATATATTCTAAATGTGACCGAGTGCGCACCAAAACTGCAATTGTGCCAGACGCATTTTCTTCTAAAGAAGTTTTGACAATCTTACTCACTGTTTGCGCCTCCAATCCAAATTGGTCGTGAGCAAAAGGATGAAACACAATGGCTTGCGCCTGTTCATCGTCTGAGTTTGAGTGCGAATGTGAATAAGAAATTGCCCCTTGATACACATCATTATGCACTGGAAAAATAGCTTGGAAAAAGTGATTATTACCTTCAACAATGCTTTTTGAAGAACGAAAATTGGTGCTTAATATCAGCGATTTTGGCGCAATATCAGCAATCCCTTGATCTTGTACCTGTAAAAATAAACCCACCTGCGATTCTCTAAATCGGTAAATTGACTGCATCGGGTCACCCACTAAAAACAAGGTCTTGCCATCCCCTTCTTGCCATTCATTAATCAGTTTTTCAATGGTGTTAAACTGCGATGCCGAGGTGTCTTGAAACTCATCAATCAACAAATGCTGAACTTTGTAATCCAAAAATAAAGCAATATCACTCACGCCCACAGTCTCATCCAATGCCTGATTAGCATTCAATGCCACTTCGATAAAATCGTGCGCTTGTTCACATTCAAAATGCAAGTTTAATTGTGCCACACAAAGTTTTAACACCTTGGCAATCGTTGCCAAAATATCAGATTGTTCTTGCGAAAAAACCACATCAGGCAAAGTATGCAATTGCTTCAATTCCAGTCTTAACGCCTCATTAAACAATTCTGCTGGTAATTTCTTTTCCAGAGCCTTGCGCCAACCGCCTGTTTTGGTCAAACAAAATTCAGCAATTAATTTCCATTTTTCCAAATCCGCACAATCTGCATCAGGCAACGCCGTAACCGTATTAAAATGTAAGTTATTGCTAGACAACATAAGCGCAAAAAAATCCTCACGCAAATGCAATTCTGCCAAGTTACGCAATCCCTCAAGGCTTTTAATAACAATCGTTTTAGCCGTATTCTGCAACACCTCAGGATCAATCACACCGTCCCTATACAAACGCGTAAGCCACTGGTCTCGCTTAGACAACATTTGCACCACCAAACTTTCAAATCTCACAACATTATTGTCCAAATGCAACAACAAACTGGCAATTGCCTGCCCATATTCCTCATCATCAATCATCAACAATGTCTGCCCAGCCGCCTCTTTATAAGCATTCTCACGCACCCATTGATCTGCCATAATTTGGCGTGGAACCAACTGGTCTGGCAAGGGAAAACGATTGGTAATCAAACTATAAAGCCCATCAATCGTTGAAATTTTCAAACGCTTTGGATTTTGCAACAACTGCCAATCTAAATCCTCTGAACGCTGCATAACACGAAGTGCCAAATCATAAGTTATCTGCTTATGCGCCGCCTCTGGCCGTGGGTCAAAACTGGATTTCAATGCCAACAAAACCCGCTGCGTCATTTCTGCAACCGCTTTATTTGTAAAAGTCATTGCAATAATATTCTCAGGCACCTCACAACTCGTTAATAACTTCAAATATCGTTGCGTCAATAACTCCGTCTTCCCCGAACCCGCAGGTGCTTGAATGATAAAAGACTGGCTAATGTCTAAGGCTTGTTGGCGTTGGGTTAAATCGTTCATTTTATCTGTTTTAAGTAGTCTATTAATTCATCCACATTGGTATGTGGATTATGCTTTGCATTTTGACATGCGATTGATACTTTATCTTGTAAGTTGTTAAAAATATTTTCCGACTTGTCATAATTGGGGAAATATTGTTTAAACTTTTTATCTTTTTTAAGATCGTCAAAATTACTAAATGGTTTATCGGTTTTTACAAAATGCAGTAGCAACCAAAACTCAAAACAAGGCTCTGAAAAAGCATAATAATAAGTATTTTTGGGTGTTACTTGGTCAATATGGCTTTTTGTTTGTTGATATTTTGCATGACCATCTTTGTCGAAAACACAATACACCCTGTCAAAGGGGTTTCCTTGTTTTTTAGACACTCTATAAAGTTCTTTTGCTCTGTTAAATAAACTATCGGGCGTTGTTTGTTTAATGTCTAATATTTCAATATTAACCGTGCTTAATTTTAAATATCCAATCAATTCCTTAAAGTAATTAACTTCAGTTTTACCCTCACAAACAATCAAAACTCTATCATAATCTTCTTTTGTTGGGGGCTCCCTAAAGTTAAAACCAGTCTTGATTCCGCATTTTGCCATATTATTGTTTTAAATAGGGCACGGCGCCATAACGACCAGAAAGATAAGCGCTTTCCAAATTATCCACACCCTTTCTAACCTTAAAATCAGCAAGTGAAAAAACCTTCGTTGCATTATTTTCCTTTTCACAAAACCACACTTGATCTTTTCTAAAGGTATCTTGATTAAGTAATGATGTCTCATGGGTAACAAAAATAAGTTGTGCAGCATTTTTATTAATCTCTGGATTGTGAAACATACTCACTAAATACGCCACCAACTTTGGGTGCAAACTGTTATGCAACTCGTCCATTACTAGACAATAACCATTTTCCAATACATCTAACCATGGCCCCACAAGCCTAAATAGTTTTTGTGTGCCATCTGATTCTTGATCTTCAAAATCAAAAGACACCATGCTGCCATCATTGGAAATATGTTGCGTCTCCACCTTAAAATTCTTAAATTTTGACGCATCCAAATTCTTTTCTTTTAAAATTTTCTTAAATTCATCAGGGATTGTTTCTTCATCTACTTTTTCCTCAAACACAGAGAAACCCTCAATATTAATATCAGCTGCCTGCATGAATTCTAAAATTCCTCGCTTATTTCCTTGACTTTCATTTGCCTTGAGGCAAGTAAAGTTAAAATTCAAGGGCTCTTCATATATGCCTTTTAACTTGGTGATAGCAGAAAAAACAGTTGATAATAATTCGTTATTGAATTGCACAGCGGTTGACAAAAATAAAGAGTTATCCTTAGTGCTGTCTTGCCAAATTTTCTTCTTGCCTTTGAGTCCATTCATTACCCCCCATTGACTTGTAGAGCGCCTGTCAATTAAATTTTGTGGACTACCTTTTGGATATTGATACAACCATTCACCAATAATCTTTTCTTGAGTAGCAGAAAAACCATACACATAGCGGATTCCGTCATCAATCAAATCTAGTTCAAACTCTGTAGGTTGATTGGCACTTTCTTTAGAAAGTAGAAAGGGCTCAATATTTTTAACACCTTGATTCGGCTGATAACCAAAGGAATCATAAATAATATTCAACATAGCCCTTAAAGCTAATATCAAATTAGATTTACCGCTAGCATTGGCACCATAAATCACAACACTGTTAAGCACTTCAAGGGTTTTACCTGTAGATAACTCAACCGCTGTAAAGTTGTTTTCCAATTCGTTTTTTTTGGTTTTTAACAAGTTAAGCGTTTGCCTTTCTTTGATTGAACGAAAATTAGTAACGCTAAATTCAAGCAACATAATTGATAAAAATATAAAACAAAGTTTATATTTTGACAGTTTTTGTCAAAAAGTCAAGTTTATTTACATTTTATTAGGCGCAGACACACTCAATAACCCCAAACCGTTTGCCAATATTTGGGCGATTATAAGCACTATATTTGCAATTTCTATATTTGAATTAGAATATAACTGTGAAAATTACTGACTAAATCACGCAAACAATAGATAGCATCTAGTTTGTGATCAAGGGCGTTTTTTGATAGCGTTGGATTAAATCGTTCGAAGGCTTTCTAGTTGCGTCAACCAAGCATCAAAACCTTGGCATTTTTTTCGTATTTCTGTTAGCCCAATCTTTTTAAGAATATTTGATGCGTGTTGTGTTTCTAGATATTGCTCATTACTTTGTTGTTGAATTCTATGTTTGGGGGTTGTTTTGTAGGAATTATTTATCTTTTCTGGATCTTGATTGCACTCACTCAATATTTTATCGCCCCAAGCTTTGCTATCAAAACCAATGATTTCACCAATAACTTCAGGCTTGGTAAAAAATAGTGCCTCAAACTCATACATTTGAACATAAGGAATAAGTTTATATTTGAATTTTGACGAAACACCATCCAATATCTTTTGCTCCAACTCTTGTTTATTTGTCGCACCATCTTTTTTGTCAAATCCATAAAAGTCATACAGTGTTGTTACCTTATCAAAACCATTGAGTAATTTATTTAATTCATTTTTAACTCTAGTTAGATTTATACCGCCAGCTAAATTCACGGGTGTAACTTCTATATTTTTCAAATATGGTTGCAATATTTGATTTACAAAAATATTCTCCGAATCTCCTTCTACAGAAATACACAATCTTAATTTTTTTATCACGGGCGTCCGCCCAATAGATTTTTATTCCAAATATCACCCATTTGATAATCTTTTAACCATAAATCTAGCTGATCCTTGCCGTCTAATCTACGAAAACTAGAAATGCCATCAATGTAATCTGCCACAATAAAATCATCAGGTTTGAAGCAATTAGCAAGGGTAACCGATTGGGTAGAAATAATCACTTGCGATCCATCGCTTGCTATTGATTGAATAATTTCTGACAATACCGTTAACGCTAATGGATGTAGCCCAATTTCTGGCTCGTCCAGCACAATGGTACTAGGGCGCAATTCTTTAGGTTGTAAAAATAGGGTTGCCATGCAAATAAAACGGGCTGTGCCATCGGATAAAGTTTGGGCTGAAAACCCAGACCCTTCTAAATCATTTTTGTGATGCCATCTTAAAATGACATCGTTTTCGTCTTTTTTTAAATCAAAATCATGAAAATAAGGGGCAACTGTCTGAATGGACTGGACAATATTTTTATAGCTTTTCCGGTGGTGTCGTTTTAATTTTAATAAAAATGGTGCAAGATTGCCAGCATCGCTCCACAAGAAACCATTGGCGTTAATATCTTGAAATGATTTAAATTTTGCAGTGTCAGATGTATCATGAAAATGATACAACTTACATTGTCTTAAATATTGTCTAGAATATTCAATAATCCGTCCTTGCTGATTATTTGCAATATCACTTTCTAAAGACTTGCGAGTTATTAGAGGGCGAAAAGGGTTATCATAAATATCACCATTAAAATACCCCCTATCTTCAACCACCAGCAACCCATTGCTTTCATTATCTTTAATCAACCCAACATAATAACCATTCTTACTGCCTAACTTTAAATCAATTATTATCTCATCAGTATTTTTACTACCAAAATGCAAAAATCTTTCCGCTTTACCATTAGCCAAAACATAGGTCTGTAATTTTCGCTTATAAATAAGATCCAATAACTTAAAAACAGAAATAAAATTACTCTTGCCCGCACCATTCGCACCAATCAAAACATTAATCGGCTTCATCTCTAAATCCAATTCTTTAATAGACTTAAAGCCTGTAATTTTAATGTTTGATAAATTATCCATAACTCACATTTTATCAGGCGCAGACACACCCAATAACCCTAAACCGTTTGCCAATACTTGCTTAGTGGCTTTGATGAGTTGTAAGCGGCTAGCTTGTAAATTTTTATCTTCAATAAGAAAATCGCAATTGTTGTAATAACTGTGGAAATCGCTGGCGAGATCACGCAGATAGTAGGCGACAACATGCGGTTCGTAATTAAGGGCGGCATTTTTAATGGTGTCGGCGTAACGACTGAGTTGTTTGATGAGGGTTTGTTCGTATTTATCGTTTAGCAAGGCTAAATCTGCTTGACCGCTGTCTTGGGCTTTGTCCATCACGGAACAAATACGGGCATGTGCATATTGGACATAAAACACGGGGTTTTCGTTGCTTTTGGATTTGGCTAAATTTAGGTCAAAGTCCATACTTTGTTCTGATTTGCGCAAAATATAGAAAAAACGCGCTGCATCGTTGCCCACTTCCTCACACAATTCTTTCAAGGTAACAAACGAACCACTGCGTGTGGACATCGGTATTTTGACGCCGTCTCGATACAGGTGAGCGAATTGTACCAGCAAAATTTCCAGTTTATCAGGGTTGTGATTCAGGGCTTTAATGGATGCTTTTACCCGAGCGATATAGCCGTGATGGTCAGCGCCCCAGATGTTGATAATTTTGTCATAACCTCGTTCAAACTTCTCAAGATGATAGGCAATATCAGAGGCAAAATAAGTGTGCATACCGTTATCACGCACCACAACACGGTCTAAATCATCGCCAAAATCGGTGGTTTTAAACCAAAGTGCACCTGCTTTTTCGTAAATCTGCCCTGAGTCTTGTAATTTTTTCACCGTTTTTTCACTCAAGCCACTGTCCACTAAAGATTGCTCACAAAACCATTGCTGATATTCGACGCCAAACTTCGCCAAATCGGTTTTAATGCCACTCAAAATATCATTAATTGCCAAATCAAAGATTTTTTTATAATCACCACCCAATTGCGATTTGCAATTAGCAATCAAACCATCAATGTGTTTTTCTTTGTCCCCACCCTCTTTTTCATCCTGGCAAACGCCAGCAAAAATATCCTTTTTTTCAACACCCCTAATTTTTTTAGCAATGTCAAAAATATAATCCCCCTGATAGCCATTATCTGGAAATTTATCCGTCTCTACATAACGCAAATAAACCGAAGTCGCCAAAATATCCATCTGCCGACCCGCATCATTCACATAATATTCATTATCAACCGCAAACCCTATCGCCCGCAACAGATTGGCAACACTCGCTCCATACGCCGCCCCCCGACCATGCCCCACATGCAATGGACCTGTCGGATTAGCAGACACAAACTCCAGCAACACCCGCTGTCCCTCGCCCACATTTGACAAACCATAATCTGCCCCCTGCTCAATAATACGATTAACAACCGACGCATTAGACCCCTGCGACATAAAGAAATTAATAAACCCCGGCCCCGCAATTTCAATTTTATCCACTGCCGAAGTATCTGGAAAATTCGCCTTAATCTGCTCTGCCAACACGCGTGGCGTACATTGTGCCTGTTTCGACAACACCATGGCAATATTAGAAGCAAAATCCCCTTGCGTCTTGTCTTTAGAATGATCAAGCCGCACAGCCTCAGGCACACTTTCCAGCACGCCTTTATCCACCAATACGGTTAACGCTTGCTTTAACAGGGTTTGCAGTTCTTGTTTCATAATACTCTCTCTAAACTAAAGTCTGTTATTTTATCATCATCAATCGGAAAAGGCACCACACCTAATTGCAAAGTTTCATCAAAATTAAACCAAAAAGGTTGGCTAAATTTACGCCATTGTGGATAAATTAAGAAGACTTTTGACACGCCATATTTTTTACCATAAGCAAACAGTTGATACACATCACTTTGGCTAATGCCTTTTTTCTTATCTGGATTGCCATTTTTATAAACCTGATTTTCATCAATCAACTTCCATTTTGTATCAAGGATATATTTCAACTTGTCATTTTCAACAATGGCTATATCAGGTTTTAAAGTAAATGCTTTTGGCGTTTCTGATAAAAATTTGCTTGATATTTGCACTTTTAAACTGTATTTTTTACGCAATATCTTAACCACATACCTTTCAAACAACACCTCCATCGGCAATAAAAACGAAATCCCAGCGTTGTTGTCTTTCAGTGTAAAAGGACTTTGCTGATTCAAAATCAACTTCAACCACGGCAAAATACTTTGATAATAATTCAGCGCCCGACTGTTTGACCATTTGAAAAAATCATCTTGATAATTTGCCGATAACGGCACTTCGTCAAAAAAGGTTAAAAACCGTTTGACTAATTTTTGATTTTGATTGTCGTTACTCCATTTTAAAACCTGCATTAATGCCGAATGAATAAGGCGATTTTCTGCCCTATCAGGTGAAAAAACATCATATTCAATAGAAAATAAATGTTGCTTGTGTGGCGGTTCGTTAAGTTGCTTATGCGTTTGCAATTGCCCTTTTAAAAACTTTTCTTGTGCCTGAATTCTAGAATAATCCTGACGCACACCTTGTTTAACAATCCCATCCACACAACCCAAAAACCAACCGATTAAGACCTCTAACAAAGGCTGGTTCTTAATTTGTAAATCCGCTTCTGTACTTTTTATAAAGGGTAAATTATGCACAACCTTTAACATTTTTGTTAAAGTTTCACGGCTTTTTTCCGCATCTGCATCTTCACTTATTTTAGGTAAAATTTCAATTTGAGTGCCATCTGGCGTGGTGATAACGCCGACAAAATTTTGAACCTTTAAAACTTTTGAATTTTTAAACTTTAAAAACCTATCTTCTTTATTGTCCGAATCAGCAAATTTTTCTAAATTTTCCCAAGCGTCTTTATTGAGATAAATTCTATCAATATTTTCACACTTATTCACATCACCCAAATGAATTTCACCCCATTCACGAATAACCAGCAGTTTTTTGTCACTGCTCATCTTTATTGACATTCAGGCAAATTTTGCGCTTCAATTCTAATCACTTTTTTGGTTTCTTCGTCCCAAACCACTGCGTAATGCCCTAAGGCTTTTTTTAATGCCAAAACTTTATTAACGCCTGCAATAATAGTAAATTTTGGGCTGTCATTCATCTTTATTTTTATAAATTTGCTGAAAATATTCCGCTGTTAATTCGTCAATATTGACTTTTTTATAACTGTCTTTTTGAATATTTTCATTGCCAAAAAACAATGACCCGTCAACTTTTGTTTCTTCATAAAACTTCTCCTCTTTATCATTCAAAACTTTTCTAATATTCTCAAAATCATCATAAAAATATTCCTCCAAAAGAGGCAAAATTTTATTTTTAAAAGCATTTCTTAGCCCACGCAAATCATCAATACCCATCAAAAATGAATGCCCAATTAAATGCTCTCGGTCGTATAAAATCTCAATTCTTTTATTGATAAATTCTAAGATTTTACCAACCTTAATACCATCAAAATCACCTTTAACCAAACCAACATCAGGTGCCATTTCAATAAAATCAAACCGCCTTCTGAGCGCTGTATCTATCATCGTTAAACTCCTATCCGCCGTGTTCATCGTGCCAATAATATACAAATTATTTGGCACCGAAAAATCTTCTTTTGAATACGGCAATTTAACCGATATAACTTCACTTTCCCCTGCTCGCTTGCTCGGCTCAATCAAAGTTATCAACTCACCAAAAATCCGTGAGATATTACCACGGTTGATTTCATCAATAATTAAAACATGGGTTTTATCACTTTTTGCTTTGGCTTCTCCACAAATCTCTTTAAAAATACCGCCTTCAACCTCATAAGATAATTTCCCATCATCAGTTTTTGCTTTTAGTCCTTCTACAAAATCCTCATAACTGAAACTTTGATGGAAGGTTACAAATTCAACTCGTGATTTAAAAACCTCTTTTAATTCTCCGATACTTTTTATATCTTGCTTCTGATCCTCGGTTACTCCTAAAATTCCCAGCGCCCTGCTAACCGTTGAATAGGTTTTTCCTGTGCCAGGTGGTCCGTATAAAATTTGGTTTAGTGGAGCTACACCAAGCGTGGGAATAGAAGCATCGGACATAGAGGCGGATATAATTTGTTCAATTTTATTTATCCTATTATTGAATTCATTTTTCGAGAAAAATAAATAGTCATCAGGCACTTCATGTTTTTTAGCAATTTTAATAATCTCAGGCACATCCTTAGATAAATACTTCTCTAATTCTGTACTCCAATTCTGAGTAGATTCAAAAATTATTTCTTTTTTATAGCAAATATTAAAATCAACACTGGGCGGTATTTTATAATATTTTAAAACTTCTTCGTAAAAACCTTTGTATGACTCATCTTCTGAAGAAAAGTTTTTATAAACAAAATCAAAACGACAACTTTTATTTAGCAATACAACAAAACCAATTTTTTGAGTCTTATTGTCATTGTCCGCTGGCTTAAAAGGTGAAGTAAACACATAATCTTCATTACCTTGAAACCAATACCCTTTGTCCAGCTTTTCCTTTGTATTTCTTTTTCGTAAATAAAAGGTTCTATTGGTAGTGCGCTTATAACACTCAAAAACTTTTTTATGTATTTCTTGTATACCCATATTTTCTTTTCCTATTTCCATTTTTACCCTCGTTCCCACGCTGTGCATGGGAATGCATATACTGTCAATAACATTCTTATCTTTATTTAAATGCCTTTTGTTCAATCGTTTTGTTATATTCTTACCACTAAGATTAAGTATTCACCCTTACATACGCAAGATTAATTTTGCACATATTGCCTGCCCTTTTGTTTTAGTCATTTTTTTTGAAGAAATAACCAATAATAATGCCAGATAAAACTCCAGTAGTTCCTTCAGGAACCAGTTTGCAATACGACAAAAGACCCACACACAAAAATGCAGCAAGCATAAGGAGAATATTTGAAGTCATTTGTATTTTTTTTGCGCTTTTTGTTTGTCCAAACAATTCGGCTGTACTCTCTAAAAGAGAGGTGCAAAAATCTTTTGATTCGGTAGAACTTAATAACTCCTTCCATGCGAGAATATTGTCTGCGTAAGTAGATTCCTGCTTGATTTTGTTAATGGTAACATTACCTCTGTTAGCGAAGAATTCAGAATATCTAGCAATGGCGTTCCTCCATGTTCCATTCCCATTATTTCCAGCATTTGCATAATCCCCATTTTGGCTATATTCTTGAGATATTCTATTAATTTTGTCTTGCTCTTGGATTTCATAAATATCGATCTCCTCGTCAATCCTTTGAGA
>Ga0256845_1002769_pt1 | contig 12362 bp, 5 predicted proteins | sample RiftiametaG_FD_189101 | JGI IMG/M metagenome (GOLD analysis project Ga0256845, IMG submission 189101) | Tube worm associated microbial communities from hydrothermal vent at the East Pacific Rise, Pacific Ocean - Riftia | ecosystem: Host-associated > Annelida > Integument > Unclassified ... | reverse complement strand
AGAGCCTAATTTTGTAGGAGAAGCCAATGTAAATTATACAGTAGAAGATAATACAGGAGCTGTTTCTAACGAAGCAACCATTACTATTGGAGTAAGTCCTGATAATGATGGCGATGGTATTCCAGATGCAGTAGATTTAGATGATGATAATGATGGGATTCCAGATACCGTAGAAAATAACGGAACAGACCCAACAGTAGATACTGATGGAGATGGTACACTAGATTATGTAGATACAGATACCCCAGGTTTTGTAGATGCAAATAATGATGGAGTAGATGATAGATATGATACAGATGGAGACGGAGTCATAGACCAATTTGATACCGATGCCGATGGAGATGGTATTCCAGATATCGTAGAAGCAGGAGGAACAGATGCCAATAATGATGGTGTTGTAGATGGATTTGTAGATGCCAATAATGATGGGTTAGATGACAACATCGCAACCACACCATTACCAACACCAGATACAGACGGAGACGGTCATCCAGATTATGCAGACATCGATTCAGATAATGATGGAATTATTGATAATATAGAAGCACAAGGAACCAGTTATACCCCGCCAACAGGAAACGATACTGACGGAGATGGAATAGATGATGCCTATGATACAGATAACGGAGGAACACCAATTGGAACACCAGCAGATACAGATGGAGATTCAATTCCTAACTACTTAGATTTAGATTCAGATAATGACGGAATTGTAGACAACATTGAAGGGCAAACAACCGCAGGATATCAAGCACCAGGACCAGACACAGATGGTAACGGATTAGCAGATAACTACGAAACGTTCCCAGGATCTGGTATTCCAGTAAATCCACCAACCAATACAGATGGTACCGATGCACCAGATTATCTAGATTTAGATTCAGATAATGATGGAGCCTCAGATACTATAGAAGCCTATGATACAGATGGAGATAATATTCCAGACACCGTACCATCAGGAAACGATACAGACGGAGACGGAATTGATGATAATTTTGATTTGAATCCAAATGGACCAAATGATCCAGATGCAGCATCAAACAACAATCAAATTGTATCAGACTTCCCGAACGATCAAAACCCAGGATCTGCAGAAGTAGATTTTAGAGACGATGTAACTTTCGGAGTAGCAGTAGATACTGATGGCGATGGAATTAACGACGATGTAGATATAGATGATGATAATGATGGTATTTTAGATTATGTAGAATCATTAGGATTCGAACCATCAACATCAGCAACAGCAAATTGTAGTTTTCCAAGTGTAAGCTTTACCAACCCTACTTATGTAGCAGGATCAGGTTCAGGACCAGGAACACTACACGCAAAATACAGATTCGAAAACATTGCAGATTACGGTGGTACAACAGGTATTGTAGATGCCATTGTAGAAATTACCGAAATTACAGGAGGGGCAACCTTAATTACTATAGATAATAACACTACAGGTTCTAACGCTGCGTGGCAACCAGAATTTACAGTGCCATTGCCAACAGGAAATACTGCAGGTATGAAATTTAAAGTAACAGGTGTATTAGACGGTACCACCACTGCCTTTAATATTGGTAGATTTGGTGGAGTGGTGTATGATATAGACGGTGCCAATGCACAAGAAGCAGTAACGCTATCAAGACCAGGTTTATATGCAGTAGATAGTAATACCTTACTAAATGTAACACCAACACCTGCACTAGGAACCGTTACCTTTACAGGACCAGACGACACCTATTCAGGAGTAGATTTATCACCAAGATTAGCAATGTATTTTAACTACTATAACTTATCAGTATTTGAAATTAGCTTCTCATCAAAACTATTATCAAATGCACCAAACACCAATTTAGGTTCAGTATTATTTGATATATGTGCAATTAACGGATTGTTCGATCCTTCAAATACAACATCAGCAAATGCGTCACAAACCAATGGAACATCAGAGCCATCAGGACCAGGAACTGCACCAGTATTTACAGTAAGTGACGGAATTGATTCAGACGGAGACGGAATTTCAGATGATAAAGATATTGATGCCGATAATGATGGTATTCCAGACAATGTAGAAGCACAAAGTACAGGGGGTTATATTGCACCAGGAACAACAGATACAGACGGAGACGGGTTATTAGATGCTTATGAAGGCACAGGAGATGCAGGGGTAACACCAGAAGATACTGATGCCGATGGTATTCCAGATTATTTAGATCAAGATACTGATAACGATGGTATTGATGATACTATTGAAGCAGGATTTACCACAGCAACTAGCAATACAGATGCAGACGGAGATGGATTGTTAGATGATTATGATGATGTAGATACCACTGGTGGAGCAATAGACTCTAATGATGATCAAAACAACGGAGCTTCTGATTTACCAGATAATGACAATACAACTACATCAGAAGTAGATTATAGAGAAATTTTAGATACCGATGGAGATGGTATTGCAGATAGTATAGATCCAGATGATGATAATGATGGAAACCCAGATATTACAGATCCAAATCCATTAACACCAACAACAGCACCAGATAACTTAACAGTTGTAGAAGGTACAAGTGCTACTGTAAATATCTTAACGAATGATGATTTCTTACCAGGTGCAGATACCAGTATTGTAGATGCAGGTACAGGTACAGCAGCAGGAACAATTACTTTCGATCCATTAACAGGAGAGATGATGTATATCCCAGCAGCAGGAGAAGAAGGAACTATAGTAACGGTAGATTATGTAGTGTGTAATACAGGAGTTGCACCACCAGTTTGTAAAACTGAAACAGTAACTATTACAGTACAAGCAGATAATGATGGAGATGGAGACCCAGATGTAACAGATCCAGATGATGACAATGATGGAAATCCTGATAATACAGATAACAATCCACTAACACCAACAACTGCACCAGATACATTAACAGTAGTAGAAGGAACTACAGGAACAGTAAATGTATTAACCAATGATGACTTCTTACCAGGACCAACTACATCATTAGTATACACAGGTAACGGTACAGCAGGAGGCACAATCACTTTTGATCCATTAACAGGAGAAATGACTTATGTTCCAGCCCCAGGAGAAGAAGGAACTATAGTAACGGTAGATTATGTAGTGTGTAATACAGGAGTTGCACCACCAGTTTGTAAAACTGAAACAGTAACTATTACAGTACAAGCAGATAATGATGGCGATGGAGATCCAGATGTAACAGATCCAGATGATGATAATGATGGAAATCCTGATAATACAGATGTAAATCCATTTACACCAACAGGAGCAGATGATTCGTTAACAATGGTAGAAGGAACTACAGGAACAGTAAATGTATTAGCTAATGATGATTTCTTACCAGGACCAACTACATCATTGGTAGACACAGGAAACGGTACAGCAGCAGGAACAATCACTTTTGATCCATTAACAGGAGAAATGACTTATGTTCCAGCCGCAGGAGAAGAAGGAACAGATGTAACAGTAGAATATACTGTTTGTAACACTGCAGTAACACCAAACGTTTGTATAACGCAAACAGTTACTATTACAGTACAAGCAGATAATGATGGAGATGGCATACCAGATGTAACAGATTTAGATGATGATAATGATGGTATTCCAGATACGGTAGAAAATGGAGGAAATCCAAATCTTGATACAGATGGAGACGGAATCCCAGATCATTTAGATTTAGATTCAGATGGTGATGGTATTACAGATCTTGAAGAATCTGGTTCAGGAGCACTAGATGCAGATGGCGATGGTGTGATTGATGGTTCTGATACAGGATCAGGAGCCAATGGGTTGTTTGATGGCGTAGAAGATGCACCAGATAGTGGTAATCCAAATTATACACCATTAGATTCAGACGGAGATGGAACACCAAACTTCCAAGACATTGATGATGATGGAGACGGAATGTTAACAGCAGATGAAGCTGTAAATGGTGATTCAGACGGAGATGGAGTTCCAGACTATTTAGATTTAGATTCAGACAATGACGGAATTCCAGATGCAGACGAAAGTGGAGGAGATGTAACATTAGATACAGATGGAGACGGAATACCAGATTACTTAGACTTAGATTCAGACGGCGATGGAGTAACAGATCTTGAAGAGTCTGGTTCAGGAGCAACAGATGCAGATGGCGATGGCGTAGTTGATGGTTCAGATACAGGTTCAGGAACAAATGGATTGTTCGATGGCTTAGAAGATAACCCAGATGATGGTAATTTAAATTACAATCTCTTAGATACTGATGGTGATGGAATAAGAGATTTTCAAGATACTGATGATGATGGTGATGGAATAGAAACAAAAGATGAAGATTTAGATAATGACGGAAACCCTGGAAATGATGATACGGATGGAGATGGTACCCCAAATTATTTAGACATAGATGATGATGGCGATGGTATATTAACGATCACAGAATCTATGTTAGATTGTGATACTGATGGTATTCCAGATCATTTAGATTTAACAAATTGTAATTTGGTACCAGAAGGATTCTCTCCAAACGGAGATGGTATTAATGATGTTTTAGTAATTCCATTATTATCACAATACCCTAACTTTAAGATGGAAATCTTTAATAGATGGGGAGCAAAAGTGTACGAACACGATAATAAAGGAAGCGCCAACCCTACATGGTGGGATGGATATTCTAAAGGATGGTTAACAATTAATAAAAATGAACCAGTACCAGTAGGAACATACTATTATGTTATTTACTTTAACGATGGTGTTAGAAAATCAATAACAGGATGGATTTATTTAAACAGATAATAAAGATGAAAGCAATAAAAATGAAACACAGACTACTTATAGTTGCAGTTCTTATGTTAACTGTATCTATAAATGCACAACAAGATCCACAGTATACTCAGTATATGTATAATATGAATATTATAAATCCAGCATATGCAGGATCTAAAGATATGTTGAGTTTAAATTTCTTAGGAAGAACACAATGGGTAGGAATAGATGGAGCACCAAAAACAATTACTTTAGGAATGCACTCACCTGTAGGAAAAAATGTGGGCTTAGGACTTTCTTTAATTGCAGATAAATACGGTCCAGTTACAGAACAAAACGTTTATGGAGATTTTTCATATACATTACAAGTTTCTGAAACAGCAAAATTAGCCCTTGGTTTAAAGGGAGGTTTTACTTTTTTCAAAGCAAATTTAGGGCAATTACAGTTAGTTGACAATCCAGACCCTTTATTTATAAATAACAATGTAAATAAAATAATGCCTAATATTGGTTTAGGAGTATTTTACTATACAGATCGTTTTTATGCAGGTCTTTCGATGCCAAATATGTTAAAAACACTTCATTTTGAAAAAAATGGAGGACAAGTGTCAAAAGCATCAGAAGTAAAACACCTTTTTTTAACCAGTGGATATGTATTTGAATTATCATCTACAATGAAATTAAAACCATCTATAATGGCTAAAATGGTTAGTGGAGCACCGTTATCATTAGATGGATCTATAAATATTTTGTTTAATGATAAGTTTGAGTTTGGAGTTTCTCACAGGTTAAATGAATCTATCTCTACAGTTATAAATATGAGAGCAAGTAATTCATTAAGAATAGGATATGCGTATGACCATACGCTTACTACCTTAGGGAATTTCAATTCAGGAACCCATGAAATCTTTTTACTTTTTAATTTCGATTTTGTAAAAGATAAAATTAAATCACCAAGATTCTTTTAGTATAAATACAGTTACTTATGAAAAACTCAATACACATTACCATCGTTTTATTATTTAGTTCTGTAATGCTTTTTGCACAAACTAATGAAACCAAAAGAGCAGATGCTTACTTTGCTAAATTTGCATATGTAGATGCCGCAAAATTATATGAAAAAATAGCAATTAAAACGCCAACACAACATGTTTTACAAAGGTTGGGAGATAGTTATTATCATAATGTGAATATGAAAGCAGCCTCTATTGCATATAGAAAATTGTTTTTAAAATATGAAAATACGATTACCGACAAAGATTATTTCTTTAAATATGCTCAATCTTTAAGAGGAATTAGTGATTACGCTGCTTCAGATATTTGGATGAAGAAGTTTCATGAAGCAAAAAAAGTAGATGATAGAGGTATTCATTTTGTAAGCAATGCTACAAAAAAAGCAAGTTTAGAAAAAGACCCAAACTATACTATTAAAAATCTAGAAAGTATCAATACAAAACACTCTGATTTTGGAGCTACAGTTTATAATGATGTTGTCTTGTTTTCTTCAAAACAACGAGAAAATCGATTTGTCAAAAGAACACATAGTTGGGACAAAGGATATTTTTTAGATATTTATAAAGTTGCCGAAAAAAATATTTTTGACACAACGGCAAAGACTCATTCTTTTTCAGAAGACATCAACTCTAAATATCATGAATCTTCTATTACATTTTCACCAGATAAAAAAGTACTGTATTTTACTAGAAATAATTATAATAAAGGAAAATATAGAGAAGATAAAGAAGGTACAAATAAATTAAAAATTTATAGCGCAACAGTTAATTCAAAAGGGCGATGGAAAAACATTACAGAATTACCATTTAACAGTAATGAGTATTCTGTAGGGCACCCAACAGTAAGTGCAGACGGAAGACGTTTATATTTTACTTCTGACATGCCAGGGGGTTACGGACAAACAGATATTTGGTATGTAACGATACTAGATAACAATACTTTTGGGAAGCCTCAAAATTTAGGAGCGAATATAAATACGAAAGGTAGAGAAATGTTCCCTTTTGTTGCTGCTGATGATGTCTTATATTTTTCTTCTGATGGATATTTTGGTTTAGGGGCCTTAGATGTGTTTTCTAGTAAACAAGATATACAAGGAGATTACCAAGCTCCAAAAAATTTAAAAGCTCCGATAAATAGCCCTTTAGATGATTTTTCTTTTAGTATAAATTTAGAAACAAAAAAAGGATATTTATCATCTAATAGAGCAGGCGGAAAAGGAGATGATGATATTTATTCAATAACTAAATTGAAAGAAAGAGTTATACCACCATGTTTTACACAAAAGCAAGGAGTTGTGGTAGATGTAGATACACAAGAGCTATTACCAGGATCAAAAGTTGTTTTAATAACAAAAAAGGGAGTAAGGTTAGACAGTACAATCGTAGGAGCAGATGCTAAATTTAGTTTTAAATTATCGTGTGACTCTACATATACTGTACACGCTTCTAAACAGTACTTTAAACCTGCAATGAAACAGTTTGTAGCTAAAAAATCTACAGAGAAAGAAACTGTAAAATTAGCATTACAGCTAAGTGATGATTTTGTACATTGTGGAGTAGGAAGAATTTGTGTAAAAATAAAACCAATCTATTTTGATTACAATAAATCGAACATTAGACCAGATGCCGCAGAAGAGTTACAGAAAATTGTTGCTGTAATGAATAAATATCCACAGATAAACATTCAATCAGGGTCACATACAGATGCAAGAGGTAGAGCATCTTATAACGAGAAATTATCAGATAGAAGAGCAAAATCTACAGTTCGTTATATCATTTCTAAAGGAATTAGTTCAAATAGAATTACAGGAAAAGGCTTTGGAGAAACACAGTTGACTAATAATTGTGTAGATAACGATAGACATACCGATCGAGTAAAATGTTCTAAAGAAGAGCATCAAGCAAACCGTAGAACAGAGTTTGTAATTGTAAAAATGAAATAATTCCCCCAATTTTTTAAGGTAAAAAGCATCCTAATTATTTAGGGTGCTTTTTTTATGTCACACAATCAACAATTACAAGAAAAAATGTAATTTTGCAAATCGAAATTATAGCACTACAAAATGAGTAAACAATTTACTGAATATAAAGGACTTGACTTGCCTAAAGTAGCCGAAGAAGTTTTACAAACTTGGGAAGAAAATAACATCTTCGAAAAAAGCATTACTTCTCGTGAGGGGAGTAAACCTTTTATCTTTTTTGAAGGACCACCTTCTGCCAACGGGTTACCAGGGGTTCACCACGTTTTAGCAAGAGCTATTAAAGATATTTTTCCTCGTTATAAAACGATGAAAGGCTACCAAGTAAAACGTAAAGCTGGTTGGGATACTCATGGTTTACCAGTAGAATTAGGTGTAGAAAAAGAACTCGGAATTACCAAAGAAGATATCGGTACCAAAATTACGGTAGAAGAATACAACCAAGCCTGTAAAAAAGCAGTAATGCGTTATACGGATATTTGGAATGATATGACCCGTAAAATTGGATATTGGGTAGATATGGAGAACCCGTATGTAACCTACAAACCAAAGTATATGGAAAGTGTTTGGTGGTTGTTACAGCAAATTTATAAGAAAAATTTGATGTACAAAGGCTATACAATTCAGCCATACTCACCAAAAGCAGGCACAGGACTTAGCTCACACGAGTTAAACCAACCAGGAACATATCAAGACGTTACAGACACAACTGTAGTTGCACAGTTTAAAGTAAAAGAAGGGGAAACACTTCCTTTCGGAAAAAAGTTGGGAAATGTATATTTTTTAGCTTGGACAACAACCCCATGGACATTGCCAAGTAACACTGCTTTAACGGTTGGAAATAAGATTGAATATGTTTTAGTACAATCATTCAATCAATATACTTTTGAACCGATTAAAGTAATATTAGCTAAAAAGTTAGTAGGAAAACAATTTGGTAAAAAGTTTTTTAAAGTAGAAAGCGCAACAGAATTATCAGCATATAATCAAGGTGATAAAAAAAATCCATTTACTATTTTAGGTGAATGTTTAGGAAAAGATTTAGTCGATATTAAATACGAACAATTATTAGATTATACTTTGCCATATCAAAATCCAGAAAATGCTTTTAGAGTCATTGCTGGAGATTTTGTGACTACAGAAGACGGAACAGGTATTGTACACACAGCACCTACTTTTGGTCAAGATGATGCTATGGTTGCCAAACAAGCAATACCCGAAGTGCCGCCAATGTTGGTATTAGATGATGATGGGAATCCAGTTCCATTAGTAGATTTACAAGGGAAATTTAGACCAGAAATGGGAGAATACGCTGGTAAATATGTAAAAAACGAATATTATGCTGATGGTGAAGCACCAGAAAAATCGGTAGATGTAGAATTGGCTATCAAGCTAAAAATAGAAAACAAAGCATTTCATGTAGAAAAATATGTGCACAGTTATCCAAATTGTTGGAGAACCGACAAGCCGATTTTATACTATCCGTTAGATTCTTGGTTTATCAAGATTACGGATGTAAAAGATAGAATGTACGACTTGAATAAAACCATTAATTGGAAACCAGAATCTACAGGAACAGGACGTTTTGGAAACTGGTTAAAAAACGCCAATGATTGGAATTTATCTCGATCACGTTTTTGGGGAATTCCATTACCAATTTGGCGTACAGAAGATGGTAAAGAAGAAATCTGTATCGGTTCTGTAGCAGAGTTGAAAAATGAAATGAAACGAGCTGTTGAAGCAGGTTTTATGGATGCTGATATTTTTGCTGATTTTGAAATAGGTAATATGACGGAAGAGAATTATGATACAATCGACTTACATAAAAATATTGTAGATAAAATTACCCTAGTTTCTGCATCAGGAAAACCGATGCAACGAGAAAGTGATTTGATTGATGTTTGGTTCGATTCTGGTTCAATGCCATACGCACAATGGCATTACCCGTTTGAAAATAAAAAGAAAGTTGAAGCTGGAGAAAGAGTATCAGATTTTATTGCTGAAGGCGTAGATCAAACAAGAGGCTGGTTTTATACATTACACGCAATATCTACTATGATTTTTGATTCAGTTGCTTATAAAAACGTAGTTTCTAACGGATTGGTACTAGATAAAAACGGACAAAAAATGTCAAAACGTTTAGGAAATGCCGTAGATCCGTTTACAACCTTAGATAAATATGGTGCCGATGCCACACGTTGGTATATGATTAGTAATGCAAACCCTTGGGATAATTTAAAATTCGATTTAGAAGGAATTGCAGAAGTAAGACGTAAGTTTTTTGGAACTTTATACAACACCTATTCGTTTTTTACTTTGTATGCAAATATTGATAATTTTACCTATGCAGAAGCAGATATTCCTTTATCAGAAAGACCAGAAATAGATCGATGGGTTTTATCAGAATTAAATACATTGATAAAAAAAGTGGATACATTTTATGAGGAATATGAACCTACAAAAGCTGCAAGAGCTATTTCTGATTTTGTGCAAGAATTGTTAAGTAATTGGTATGTACGCTTAAGCAGAAGACGTTTTTGGAAGGGAGATTATCAGCAAGATAAAATTTCTGCTTATCAAACATTATATACCTGCATGGAAACTGTAGCTAAATTGAGTGCCCCAATAGCGCCATTTTATATGGATAGACTTTACAAAGATTTAACACAAGCAACACAAAAAGAAACATTTGAAAGTGTACATTTGGCTAAATTCCCAGTTTGCGATGAGTCTATGATCGACAAATCTTTAGAGCGTAAAATGGAGAATGCGCAAACCATATCATCATTGGTTTTATCGTTAAGAGCAAAAGAGAAGATAAAAGTACGTTTGCCGTTGCAAAAAATTATGATTCCTGTATTAGATGATGTACAAAAAGAGGAGATTTTAGCAGTATCAGATTTAATAAAATCAGAAGTAAACGTAAAAGAGATTGAGTTGTTAGATGATGCTTCGGGTATTTTAGTAAAACAAATTAAACCGAATTTTAAAACTCTAGGGCCAAAATTTGGAAGAGATATGAAGTTGATAGCTTCTGAAATTCAGAAATTTACGCAAGAAGATATCATAAAAATAGAAAAAGAAGGGGAAATATCATTTGAAATTAATGAGAAAATGATTACCTTAGAGCGCTCTGATGTTGAAATATCATCAAAAGATATAGAAGGTTGGTTGGTTGCAAATGCAGACAATATCACCGTAGCTTTAGATATTACAATTACAGATGATTTGCGTAAAGAAGGAAATGCAAGAGAGTTGGTAAACCGTATTCAAAACGCACGAAAAGATTCAGGTTTTGAGGTTACGGATAAAATTAAACTAACGATTTTAAATTTTGAAGATTTACAAAATTCGGTTACTGCAAATAAGCAGTATATTATGAGCGAAACACTAACCGAAGAACTGGTTTTTGTGGATGTATTAAAAAATGGTATAGATATTGAGTTTGATACCATAAAAAGTAAAATAGCAATACAAAAAATGTAAGATTATGAGTGATACAATCGAAAAATATTCAAGTAAAGACTTACAAGAGTTTAAAGAAATTATCTTAGCTAAAATAGCAAGATCAGAAGAAGATTTACAGCTTTTGGAAGCATCCTATAAAAACGATAGCGATAACGGAACAGAAGACACCGCCCCAACGTTTAAATCGTATGACGGTAGTGCAGATACTATGGCTAAAGAAGCAAGTATGCAATTAGCAATTCGACAAGAAAAGTTTATTAGAGACTTAAAAAACGCACTTGTTAGAATAGAAAACGGCACTTACGGAGTGTGTAGAGTTACAGGCAAGTTAATTCAAAAAGAACGCTTAAAGTTAGTTCCGCATGCTACATTAAGCATCGAAGCGAAAAGAAAACAATAACACAAAGGCTTCCGTTTAGGAAGCTTTTTTTAGTTCTATGAAAAGATTCTTTTTTATAACATTTCTATTTTTAACGACAACTCATTTTTCACAAGAAAGTAGTGTTAAAATCTTTACTTCGGATGCTAAAAATGTCGAAATTTTTACAGAAAAATTAGATAACATTACAATTATTACGTCTAATTCTGAAAAATTTGAAGTGAGCTTATTTAACGAAAACAACAACTCGAATAATGTTGTTATTGATGATGAAAAAGAAATTCTAAAAATAAATTTTAAATTACCTACTTTAAAAAACCCAGAAGGTGTTTTTAGAAAATTTATAACCAAACGTTTAAATAGAGCTTACGGAATTATAAAAATTCCGAAGAATAAAACAGTAAGCATTTTTGGGACACATATAGATGTAATTTCTAAAAGTTATAAAGGAGATATATCTATTTTTATAGAACATGGAATTGTACGGCTCAATTTGGTTCAGAAAAATGCAAAAGTGAGTGTTTTTCAAGGTACGGTTTATGCTTCAGTTTCTAAAGCAAACATTAATATTAAAAGCAACAAAGGAACTATTATAGTTCAAGGAAAAAAACAGGTATCACCGTATAGAATATCATTTAAAAATCTATCAAAAAAGTTTGTAGTAAATTCTATCAATGCAAATGTGATTATTGATGATAAATAATTGCAATAATATTCTTATTATTGCTACCTAAATTTCACAAAGAATGTCCAAAAAAAATATTGCCATATTT
>Ga0256845_1002768_pt1 | contig 12364 bp, 12 predicted proteins | sample RiftiametaG_FD_189101 | JGI IMG/M metagenome (GOLD analysis project Ga0256845, IMG submission 189101) | Tube worm associated microbial communities from hydrothermal vent at the East Pacific Rise, Pacific Ocean - Riftia | ecosystem: Host-associated > Annelida > Integument > Unclassified ... | reverse complement strand
CTCTGCTTCCAAAGCCATATCCTTCAGCGCCTCAGGGCTTGCCGCCGCCGCAGGGTCCACCAATTCAAGCGCGTCCACATCCCAACCGCTGGCCAGTTGCCCCGCTTCCGCCAGCCCAATATACGGATCCTCCGGCGCCGCCTTAGCCATCGCCACCGCCCGCTCCGCCATCACCGCAATCGTCGCGTCAGAGCCATCAGAAACCGAAACCACAGCCGAGCGCTGCCCGAGCAGCACCCGCAATCCAAGGTCTATCCCCTCAGCCCGTTCCGCATGCTCCAGCGCCCCATTCGCCACCTCGATGGAAAGACTATCCCCCCTGATCACAATCGCGTCCGCCGCGTCCGCCCCCGCCTTTTTAGCCGCGCTCAGCATTTTTTCCGTCAGGGTCTGCAAATCCGCCATGGTCTGTCCTTTTTAAACATTTACCAAAACCTAATCCCCTTCCCCGCTGCATACAAGCGCCGCTTTTGGGGCCAGAAAACGGAGCTGTTACTTGCAAATTTGCGCTCTTGCACGGGCCTGCTCTTGGTCAAAGTCAAGTGCTTCTGATGCGATTCCCTCAAAGGAAAGCCCTTGGCTCAACAGGTTTTCAACCACCTTCCGGTATCTGAAATATGCGAAAGACGGGCTGTTGTCGCTCTCCCCGGCGCAAAAATTCACCATCCCCCTCAGGAAAGCTCCCCTCTTGCGCTATATAATCCGCATAGCCTTCAACTTTCCACACCGGAATTTGCACAAGCGTATCTAAGCCAAAGTGAGAATAGAGCAGTAAATGCACGAATTCATGTGTTAAAACGCCGTGCAAAATTCGTTGATTGTAGCGCTCTGAGGCCGTGATCACGGTATCATCGCCAATATTGGATGGCGCGATCACAATATATGAAAGGGGGGCAAACGAATTTCCGAATGCTCGCGCATTCCTAAAAAAGGATAGAACCCGATATTCAAAGGGAGATTGGGTCAGAATTACGGTTGCATTCGGCGCGCCCTCGTAAAGCCCAGAGATTTGCAGGTTTTGCATCGCCAAAGTGTGAAGTGATGAAATTTCAGCCTCGGAGCTTTCGTGGAAAAAATACCGCGTGCCATCCACATTTGCAGTAGAGAACCTCAGCAAGGTTATGCCAAAAACCGCTGAATATCCGAGGGCGAGGAGCGCAAAGCTAATAAATACAAATCGGATAATTCTGCGGATGAATTTCATAAAAAACCGCGCCTTTTCAAAGCCAGCGAGCTTGAAACCACCCGCAATTATTCACCTAATTCTTACCAATCCAAAAACAAGCTAAAGGAGGTAAATATTTTAGTTCAACAAGTATTTTGCTTTCGCCTATCCACCCTTCGGAAAATGTCCAGCTCGCTACACACCGCCAAACTTCGTAAAAATTTTTATTGAATAATCTCTAGGTTATTCATTGATATCATTAAATATTTTCCCAAATCAATTGACCCCACTAAACCAGTTTAGTGAGGTCAATCAAAGCCCCGCAAAACGCGCCGAAAAATCAGCTTGCGCCATGCGCCGCCATCCGGCACTCTGGCCAAAAATAGGAGCCCCCCATGTCCCTCACCGGAAAAACCGCCCTCATCACCGGCGCCAGCCGCGGCATCGGCGAGGCCACCGCCTACGCCCTTGCTGAAAAAGGCGCACAGGTCTTCCTCACCGCCCGTTCCCGCGAGGCGATCGAGGCCATCGCCGAAAAAATAAACGCCAGCGGGGGCAAGGCCGCCTTTCTCGCCTCTGACATGTCTCGTTATCTGGGTGTGGACTCGGTTGTCCGCCGCTGCATGGAAACCTTCGGTAGCCTCGATATCCTCGTGCAAAACGCCGGCGTAATAGAGCCCATCGCCCGCATCACCGATAGCGACCCCCGCGACTGGGCCAAAACCATGGAAACCAATCTCAACGCGGTTTATTACGGCCTGCACGCGGCCCTCCCGATTATGGAAAAGCAAGGCGCGGGCCTGATCATAAACATGTCCTCCGGTGCCGCCCACCAGCCGCTGGAAGGCTGGAGCCACTATTGCGCTGCCAAAGCCGGTGCCGCCATGCTCACCCGCCAAGCCCATCTGGAGACCGAAGGCTCTAATATCTGTGTTGTCGGGCTTAGCCCCGGCACCGTGGCCACCGATATGCAGGTCAAAATCAAAGCCTCGGGCATTAACCGCGTGAGCGAGCTGGACCTCTCTGACCACTACCCCGCCACATGGCCCGCCCGTGCCATTGCGTGGCTCGCCGAGGGGGCAGCCGCCGATTATTGCGGCCAGGAGGTTAGCCTGCGTGATGAGGATATTCGCCGCAAGATCGGGCTGATCGAATAACGTTTAATCGGCCAACAGCATCAGCAAAGCCACGATCACCGCCGCGATTCCTAGAAACACAGTCAGCGGCGGCAGGCTGCCCCCAAGCGCCACCTCCCACAGGATCACCCAAGCCGGAACAAGGTAAGTATAGGCCATTACCTTTGCTGCTTTCAGGTGCAGCGCCGCGTATTGCAACAGAAAAAACGTGGTCGCTGAGGCGAAAACCGTGACATATGCCAGCGTGATCCAAACGATTGTTGGCAGGTTGGTGAAGTCGGTTTGCATCAAAGCTTTCGCGCCGTAGAGGCTCAGCAAAATAAACCCCGCTACCATCATTCCAAGGGTAAAAACCAAAGGTGACTCTCCGCGATTTAGCAGCTTTATCAAAGGGGTATAAGCCGCATGGGCTACGACCCCGATGAAAAATATCATCTCGCCTTTGCCAATTTCAAAGGCCAAAATCGCATCCACATCCCCCTTGAAAATCACCCAAACTGCCCCTCCCGCTGCCAATGCCAGCGCCAAAGCCATGCGCGGCGTGGTCACCTGCCGCAGCAGCAACCAGCCAAACCCAGCCGAGAGCATCGGCGTGAGCGTAAACACCGCGCTCGCCGAAACTGGCGCGGCGGTTTTCAGCCCTTCAAACATGGTCACAAAATAAATCGCAAACAGCCCACCCAGCACAAGATAACGCCAAGGCGCTGATATATCGCGTTTTTTCAGCTTAGGGCCAAGCGCCACCAAGGTGCCAATTATCACCGAAGCCAGCAAAAACCGCACCGCGTTCAGCGCCGCGGGGTCTATCAGGTTCGCTGCCCGCGCGCCCAAGGCAAAGGAGCCCGCCACCAGCGCTGAAAACAGCAGCATCGCCAGATGCCCGCGCACCGTTGGGCTTTGTAAATCAAGCATTAAAACCGATCAAGCAAGCGGTTAAGGTAGTCCAGTTCCTCAGTGGGCCGCGCCGCCTCACCAGAGCGCCGCCGGATCTCCCCCAGCAATTCCCGCGCCCTGTCAGAGGCATTTTGGTCCGGCACCGCCGTATCCCCATCTGCCCGCCCTTTATTGCCCAAAGGCCGCCCCAGCGGGTCATATTGGTTCTGCTCAGCGGTAATGTCCCCATCCTGCCCCGAGCGCGCTTCAGCCTGTCGGTTTTCCAGCTCCCGCAGGGTTTGCCGCATATTTTCCATCGCCTGCGCTTGTGAGTCAAAAGCCCCCGAGAAATCCCCCTCGCGCAGCCTATCTCGCGCCTCGCCCATGTTGCGCTCGGCCTCGTCCAAGGCCTCACCGCCCGCCCCGTCTTGCTGCATTTGGTCAACAAAATCACGGAGTTGCTCTTGCCGGTCCGCCAAAGACTGCCCGTCCTGCTGCCCCTCATTCTGCAACTGCTGGAAGGCCTCATCCGAGAGCTCTTGCTGCTCTTGCAAGCCATCCTGCAACTGCTGCTGCTCAGAGCTTTGCTGCTGTTGCCCGCTGCCTGCGCCGCCCTGCACCATCTGCATATTGTTCATAAAGTTCTGCAACTCGTCCAAAAGCTGCTGGGCCTCCTCGGTGCGCCCCTGCTCTGAAAGTTCCTGAATCCGGTCGAGCATCTCTTGCAATTGATCTTGCGTGATCACCTGCCCATCCCCCTGCGCCTGTTGCTGGTTGGGGTCCATGTTTTGGGCCAGTTCGTCCATATAATCCTTAGTGGCTTGGCGCAATTCATCCATCAGCCCCGCGATTTCCTCATTGGTCGCGCCGTTTTCCAAGGCCTGTGAAAGCCTATCCTGCGCTCGTTGCAGCCGTGCTTCTGCCCCTGTCAGGTCACCGTTTTCGATCTGCATAGCAATGCGCCAAAGCAGTTCTTCAAGGTCGGTCCGCTCCGTATCATCCAGCCCGTCTTCCATCTGGTAGCCCATCCGGCGAATGGCGCTCCGCAGCAGTAAGTAGCTGGAAGAATTCGGAAAAAGGCCCTCTTCGGGCTTGTAACTCGCCGCCCGCAGCACCTGCGAGACGCGAACATCATTCTCGGGAGACCACATCAGGTCGCGACGTTGTTCCACCACCGCCGCCGCCAGTTGGTCAAAGAAACTCAGCGCCGGAAGCTCGTCCGTTGCCAGCTCCACACGCGCCACCTGCCCCGCGCCGTCGGTCACTTCCAGCGTGATGCTCACCGGCAAATGCGCCCACATTTCCTTGGAGAAATCCGCCAGCAAGGTTTCCTTAATATCGCTGAGGTCTTGGGTGAATGGCAGCGGTAGCTCCCCCGTGAAATCCTCCGGCAGCTTCACTGGCTCGGGCGCAAGCCCGAAGCGGCGGGCTACCGGCCCCAGCTCGGGGTGGATAATATAACGTGTTGAAACAATGCCATAATCATCGGTAGCGGCATACTCAATCGAAAGCTCTCCCTCGCGAGATTTGCTAATGCCGTCGGGCACATCCAGTGTCGGCGGGGCATCGGCGATCACTGAAATTTGCCATTTCCCGAGCGTTTTTGGCCCATCAAAAACCTCGACCGCACCGTTGAGCAACACCGCAAAGCGGCCATCGCGGGCGGGCGCGCCCTCCTCGGGCGCAAACATTGCCGCCGCCTCGCCACTCACCCCTTCGGTAAGCGAAAATTCGCCGTCACCATAGGTGCGCAGGGTAATTTCGCTGCCAATCGGCAGCTCGACCATCGCGCCATCGCCCAATTCAGTAAGGTAAATCGCGGGTTTTCCGGTATAGGCGGGTGGGGTCGCCCATGCCTCTATCGCCACACTCGGGCCGGAGGCAGCAGCCTCACCGCCGATGGTGGCTTGCAGGGTTTCTACCCCGAATTTGGGGGCAAAAAGCAGAGCCGCGACCACCGCAGTGAGGGCTAAAAGGCGTAGGCCGAAATGGTCTCGCCGCGCCAGTTCTGGCGCGGGTAATGGCGCTTGCGCAGCCAAAGCTTGGGCCTTCATATCTTTGATATGGGCCTGCCAAAGGGCGCGGGCAAACGGGTCTTTTTGGTTAATCGCGGGGCTGTCTTGCAGGCTGGCAATCGGGCGATTCTCTAGGTTTTCGTCAAGCCTTTCAAGCGCTTGCGCACGGCTTGGCAGGGCAAACTTACGGATACCGAGGTAAAGAAACACAGCCCCAAGCAGCCCGACAAGCGCCGTGGCCGCAATGGCCCAGCTTGTTGGCAAAGCCGAGAGCGCGCCAAAGGCCAGCAGGCCGTAGGCAAAGCCCGCCAGCGTCAGCAGCGGCCAGAAGGCGCGCAGAAAGCTCTCCACCCCGAGGCTGAGTTTGGCCAGCGTGATGCGCCCGCGCAAAAAGCTGAGCAGCTTGCGGCGCCGGTTGGCCTCGGTAAATGTGGTACGTGGTGGCATTTTAGCCCTTTATGATTCCATCCATTCAGGGATTGTATCGCGGGAGATCATTTCTTCATAGGTGGGCCTTGCGCGGACCACGGCAAATTGATCGCCACGCACCAAAACCTCGGGGATAAGCGGGCGGGCGTTGTATTCTGAGGCCATTACGGCCCCATAAGCCCCCGCCGAGCGGAAGGCCACAAGATCACCGCTTTTTAGCGGCGGCATGTTGCGCTGTTTGGTGAAGGTATCCCCGCTTTCACAGATCGGGCCGACGATATCTACCAGCGCTGGCTCAACACCCACTTCCGGCTCAGCGACCGGAATAATATCGTGATGGGCATCATACATGGCGGGGCGGATGAGGTCGTTCATCGCCGCGTCAATGATCAGGAAATCGCGGCCTTCGCCCTCTTTCAGGTAAATGACTTTGCTCACCAAAATGCCCGCATTGCCCGCAATCAGCCGCCCGGGTTCGATCTCGATCTCGCAGCCCAAATGCCCCACGGTTTCGCGGATCACTTGGCCGTATTCCATCGGCAATGGCGGGGCCTCGTTGGAGCGCGCGTAAGGGATGCCGAGGCCGCCACCGAGGTCTAGGCGGCGAATGTTGTGACCGTCTGCACGCAGGGTTTCGGTTAGCTCGGCAACCTTGGTGAAGGCTTGGCGATAGGGTTCTAAATCAGTGAGTTGCGAGCCGATATGAACGTCGATACCCACAACTTCAATGCCCGAAAGGCTGGCCGCTTCAGCATAAGCCTCACGAGCTTTGCTCATCGGAATGCCGAACTTGTTTTCGGATTTCCCCGTGGCGATTTTGGCGTGGGTTTTGGCGTCTACATCAGGGTTCACTCGCAGGGTAATACGCGCGACCTTGCCCATGGCTGTGGCCACTTTGCTGAGCTGCCGAAGCTCCGGCTCGCTCTCCACGTTGAACTGGCGAATGCCGCCAGCGAGCACCTGCCACATTTCCGCTTCGGTTTTACCAACGCCGGAAAACACGATCATATTGCCAGCAACTCCCGCCGCTTTCGCCTTGGCATATTCGCCGCCCGAGACCACATCCATGCCCGCACCCATAGCCGCCAGCACCCGCAGAACGGCGATATTATCATTGGCTTTCATGGCATAAAAAATCTTGTGCTCCAGCCCTTCAAGCGCTTCATCAAACACGGTGAAGTGGCGCTCAAACGTAGCGGTGGAGTAGAGGTAAAACGGGGTGCCAACCGAGGCGGCGATCTCGCGCACTGCAACATCTTCGGCGTGTAACGCCCCGTTTTTATAGATAAAATGGTCCATCAAGCGCGGGCTCTTGTTCTTAGGAATAGGTATAGCGGCAGGCCGCAAGAAAGGCCGATCATAACGGTGGCGGGCAAAGCCACAAGGGGGAAATAGTCTCGCCGTGCGATGCACTCTGAAAGGGCGAAAACGGCGAAGACGATTGAGGAGATGATAAGGTCCCACATCAGGCCGGTGCTGGCCCCGTTGGCGGCCCATGCGGAAAGCAGCCCTGTGAGCGCGTTGCCTTGCGCCCAGCCCAGCACAAAAACCATCGGGACAACCGCCCCGATAATGCTCATCGCCAAGTAAAACATGCGTAGTTTTGACATTCCGCCCCCTTGATTTGGGCTAACGCATCAAAGGAGCAGGATCAAGCTCGTGTTTCGACTTCGAGCGGAACCTGAATGCCCCCCGAACGCGTTTGCTGCACAAACACTGCCTCGGCGGGCATTCAGGCCCAGATCAATAAATGACGTCGAAACACTTTATTCTACATGGATATAGTAGATCGAATAAATCCATGTATCATCATTCATATCGGCCAGATCAGCCCGCTCGGCGCGAGGGAAAACCAAATGCGTGGGGCCATAATCGCCCAAGGCAAAGGGGATACCGTCATGCTTCAGTGCGATCACGGCGCCGTTGGCAACGGCCTCGGCAAGGTTGATATCTACTTGATAACCATCTAACGCTTTCACAGTTACCGTGCTGCCCGTGGCACCTGCGGCGGCCAGAACATCAGCCAAAAGCGGGCCTTGAAATTCATGCACTTCGCCGCCCATCGGGAAGTCGGCTTTGATCGTGGTCATGCCGATGCCTTGCAGCGCGGCGAAATCAAACTGCGCAGCAGACTCAAACTCCACCTCGTTATAAAGGAAAAACTTGTCGGCCTCGCCAACAGGCCCACGCGAGGGGTTGGCGACATTGCCGCTGATGGTCAAAATAATCGGCCCGCGCAGGGGCGTTTCGGCGCTGAGCGGCGCGGCCAGTGTGGCGGCAAGGGCGGTGAGGATAAGGGCTCTTCTTGAGACGGACATAAGCATACCTTCTGTTACGCCGCCTCTGGTGAGCGGCTGTTAGGGGGTGGCGACGGGCACCAGCGGGTCGCCCTTCACACCACACCCTGAAATGGTTAACGGAAGGCTAACAATTGCGAGAATTGTTAAAATTTTGCTAAAATTCTTCATGAAAGCGCCGCTTTCCAACGGCCGATTTGGGCGCGCACCTGCGCGGGGGCGGTGCCGCCATAGCTCACACGGCTAGCCACCGAGTTTTCCACCCCAAGCACTTCGTAAACCGCATCGGTGATCTGCGGCTCCACCGATTGCATTTGCGCAGGGCTCAGCTCATGCAAATCACAGCCCTGATCCTCGGCCATTTTCACCAGCGCGCCCGTTACGTGATGGGCATCGCGGAATGGCATATTCAGCGCCCGCACCAGCCAATCGGCAAGGTCTGTTGCTGTGGAAAAACCGCTGGCGGCGGCAGTGCGGAGCGGCACCTCGTTGGGGCGCATATCGGCGACCATTCCGGTGAGGGCGGCAAGCGAAAGCATCAGGCTATCGGCGGCGTCAAACACCTGCTCTTTGTCTTCCTGCATGTCCTTTGAATAGGCCAGTGGCAGGCCTTTCATGATGGTCAGCAGGGCCACCAGCGAGCCGGTGATCCGGCCGACTTTAGAGCGCAAAAGCTCGGCTGCATCGGGGTTTTTCTTTTGCGGCATGATAGATGAGCCAGTGGAAAAACGGTCCGAAATGGTTACGAATTTAAACTGGGCCGAGGACCAGATGACCAGCTCTTCAGCAATGCGCGAAATATGAGTGGCGCAAATCGAGGATGAGGTGAGAAACTCCAGCGCAAAGTCACGATCAGAAACCGCATCCAGCGAATTGGCCGAGGGGCGGTCAAACCCGAGCGCCTCCGCCGTCATCTCCCGATCAATCGGAAAGGAGGTGCCTGCCAGCGCCGCCGCGCCCAAAGGCGACTCGTTCATCCGCTTGCGCGCATCCTCGAATCGCGAGCGGTCCCGCGCGAACATCTCGACATAGGCCATCATATGGTGGCCCCATGTGACGGGTTGTGCGACCTGAAGGTGCGTAAAGCCGGGCATAACCATATCGGCCCCCGCCTCTGCCTGCCCGATGAAAACTTTCATCAGGGCAGTTAGCCCCTCAATCGCCGCATCCATCTGCCCGCGCACCCAGAGCTTAAAGTCGGTCGCGACCTGATCATTGCGCGAGCGCGCTGTGTGCAGCCGCCCCGCCGCTGGCCCGACAATCTCTGTCAGCCGCGCTTCCACATTCATATGAATGTCTTCCAGCGCCGTTGAAAACGCAAAAGTCCCGCCCTCAATCTCTGACAATACCGTGAGCAGCCCTTTCCGAATGGCGTTTGCATCACTATCTTCAATGATACCTTGGGCAGCCAGCATGGCGGCGTGGGCGCGGGAGCCATCAATATCCTGCTTGGCCATTTTCTGATCGTAGGAAATGGAGGCATTAATCGCTTCCATAATCGCATCTGGCCCTGCAGAAAACCGTCCGCCCCACATTGCATTTGCGCCACTTTTGTCCGACATATGTATAAACCTTTTTGGAGAGGCCCGATGAAAACGCCCCTAGTTGCCCTGCTATACGCCGCTTTGAGCCTTGGTGCAAACCAAGGTTTCACGCAAGAGATCACGCCGGAAATTCGGGCGGAGCTAATGGATATGCGCGCCGGCAATATGCGCAAGCTGAAGGTTAACGCCGAGCCGGTTGCAGCGGTGGTGCTGAGCTTTACCAACCCGGCGGGGGAGGTTTTGCACCTTGCCGATAGCACCGGCAAAATTCGTGTGGTGAACTTTTGGGCGACATGGTGCTTTCCGTGCCGTGAGGAAATGCCAACGCTGGATGCGCTACAAAAGGCGCTCGGCGGGGATGATTTTGAGGTGCTGACCATTGCCACCGGGTTTAACGACCTTGGCGGCATTGAGCGGTTTTTGGAGCAAGCGGAGGTGACAGCGCTGCCGATTCGGCTCGACCCTGATTCGTCACTCGGGAACGCATATGGAGCCATTGGCTTGCCGCTGACGGTTATCCTTAATCGTGAGGGGCAAGAAATAGCGCGCCTGACAGGTGGGGCTGAATGGGACAGCGAAAGCGCTTTAAATATTCTTAATGAATTGATTTCGTTGAATTAATTTACCTAAAATTTGATACTAATTTTTAGAACGTTTTAAGAACATTTTAGGAATATTAACGTTCTGTTAATATTTGTGTCGCAGGGTGGTCCGGTAGCGATTTCGGAGGATTCGATGGCACAAAATTGGGAAGCATTTGCAGGCCACGCCGCCAAGCAAGACCTGAAGATAGAAAAGACCCGCGCCATGGTGTCTGCCGCTATTGATGAAGGCCGCGTGGGATTGGCGTTTCAGCCGGTTTTCCGCTCTGGCCCACGGCCACTGGTTGCGTTTCACGAGGGGCTGATCCGCATTAGAGACCGCGACGGGCGCACCCTGCCGGCTGGCGAATTTATTCCGGCGGTGGAAGATACCACACTTGTGCAAGCAATAGACAGAATCGCACTGCAAAAGGCGCTAGATATGCTCGCAGCCGACCCACGACAGCGCATTTCGGTGAATATTTCGATGAATACCATTGGCGATACGGAGTGGACGCAGATTTTGGAGCGGGGCTGTAAGAGCAACCCTGAAATCGCCGACCGCTTGATCATTGAACTCACGGAGGCCACCCCGATTAATGATCCTGAATTCGTCGCCTATTTCATTGAAAGGGGCCACAAGCTTGGGTGCAGCTTTGCGATTGATGATTTCGGCTCGGGCTATACTGGGTTTAGCCATTTTCGGAAATATAAGTTTGATATGGTGAAAATTGACGGGCAGTTCATTACCGATCTGCCAAACAATCGCGATAATCAGGTGCTGGTGGAAGCGCTGGTGAAGATTGCACGGCAGTTTGATATGTTCACTGTGGCGGAATTTGTGGAAACGGCGGAGGAATCTGCGTTGGTGCAAAGGCTCGGGATTGATGCGATGCAGGGGTTTTATTATGGCCGTTCGGCGGAAATGCCTATTTGCTTGAATACGGGATCTCAGCTTGGCGCGTTGGCGTGAGGTATTGGTGGGTGCAAGCACCCACCCTACAGTCCGGCGCGCCGAAAGAAACGTAGGGTGCCGTGCTTTGCACGCACCACTATCCTTTGTCGGCAAGCTTGGAGATTTGCTCCTGCATGGCCGCTAATTGCTGCTTAAGCGCGTCTAGCTCCTCACTGCCACCGGATTCCGGCTCTGGTTTGGGCGCGGCAGCGGGGGCTGTGAACGGCGAAAACATTTTCACCGCATTTTCCATCCACTCCATATTGCCCCGCGCGAGGCTTTCCATATTCGCCAACATCGGGTTCTGCCCGATCATGGATGAAACTTGCTCCCGCATCTTATCTTGATTTTCGGCAAAGCTCTCCATTGAGGCTTCAAGATATCCGGGCACGAACCCCTCCAACGAATCGCCGTAAAGGCCGATAAGCTGGCGCAAGAATTTGACGGGCAGCAGGTTTTGCCCCTTGGATTCTTCCTCGAAAATGATCTGGGCCAGCACTGAGCGTGTGATATCATCGCCCGACTTAGCATCCTTCACCACAAAATCCTGCCCTTCCCGCACCATCACCGCAAGGTCATCCAGCGTCACGTAACAGGATTTTGCTGTGTTATATAGGCGGCGGTTGGCGTATTTTTTTATGACAACCACGTCGTTTTCACTATCTGCCATATTGTGCTCCCAAAGCTCGATGCTAGATTACCCCCCTTTCTCGCAACTGCAACGCAAAAGGTGCATCCGCACAAATTTGGGCAGGTAAACGAGTTTGGTTACTCCAATGGTAGCTCTTACGTACTTTTATTGCGTGTTTTTCTGATTTTAAGTCTTTTTATTTCGCTCTCAATATGCTGCAATGCACAAATATCGAATCACCAACAGGAGCCAACCGTGACTGATATCGTTATCGCATCCGCCGCCCGCACCGCCGTGGGCAGTTCTCTGGGGGCCTTTGCCACCACCCCTGCCCATGTGCTGGGCGAACAGGTTATCCGCGCGCTGGTTGCGCGGGCGGGCATTGCGCCAGAGGAGGTTTCAGAAACCATTCTTGGGCAGGTGCTCACGGCAGGCCAAGGGCAAAACCCGGCGCGGCAGGCGCATATCAATGCGGGCCTCGCGAAGGAGGCTTCGGCTTGGGGGATTAACCAAGTTTGCGGCTCTGGCCTGCGGGCCGTAGCGCTCGGGGCGCAGCAAATTTTGCTCGGGGATGCGGAGATTGTGGTGGCTGGCGGTCAGGAAAGCATGAGCCTTTCGCCGCACGTGGCCAACCTGCGGCGCGGGCAAAAAATGGGCGATATGCAGTTTGTGGATTGCATGATCCGCGATGGTTTGTGGGATGCGTTTAACGATTACCATATGGGAATCACGGCTGAG
>Ga0256845_1002766_pt1 | contig 12375 bp, 9 predicted proteins | sample RiftiametaG_FD_189101 | JGI IMG/M metagenome (GOLD analysis project Ga0256845, IMG submission 189101) | Tube worm associated microbial communities from hydrothermal vent at the East Pacific Rise, Pacific Ocean - Riftia | ecosystem: Host-associated > Annelida > Integument > Unclassified ... | reverse complement strand
ATGAAAAATATTTTCAAGGGTCGCTGGCCGATTTGATCAAGATTTCTCCTATTTCCAACATTCCTCTTCTGAGAAAAGATTTCATCCGGCATGAAGTGCAGATCTACGAGGCGATCATTGCCGGGGCTGATGCCGTTTTGTTGATTGTGGCATGTCTTGATGACGAGACGTTAACGCGTCTTTACCAGACGGCGCGGGATTTCCAGCTCGATGTCCTGGTGGAAGTGCACGATCTTCCGGAGATGGAGCGGGCCTTGGATCTGGGCGCCGACCTGATCGGTATTAACAATCGAAACCTAAAAACATTCAAAACCGATCTCGCCACCACCGAGCTTCTGGCTGATGAGGCTGGGGATGATGTTTTATTGGTAAGCGAGTCAGGCATCAAGGATTCCAGAGATTGCCTGCGTGTGCTTGAGGCTGGAGCGAATGCGATTTTGGTGGGCGAAACTTTAATGCGTGCTAATAATCCAGCTGAAACGATGCAGCAGTGGTTGGATCTGAGATTATAATATGCTGATTGGATTATTGTGATGATGAAAAAAGACAATGAAACCTCTGATGGGTCTAGGAGGTTAAGTTCGCGTGAAGCTGGCACAGAGAAGATGAAAATTCAATCATCTCAGCCTGCGGAGTCTCAGATTATTGGGGGGGGGACGATGAATTTTCAGAAAACATGGAAGAGGGGTGGGATCAAGAAAAGGCAGCGGCGCCGATGGGGTGGATTATGTTGTTAGGCATTCGGGCAGGCTGGGGCCATTGATGCAGGAGTATTATAAAAGCCACAAACGGTATCGACGAAAGTTTGTCCGCTTTGAGAAATTGCATGCTGTGAATGTGGGTCGTAAACATAATGCCTGGCATTTAGTTTTGAGCATGTTTGTTGTAGAATAAGGGTTTCTTTCATTTAAACGAGGTTCTCCTGACCGTGGTCTTTATGAATGGGGTGATGGTTTTTTGTGGGGGAGGTGGGGGTTGATTTGGTGAAATGCCAGGCACCGAGGAGGGTGGCGAGGATCAGGCAGGCCCAGAGTCTCCAGAGATGGTCGTCGCGTGAATGGCGGTCGGTGGCGGTGGCTAATGCAGTGGCGGGGAGGTCGTCGGTTCCGCAGTGAGAAAAATTCGCTTCGCGGGTATCGGCGAAGTAGGCGGCGGAGGTGAAGAGGGTTTCGTCCCCTTGACTGATGGTGAAAAAGGTGGGTTCGTCAGGGGCTTTGAACGGGGCGGGGTCTGTGGATGTTTCGATGACGGTGCCATCGAGTTGGATGGTTTGGAAAATCAGGGGAGGGTTTGTCTTTTCCTGATGGTAGCTTAGCTCGATGGGTTCTGAGGTTTCTGTGATGCGGGACTCGGGCGCGATTTTCTCTTTTCTCAGCTGATCACAAAATCGGAGCAGGAGGATGGCGGTGGCGGGTTGTTTGAGGGCGTTGGACTGGTGGATATCGAAGTTGAAGATCAGTGCTTGATTACGGGTTTGTGGGTGCGTGCGTAGATAGATCAGGGCGCGGTGACCTTGCCAGAGGAGGACGACGTCGCTGGACTGGTGGGGGAGGGAGAGGTTGTTTCTAGCGAGTAAGGTTTGCCAGTTGAGTCCATCGGTGAGGGGGTGTTTGGTGGCGATGATGTTGCCGGTGAGGTAGGGGCGCTTGCTGGCTTTGTCGTGTGGGAAAACGATCAGGTGCTGTGCCTGTGGTGTGGTCTCGGTGGAGGTGATGATCAGGTCGGCATCGGCGGCTTGGCGAACGGGTCGGAGGCTGGGGAAGCTGGTTTGCATCTTCTCGGCGATCTTTGCGGATTCTTTGGGCAGGGTGGAGTGGATGAGCAGAGGTTTCGCTGCTGGGCGGATCAGCGGTAGGGTGTCGTCTAGATCAAAAGCGTCTGGGGTGAGGACGATGCGGCAGCGTGGTTGGCCCGTGGGGAAGGCTCCTTGAATAGTGGTGAGATGGCCGGCATCGATGTGGAGTTGTTTTTCCGGGCTATTTCCTGCCGGTGTTTCCAGCCGCCAGCTGCGGGACTGTCGGCTGTCTGAATAATTGCGGATGACGGCTTTCCAGATGAGGTTTTCACCACGTTGTTCAAAGCTAACACCGGTGATTCCACAGTTGTCTGTGATTTTTCCAATGGCGATGGTTGAGGTGTTGTAGGGCGGGGGGGTGGTGAGCGGGGTATCGGTGATGTAGCTCAAGGCGCCTTCGGCACCGATCAGGCTGCGGGCGACACGGAGGGCATTCCCAGGTGAGGTGGCTCCTGAGCTGGGTTGCCAGTTTTTCAGAGCGGTGAGCATGGCATTGGGGGATGTGCCTTGATAGATTTTTGGTTTGGCGGGATCGGATTCCATCAGCCAGATTTCGACGTTGACGGCATTGCCTTGGAGGCGTGGGATTTCTTTTTGCAGGGCGGCTGGGATACGATCTTTAAAGACCCGCATGGAGGCAGAGCTATCGAGCACGATGGCGATACGCTGGGTGGACTTCGCCTTGATGTAGCGTGGCTGGGCGAGCAGCCAGGCCATGAGGATGACGGCGAGGATTTGTAGCCAGAGTGGGATCGAGTGCACCAGTCGATCGAAGCGTCTGCCGCTGGTGGATTCCCGCTGAGTGCGTTGGAGGAGGAATAGGGTGCTCACCGTCGCCACTTTCGCCCGCCGCTGCAGGAAGTGGATAAAGATCACCGCCGGGATGCCGAGAAGCGCCCATAGGCCGTGAGGGTTAGAGAGGAAGAGATTCATTAGGAGACGACGAGGGCTCCGGATTGGAGGGTTTCTTCGTTGAGGGCGGCGAGGAGGTCGGTGTTGGCTGAGACGCGGGCGAGGGAGGTGTTGAACCGGCGGGCGGATGCCTGCCACTGGGCAAAGTGGTTGACGTAGGCTTTGCGATAGCGGGTGAGGGTGGTTTTTTCAACCCGGTGCGGGTGGTGTCCGGGTTGCTCGGAGTCGATAAATTCATAGTTTCCATCCCAGATAGGATCGGCTTCGTTCTGAAGGTAGGGGGCGAAGATGATGGGTTTGCCTTGTTGTCGCGTGAGTAGGCGCAGGGGGGGGGAGGGGTCGGCATCGAAAAGAAGGTCGGAAATCAGGACGCGGATGGCATTTCCTCGGAATGGAATGAGCTCGAGAGCCAGCGGTTTTTCTGGGTGACGGGGGTGCATGGCTGCGATGGATTCGGGCCAGCGGTGGGAGGTGATGGCGTCCAGTGGAATGAGGCTATGGGCATCGCCACGGAGGAGGTGCACGGTGGTGCTCGCTCCAGCTTGAAGTGCGGAAATGACGGCAAAGTAAAAGAGCTCGGCGGTGCGGGCCGCTTTGGTGGGGTCAAAAAACATGGATTCGGAGGCATCCAGCACGATTTCGATCACCGGACGCACTTCTTCCCGGTAGAGTTTCATGGTGTAGTTTCCCGTGCGCGCGTAGGCTTGCCAGTTGATATGGCGGGGGTCGTCTCCGGGGACGTAGGCGCGGTGGTCTTGAAAGTCGATCGAGGAGCCGGTGCCCGCTCCTTGAAACTCGCCTGCCATACCGCGCCAGACCTGGCTGCGCAGCGGCAGGCTCAGGCGTTCCGCGCAAACGGAGGCCTGGGCGTGGAGCCGATGGAGGATGTCAGGGTCGAGATTCACCATGGGTTATGCAGTGGGGGTAGTTGTCTGTTCTGTTTGTTGTTCGACCTCGCGGATGTGTTTCCAGATCGGACGGGAGCAGATCAGGGCTATCACGAAATAGACGATGAGGTTGAGGTAGCTAAGGACGAGGATTTCCTCCGGAGCCAAACGGTTGCCGTCTTGAAGCCAGATAACAGAAACGGGTAACCAGAAGAAGATTTCGAAGACATGCAGGTTATGGCTGATGGATTCTATCGTTGTGATGACGCCGAGAGTGATCGCTTGGATGAGAAGAAAGAGGATGAAAAATCCCATGCGGTTGGCGGATTTCCGGGCGATGATACGTGTGAGGACCAGAGCCATCAGCATCGTTGCAAAAACGGTGTTGATGGTGATGAGTCCGATGTGTTCTCCAGTAACCCAGTGATCGGCTTGTAACCATAAGGGGATGTGAAGTAGGAGATAGAGGAGGGAAACATAGAGTAATCCGGTTGCCCACCCGGGATAGAGAAACCTACCTGCGATTTTACCTACGCGGCCACTCTGAAGGAATCGAGCGGTGATGGGTGGTGTTAGGCTGGGATTCTCTGTGAGAGAAATTGAACAAATAGGGATGGCGAGAATAACGCTGATGGCCAGTGTGAGTGCTGGTTCCATATCTGCGAAGACAAATACCAAAAGAGCGAGTGCGATGAGGGCAAAGGAAACCACCCGTTTGAAGGTGGCGCGGTTTTCCGAGATCGGGGCAATCACGGAGGTTCCGAGATAGAGAAAAATCCAGGTGCCGTAGAGGGAGGATAGGAGTAGGCCGAGATAGGTGAAAGCTTCCTTCATCGTGCCTAACGTCACGGAATCGATGACCTTTTGGTAGGTGAATTTACCGGAAGCAAAGGAAGTGCTAATCATGATAAACACAAAAAAGGCCGCGCCTATGGGGATGAGGACACGCAGGAAGGCGGAGGGCATGGCACTCAATCCGATGGTGACACCGGTGAAGAGTCCCGAGATAACATAGAGTGTGAAGAGGAGGAGCAGCTCGGAGAAGATATGCATATCGCCAAAGAAATAGCGAAGGATGAGGTAGGGGATAATGGCGGTGAGGATGAGCGCGGATTGGCTCATGAGAGATACCCATTTGCCAAAGGTGATACGCCAGGCGCTGAGCCGCGTTAGGCACAGGAGATCGATGGTGTTTCCTTTGATTTCTGAGGAGAGGGCGGTGATGCCACGCAGAGGCTGGACGATGAGAACCGCAAAGGAAAAGAAAAAGAAAATGATCCGCGAGAGCAGGTGGCCGGAATTTTGGTAGGATGCCCCTGCGGCGGTGGTGAGAAGAATAAAAGCGAGAAATGCCTGCAGGGTGATAAAGAGAATGACAAAGCCAACACCCCTGAGGCCTTGGCGCAGTTCTTTCACGAGCATCGGGTTAAGCTTGTCCGAAAAGTCGGTGAGATGTTTGATGGAGGTCATGGTTAGGCTTTGGGGATTTCGGCTCCGGTTTTTAGGTTGTCGATCATGTCGATGAAGGCGTCTTCGAGGTTGCGCTGCTCTTTGTGGAACTCGATGACCTGGAGGCCGTCTTTGATCATGCTGGCGAGGACGGCGGAGGCGATGTCGGCGGATTCGATGCGGATGCGGCCTCCGTGTTTTCGGGATTCGATGAACTCGGTGTAGGGGTTGGTGATGGCCCAGTTGGAGACGGAGATGGGGTCGCCGAGCACTTGGACGTCATAGTGGACGCCGCCGCTGGAGTCGGTGCTGTGTTTGAGGGATTCGGCATCGCCGTGGTGGACGATGTGGCCGTTGTCGATAAAGAGGAGGCTGTCGCACATTTCTCCTAACTCAGAAAGGATGTGGGAGGAGATAAAGATGGTTTTTCCTTCTTCGGCAAGAATCCGGATGAGGTGTTTGAGCTCGACCCTCGCTTTGGGATCGAGCCCGGCGGCGGGTTCGTCCATGATCAGGATTTGGGGGTCGTGGATGAGTGAGCGGCCTAGGCAGAGGCGCTGGGTCATGCCTTTGGACAGTTTGTTGGATAGTCGGTCAGCGAGCGGGACGAGATCGGCAAATTCCATGACTTCCTGGATGCGCATTTGGCGTTCTTTGCCGCTGTATCCGAGCGCTCGGGCGTAGAAGTCGAGGTATTCGATCACGGTCATGTGGTCGTAGTTTCCAAAGTGATCCGGCATCCAGCCGATCAATGACCTGACTTTGGCGGGATAATTAACGACGTTGACGCCGCAGATTTCCACCGTGCCCATGGTGGGATAATCCAAGGTCGCCATCATGCGCATGGTGGTGGTTTTTCCCGCCCCATTGGCTCCGACAAATCCGCAGACCGAGCCATGCGGGACTTCAAAGTTGATGCCGTCCACGGCTTTGAGCGGGCCGAAGTAACGGTAGAGATTTTTAACAACAATGGCAGAGGAGGATGGATTCATTTTTTTGAAAGTGGCTTTGGTTGATGCCTGCGGCGCTTGACAGAATTTACAGAATTCACAGAATTTCTTAGGTTGATACTTCAGGTTTTGACCGCGAAATGCGCAAAAGGATGCGAAGTTGATCAGGCTGGGTTTTTGGAATTTGAAACTTGGAGTTTAATGACCCACGGTTCCCGTGATGATGGTGGTGGTGCTGAGCCATTTGATGGAGCTGTAGGTATCGATGCCCGGGGCGTCATCGGTGATGGCGTAGAAGCGTCCGGGCGAGGTGGTGAGGCTCTTGAGTTGTTGTGCGTTGTGTTTGGAAAATCGGCCCGATTGAATGTTGAGCCATTCCTTAAACTCGGCTTCGATGCAGGGGGTCAGGGTGGTGGTGTTGCCTTTGTTTAAGGCGTCTGCTTTCCACCATGATTGATCGGGGGATTGATAGAACAGGGTGCCGAGATTAAAATCAAAACTGGAGGTGAGTTGGGGGGCTCCTGAGCCAGGGGAAAGCTCAACACGTCCACGGGTGGGACGGATGGTTTTGAGGAGGTGGCCGTGCACGCTGCGTGATTGGAACCAATCGCCGCTGACATCGAGGCCCTGATCACCGTGATTAGCGGTGTAGCGGCTGGGTGACTGGCCATTGATCACGATGCGTGACCAGCGCGATTTCTTCAGCGCAACGGGGGTCATCAGGGTGGGCTCGGAGGTTTCAAATGAGCTGCTGAGGAGCACTCCCGTGCGGGCGGCTTGTTCCTGAATGATGTAGGCATTGTTTTCGCCGGGGGTGATTTCCATGAGAAGAAGTCGATGTCCACGCCCGCCGAAGCCGTCTTGGAAGATAATGATGACAATGAGTAGCAGGCTGGCTGCCAGCGAGATGATGGGTGTGGTGATGAATAGTTTGTGGCGTTTGCCGGCTTTGGCAAATACAAACAGATTGATAGGGCCGACGAGCACACCAAAGGCCACGAGAATGATAATGAAAAAGGCGATGTGGAAATTCTTCTCGCCGAGGGTGATTTGGAGTGGCCATCTTGCTGAGTAGTCGTTGAGGATGCTCTGGTAGTTAGTTTCGTAGGGCGCTCCGCCGATCGTTTCGATCATGTGGGTTGTTTTTTTTGCGTTGAGTCGTTTTGAGGAGGGTAGGGGAAGAATGGAAACTTGCCCTAAGCTACGCTGGATGGAGGTGGAATCGGTGGAGGATTCGGCAATGTTTAAACTGCTTAGGGTGGTGGCGTCATTGGTGCTGTAGATGATGAGTCGACCCCCAAAGCGGTTCCATTCGAGAATGGCGGTGCGGGCACCGGGGTCGAGAGCTGTCCAGTTATCGCTGGTCAGCATGATCACATCTTGGCCGAGGTAGGCCCGCCAGTCTGTGGGCATGGTTTTGGCTGAGAATTCGCCCGCGAACTGGAGATCGCTACCGCTTCGCGAGTGGCTGGAGTTGATGTGGCTTGTGAGTGATGAGGCGTTGGGGACGTAGAGTGTGTTGCTGAGGAGAATGGCGGGCCAGGTGTCGCTGGTCTCGGTAAACATGTGTCCGCTGGTGTTGGCATACCCAGAGCAGGAGAGTGTGAGATCGAGTCCGGTGCCGCTATTGTAGCTGCTGGTTTGAAAGATGCTGGTGAGCGGGACGAGAAAATCATAGGTTTCCTTACTGCCGGGATCGCATGAGCACGAGAACGATGAATTCATACGGCTACCGGATTCCCCGCCGTAGGAGTGATCGTCTTTTGAGGTGAATTTTAGTCCGAAATTTTGTTTTTCCTTAGTGCCATTGTTGATGGTCACTCGGATAGGGGCGTAGCCGTAGGCGGGGAGTTTGCCGAAGAGGCTGGTGACTTCCACCCAGGTGTTGGTCGGAGTGTCGTAAACCTGCCGCACCAGCTGATGCTGGGCTTGGAGAGTCAGGGGTGATGCGAGAAGAATCGCGAGGAGAATGAGATGGCGCATGGGTGAGTGATTCGGTGATTCGGTCGCCCCGTTAGGGCTGTCGGGTGGTAGGTGGTATGACGTTGGGGCTGGTGGATAGGAGATAGGAAGATGGTTTTTTGTTGGTTTTGGGGTTTTGGATTTAAAATTTACTTGAGGTTTTTGGGGGTGGCGATGTCTTGGAAGGGGACTTCGTCGAGGAGGGTTTGGATGACGTCGTTGGTGGTTTTTCCTTCGACGCGGGCGTTGTAATCGAGGATGATCCGGTGCCTCAGCACAGAGGGTGCGGCGTATTTGACGTCTTCAAAGCTGGTGTGGGTGCGCTCTTTCATCAGGGCGCGGGCTTTGGCGGCGGAGGCTAGCGAGAGCGCGGCGCGTGGGCTGGAGCCGTATTTGATGCCGGCGGAGGCGGTGGATTGGCCCGGATGGGTGGCATCGACGAGGCGGGCAATGTAGTTGGCGACGACATCGGGGAGATAGATGCGGCGGACCAGAGTGAGCACTTCATCGAGCTGGGCGGCATCCATCACGGCGGTGACATCAGGCACGGCTCCGAGTTCGCGGTGGTTGACGATTTTTTCAAGGGTTTCGACGTTGTTACGGTGGATTTCGAGTTTGAAGAGAAAGCGGTCGAGCTGAGCTTCGGGAAGTGGGTAGGTGCCTTCGAGTTCGATTGGGTTTTGGGTGGCGAGGACAAAAAATGGTGCTGGCAGCGGGTGGGTTTCCCCGAGCACTGTTACGCAGCCTTCCTGCATGGCTTCGAGCATGGCGGATTGGGTTTTAGGTGATGCCCGGTTGATTTCGTCCGCTAATAAGATGTTGGCAAAGAGGGGGCCGGGTTGAAAAACAAATTCGCGGTGGCCGTCTTTTTCTTGGAGCACGGGGTTGCCTGTGATGTCGCCGGGGAGGAGGTCGGGGGTGAACTGGACACGTTTGGCATCGAGGGTGAGCGCTTTGGATAGACCTTTCACCAGCTCCGTTTTCCCAAGGCCGGGAAGGCCTTCGAGGAGAATGTGACCACGAGCCAGTAGGCCAGTGATGACGAGGTTGATGAGCTCCTCTTGGCCGAAGAGAACTTGATTGAGTGTGGTGGCAAGCGAGCGGATGTGTTTGCTGGCGGCGGAGACTTCGGATTCGGTGGCGAATTGCATGCTGTTTTAAGTTCTAAGTTTTAAACTCCAAAATCCAAGTTGATGGAATAGGGAATGGGGAGGGAAGGTGAGTGCTGCAGAGGCTGTAATTTCATCGTGCTGGTTTTGGTATTTGGAGTTTAGAGCTTGGAGTTTTATTTGAAAAATTCTTTCAGGGCTTTTTTCTCGTTGGGCATGAGGGAGTTTTTCCAGACTCGGTCACCTCCTCGGCCTTTGCCGCTGGTGGTTCCTCCGGATGTGGGCGCGTGGGATGTTTGGTCGACATCGTGCTGGGCATCGCTGGTTTGGAGGAGGTCGCCGGGTAGGGCGTTGCGGATGTCGTCAGATTCAAGCCCTTGATGTTTACCGGTCCCCGTGTCTTCGTGGGGTTTTCCCAGAACGTGAGGAGCGGTGCCGGGGCCTCGGTCGATTCCGCCCCGTCCGGGACCTTCTCCTTCTTCGCCCTCACCTTCTTCATCCCCGTCGTTCATCCAATCATCATTGTTTTCTCCAGGTTGTTTTCCCTGGCCGTTGGCGTCGAGTCCTTGGGCGTGGCGGCGCATGTTTTCGCGGATTTGATCGATTTGTTCTTTGGTGAGGTTATTGAGCTGTTGGGGGTCGATTTTTTTGAGTTGTTGAAGGAGTTTTTCATTGGGCTGCATCCCACCCTGTTGCATTTTTTGGACGGCTTGATCGTATTCGTTCAGTAGACGTTGTTTTTGTCCGGGTGGGATTTTTCCTGGGTTGTTCTGCAGGGTGTTGAGTGCTCGTTCCGCGCGCTGCAGGTTGTTTTTGAGGTTTTCTTGCTCGGTCTGATGGTTTTGCTGAAGGTGGTCGGTAGCTTCCAGACTGGAGTGGCTGAACCATTCGTCCGGGGATTGCTCGCGGAGTTTTTCGAGTTTTTTGCGCATGGCATCGAGGTATTCTTCCTGGACGATTTCTTGCTCGTCGAGTTGATCCAGGCTGGTATCGAGCTCATTCCATGCGATGGGTGGCTGGGGTGGGGTGATCTGAGATTTGGCCTGAATCGGGATCATCAGTCCACAGCTGATAATGATGGCGGAGGTGACGGCGGGTATGAGGAGGCGTTTCCACTGCCACTGCACGCCGTCGTTAACCATGGTAGGAACTGGGGGCCATTGGGTGATGCCTTGATCTGCAGCGGTCAGGGCATTGCGTAGTCTCATGGAGGATTCGATACGCACGAGGGATTGGGGCATGGTTTCAAAGCGCTTTTTTGCGGCCAGCCAGCAGGCGGTGGCGGTGAGGGTCAGAGTGGCCAGGCTCCCTAGGATCAGGGGGATGGTGGGCAGGGTCTCGAGTTCCCGTCTCATGATGAGGAGGGTGGCGGCGATGATCAGTGAGACGATGAGTAGAGGGGTGGCGAGCGTTTGCAAGCACCAGCCGCAATTGATCTTGCGTGATGTTTGTTTGGCGATCTGGTGCCATTGGTCTGCGTTAGCCATTGCTGTGGTGTATGTTAGTGATCTTTTGATTTGGGGCAAGGTGCGAAGTGAAAAATATCAGGTTTGGGGTGGAATCAAAGAGGCAAAAAACGGCGCTGTGCAGGACACAGCGCCGTTGGAGAGGAAGTGATGAGGCGTGATGAACTAGTGCTTGGCGCCTGTGGCGGGGAGGAAGCGGTAGTAAACCTCCAGCATGAAGGTGGCCAGGCAGGTGCGGTAGTGGACCGCAAAGGACGATCTTCCTTTGTATGTTGTGCCTACACCGTTGATTTTATTACCACCTCCGACATCTTTATAAGTGCCGTTGTCATTTTGATTTTTGAGGACTTGGTCGCGGAAAATCTTATTGTAGAAACTCCAGTCGCCTCCGCCACGGTTGATCATGGCTTGGGCATGGTAGTAGTGGCGGTAGAGGTCGGAGTCCGCGGTGTTCCAGTCGAGTTTTGCATTGGTCTTGATGTATTTGGAGGCTTTGCGAACCACGGAGTCATGGCTTTTCCCCCACATCTGGAAGGCCAGAGCTCCAGCTCCAGTCATGGTCCAGCCGATGTCACGACCTTTGGCTGAATTGTAGCCCACTCCACCTTTGGAGTGCTGGCAATTTTTGACGTAATTGAGGGCCTTTTGAATGACTCCTTTAAACTCCTTCTCTTCCCATAGGCCCGTGTGCTTGCAAGCCTTGAGCGCTTGAATTTGCCAGAGTCCAATCGAGTTATCTGGGTGTCCGCCAGAAGCCTCATATTGATACGTCCATGATCCGCTCTCGTGCTGGTGTTCGAGAATCCAGTCCCCGGATTTTTTGGTGGCTTCGTTGAGGTTGGGGATGTTGATGTTGAGCTTGATGCAGAAGGTGGCGGCCTCACCCAGAGCGTAGGTGGCGATTCCGTGTTCGTAGCTCCAGTGACCTTTGAGGTCCTGAGCCATTTTACCACCATTTTTCATACTGATATTGGTGAGATAAACAATGGCACGGGTGACGGCGTCTCCGAATTCCTCCGAGTTAGGAGTTTCGCAGTGACCGAGAAAGGCGAGAAGGGCAAAGCCGGTGGAGGCGATTTGGTGGTTAGTGCACCAGCTGCCATTGGCATTCTGAGTTTGCTTAAGCCAACGGAGTGACTTCATCACGGCTTCTTCGCATTGCTCATTACCGCCGTTTTTAGCGAGGCGATTGAGGCGATCATCTTTCGAGCAGCGGTCACGCATGGTCTGAGGGATGCCTCCAAATCCACCGCCGTCACCGTCACCATCTCCCCAGCCGTCGCCGAAGTCGTTACCGTCACCGAAGTCGGTGGACGGATCGGGGACATCGATTTCGGGAACCGGGATGGCGGTATTGGATACTGTGGCGGCTGCAATGACTTTGGCCATTGAGGATGAGGGTGCGGAGGGTTTTCGCTCGACGGAACGAGTCATCTCCCGCTTTTTGACTTTATCGACATCCTCGGTGCCCGCTTGGTAAGAAACGATTTCTGGGGTGAAGTTATCAATGGGATCGAGTAAAATGAAGAGGAGGACGATGCCGACCAAGACCACCAAAAGAATGGAAATAATGACACTGGTGATGGTGGAGTTCCTCTGCTGGGCGTGAAGGCGTGCCTGGGCTTCAGGTGAAAGTTGGGCGTGTAAGCTCATGGTGTGTAGGTGTGTGTGGGTTAAGTAGGTGGTGTGTGTTTGTGGGGTAATTGAAAATTGTGCTGGTCGGAAACATAGATTGGCTCGTTGAGGTGACCAGCGAAAAATTCGTGGGAATACGAAATATCATGATCGATGATACGGTGGGGGAACGGCTCTAGGCCAGAGTTCCTTAGGATTATCTCAAAAAAA
>Ga0256845_1002765_pt1 | contig 12376 bp, 10 predicted proteins | sample RiftiametaG_FD_189101 | JGI IMG/M metagenome (GOLD analysis project Ga0256845, IMG submission 189101) | Tube worm associated microbial communities from hydrothermal vent at the East Pacific Rise, Pacific Ocean - Riftia | ecosystem: Host-associated > Annelida > Integument > Unclassified ... | reverse complement strand
AATACCTTCGAGCAGTTTGCCATATTTTTTTTCGGAAATAAGATTTCTTGCTTCCTCAAAGGTGTAGGCGTACATCTTCTCGTAAGGGAGATCGATATCGTAGTAGGTTGAAATCAGGTGGATGATATCATCCTTGCTGTTTTCGTGGTGCTGGGTGTTAATGATGGGGCGAAAGAAGGCGACACTTACAAGGTTACGCACCAGGAGTTCCATGACTCCGAGTGTGATCAGAGAGAGACCACTTTGCGGTTCAAGACCAGTAATATAAAGATTCTTCGACATTGATTTGATTCCCTGGTGTGAGGAGGATTTTCAGCGAAGCGATCTTATATAGTCTCCCACCGCTTCAACGCCGTTTTCATTTAAGATGCGCAAAGCACCTGAGCCGACAACCGCAATATCTATCTTGCCTTTGAGAAAGTCAATGTCCTTATGATCTTTGACACCAAAACCAAGGGCGAGTGGCAGCCGGGTAGCATTGCGGCAGCGGGCAAGATAATTGTCAAGATCATCAGAAAAAGCGGTATCCTGGCCGGTTACGCCTTTACGGGCAACGCAGTAGACAAAGCCCTGTGCAAAGTCAGCCAGATAGTGCATTCTTTCATCCGGTGTGTTGGGCGAATAGAGCTGGATTGCGGCAAGTTGCTCTTTATTCATGGCCTGCAGGTAGTCTTCCGCCTCTTCAGGCGGTGCATCGGGAACGATCATTCCTTTGATGCCACACTCCGCTGCAACCTTTGTAAAACGCTCAACTTGATACTTAAAAAGTATATTATAGTAGCTCATAAAAAGAAAAGGAATATCAAGGGATGCTGTGATTTTTCGGGTAGCATCCAGACAGTCCGCCACGCTGGCACCGGTTTGCAGAGCGTCCTGGCAGGCCTTTAAGATGACCGGACCGTCGGCTATGGGCTCTGAAAAAGGGATCTGTAGCTCCATGAGATCAACACCCGCTTCAACCATGGTGCGGGCAAGTTGTATCGAAGAATCAAAGTCTGGATAGCCGAGGACTATATGTGTCATGAGCAGGATATCTTTTTGCTCACGTTTTTCTCTGATATAGTTTTCAAGCATTGTAGTCCTCCGCCTTTTCTCTGATAAACTGTTCCCATTGCGGATCGCCGATGGCATCAGCTATTGTGAAAATATCTTTATCTCCACGACCGGACTGGTTGATTATTATACATTCTTCTCTGTTCATATTCGGTGCCTCTTTAAAGGCCTGGACAAAAGCATGGGCAGATTCAAGAGCCGGAATAAGACCTTCTTTTTTCATGGAGAGCCGTAAGGCGTCAACTACTTCTTTATCGGTGGCGGCAGCAAAACGGACACGACCGGTATCAGAAAGATGGGAAAGAATTGGCGAAACGCCGACGTAATCAAGACCTGCGGCCACACTGTGGGTTTCCCTCATCTGGCCATCATCGTCCTGAAGAAAATATGTTTTATAGCCCTGGGCAACTCCAACGGTTGCCTGATCTGAGGCCAGCCTGGCTGCATGCAGTTTTGATGGTAGTCCTTTGCCGCCGGCTTCCACACCAACAAGTTCCACCGGATCGTCCATAAAACCACCGAAAAGCCCAAGTGCATTGGAGCCGCCGCCAACACATGCGTAGATCCGCGCTGGCAATTTCCCTGCATATTTTAGAATTTGTTCCCGTGCTTCCTGGCCGATAATCGACTGAAAGTATGAGACCATCTCAGGAAAAGGGTGGGGGCCAGAGGCGGTACCGAGTACATAATGGGTATCGTCCATATTCTGGGCCCAGTCCCGAAAAGCAGCGTTCATGGCATCTTTGAGCGTTTTTGAACCGTCTTTAACACTGATCACTTCTGCACCTAGCTGTTCCATCCAGAAAACGTTGGGGCGCTGGCGTTTGACATCCACTTCCCCCATGTAGATGGTGCAGTCAAAGCCATATTTAGCAGCCATGGTCGCAGTGGCAACGCCGTGCTGCCCGGCACCTGTTTCGGCAATAACGCGACCCTTGCCCATTCGTTTGACCAGCAGCCCTTGAGCAATGACGTTATTGGCTTTATGGGCGCCTGTATGGTTGAGATCTTCACGTTTAATATAGATGCTCGCACCACCAAAATGGTGGGTCAAATTTTCTGCAAAGGTGAGGGGGGTTGGTCTGCACGAATAGGTGGACATGGTGTGTACGTATTCTTCCCAGAAAGTGGGGTCTGCTTTGATTCTGGCAAATTCCTCCTTGAGCTGAGTGAATGTCGGAATGAGAATCTCGGGCAGGAAGGCTCCGCCAAATTCTCCGTAATATCCAGTTTTAACCATGGGTCATCCCTCCAAGGGATTGGGTGAAAATAAATGTATCTGTTCGGCAATAGAGGTCGGAATAGATGGCGTTTTCAATCATCGCTGAGTGCAGAAAACGATTGACTGTTAAAATCGGGCTGGCTTTGGGCAGGTTGAGTAATTTGGACAGCCGCTTATCCGGGTAACTGATACTGAAATGTTGTGTGCCTTTTGCAAGGGTGAAATAAAACTGTTCTTCAACGAGTTCAGAAAGGGACTTCCCATGAAGATCGATATCTTCAAGCCCTGAAAAGAGAGATGGGTGCAGATAGATATCTTCCACGAGAACCGGAACTTTCTTAACGGTTGTCCTTCGGCTTAGATAAATGGCCTCAGATCCACTAAAAGGATTAGTGCTCCCTTTGTCAACTTTGATGATATGAGGTTGTTTGAGTATCTTCACTTTTGGAGGTCGTTTACTTTTCTGGAAAGAAGCCATTGTCCCTGCCAGTGAAAAAAGGTCTATTTTTTCTGGAGGTTCGGTGACGTATGTACCAGAGCCGCGTCGACGTACGAGAAGATTTTTACGGATAAGACAGTCGATCGCCTGACGGACAGTTGGTCTGCCAATGGAGTGGGATTGAGCCAGCTGATTTTCAGATGGAATTTTATCGCCTGGTACATATACTCCTGATTGTATTTTATCAAGCAATATATCTGCCAGCTGATGGTACAAGGGTAGTGGTGACTCTTTATTTATCATGGGATCCTCCTGCATAATAAGTATATAGAATAGATAAAGTTGTCAAGACAATTTGACATATATTTTTGTTCTGAACTTTTTCAAGCTACCTGAAAATCAAAACCATGTTTTTGAGCTTATACCTTGACTTACATGCAGGCTTCAGATATTTCTACAGGGTGCCTTGCAGTCTATCTACATGTACTCCATACACCAATTTCATATTTTATGGAAATATTGTTGTGCGAGGGAAAACTGAAAATAAAGGAATTGGTGATGTCGGAAAACTCAAAAATAGCTGAAGAAGTACAATCCAATAGAGAGTTGCCGGTTGGGGCAGCCTGTTTTACCGTTTTTCTCTGTATTTTATTTGGAGCCAATGCTGTTGCAATTAAAGTAAGTCTGACGGGACTGGGTATTTTTACAACAGCCGGATTGCGTTTTTCTCTTGCTGCCATTGCCATATCTTTGTGGGCAATGTGCACAGGTCGTTCCCTGCGTGTTGATCGGGTGCAGATCAAAAAATTATTTATTTTCGCTATCCTTTTTATTACCCAAATATCTCTTTTTTACCATGGATTGAGCAGGACGACTGCATCTCATGGCACATTAATTGCCAATCTTCTTCCTTTTGTTGTGTTAATTCTCGCCCATTTTACTATTCCCGGCGACTCGATAAGTCGAAAGAAAGTGTTTGGTATATTTTTTGGTTTTTGTGGGGTATTGCTACTGGTTTTCGATAAACAGGCGGTGTCAACCGACATTGGAACCGGGGATTTAATCATTTTCTGTGCAGTCCTTGTCTGGGGTATATCTGCCGTTTACGTAAAAAAAATGACGACGACGATTCATCCCGTTCTTATAACTCTCTATCCGATGTTCTTCGCTGTGCCAGTTTTTTTCATGGCAGGTTTTTTCTTTGATGAAAAGATGATTCGGTTTGTTGACAGATCTGTCATGTTTGCTCTGTTATATCAATCTTTCGTGACCGCATCTTTTGGTTTTATCAGCTGGAACAGTCTCATCAGAAAATATGGCACAACAGCTGTACACTCTTTTGTTTATATTATGCCGGTGTCCGGTGTTTTTTTTGGGGTGTTTCTTCTTGGAGAGCCTGTAACACCCTTTGTCATTGGTGCCATAGTTCTTATCATTATTGGTATTCTTGTGCTGAATAGAAAATCGCGTCAGGTATTGAATCCGTGATAATTTTTTTCGTAGCTTAAAAGGAGTGTTGATAACAATGACCAACACAGAGAAAAATACGAAGTATGACAAAGTTCAAATGGGAAAAATAGGCAAGCGTCCCTACTGGGTGCTGAATCTTTCTAATGTGATACGGGCAATCCATCAGGTTGGTGCTGCTGTTTTTCTTACTTCATTTCTTTTAGGTGACATAGCTCCTCTGCCAAAGATTTACCTTGTTGCAGTATTTGTCAGTGGTTTTACATTATTTTTTACAGAAAGTATGCGGCACAGGCAGATCTTTCGTGAATTGTCTGGACTGAGCACTCTGGTAAAACTTGTACTGCTCGGAGCGGCCTACCACGGATTTTTGCCCGCAACACCAACAGTGCTTGTTGTTTTTCTTATGGCTTCCATGATGTCCCATGCGCCTAAATTTATTCGACATCGCTTGATATTTTAGGCTATCTTGTAGGGTTCCTTTTGTGCCTTATTCTTCGATAATTTTTAAAAATATGATATCCTAGTCTGACTGGCGTACAGAATAGCAATTGAATTATTAGCAAAAATTCTCCGGACCGCAGAGATGAACAGAGGTTTTGCCGAGAAAACAGGGAATAAATATATTCTGCTTGATCGCATAGGAATCGGCGGTATGGCAGAGGTGTATAGATGTAAGCTGATCAGGCAAAAGGGTTTTGAAAAAATCATTGTTCTGAAGAAACTTCTTCCACATGTCGCGCAGGATAAAGAAATTGTAGATAATTTTATAGATGAAGCGAGATTGGCTGCATTACTTCAGCATGAAAATATCATCTCAATTTATGATTTTGGCGAACTGGACGGCAGTTATTTCATTGCCATGGAGTACCTTTTTGGTAAAGATTTGCATACGATTATGCAGCGGGCCAAAGAGATTAATGTCCCCATGGAGGCCGGACGAGCACTTCGTATAGCTGCAAAAATATGTGCAGGAATGGAATATGCACATTCATTGACGGATCTCAAGCACTCTCCCCTTCATCTTATTCACCGCGATCTCAGTCCACATAACGTTTTTATTACCTATGACGGTAAAGTCAAAATAATAGATTTTGGCATAGCTAAAGCGGAATTATATGATAATCACACGCAGGTAGGCGTTTTGAAGGGGAAGATTTCTTATATGTCTCCTGAGCAACTCGCCGGAGAAAAAATTGACCTGCGATCTGATATTTTTTCCATAGGTATTTTGTTATATGAGATGCTGAGTGGACAAAGGATGTACAAGGGAGATACTGCAACTCTGATCAGAAAATGTATGCTTGTCGAATATGTAGAACCTGAAAAAACCTGTCCGGGGCTGCGGAAGGAAATATACGACATTCTTCATAAGGCACTGCAAAAGGATAAAACAAAGAGATACCAGTCCTGTGGTTCCATGCGTTCTGATATCGATGATTGTCTTTTTAACATGAAACAGCGAGTCGATGATCGATCATTACAGGATTATGTTCGGCAGGTCTTTGCTGTTGAGTTCGAAGTTGAGAAAAACAGGTTACCTGAGGCAAAAGAACATCTTCCCGAGCGCACTGTTTTTCCTGCTGGTAAAACTGCTTTTTCAGATGTGTCAAAATACCCCGAACTCAATACGGTTACTAAACGTCATGATGATAACCAGGCTGGTTTATCACCTTTATGGAAGAAAACAGTTATAGGAACCATGGCTTTTGTCATTGTGCTCTTTTTTTTCCAGTATGCAGGTGTGCAGAACGAAAAAGTAGATAAAATAATTCCGGTGATTGTAGAGAAAAAGGTATCAGCGGTTGTATCGTCGCCTGTTAAACCACCTCCTGTTGAAGATGTTGTCGCGGCCGAAAAGGTCGAAAAAGAAGTGGAAACGGTGCAGACAGAGGTGTCTCTGTCGCCGCAGCAGCTGAAAGTTGAAGAGTTTCTGGCAAGCGCTCAAAAGAGTTTTGCCGACAACCGGCTGGTTCAACCCGGGCATGATTCCGCTCTGGGGTATTACCAGAAGGCACTCGAACTCGATCCAGAGAACAGGGTGGCTATCGAAGGAATATCTTCCATTGGTCAACGATATGCTGAGTTGGCAGAACAGGCGTTATGGGAAGACAAATATACTGAAGCTGAAAAATTTACGAGTATGGGCTTACGGCTTTTTCCCAGAGATAAATGGTTGTTGTCCCTGCAAAGAAAAATTGAGAAGCAGAAAAACTTCACTCAAAGCAAGCTTGGCAGACTTTCCGACAAGAAGTGACTAAGCCTTGAAGTGTTCTTCATGGAGTCGGGTCGTTGGGGCACTGGATAAGGGTTATGGCTATATTGTCGTTTCCACCGGCATCATTGGCCATATCAATCAGCATGTTGGCTTTGAGGGCCAGGGGGGCATCAAACGATAGGACAGAGGTGATTTCTTCCGAATTAACCATGTTATACAGACCGTCTGAGCAAAGCAGAAAAGTTATTCCCGGTGAAATTATCCCTCTGATGATATCCGCTTTGATATCTGTTTCTGTTCCTACAGCCCGCAAAAGTATGTTCTGATAGCGGCAGCTATTGGCCTGTTCTTGGCTAATCAATCCCTGCTCCAATTGCTCCTGTACCAGAGAGTGATCTTTTGTCAGCTGGGTCAAGGTGTTATTGTGAAAACAGTATGTACGGCTGTCACCAACGTGACCAAGAATGAATATATTGTCAGTCACGGTCATGAGTTCTGCTGTGCAACCCATGCCTGCATGGGTTGGATTGGTCTCGACATGGGATTGGATTTTTCTGTTTGCAAGAGCAAAACAGGATTCGATCTTTTTTCTGCTCTCTGTTACGGGCAGTCCTTCGCTGCTGTTGAATATTTCTGTTGCAGCTTCCAGGAAAAGTGCACTGGCAATTTCTCCCCCAGCCGCTCCACCCATTCCATCAGCTACCGTAAAACAACGACGTGTGGTGTTTGCCAGACAGATGTCCTGATTGCTCGACCGTTTCAGGCCCTGATCTGTTTTGCAGTATGCAATAAGGTTTGTATTGCGTGTCATTGTTTCTATTGTGCTATTAAGGTGATGAATTTGGCTGAAGTAGCTGTTTTGGGCCACTTGAGTTAAACATAATTTTAAAATAGCTAATTTTTTTAATTAGTTCTATAGGAATAAAGAACTAATTAAATATCATTTGTAATAAGATTTTCTTCGAAAATCAAAGGAATTATGATATCATAGTGTGCTGAAAATTACACATTGGGCAGCAAACATCTTTTTGGGATGATTATCCCCGGATAAAAGTGATGAACAAAGATTACACTGAAAAAATTGGAAATAAATATATCCTGCTTGACCTCATTGGAACGGGTGGAATGGCGGAGGTATACAGGTGTAAACTTTCCGGGTCAAAGGGTTTTGAAAAAATAATTGTTTTAAAAAAACTGCTTCCGCAAGTTGCGCAGGATAAAGAGATTGTAGACAATTTTATTGCCGAAGCGAGGCTGGCTGCATTGCTTCAACATGAAAACATTGTCTCCATCTATGATTTTGGTGAACTGGACGGTAGTTATTTTATCGCCATGGAATATCTCTTTGGAAAAGATCTGCACACCATCATGCAGCGGGCTAAAGATGCGGATGCTCCGATGGGTTCTGAACAGGCCCTTCTCATTGCGGCGAAAATATGTGAGGGGATGGAGTATGCGCACTCGTTAAAGGATCTCCAGTATCGGCCGCTTAGCCTCATTCATCGAGACCTCAGTCCTCACAATGTCTTTATTACTTATGATGGTAAAGTAAAAATTATCGATTTTGGTATTGCCAAAGCGGAACTGTATGACAACCGGACAAGGGCCGGAGTTGTAAAGGGCAAACTTTCTTATATGTCTCCTGAACAGTTGGCTGGAGATAGTATCGATCTGCGTTCTGATATTTTTGCTATAGGAATTCTTCTCTATGAAATGTTGAGTGGTAAGAGAATGTACAGTGGAGATACGGCAACTCTTATCAGAAAATGCATGCAGGTTGATTACGCAGAACTCGAGCAGATATCTCCGGACTTGCAGAAGGGGATATACGATATACTGCATAAGGCGTTGCAAAAAGACAGAAACAAGAGATATCATTCCTGCGCTGATATGCGTTCTGATATTGATGATTGTCTGTTTAATATGCGGCAAAGGGTTGATGGTAAAATTCTTAAGCATTACGTTCGGCGAGTGTTGAATGAAGAATACGAGGTAGAGAAAGAGAAGTTGTCTCGGGGAGAGGAACAGAATAATCAAGACTGTGAATTGACAGAAATTGCTCCCATGAAAACAGAACATTTTGCACGGACTGATACTGTTTTTATGGATAAAACTGTCTATGAAAAGTATTCTGAAGAAGATGAAAAAAATCTCTCTTTGGAAACTAAATCCGCGAAAAAAACAGGCATGTTGCGTTATTGGAAACGTCTGCTGCTGATGCTTATTGTCGCAGGTACTGTCTTTTCTGTTTTTCAGCTTGCAGATTTAAAAATCCAAAAGAAGCTTGAGCCTGTTTCAGGAGTTGCCGTGAGTTTTGAAAAACGGGTAAAACCAGTGATAACGCCTCCAGTCAAATTACCTTCTGCTCAAAAAAATATACCAGTGGAACAAAAACCTGTAGTGCTTCCCGTTGAGAGGAAGAAGAACGCGTTTGCGGAAGAGATTGAAGGTTTGTTAAAAAAAGCACAAGAGGCCTTTGATGCCAACAGGCTGATACGTCCGGGATACAACTCATCCTATAGATATCTGCAAAAAGTGCTTGAACTGGATCCAGGTAACCGTGCGGCCCGTGAAGGAATACATCGCATCGGTTCAAAATATGCCCAATCAGCAGAGCGCGTGTTGAAAGAAGGTAATTACGCAGAGGCGGGTGAATTTATTGCCATGGGGCTGATTGTTACCCCTCAGGATAGTTGGTTGTTATCATTGCAGGACAACGTTGAGTTGGTAAAACAGAAGAAAATACGAGAATTATTTTTAAATGCCCAGCAGGCATTGGACAGGAACGATTTAACAACACCAGCAAATGATTGTGCCTATAAATATTATCAGGATATTCTGGAGATAGAAAAGGAAAACTCCCACGCCCTTAACGGGTTACGGGGTATTGCAAACAGGTACGCGGAGCTTGCTGAGGAAGCATATATAAATTTTAATCTCACGAATGCCAAAAGCTTTGTCCGCAAGGGACTTGCCATTGATCCCCATCATCGAAAACTTTTGGAGCTGAAAAGAGACCTTGATCAAAGTAAGCCAGCGATATTCCTCAAGAGTCTGGAAAAATCCATTGAACCTTTGAAGAATCTTTTTTAATCAAAAAACTTTCTTGATAATTTTTTAATGATTGAAGAATCTTCGTCCTGATTTTGTTTTGTGACGTCTGCTGTGTTCGTAGCTGGTGGACTCGTCTCTTCTTTGTTTATCAGGTGGCGATATTCGCTGGTGTCAAGAATTCTGGTTTTGTCATCCTCGAAGGATTCAGTTTCTTTTGCGGACTTTTTCATCAGGTCTGACCGGTCAAAAAACAGTTCGTGTTTTCCTATCAGTATCAGATCTTTATGCCGCAGATTGCGCTGAGTAATTTTTTCTTTATTGATGAAAGTACCATTGGTACTTTCAAGATCCCGAAGGACAAAGTTGGTGGACACCGATTCAATTACAGCGTGTTTTCCAGATACTGCCAGGTTATCAATAACAATATCATTGGATTGTTTTCTTCCTATTGTGCAACTCTGGCCTGCAGCAATAGGATAGTCGCGAATCTTTTTGTTTTTAAAGCGTAAAGTAATAATTGGCATCTCAAACCCTCTGCATGTATCATCAAATATGGAAGTAACTGTGGCTGTATGTTACTCAATATGTAACAAAAGTCAACAGGTTAGGTTTTGATTGTCGGATTGTCTTTATAAAAGCAATCCGACAATTATTGGAGGGCTCTGCAGCAGTTACTCTATCTTTTCGCCAACAGCTTTTCCATAATCTTGACAAGCTTTTAAGCCTTCATCTGTTTGCACCATGGCCTCGGTCAGTTTTAAGGCTCCAAGGTCGGTCATATCCATTTTGAAGACATGCAGCATGGTATCATAAATCATGGGAGCACTCTCGCCACTATGGGTATGTGAGCCGAATGCACCACCGATTTTACCACTCAAATTGGCGAGTTCTGCTTTAAAGAGAAACTGTTTCATTCCACCTGTCATATCTTTATGATATGTAGGACAACCAAAAATGTAGCCATCGTATCCGATAAGATCCAGTTCGTTTCCTATGGCTGAGATCTTTTTCACCACGACTTCATCTGTGGAAAAGCGAAGACCTTCTGCAATGTAATTTGCCATTGCTTCAGTTTTTCCTGTTCGGCTGGAATAGGCAACGAGTACTTTTTTCATGGAAACTCCTTTGGTTATATAAGTGATTAAGTGGGCATTTTGTGAAAAATCTTCCACATATGAAGTTGCTGGTCACAAAATATTTCATCAAAATAATGTGCATGTTTGCTCAATTTGTCAAATTTTGACTCCAGTAATGGATAAGCTTGTGCTGATATCTGAATATTTCCTTTGTCTTCTTATCTACTTTTGGTAAAACGCTGTTTATGCATTTTAAAAGGGGAGTAAAGAATTTCAGATTGTTTTTAAAGAAGAGGTAGAGTGTTGAAGCTGCAAATGAAAATCAGTAGTGGTTTTGGGATATTGGTTGCTACATGTCTGGGGTTGACAATAGGTACATGGCTTGGTGTGAATGCGTTGGAGCAACGGCAACAACAACTCGTTAGTCTTGAAAAGAGTAGATCCTTTTATTACGAAAATGTTTTGCCAAACATTATTGTTGTTGAAAATCAGTCAGTTGGTGCTGAGAAAGAGAGTGTTCAGGGCGAATCACATAAACAGTTAACTTCTATTCTGGATGCCCTCCAATTGTGGCAGAAGAGTACTGAGATGCAGCAGGAGATCGAACCTTTGGTCGGGGCAGTAGTTAAATTGCTGCAAGATCAATTGTCGATGGCTGACTGGAGTCAGGCAACGTACACCGTCTTTGCGGGCCAACTGTTAAAGAGCCACAGCTCCCTTGAAAGTGGGGTGAAAAAACATCTTGCAGCAGTAATTGACAAAAAACGTGCTGCAATTGCTTCTATTCAGTTGTGGATTAAACGGATTGCCGTCTTTTTGTCTATAGTAGGAACCTTGTGTGGAATTGCTATCTCCTGGTTTATCTCCAGGATGATAACCAGACCGGTAAATATTACCATTGAGAAGGTGAAAACGATTGCGACCGGGAATCTGAGTATTGCAATTCCAGTTCTTACCAAAGATGAGATAGGGAGTCTTGCTAAGGCGATGAACTCGATGACTGGACAACTGAACGAAATGTTTTCCGCTATTCAGAATAACAGTAATACGCTTAAAACATCCGCCATTGAACTTACGAATCTTTCCGGGGGAATGGTGGGTAATTGCCGTAAAGTGTCCACGGATACAGAGGCGGCAGTAGGGGCAGCAGATGGATTGAGTGAAAATATGGGAAACCTTGCTCTTACCATGGAGGAATCCACCCTGAATGTGAATTCGGTTGTTGCAGCCATAGAAGAGATGACGGCCACGGTCGGTGAGATTTCTCGTGATTCCCTTCATGCAAGTTCTATTACGGAATCAGCTGTGAAAGAGGCACAACAGGCTTCCAGCATTGTTGAAAAACTGGGTATTGCTGCCGATGAAATCAACAAGGTTACCGAATCTATTAATGAAATAGCTGATCAGACGAATCTTTTGGCCCTCAATGCAACAATTGAGGCAGCAAGAGCAGGCGAGGCCGGTAAAGGATTTGCCGTGGTGGCCAATGAAATAAAAGAACTGGCATCACAGACAGCGAGTGCAACAAACGAAATCCAACACCGCATTGATGGCGTACAGGTGTCGACAGGACAGGTTGTCACTGTTATGCAGTCCATTATTACAATTATTGGTCAGGTGAATGAGATTGTCAGCTCCATTACTGGTTCTGTTCAGGAACAGGCTACTGTATCACAGGAGATTTCAGGATCCATTGCCAGGGCATCGGTGGGAATGAATGAAGTAAACACCAATATCTCGCATGCATCTTCTTTGAATCATGGGATGGCTCAGGATCTTGGCTCTGTTCAGAAAGAGGTCGATGAACTTTTAAGCCAGTGCGAGGAGGTTACCAGTGCTGCTGATAA
>Ga0256845_1002764_pt1 | contig 12377 bp, 8 predicted proteins | sample RiftiametaG_FD_189101 | JGI IMG/M metagenome (GOLD analysis project Ga0256845, IMG submission 189101) | Tube worm associated microbial communities from hydrothermal vent at the East Pacific Rise, Pacific Ocean - Riftia | ecosystem: Host-associated > Annelida > Integument > Unclassified ... | reverse complement strand
ACCTAGAAAAAAATTAAACTTTAAAACGCCTGAAAAAGTATTTTTTACTATGTTTAACCTAGAAAATAAAAAACTTGCATTAGCTAGTTGAATCTACCTCCTAACATTTTACAACTGTAAGGACATGGAAGTGATTCTATGCGAATTACTTGGTGCTAACGGTATATTGATTCACTTTTATTACACAGAGAACGAGGAGGTTGTTCGGAGGTTACAGAGAGTTTTTAAAATCTAACTTTCTAAAATTGTAAGTACACAAAAGGTGCTGATTCACTGCCAATTGCTTGATACATTAAAATAACAATTATAGCCACAGCTACTGCTTGTAGTGGAATAGGCATTCTGCTGTAGATGTTTTCATAAATATTTTTCACTGAATCTGGGAGCCAATGAATAATATACCCGAATAGCATGATCCAGAATACGGCTTGATAGCTTTCTAATACCGTAACAAACGTTTCCCAAGAGAAGTCAAAATGATTCCAAATTTGGTCCAACATTGCTAAAGGCATTCCGTCTTCGTCCAGTTTAAACCAAATACGCGTAAATGTGATGAAACTTAGCGTGAGAAATATTTTCCAAACCCTCGTTATTTTCCATTGACTGTTTTCGTATGGACTGATTTTACTCCAGTATTTATAGATGATTAACGCTGTTCCATTCATTGCACCCCAAATGACAAAATTCTCGCTTGCCCCGTGCCATAATCCACCAACAACCATCGTAATAAGTAGGTTTAAATCTCGGTGGACGTACTTTTTAAAATTCTTAATGGTCAACAATCCAACAATATACACCAATGTCAGTATTCCGTAGATGTATAATAAGGCGTACCATTGCGTGATGAAGATGAGGAATGTGAATATGATCACAATGGCAATGTAGGAGCCAATGCTTCCCGTTCTATTTCCCCCTAATGGAATGTATAGGTAATCACGAAGCCAAGAACCCAATGATTTGTGCCATCTTCTCCAGAAATCAGCTACACTTTTTGCTTTGTATGGAGAATTGAAATTTGGTTTTAATTCAAAGCCCATTAATCGAGAAAGCCCAATTGCAATGTCAGTATATCCTGAGAAATCAGCGTAAATGTGAATGGAATAGGCAAACATTGCAAGTACACTCACAAATCCCGGGTAATCTGCGGAAGTGAACACGATTTTATCAATGAAATGAATGACTAAAAAATCAGCGATGACAATTTTCTTCACCAAACCTTTTACAATTTGTATCACTGACCAACTGAATTCGTTTTTCGTTAATTGAAATGGTTTTCTTATTTGAGGAATGAAATCTTTTGCTCTTACAATTGGACCCATGACCAATTGAGGAAAGAAGGTTACAAAAAACATGTAGTCGAAAAAATTACGGACAGGTTTTATTTCTTTGCGGTATATATCAACAACGTAACTGATGTTTTGGAAAGTAAAAAAGGAAACTCCAACGGGCAATAATATTTTTTCAACAAAGGTTCCTTCTCCAAAAAAACCATTCCCCATTCGTGCAAATTGATTGATGAGTTCATAGTTGGTGTGGAACATTTCATTGAATGAATCCGTGAAAAAGTAAGCGTATTTAAAGTAACCTAGAATTAATAGGTTGAAAATTGCGGAAATAGCGATAATCCATTTCCTGGAAATGTCTTTTTTTGCTTTAAAAATTTCTTTCCCGAGAAAGTAATTGACCGTGACACTGATGATCAATAGGAGAAAGTATAAGCCAGAGGTTTTGTAAAAGAAAAAGATAGAAACAGCGGATAAAAAAATACTCCTCACCAATAATTTCTTATGAAGAAAAGAGAAGACCACCATAATTAACAAGAAGAAAAGCCAAAAGTCTAATTTGGTAAATACCAATGAACTTCCGTCCCCAATTTCTAAATTAAAAATAGAGATGAACCGTTGAAAATAATCTCCAACATCAAACGATATAGACAGCCAATTATTCATTCTTCTTTTCTATTGCTTCGAATTGATCCATGTATTTTAACAAGGCATCAATGTATAAGTTACCTTTAAAATGATATCCTTCAAAGGTGAAATGAATCATATCATTACGCATGAGTCCTTCATTTCTCCATGTTTTACTTGATCCTAATTCTCCCATTAAACCATACAAATCCCAAACGGCCATGTCGTATTCTTTGGCCAGTTCAATAATCATGTCCCGTTCTCTAGCAATGTTCTTGTTTAAATACCTTCTGTGGTAATAAGAATCATTTGGAACAGTAAGTAGTAAAGCACAATCAGGATTTGCCCTCAAGGCCATGTCCATCATTTTACGTAGATTTTCCTTGTAGACTTCTGGTTTGAAGTTCGCATAAGGAACGTTTCCGTCATTTGTCCCGACAGAATAGGCGAAAAAATCTGGTGGATACGTTTTCATTTGTTCTTCAAACCGAATGTTGGCTAAATAGGTGTATAATCCAGCGCCATTAACTCCTATGGCTGTGTATGAAATTCCGGGTTCTTGATTCATCAAAAGAAAGCCATAAATTTCTAATTCAGGAACCTCATCGTACATTCTCGTAAATTGAACGGAGAAACTATCCAACGGGTCTGTGAAATACACATCTGTTGAACCGATTGTAAGGTCGTGTGTGATATTCTCTACAAGAATTTCGTCGTCTCCAAAATTTAATTCATACGGGAATTCTCCAATGTTATGAAAAATACGAATGTGTTGGATGGGCGGTTTAACAAAAGTCCTTTTGTACTTGAACTTAATTTCCATGGAAGAATCAGCGCAAGTGATGCCGTAACCTAAAATTCCATAATCAAAATCGTATTTCTTAGGCTTGTGCTTTACGCTACGGTATTGTTTCCATTCGTTGGGTGAATAAAAACGGTAGTTTCCAGGATTGTTTGTGTGTGCTAGACTGAAAGGGAAAACCCATCCTCTTTCGCCAGGTAAACCTTCCCATCTGTCCTGAACATATTCTCGAATATCGTTCGTGTATATGTCCGCTTGCAAATGAGAACCGCCAATATGGTACATATTTAATTTCCCATCTTGCTTTTCTATCATTTGACTTAACTTGCGATAGAATGTATTAAAGTTTGGACTTTCTTTCGTAAAGAATTCATAGTTGTTCTTACTGTAATCGACAAAAGGATAAGTCGATCGGAGAGAAGTGTCCATGTCACGAAATTCAGGGAAAACATAATTACACAATGAATCGTCTTGACCAATTAAGGAAAAAGAGCCAAGGAAAAATGCTATGTAGATGAGTTTCTTCAAGGTTGGTTGTTTTTCCATTTAGCGTATTCAGCAATAAAAGCGTCGTAAAACATTTGGGATGCGAATTTAGCCCCAGCATTGGAGAAATGGATGTAATCTTTTCCTGCCCATCCTTTTTCTACCCAAGAGTACATGGAGTTTTTACCACCCATTGAAGCATATAGATCCCAATAAGCTGCATCGGATTCTTGCGCAACTCTTTTCATTTCTTCTACACAGAAAGGTAAGAATTTATACGTTTCATAGATTCCGTCATTCAATTGCGACATATCACTTGGACCAATCACTATGACCATTGAGCCTGGCATACTATTTTTCACCGTTCTTATTTGACTTTTAAACCAGTTGGCATAATTTGTAACTCCAGTACTGTCTTTAAAAAAGGGAACCGAATTTCCTCCAAATTGCATAATAACGAGTTTCGTATTACTTTCTGCGTACATTGAGTGAAGTGAGGCATTATTAACCCGATTAAAAACAGTTCCACTTGATCCTCTCATGGCAATATTAGACACTTCTATGCCGTAATCTCCTTCCAGTGAAAAAGCACAAATTGTTGGACTTATTTTTCCTGTAAATTCATATTTTAGTAATTCCGGAGTAGAAGGAAAAGAAAGCTTTACGGTATGTTGACCGCCATCTTCAATCAATTCTTCTTCATGAATAAGTACACCATCTTGATATACGCGAAGCATTGTTGGAGCGACACAACTGTTATAATACATTTTAACATTGTTGTACACTTTTGCACGAGAATAGGCGATTTTAGAAACACCAACTTCAATCCAGGCAATTTGTTCTTCCAAAGAATCTAAGGTAAATAAGGAGTCGAGCGTGTACTCTGGCGTAAAACGAGAAGCAGAAGCCATTACTCCGTATTTCGAATTGGATAATTTGGGGCCTCCAAAAGCAGTGTAGCGTGTGAAGTTTTCGGAGAACGATTGTTTAAATGTAAATGTATTGTAAACGTTTGTTGCAGGAATAAAACCGGGTCCGTATCCGCCAAATTGTTTTTGCAGTTTTTGGCGAATATAACTCGTCATTCTGTCTCCTTCAATTTGAGAATCGCCGTAATGTAGGATAGAAATTTTCTTTCGAGTACTGGATAAATTCGAGATCTCTTGGAAGAAAGCGCCAAGATTATCTCGACCATTTGCGTCCATAATTAGACCTGTTTCAGCTTTTGCTTGAACGTCACCACCATCGCCAGCTCCTAAATCACCATTGGATTCTTCTTGGTGCTTAATGAGTGAATCAATATCTGTCGCAACCATTGATGTATCAACTTGAACAATGATTTCTGTTAAATCAATTTCTTCTTGTTCTTTCGGATGAATATAATTTTCAACCGTTAAAAACTTCACTTTTGTAAATCCCAAATCCCATCCCTCTTCAGGTGCAAAAAAGAGTACTGGCGTGAGCAAGAACAATACACCTAAAATGTATAAAACAACGATATATGGTTTAATTTCTTTCAATTTGCGTAAAAATAGTCACTCTGTGAGATGATACAACGCAAAATTCAATTATTTATTAAAAGAGAGATGTTTGTAGAAGGGAAATTAGATGTTTTTCAAAGGACTCAAAATGAATAATCTATTCTTTCCAATCTTCATTTTATTTATCCACTCATCATTTTTCTTCACAAATTGTAACTAATTCATATACCTTCGAGTCATAGAATTAAACTAAACAAATATTATGAAGAATTTAGCACTAGCGATTTTATTTATCGCTTCATCATTTATTTCAACAGCGCAGGACGTTTCAGTTGACGATATCGTTGAAAATTACATTGAAAACACAGGAGGAAGAGAAGCATGGTCCAAATTGGAAGGCTTTACAATGAAAGCTGCAGTTAACATGCAAGGAATGGAGATCCCGTTGGAAGTAATCATTTTGAAAGATGGTAGAACTGCAACAATTGTAACTTATCAAGGAATGACATTTTCTCAAGACGTTTATGATGGAGAAGTTCTTTGGGGAGTTAATCCAATGACAATGAAAGCAGAAAAATCTGAATCTGAGAAATTGGAAAACTACAAAAGAGGTATTGGTGAATTTCCCAATGATTTATTTTTGTACAAAAAATCTGGATTTACATTAACGTTGGAAGGTGAAGATACCAAAGAAGGCGTTGAATGCTATAAATTAAAATTGATCAAAAACACTCAATTGGTTGACGGGAAAGAAACTGAAAATATCATGTACTATTACATGGATAAAGAAAGTTTTGTTCCTATTGTTGTTGAGCAACCAATCGTTTCTGGACCTATGGCAGGACAAACTTCTACAACAATTATGAGTGATTACCAAGAAGTTGATGGATTGTATTTTGCATTTTCTATTATGCAAGAAGTTGATGGAATGGGCGGAAGTGAAATTGTAGTAACGGAGGTTGAATTAAACCCTACAGTAGACGAAAGTGTATTTACGTTTCCTGGAGAATAAATTATACATTCAACTATGAAAATTTTAAAATCAATTTTCTTTTTAGGAATCTCTTTCTCTTCTTTTTCACAGAATGTTGAAAAACTCAACAGTGACGCATTATTTGGTGATATCCAAGCGCGACATATTGGGCCAGCATTAATGAGTGGAAGAGTGAGTGACATTGAAGGTTCTTTCAAAGATTCGAAAACAATTTATATTGGAACTGCCGGTGGTGGTGTCTGGAAATCAACGGATGGTGGAGTGAAATTCCACTCTATCTTTGATAAATATTGCCAGTCAATAGGTACGGTTGCTGTTGATCCAAGTAATGAGAAAACCGTTTGGGTTGGAACAGGAGAGGTTTGGACAAGAAACTCTACTTCTGTCGGTGATGGAATTTACAAATCAACCGATGCAGGAAGGAATTTCAAAAAAATGGGATTGCCTAAATCGGATAGAATTAGCTCTATTCAAATCAATCCAAACAATTCTGACGAAGTTTTTGTTGGAGTTCAAGGAGCACTTTGGGGACCAAATGAAGAACGTGGAGTTTATAAAACCATTGACGGAGGTTTGACTTGGGAGAAAATATTCTACATCAACGAAAACACAGGCTGTTCAGAATTAGTCATGGATAAAAATGATCCGACGATTCTTTACGCTTCTTTTTGGGAACACAGAAGAACAGCATGGTCTTTCAGTTCTGGTGGAGAAAATTGTGCATTGTACAAAAGTACTGACGGTGGTCAATCATGGAATAAAATTCACAACGGTTTCCCCAAAGGAACACTGGGTAGAATTGCCGTGACGATTGCGCCATCTGATCACTCTATTCTTTATTCAGTGGTAGAAGCAGAAGATAAATCAAAAAGTGGAATGTATCGTTCGGACGATGCTGGACAATCTTGGAAGCACTTAAATTCTGACTTCGGCTTAGTTGTTCGCCCATTTTACTTTTCTAGAATAGTCGTTCATCCAACTAATCCAGACATTGTTGTAAAAGCCGGACTTTTTGGTTCAATCAGCCGTGACGGAGGAAATACGTTCAAAGGATTAGGAGCAATGCATCCGGATATTCACGATATTTGGTTTGATGTGACGAATACGGATAAAATCTTCGTTGCAACGGATGGTGGATTGTATCGATCATTAAACATGGGCGGAACGATGCAGATGATTGAAAATCTTCCGATTAGCCAATTCTACCATATCAGCGTTGACAATCAGTCTCCGTATAATATTTATGGAGGATTGCAAGACAATGGAAGTTGGATTGGTCCTTCTTCTAGTCCTGGAGGAATTGAAGCCAGAGATTGGCAAACGATTGGTTATGGCGATGGATTTAGAGTATATCCTCATCCTACAGAGCCACAAATTACGTATTCTGAAATGCAAGGAGCAAACGCGATTTGGCGGTATGATTCTCGAATCATGCAACAGAAAGTTGTAAAACCATTGCAAGTCAAAGGCGATGACAAATTGAGGTTCAATTGGAATGCACCGATCACAACAAGTTTAAATGCACCTGATCGTTTGTATGTCGGTAGTCAATATGTTCATGTTTCGAATGATAGAGGAGATAATTGGAAAAGAATTTCACCTGATTTAACGACAAATAATCCAGCAAAACTAAATCAAGAAGAATCGGGAGGTTTGTCGAAAGATAATTCTGGTGCTGAAAACCATTGTACAATTTTTACAATTGCAGAGTCTGGATTGGATGCGAATGTAATTTGGGTGGGTACTGATGACGGAAATGTTCAAATTACGAAAAATGGCGGTAAAAAGTGGGTAAATGTAACTGAAAACATTGTCGGTTTGCCAAAGAATACGTGGTGTTACCATATTGAAGCAAGTCATTTTGACAATGGAACTGCGTATGCTGTTTTTGATGGACATACTTCCAACGATAAAAACGCCTATTGCTTTAAAACAACCGATTTTGGTGAAACTTGGACGTCTATCATTACAGATGAGGTAGTTGGTTTTGCACGTTCTTTCCAAGAAGATTTTGAAAACCCAGATTTACTGTTTTTAGGGACCGAATTTGGTTTGTATGTCACGATAAATGGCGGTAAAAACTGGGTGAAATTTGAAAACAATATGCCTTCTGTTGCTATTCACTATTTAGATATGCAAGCAGAAACCAACGATTTAGTCATGGGAACTCACGGTCGAGGTGTTATCATTATGGACGATGTTTCTCCTTTACGTCAAATTTCTGAAGACATCATGTTAGAGAAAGTTCATTTCATGAAAGTTAAAGCTTTCGAAATGCCTGAAACTTCTTCTTTCGGTGGAACAAGTACTGCTACTCAGTTTGTTGGTGACAATCCATCAACGAATGCTAGAATTGTTTACTTTTTACCCAAAAGACACACTTTTGGTAAAATGAGCATGTGGGTGGAAGATTTGGACGGTAATTACGTTACTAAATTAACCCCTGGAAAGAAAAAAGGAATCAACATTGTGGATTGGGGATTTCACTCAAGTGTTCCTGTTGTTGCCAAAGGGAAAACATTTACAATGGGTGGATTTGCTGCCCCAAGAGTTGCTGCAGGAGAATATAAAGTAATTGTTCAAAAAGGCAAAGAAGTTTTTGAGACTAAAATTGAAGTAATGTACCCAAAGAATTCTGTTTTTTCATTGGAAGAAAGAGAGTTGCAGTTTAAAACTTCAAAGAAAATGTATGCTATGGTGGAAGAATTAGCGTACATGGTTTATCAAATTGACCTTTACATTGGACATGCGAAAAAATCGGCGGAATCAAATCCTAAATTGAAGAAAGGAACGGATGAGTTGATTGCTGAATTGACTGCTTTGAAAGAAGAGTTAGTTGTAACGAGAGGTGATAATTATGTTGGAACTGTTGAACCTGAGTTGCGGGAGAAAATGGCAGATGCTTATGGTTCGGTTACAAGTTATTACGGTGCACCTTCTCAAACGCAGTTGGATAATATTGAATTGATTGAAGATGAAATGATCGATGCTCGTAAGGCGTTTGAATCAATCATGAATGGAGATATGAAAGAATACATTCAAGCATTGAAGAAAAACGAAATGACATTGCCTGTTGTTCAATCGTACGAAACCTTTGTTAAAAAAGGATAATTGAAGAATTCATCGATATAGAATTGAAAAAGGGATGCGTAATTGCATCCCTTTTTTTAATTGTCTCTGTCTTCAAAGTCTTCTTTTTTTCGGTTCCTTATTTGTCTTACCAGGAAGAAAATTAAAGAAAAGAAAAAGATTGCCCAAAACATAAGTTGGACAAAAATAAGCAGGTTGGCAACGAATCTATTTTCCATTATTTTAGTTTTACAGCTGTTCCATAAGCGAGAATTTCAGCAGCACCTTGCATGATCATGCTTGTTGAAAACCGAACATTGACGATTGCATCTGCACCCATTTTTTCAGCATCTTGTTCCATTCTTTGCATGGCTTGTTCTCTAGATTGGGCTTGAAGTTTTGTGTATTCACTAATTTCTCCGCCAATGATGTTTTTTAATCCAGCAAAAATATCTCGACCAATATTTCTTGCTCTGACAGTACTTCCACGTGAGATACCAAGAATTTGATCTATTTCTTTGTTCGGAATTGTTGGGGTATTGGTAATAATCATTTTTTTCTTTAAAGGTATGAAATTAAATCTGTCAATAGAAATGTTTAACTTTTTGAGTGTACATCATTCTCTGAATTACATCTACCATCGGCTACGGGCATCGAAGGTCATTGAGCTGACTCCACTGAGTGTGCCTAAGTGTGGTGTCGAGATGTCGAGATGCCGAGCCTTCTACAACTACTCCGTCACCAATTCAACAAATTGAAAAGGACGGTAACGTTTTTCGTTTCCAGCATCTTCGTCGTAAGTTGGACCAGCGACTTCGCTTTTCACAATGACAACATTGACTTTTCCATCGGCAATTTTACTTTTTGAAAAGTAGGCCATTAGGTCATATTTCATATTCTCAGCTCTAATGGAAGCCAATTTATCATTCGTTCCAAATTTTTGAGTCGGAACAGTTGATGCAGAAGAATGGATTTTGATGGTAACACTCTTTCTACCACTCTTGATTTGAGTTTCCACTTCTTTCACAAAACGTTTTAAATCACGGTTAGATATCGAAAGTTTGTTCTTGTTGTAATGGAATAAATATTTGAAATGAGCAGCTTCATAGTTTTCAACAAGAACAGGCTCAATTTCTTTCGGTGGTGGATCTTTTAGAAAAACAGTTGTTTCAGCTTGTTGATTTCTAGAATCCGTTACGGTTACTTTGTACTTACCTGCTGCTAAATTTTTAGGATCTTCATTTGTGTTTCCGTTCGACCATTTGTATTTGTATGGAGGAATTCCACCCTGAGTCGTTGCATCAATGCTCCCGTCTCCTCCTTGGAAATAAGAAACATCTGTACTAATTGCTGTAATTGATAAAGGTGGATAGAGAATCTCCAATGTGTAAATGTCACTGTTTTCTCCATCTTTATTGCTCGACCAGAAAGCATGTTCTCCATCGTGGCTAAAGTAAGCGTCAAATTTTGGAGAATTAATTTTTGAACCAAGATTTTCTGGAGTGGACCATTCTGCCCAAGTTCCTTGTTTTACACTGAAAAAAATATCCGCATCACCTTCTCCTCCAAATCCATTACTGGAAAAGAATAAGGTGTCGTACGTTGAAGATAAAAAAGGAGAGATTTCAAATCCAGTAGAATTGATTGTTGTTCCCATGTGCATAGGTTCTGACCAATTTACACCGTCAAAAGTGGAGATATAAAGATCTTCCTCTCCAATTGTCGTTGGTCCTGCGTATGAAATAATCATCGTTTTTCCATCGCCAGAAACGTGAAAACCATAGTAGTTTCCTTCAATGTTTAATCCTGGAATGTTTATTTTTTCTGGAGAATTCCAGTTGAAATAATCTCCTTTTGAAGTCGCCATTGCAATTCCTTTTTCGATGTCTTTTTTTCCATCGTAAGCATTTACAAGATACATTTCAGTACCAGAATCGCTGATCCCTAAAACGGCATTGTTGAATTTATTGTTGACGGATTTGAGCCGTTTACAATCGATGTAATGTCCGTTGGTATCTTTTGTACTGTACCAAACATCTTGATCTTGAAAACCACCGGTATTTTTCTTGTCGTATGTTCTTACGAAATACAATACGCTGTCATCTTTTGAGAAAACGGGAATACTTTCTTCAGCATCTGAATTTACATGACCACTTAATTTTGTTACCTCAGACGTTTGCCAGAATTGTGCATTGAGCGTGATTGAAGTAAAAATAATACTGAAGAGTAAAATTGCTTTTCCCATGATTTATCTTCCAAACATTAAACCTAAGACCAATTCATGTCCACCAGCGCTATTTTTATTGAATCGAGATACATTAAAATCATAAGAATAACCGAACTTGAATCGTTCACCAAGTGTCATTCCAACCATTCCAATTACTGCGTCTGTATTTCGGTAGGAAATGCCGAACCAAATCCAGTTTCCGTATTCTACCATTGCAGAACCTTCAAGAGAGACCGGTGCATTTTTTACGTATTTCACTAAGATGGATGGGGTAACGGACCAATCACGGTCCATTTGAAACTTATATCCTGCGATAGCACGTAAATGCATCTGAGGATCGAAATTCGCTGTTCCAGAACCAAAACTGACTAAATCTTTTGTCAATTGGTCGGCAGAAACACCGAAAAATAATTCTTGAGAATAAAGATAGATTCCAGCACCTACATCTAAAGTGTTTAAGTTTGCATTCGCGGAGTACGCATCATAGGTTGGATCTGTTCCAACACCCGTGATTACATTTAAAGTTTGCGCTCTTTCTTTTAAGAATGTTCGGTTTGAAATCCCAACATTAGCTCCGAATGACATATTAATATTTCGAGACAAAGGAATGTGCAAAGCATAGGTTCCATTGAATTTTAATTGTCTGTAGGCTCCGTATTGATCAGCAATTACAATTCCACCAATGGCGTGCTTTAATTTACCGGTACCTACTTTAGGCGCTTCGGCACCACGGTTACTGATACGGATTCCGGGATTGTATTTTGCGTAACTATTTTTCTTTTTTAATGGTGCTGATATGTACAAGTAAGAACTCATTGGAGCATCCGTAAATCCGACCCATTGCATTCTTCCGCCAACAGTGAGGTCTAGAAAGTCATACATTCCAGCTGCTGCAGGGTTAACCATGTATTGATTTCTCGCGTATTGACTGAATTGAGTGGTTTGTTGCCCAATAGCACTTGTAGAAAGTGCAATTGTTAAAATGAGAAGTAGTTTATTTTTCATTCGTTTTATAATTTGTAGTTTGAGTAGAAGGGGTAAGCCTTTCTAGACAGACTTTAAAGGTATTAAATTTTATTGAATTACACTACCATTCAAAGTAAAAGTAGGACGGAAGAAAAGTGAAAAAGGTTGGATGTAGAATTTATACTTTTTAAAGTACATCAGTGTATTTGTCCATTCGTCTGGTAGTGTATTTATAAGTGCCAGCGATCGATCTTTACCTTTAGCCCTCCAGGCAATCACAAGGTGCGTCAAAAACTAGTTCTACATTCGGCATTCTTTTCAACCACGTTTCTTGAAAACTGGGACTAAATCGAATTCCTGTAAAATCAATTTTTTGGATACTTTTTAAATTACCCATTGATTCTGGCAGTGAAATTATAGGACAATCGTATAGATCTAGGTA
>Ga0256845_1002763_pt1 | contig 12379 bp, 11 predicted proteins | sample RiftiametaG_FD_189101 | JGI IMG/M metagenome (GOLD analysis project Ga0256845, IMG submission 189101) | Tube worm associated microbial communities from hydrothermal vent at the East Pacific Rise, Pacific Ocean - Riftia | ecosystem: Host-associated > Annelida > Integument > Unclassified ... | reverse complement strand
CATTTGGAGTTTTGAACCAAAATCTTCATCTCTATAATCCGTTCCATGACCTGTAAAGAACATAAAAAATCTATCATCTTTTTTAATAACTTGTGAAATATTTCTAATATCACTTAATATATTTCTTTTAGTAGCTTTACTATTTTTTATATACCGTAAACTTCCCTGAAAGTTCATCTTTTTTAGAATACTTTCATAGTGTCTAATATCTTTTTTAGTATTTAATATAGGAATCTCACTATTTTTATATTTGGAGATAGCTACAATTAGACCATAATCATGTGCAACCAAACTACCCGAAACCAATAACAACGCCATTAACATTTTTCTCATTCTATTTTCCCTTCTGCTTTTTATCTATATACGAACAAAAATAATCAAATTCCCCAAAAAAGAGAAATTTATTATAAATTCTTATTTTTCTCTCTGATTTTTAGACGACGAATATCATCTTTGATAATATCTCTGTACTCATTAACACTCTGACTATCTCCCTCTTTGATACTAAGGAGTAGGATTTGATAGTTGACAAAGATACTCTGTTTTGCTTTTTTTATCTTATCTAAGGTTGACTCTTCTATCTCTATTAGAGCCATACAGTAGAACTCTCTTGCATTATCAAAATCTCCTTTTTCTAAGTAATTTTTTGCTTGTTTATAGGTCTCTAAATAGCTCATATCGGTATTTTTGGTTAGCGTTTTTAGAAAATCATTTAGCTCTTGGTTTTTTGCTTCTATATCTTTTATTTTTATGGCTTTGGGTGCTAGGAATGTACCTTTTTTATTTGGAGTAAAAAACTCAATAAAGGGTTCATCTTGTGTTGGGATAATAAAAAATAGAACTATAGAGGCTACTAATCCACTTAAAATAGTAGCTTGTATCTTTTTATTGGCAAACCAAGGTTTATTGATTTCCTTTTTCTTTTTAATCTCTACGACTATATCCATACACTCATCACAATAGACCAAATGCTCCTCTATCTCATCTTTTCGTGTTCCTATTATTCTGCCATCTATAAAGTAGGCTAACTCTTTGTCGGTTGGGTGCAGAGGGGGGCGTTTAAACTCTATCATACTCTATCCCTTCTATTCTCTTAAAAAATTGCTCTCTTTTTTTGTTTGCCCATTTGGGTTGTTGTCCAAATAGTAGGCTTATCTCTTTGTAGGTTAGGGGGTCTATTTTATAGAGCTTCTCTACTATTTGGGGTTCTATCAAAACTCTATCTTCTCTAAGCCCTTTGATAATTTTTCCTCTTTTGTCTCTCATCTCATTAAACAAAACCTCTTTTAATATCTCTACTTTTTGATTAATTTGATGTGTAATCTCTCCTACACCACGCAGATAGAGTCTGATGATATAAATCTCATTATGAGTAAATGTATCTAAAATCTTCTCTATTTTATTTGTCAGTTTTATACCAAATTTGAGAAATAGGATAATCTTCTCTGCTGGAGAAGCGATTTTGTCTATTATCTTAAATAGATTATCTCTGTTCTCTCTATCAAAAAAAATCTCCTCCTCATCAACTATATCCTCTTGATTGGTTATATAATTAGGGGTATTCTCTCTTCTATAAAAATCAATTACTCTTAGAGGTATACGCTTGTTGATAAATGCAAAATATTTCTCTTTGTACATAAATTCATAAAGAACAGCAGATATTAGGTAGCTTATCTCTTCATCATTCAAAAAGATTTTTAGCTCCTCTTTGATTGTGAGTAGATTTTTGTTTGGTTGTCTCTTTTTTCTATACTCAAAAACTTTGTACTCAAAATAGTTTCTCTTCTCCTCATCTAAATGAAGCAGAGCATTATCTATCAAAGCCTCTCTACTTTTGAAGTCAAATTTTTCACTTTGATAGTGAGTGATTATCTTTTTAATATAGTTATTGATAGCTCCTGCTGTATCTTTTTGGCTATAGTTGGTGTTGGTCTCTATCTCTTCACTACTTAAGAGGATTTGAGGTATAAGTTTTGTTAGATTAGTATCTTTTCTCTCTTGGTATAACTTTTCAAGCTCTTCAAACTTTGATTTCAGAGTCTCAAACACAACGCTATTTTGTTCTATATTAAACCTTTTAGACTCATTGAGTAGCTTCTCAAAAACATAGCTGATACAACCATCTCTGTTCTCTTTTTTGTTTTTACATCTGATATAGACCTGCTTGGAGAGGATAAACATATAGATTTGTTTGCGATTTCTATATGGTTTATAGTATTTTTGTACTGCTCTTTGGAGTTTGACATCTTCTTCGGTGGATAGATTTTGAGAAGAAAAGAGAGAAGGGAATTTTTTCTTTATAAAAAATATACAACGCTCTTTGGCTTTGTCAAAAAAGCACTCTTGATTACAACTACTTTGAATATTCTTATCTACTTCCTTATTCATAATTTCCCTTAAAAAACAATATAAACAGTTAATTTCTAATTATTATAGTGTTTTAATCTTATTTAATGCTTTTTTTTAATAATTATTGTCACAATATCCACACATTCATCACAATAGACAAGATGCTCTATAAGCTCTCTCTGCTCTTTGGTGGAGAGTTTACCATCAATAAAATCAGCCAATACCTTATCATTTGGATGTAAATAGAATTGTTTTTGTTTTTTTGAGCTATTATTTGTCTCTTTCATTATTTTTGACCAATTTTAAATTATATCTATATATACGAAGAGAGATGGAGAAATTCCCCAAAATATGGGGAGGATGAATAGAAATAAAAGTAGATTTACTTTTTTTGCAAAGCAACAAGCTCTTCAAGCAGTTTAGTCTGCTTTTGTAACTCTCTAAGCTTCTCTTCACGCATTAGAAAATACTCGATAAGAAGCACCATAAATAGCCCTGGTAGAGAACCAAAAAAAGAGCCAAATATGGCATAGATAATTCCAATATTGAAAAAAGAGAAAAAGAGAGTGGATGCACCTATTAGGGCAAAAGCCCAAGATGCACCCAAGAGAAAGTTAATTAACAGACTCAGAAGTGGAGAAGATAGTCTCATCTGTCTTAGTGGTCATCCATCTGTGTAGCACCTGCAAGGTAGACATAAATCAGAATCATAAATACAAATGTCTGTAACAGTGCAGAGAATGTTAGCAATAGATATGCTGGTAGTGGTGCAATAAGTGGAACTAACATTAGTAGTACCCATAAAAATAAATCATCACCTTTGATATTACCAAAAAGTCTGAATGAGAGTGAGATGATTCTGGAGATATGAGATACAATCTCAATAGGAAACATCAATGGAGCTAGTGCTGGTACTGGTCCCATAAAGTGAGCAAAATATTTTTTGACACCATTCTCTTTGATTCCCTCGTAGTTATAGTAGATAAAAACTACTAATGCCAATGGCAAAGTCACATTGATATTAGAAGTTGGAGATTCAAAACCAGGTATTATACCAATAACATTTGATAAAAATACAAAGATACCTACTGTAGCCACTAGAGGTAGATATTTTCTAGCACTCTCTTCTCCGATTGTATCTTTTCCCATAGATATTACTCCACCTAGGAAAGCTTCCATAACATTTTGAGTACCACCTGGTACCGCCCTAAATTGTGCTGTAGCGTATTTTGCTAGTAGTAGAGCAAGTCCCATGACCAAAATCAAATGAGCCATGACCATGCCTATACCGTGACCAGTAAATACACCTAAAAAAGTAAATACACCTTCCATATGTCCGTCCTGTGTTGTTTATAATTTGGGGGATTATAGCTTAGAACGGCTTAGTTTCTAGTTATAGGAGTTATAAATAGTTATTAACAGAACATAAGAAAACATTTGGGTACTTTAGTTACATCAAGATTTCAATTCTTTTTAAAACCTAAAACCAATTTTTGCAAAATCGACATCCCAAAAGAGTTGATTATCATATCGTATCATTCCAAATGTATCTTCAACAAACAAATCATTATCAGAACCCAAATAAGTACCTACACGCATAGAGACCCCCCAATAGATAGACCAGTCACCATCTGTGTGCATAGTCCTAAAACCAATCTCTGCACCAATACCAAATTTATCTACTTTTGTAAAATAATCATTATCTTTGAGCTGACCTTTTAGGCGAGTATAGACACCAAAACCTCCATAGTGGAAACCTTTTGTTTTATTATTTAAAAATTTCCTATAATTCAAACTGATATTTGTGGTATATGTATAGTGTTCATCATACCATCCCCAATAACTCTCTTTTAGATATAGTATTGGCATAGCAATTTCAACTCCATTATCATTATCAAAATAGCTTATACCTCCAGAGAATCCTACTTCTTCGTCATCTGAATCATCATCATAGAGCAATAATGATACAAGACCAAATGGATTAACCTCTATACCCCAACTTCTTTTATTTGTATTTTCTACTGTAGGTTCTTGTGCATATAATAAAAAACTAAATAGTAGTAAAATTATAAAAAATCTCTTCATTCCTCTCTCCTAAATCTAAATTGATTCTCATAGTATAACTAAAAAAAATGTAAAAAAGATGTGAATTCTATTTTTATAAAAAATAATTTAGATACAATACATTCAATATAATATATGGAGAGATTCAGATGCAAAGAAGAGATTTTTTGACCACAACAGCACTAGGATTGGGTGCTATAACTATGAGTGGATGTTATAGAGAAGAGAGTAAATCTATAAAAAATATAAATATAAATCGTGGTAAAAAAGTAAAACTAAAACTAGCCACCTCATGGCCTGCACATTTTCCTATAATGGGTACAGGTGTTGATAATTTCGCTTCAAGATGTGGTGAACTCTCTGGTGGAACACTAGAGATAAAAGTATATCCCAAAAATATATTAGTTCCTGCTCTACAGGTTTTTGATAGTACATCTGCTTCTCAAATTGACGCTTTTCACTCGGGAGTATATTACTGGAAAGGTAAAAACTCAGCATTTTCTATATTTGGAGGTATGCCACTAGGACTTACTAGTGAAGAGATGATAACATGGCTCAAATTTGCTGGAGGGATGGAGCTTTGGCGTGAGCTTTATGCCAAGTTTAATCTATATCCTCTAGTTGGTGGAAGTACAGGCCCACAGATGGGTGGTTGGTTCAAAAAAGAGATAAAATCTCTATCAGACCTAAAAGGTCTAAAGATGCGTATCCCTGGACTTGGTGGCGAGGTTATGAAGAGATTGGGAGTTAATCCTATATTGTTACCTGCTGGGGAAATTTTTACTTCATTGGAGAGAGGAACCATAGATGCCACAGAGTGGGTAGGCCCTGCACTTGATAGTATGATGGGTTTTGCAAAAGCCGCAGATTATTATTATACAGGATGGCATGAACCAGGGTCAATTTTGGAGATTACCTTTAATAAAACTAGATGGGAGAAGCTAAGTAGTGAACATCAAGCTATAATAACTGTAGCTTCAGAGGAGATGACAGGTACAATGGTTCAGGAGTTTAGATACAAAAATGCAAAAGCACTCCAAGAGCTACCAAAAACTGTTCAGATAAAAGAGTTCCCAAAAGATATGATGGATGCTGCCAAAGTTGCTTTGGCTGAAGTGTTAGATATAGAGTCCAAAAAGAGTGAGGATTTTAGAAGGGTTTTAGCTAGTTATCGTGAGTTTAGTAGACTAAATAAGAGATGGGATGATATTAGTACCAAAAACTTTTTGGAGATAAGAGGGTAGAAGGTATTTTGCTAAAGAATTGGAATAAAAAGAAAATAAGACTATAATATGAAATGCTTATATTCTAAAGGGAGACACCATGAATCCATCAATCTATCTTATCCAAAGCCAAGACATAGAAAACAGCAGTATAGGTACAGGTTTCACTATATATCAGGATGCAGGTGGGAGCTATCTTTTGACCTGTGCGCATGTGGTGGAGCAGGTTAGAGAGCCAAAGATTGATGATTTTGTTGTGGAAGTTGTCGCTATTGGTTCTAGTGATGGTATAGATTTGGCAGTTCTTTATGTCAAAGGGTTGTTTTCCAAAATTTTTAGGCTTCAAAATAGACACTGCTCTAGTCGAGATGTTCTATTGAGAGGATATAGTGGTTTTACTAGAGACAAGGTTCAAGAGAAGAGTAGAGAGGCTCTGATTTTGGGACACAAAGTTACACTCAAACAGAAAAAGAACAACTCAATCTGTTACGCTTGGCAGATAGTAGCTAAAAATAGAAATCAGATAGAGGCAGGAAATAGTGGTGGCCCTCTAATCTGTGAGGTGAGTAGTAATGTGATTGCTGTTGTGAGTAACAACAAAGGGGTAACAGAGGGGTATGCTATCTCTGTGGAGCATCTCGCTGATATTTGGGAGGAGATGCCCTCTGAGTTGTTGGAGTTGGAGGAGAACCCATTTGTGGGGTTGAGTGCTTTTAGTCGTAAAGACTCAGAGCTATTTTTTGGTAGAGAGCAGGAGATTAGCGATGTAATGGAGTTGCTTCAAACAGAAGCGATTATTGCTCTAGTCGGAGATAGTAGTATAGGCAAAAGCTCACTTATCAAAGCTGGGGTTATCCCTCAATATCTCTCTATAAATGAGAACAATTTTGCTATAGAGAGTCGCCCTGCTCGAAATCCATTTAATGAATTAGCTACTGTTATCCCTTTTCGTAAGCTTGGATGGCAGAGTCCAGAGGATATAGCCCACTTTAAAAAAGAGCTAAAATCTCAAAATCCCGAAGAGATACGAGAGATGTTTGAGGATATTTTTATCAACAGAGAGATTGATTCACTACTACTCTATATTGACCAGTTTGATGAGCTATTTACTCTGTGTGATAGAGAGATACAGGAGTCGTTCCTCCAAACGCTTCTCTATATACTCAATAGCCAAACTAGCAAATTAAAGATTCAGATAGTTTTAACGATGAGAAAGGACTACATAGACATCCTAAAGAGCCACGAGGAGTTTTATGCCCAAATAGAGGAGTATATCTATCCGATAAGCAGAATGAGAATCGAACAGTTAAGACTCTGTATTATAGAGCCGTTGGAGAATAGTATTGTATCAGAGGAGGAGGCAAACACCTTTGCTGATTTTATACTCAAAGATATAGGCAAAGAGTTTAGCGAATTAGCCCCACTAGAGGTGGCACTAGCTCATATTTGGGAGCATAAAAAGAGAGACAATATCCCTCTACTAGAGAGCTATAGAGAGATAGGAGGGGTTAGAGGAGCATTGGAACAGCTAATCAGCGATACACTCAATGTCATAGGCAAAAAGAGAGAGGGGATGCTAAAATCTATCTTTTTGAGGGTAATAAAACTAGACAAGAGCATAGGTATCACAGGTCGCTTGGCAGATAGAGATGAGTTTAGTGTAGAGGAGTGGGAGTTAATAGAGTTGCTATCTTTTGCACTAGATAGTAGTGGTCATATAGCGATGTATAATGATGCGAAACTAGGTAGACTTCTAAAAATCAGGAGATACAAAGAGGGAGATAGAGAGATTGAGAGGGTTGAGCTGATACATGCAACTCTGACTAAATGGTCTCGTTATAGAGAGTGGCTAAAAGAGGTTACATATCCTCTAAAACGGATTCATGACTCTCTCATTGAAAAGAGACGAATATATAGTCAAAATGGTAAAAAGAGAGAGTTTCTATTAGTTGGATATGAGTTAGAGGAGGCTTCAAGACTCCTAAATGAGGACTATATAGAGCTATTGACCCCTGATGAGGTTGAGTATATTAACCAAAGCAGAAAAGAGGACAATCGAAACAAAACTCTCAAAAAGATAGTTCTATTTACAGGGATAGGGCTTATGTTATTGAGTATCTATTTGGCACAGCTTTTTTATAATAAAAAGAGAGAACTAGAGTTTACAGTCTACAATATCATAATCCAAGAGGCAAAAAACACCAAAAATCCCCAAAAAGCAAAACGATTCTATGCCAAAGCAGTAGAGTATAGCCCCAATAGTGAGAAAAAAGAGGAGTCCCTAAAAAAGTACCATCAACTAAATAGAGTAAAACTAGAGAGAATCTTGATACATCAGAAAATCAAAGGAGTTAGAGTCTCAAGTGACAAAAAGAGACTATTGAGTTGGGGTGAAGATTGGATTGTAAGATTGTGGGATATAGAGAGTGAAAAAATCATTGCCACCTTTAGAGGACATAGTGACAATATCCACGGAGCAAGATTTACCAAAGATGAGAAGAGAGTACTATCATGGAGCAGAGATGGAACTGTGAAATTATGGAGTGTAGAGAATCAAAAACTCATCTCAACCTTTGGTAACAGAGATAGTGGATATATTCGTGGAGCAGTATTTGACAAAGATGAGAAGCAGATACTAGTTTGGGGTGGAGTTAAACCTCTTTCGTTATGGAGTATCAAGAGTGGGAAAAAGGTAAAATCATTTAATTACAGATATGTATATGATGCTAAATTTAGCAAAGATAATAGACTTATTTTAGCCTGTAGCACTAGAGACAAAAGTGCAAAGATATGGGATATACAAAATAATAAAATAGCCATATGTACCTCTTATCAATACAAAAAAGGGGTCTATGGAGTAGATTTTGTTAACGATGAAAAGCAGATAATGATTCGTAGTGCCGACAACACAATCAAAATATGGGATATTAACGCCACCAAACCGACCTATACAATCCAAAATGGAGATAACCCTTTTGGAGCTGTCTTTGACCAAAAGAGAGCAGAGATACTATCATGGAGCGAAAAGAGTCCAATTGTTCGTCTATGGAGTTTGGATGATACTACTAAACCTATCCTAAAAATAGACCACAAAAGCAGTCTCCTTGGAGCAAATTTTACCAAAGATAAAAATATAATAACTTGGGGTAAAAATGGAGAGGTAAAACTATGGAGTCGTAAACAGCAGAGACCTCTATTTTTACTAAAACACAAAGGCTCTGTAGAGAACCTACTCTTTGGAAAAGATGAAAAAGAGCTAATTACAACAAGCTTTGCTGAAAATAGTATCAAATTTTGGACTATTAAAGGGGATGATTTTGTAGAGAAGGTACTTGGTAAAAAAGAGTATAATTTAGAAGCAGAGGTAGAGAGTGGACTAAAAGCGACAACCTATTGTGAATCAGTTGTTCTGTCTAAGGAGGAGTGGGAGAGGAAGAGAGGAGAGTATGAGGTTTTAAATGGAATAAAATAGGTTATATAATTTATCATTTAAACTCATGTTTTAAAAAGTTCTTTTTTATAGAGAGATATTTAAAGTCTATTAATACTTCATTAATATTACTTTGAATATCTCCATATATCTCTGAATTATTTCCATGTGCTAAGTCATTTCTAATCAGTCTGACATCTTCAATTAGATGGCTATATGATACAAATAGGTTGCTTTTGTTTCTTTTGTTGCTTTTGAAAAGTTTTGTCATCTCCTTTTCTATCTCTCTGTTGCCTTGGTCTTTAAATCTAAAAAAAGTGACAGGCTCTATCCCTTCTACTTTGGAGAAGTGTGACCTAAAAAACGCTTTGGCTCTTTTGTAAAAGTTATAGTAACCTTTTCTTGTTGTTCTTGAAATCTCAATTTTATTTAGATAGATGTCTATTCTCTCTTGGGCGAGAGGAGATAGTTTTCTTATTGATTCAACAATATACTCACCCAACATCTCATTAATAATAGTGATTGAGTTTAGTATCAATCCTCTATCATTGAGAAATTTAGCAAAGAAATAATCTTTTTTATATTCAGGCTCTTGGAGTGCATTACTCATATTTTCAAAAATTATCTCCAATTTATCTATTCTCTCATGAGTCAAAGAGGAGTCATCTTTAATCTTTTTTCCTAGTATAATTGTTCTATCCAAAATATCATTTTTCTCAAAAAATCTAAATGAGTTAGCCAATATATTTTGGGATATAATAATTAGTTTATCTCTGTATAGATTGAAGAGAGGATTTTCAAATGATATATCTTTGTTTATCGTAAATGAGTAGTAGTAATACTCCAACATCAAAAGAAATTTTGACATATCAGAAGGAGATATATTTTTCTCTATTTTTGGTCTATTTATAGCCTCTATTTTTTTCTTCAATTCATTGATACTCTTTTGAATTTCACAAATTTTTTCTAATATTATACTCTCTGTATCACTCTCTTTTAAAGTTGAATTCTCTAGCTTTAAAGTCTCTCTCTCTTTTTCATCTTCGTTTGAAAATGGGATAAAATCCTCTTTTTTAGCCTTTGTACTCTCTTCTATAGCAATAAAAGTTGTCGATTCTTTTAATTCTTTTAACATAGTTTGAAAATCATTCATTGCCATTATCCTAATATTTATATATGCTTATCATAATACAATAAAATATTAAACAAATCGTAAATGAAATTCGATTATTGATAATAGATAGATACTATAATCTATCTATTATACCTCTTTGGGTTATTTTTTTATTTTTATACTTCATTCATCTTAATCTCCTTTTAGTAATTAATATTTTGAATTATAGTCCAATTAAACTTTTTAAAAACTTAAAAGTTATGTAACTTTAAAATAGAATTACTTTATTTTGATATTTAAAAAAATAACTTTAAAAATAAGTTATGCAAAAGAAAAAAATATATAGAATATAAATATCAAAATCACTTAATTAAAAGGAGTTACTATGGTAACAAATGAAAAAATATTTGTTTCATTTGTATATAGAGATAATAATAGGTTTGTGCTTGTTGTTCCTGATATACAAGGTTCAATGGTGGTTGCAAAAACACAATCAGAGGTTGTGAGAAAGGCAATTCGTAATTTGCAAAAGAATTTCAAGGAGGAGATAAAAAGTATCTCACCTAATAGTATAGAGTATTTTATAAGTAGTTATAAAAATAACCATATTCCAACTGATGCTATTCTATTTCCTTTGCCTATAAAAATCGGTAAACGAATAAAAAAATTTAAGCGATTTACATCATCTATGGATGAAGATATACTAGAGCAGATAGAGCTATTTACAAAAAATAAAAAGATGAAAAAGAGTGATTTTTTTACTCAAGCAAGTATTAATTTTATGCAGAACTGATGAGAGAGATGAACCACCAAGCCTTTGCCAAAAAGATGAACAACTACAAAATTTTATATATAGAGGATGATTATAATGTCAGAAGATATATTACAGAGTTTCTAAATCGCTACTGTCCAAAAGTCTACTCTTGTGAGAGTAGCGAAGATGGGTTAGAACTCTATAAAAAATATCAACCCGATATTCTACTACTAGATATAAATCTCCCAGGGATGAATGGTATAGATTTCGCCACCTATATTCGCCAAAATGATAAAAAGACTCGAATTCTAATCTCCACAGCATATACAAATCAAGAGTTTATGGTTAGAGCTATTGAGCTAGAGCTTACTCGTTATCTTGTCAAACCTGTTACTAGCGAAGAGTTGATAGGTGCTTTTGAGAAGTGTTTAAGTGAGCTTAGAGAGAGAGATAGTATTGAGCTTGGAGATGGGTATAGTTATAACAGGAAAACCACTTCAATTACAAAAGATAACAGACGAACTATACTTCGTAGAAAAGAGTCAGAGATTTTGGAGTTTTTTATAGAGCATGAGGGGGAGGTGCTTCGATATGATATGCTTGAGAGTGCTATCTGGAGTAGTGGGGTAATGACTAGAGATGCTATTCGCAGTCAGATTCGAAATATTCGCAAAAAGATAGGCTTCAAATCTCTTGTGAATGTTATAGGGGTTGGGTATAAGTTTGAGGTGAGACTATGAGCCTAAAAAAAATAGCTGAGTATGAAAATTTCTCTATAGACTACAGAGCATCTCTAAAAGAGGCGATAGCCAAGATGAATCTAAATGGTAATGGCTCTGTAGTTTTGCTAAATAATAGATTTCCTGTGGCTATGTTGACACAGAGTGATATTATCAAGGCTTTGGGGGAGAGGAGTAGCCTCAATATGGATATATATCACTATGCTACACAATCATTCATATCTGTAGATGAAAATAGTCCAATAGAGTTTGCTCTAAAGCTCTTTACTAAACATAATATTAGACGGATTGTATTGACTAATAGGGAGAGAGAGTTTTCAGGGGTCGCATTGCAAGAGAGACTTTTTCGCTATATGGGAGAAGATATATCCAAAATAGAGTTTGAACAGGAGATAGAGAGACGGTTAGAGAGAGAGTATCTACTAATGCAACAGTCCAAACTCGCAACTATGGGTGAGATGATAGGACATATCGCTCACCAGTGGAGACAGCCTCTAGCACAGCTTGGTGGGATTCTTATGAATTTGGACTCTGCTTATGAGTTTGATGAGCTAGATAGAGACTATTTCAAAGAGAAAGGTAATCACCAACCAACCATTTGACAAAAAAGAACAAATTACAATATAATATCAAATGATGACAAGAAAAGAAGCAGAAGCTATATACTATCAAGGTAAAGAAGTAGTAGTTCCAAAACTATTAGAG
>Ga0256845_1002762_pt1 | contig 12380 bp, 9 predicted proteins | sample RiftiametaG_FD_189101 | JGI IMG/M metagenome (GOLD analysis project Ga0256845, IMG submission 189101) | Tube worm associated microbial communities from hydrothermal vent at the East Pacific Rise, Pacific Ocean - Riftia | ecosystem: Host-associated > Annelida > Integument > Unclassified ... | reverse complement strand
CGAGTGCAAAAGAAGGTTTTTTTTGATTGTTTCAACTTTATTTGTGTCCATAGCAAGAGTTGACTCGCTGGAGATAGATTTTCGTTTAATATTTTGTTCCAAGGGTGTTGTATCTATTCCATTTGCATACTCAATGAGCCTAGTGCCAAATTTACCAAATTTATTTACCAAAATTGAAGGGGCAAATTTTTTTATATCACCAAGTTTTCTGACATTTAGTGTTTTCATCTGTTCATAGGATTTTTTCCCAACGCCTGGAATTTTTTTGATGTCAATGGTCTGCACAAAATCTTTTACCATATTTTTTTCAATGATAAAGATACCATCTGGTTTGTTTATGTCCGAAGCGATTTTAGCAAGAAATCTAACAGGGGCTGCACCAATTGAACAGGTCAGAGAACACTCTTTTTTCACTCTGTTCTTGATATCAATGATAATTTTTTTATGGTCTCCAAACAATCTTTTACTGCCTGTGATATCAATATATGCTTCATCAACTGAAGTTTGTTCAACAATGGGTGAGAATGTACTGAAAATTCCCATGATTTTTTTTGATTCTTCACTATATTTTTTCCTGTTCACAGGAACAATACAGAGGTTGGGGCATTCCTGCTTTGCCATGAATATTGGCATGGCAGAGTGTATTCCATACTCTCTTGCTTCATAACTTGCTGCTGCAACAACACTTCTTTGGGAATTGCCCCCAACCACAACAGGTTTTCCCTTTAGCTCTGGGTTGTCCCTCTGCTCAACAGATGCAAAGAATGCATCCATATCAACATGGAGAATCATTTGATCTTATTGATTCTAAGTTTCTCTTTCTGTTTTTCTAAAATATATTTATGAATCATCTCTCTGTTTTCTTCTGAACTATTATTAAATATTGCATGGCACATATTATTTTTACCTATTTTAATTATCAGAATATCAAGTTCCATTAAAACAGGAGATGTGATATTTGTAAATTCAAAAATCATTTTTATTGTGCCATGATCTCCTGTCACAAGTTCATTGTTTTTAAATGACACACCTGTGGCAGAAAGGTTGATCAGATCAAAGATTTTATTTTTGAATTCAATTTTAAGGCAAAAGTTTTTATCAAACTCAAATCTATAGGTTTCCCTCTTATTTGAAGATTCATGGATAAAACTCTTAGTAGATGCCCTTTTTTTTTTCCAGAACAAATTCGATCCTCCTGTTTAAAGCTCTATGTTCCTCAGAATCATTGGCTACCAAAGGCAATATTTTACCGTATCCAGTGGCTGTCAGCCGCTCAGGTTTAATTCCTCTTTTAATAAGATGTTTTAACACACTTGTGGCTCTAACAGCAGAAAGTTCCCAGTTTGATGGGAAAATAGCTGTGGATATGGGGATATCATCAGTGTGCCCTTTAATATTTATGTTGTATTCAGGATAATCAAATAAAACTTTTACAATTTCATCAAGCAGGGGTAGAAAATCCTTGCTTAATTCTGCTTTTGAAGATTTAAAAAGAGCCTTGCCTTTAATCTGAATAATGATCTTGCCTTTTAGTACATGGGTTGCAATATCATTTGTTTTTCCACCCTTGTCAGCTAATTTGTCAATATTCTGAATAAGGTTTTCTTTTCTGGATCTCAAACCTGTAATATCTTCAATAATAATTTGCGTATCAATTGTCTCAGGCATCTCCATGAGTTCAGCAAATGCTGTAAGCTCGGATTTGTTTTCAATTTCTGTTTTAAGTTTGCTTATGGCAGTTTTATACTTTCCTGTTTCAAATGAAGAGAGGGTGTACAGCAATATGAAAAATACAAGGAGCAGGGTCATCATATCTGCAAAAACAAGAAGCCAGGAGGCTTGCTCCTCATTTTCAGGTATGATTGAATTTAAAGATTGGGCACGACTCATTTTTTTCTCCTGGGACTCATTGCGCTGTATGGCAGCCTAAGCCTTGCCGAGATAAATGAAGACAGCTTTTCATAAAGCATTATTGGATTTGTGCTCTCCAGGATGGAGACAGAACCCTGGAGCATTATTTCAAGGTTAATCACCTCCAGAATTGTTCTTGATTTCAGCTTCCCTGCAACGGGCAGGAAGAACAGAGTTGATATCAATGATCCGTAGAATGTGGTTAAAAGAGCTGTTGCCATTGCGCTGCCAATGTTTGATGGGTCTTGAAGATGGCTTAACATCTGTACAAGTCCTATGAGTGTGCCAAGCATTCCAAATGCCGGGGAATAGGTCCCCATTTTTCTAAAAACATCTTGTACAATATAGTGCCTCAGGCGCAAAGATTCTATCTCAGTTACTAATGCTGCCCTTATGGCATTTTCCGAAGAGCCGTCTGCAATAAGCCCGCAGGCTTTTTTTAAAAACCCTGAATCTGTTTTAACTTTGCTCAGTTCAAGCAGACCTTGCCTTCTTGCGATATCGCAGAGTTTTATCATTGTTGCAACAGATTCGTTAGGGTCTTCTTTCTCCTTTGAAAAAACATAATATGCTGCTTTAAAGGCTGCAATTACATCCCGGAATTGGAATGTAAGGAGCGTGGTGGCAAGGGTTCCACCAAAAACAATCATAATGCCCGGTATATTTATGAAATTATGTATATCTCCATCAAACAAAATGGCACTGATAATCAGAGATATTCCTGAAATTATACCAATAAAAGAGGCTAAATCCATTTTATTATTTTAACTCCTTGAAAAATCGTTTGTGAATAAACAAGTTTTTTGTGGTATTTACAATTATGAATGTTATATTAATATGCTTAAGCGGTCAAGGCGATAGTATGGATTTTTTTTAATTTTACTGAAAAGAGATTTACATATAATGTTGAGTGAAAATAATAAAGTTGGGAAAATATGTAGCAGAGGGATTTTTTTAATTTTAGTTTTTTTGTTGATATTACCCGGGTGCGGGCAAAATGAGGACAAAGGGACCAGGGTCGATAAAAAGAGTGATAAAGAGGTTGTTGATACACTGCCAGATACAATACATGAATATGCAAAACTTCCAGACAATATAACCTGGCTTACAAATAAAAGCGATGCTATCTTCTCTTCTGAAAAAGCTGAAAAAGGAGGAACTCTCCATTCAGCGATATTGAGTTTTCCCATGACATTTAGAGTTGTGGGTCCTGATTCCAATGGGAGTTTCAGAAGTGCTATACTTGATAACCAGTTAAGCCTTATCAATACTCACCCCAATACTGAAAATATCATCCCTGAGCTTGCAACCCACTGGGCCTTTGATAATGATAAGAAGACAATGTATTTTAAGCTCAATAAAAAAGCCAGATGGTCTGATGGTAAGCCTGTTACTGCATGGGATTTTGTATATGCTTTAAAGTTCATGCGTTCAAAGCATATTATCGCCCCCTGGTACAATGACTATTATACAAAAGAGATAGATAAGGTTATTGTGTATGATGACTATACTCTGGCTTTAAAAAGTCAAAAAGCCAAACCAGACCTTTATATGACTCTGGGAATAACACCTGTACCAGCTCACTATTATAAAACAATTGACAAAGATTTTGTCCATAAATATAACTGGGCAATTGTTCCTAATACAGGACCCTATATTATTTCTGATTTCCAGAAGGGTAAATTTGTAAGGTTTAAGAGGAAAAAAGAGTGGTGGGCAAAAGATGAAAGATATTTTAAAAACAGGTTTAATGTAGACCATGTAATTTTTAATGTAATAAGAGATTACAATATACTTTTTGAGTATTTTAAAAAAGAGAAGATAGATATATTTGCTCTTCAAATACCTGAATATTGGCATGACAAATCAGATATTGACATATTTAACAATGGATATGCTGAAAAGATATGGTTTTTTAATGATACCCAGCAATCTGCCAGTGGAATGTGGCTGAACCGGGATAAAGAGATTTTTTCCGATATAAATGTAAGAAAAGCCTTTGCCTTTGCCATGAATATTGAAAAAGTGATTAAAAAGGTACTGCGCAATGATTACTATAGACTTGCCCATGGCTATGTGGGTTATGGTAAATATTCCAACAATGATATCAAACCCAGAAAATATTCGATTGAAAAAGTTGAATTTTTTATGAAAAAGTCGGGGTGGAAACGCGGCAATGATGGAATATGGATAAAAGGCAAGACACGTTTCAGCGTTGAAATTACCTATGGTATTGATGAACATACACAAAGGCTTGTTGTCTTAAAAGAGGAGGCAAAAAAAGCAGGAGTTGAGTTAAAACTCCAAAAACTTGACGGGTCAGCAACATATAAAAAGATCCTTGAAAAAAAACATGATGTTGCATGGTCAGCCTGGGGTACAGGTTTAAGACCTGCTTTCTGGGAACACTGGCACTCTTGCAATGCCCATAAACCCCAGACCAACAACATAACAAATACAGATGACCCTGGGTTGGATAAGTTGATAGATCAATATAGAGAAAGCCTTGATGAGAAAAAGAGAATCAGTTTGTCCTTGAAAATTCAAGAAAAAGTTTATGACCAGGCAGATTTTATTCCAACATTTATGATTCCCTATGTCAGACACGGATATTGGCGATGGTTCAGACTTCCAGATTTTCATGGTACTAAAAAATCAGAAAATCTGTTTGACCCTTTTAATGCCATAACAGGCGGTTTGTTCTGGTTTGACAAACAGGTTTATGATGAAACAAAAAAAGCAATGGAGCAAAGAAAAAAATTTGCAGCTGTTACTATTAAGGATGAAAAATTTCGACCATGACCCAAACAATCCTTAATGTAAAAGATCTCTCTGTTGCTTTTCATACTGAAGCAGGAAAGATTCATGCTGTTGACAATGTCAGTTTTGAGCTGAAAAAAGGGATTATTTTAGGTGTTGTTGGTGAGTCTGGATGCGGCAAAAGTGTAACAGCCTTGAGTATTATGCGCCTTCTTCCAAAGCCCTTTGGACAGATTACTAATGGAAGCATACTCTTTTATGATGACAACCTTTTAGATTTTTCTCCTGACACAATGAGCAGAATCCGGGGGAAAAAGATTGCAATGATATTCCAGGAGCCAATGACTGCACTGAACCCTGTCCATTCCATTGGAAAACAGATAAAAGAGGTTTATACTCTTCATTTTCCCTCCATGACTAAAAGCCAGGTTAAGCAATCATCCATGGAGATGCTTAAAAAAGTTGAAATAGCTGATCCTGCCCAGGTTTTAAAGGTTTATCCCCATCAACTCTCCGGTGGCATGAGACAAAGAGTAATGATTGCCATGGCACTTGCATGCAAACCTGATATTTTAATTGCTGATGAACCAACAACAGCGCTGGATGTTACTATCCAGGCGCAGATTTTAAGTTTAATTAAAGAACTTCAGAAAAGTTTTTCCATGGCAACTATCCTTATTACCCATGACCTTGGTGTGATAGCAGAAAATTGTGATGAAGCCATTGTTATGTATGCTGGAAGAATTGCAGAAAAGGCCCTGGTAAAGGAACTTTTTAAAAATGCTGTTCACCCTTATACAAAAGGTCTTTTAAATTCCATCCCGCAACTTGAGCAAAAAGAGAACAGTAAGAGAAAGACCCAGCTTTCTACCATAAAAGGGCGGGTGCCATCCCTTGAAAATATGCCGGAAGGGTGTAGATTCAGTCCAAGATGCCCTTATAAAATGGAGAGTTGTGGAGAATTGATACCTGAAGAGAGACAATACTCACCTGATCATTGGGTTGCCTGCCACCTTGTTAATAATGGAGAGAGTTAAAATGTCTATTCAGGTTCTCAAGGTCAGCAGATTAAAAAAATATTTTCCAGTTTACAAAGGTGTGTTTTTAAGACCAAAAGGTTCTGCTTTTGCAGTTGATGATGTCTCTTTTGAAGTCAATCAGGGCGAAACATTAGGGCTTGTGGGAGAATCGGGCTGTGGCAAGACTACCCTTGGCAGATGTATTACAGGTCTATATGATAAAACAGATGGGAATATCAGTTTTAATGGCAGGGATATCTCCACCTTTAATGCGCGGGAACTTAAAAAATTCCGGCTTAGGGTGCAGATGATTTTTCAAGATCCGTTTGAATCATTAGATGCCCGCCAGACTGTGCAGGAGATACTTAAGGAGAAATATATTATACATAATAAAGATAGGGATATTAACATGGATGATGAAATTGCCCTGCTTCTTGAAAAAACAGGTCTTTCTAAATCTGATATGTTTAAATTTCCCCATGAGTTCAGTGGCGGACAACGGCAGAGAATTGGTATTGCAAGGGCTATAAGCCTTAATCCTGAACTTATTGTCTGTGATGAACCTGTTTCAGCTCTTGATGTCTCTGTCCAGTCAAAAATTTTAAACCTTCTGTTAAACCTGCAGAGTCAGATGAATCTTACCTATGTTTTCATCTCCCATGATCTTGCCGTTGTAAAACACATTTCCGATAGAATCGCTGTTATGTATCTTGGTAAAATAGTTGAAATAGCAGATGCAGACTCCATCTATGACAAACATTTGCATCCATATACAGAAGCACTGCTATCAGCAATTCCCATCCCGGATCCTGAATCAAAAAAACAGAGAATAATCCTTAAAGGCGAGATTCCTTCAATACAGAATCCACCTGCTGGATGCAGATTTCACACCAGGTGCCGACACACCATGGATATTTGTAAAAATGCAGAGCCCATTTTAACAACAGCTGACAATAATGGTAAACACTCTGTTGCATGCCATATGTATAATGGTGGATAGTAAATGTTCGGGTTGTTTAAAATTTTATGAAAATTAAGAACACAGATAAAAAAATTTGATATAAGAAGAGGTATGCATGTTTCTTGTCAGATATTATTGCCGGACTACAGCCCTGGAGCTGATAACAACATCATTGAGCCATCTCCTGCCTTCCAAGACAACAAAAGGAAGGCTATTTAAAATGAATTCCCCTCTAAAATAATTGTATTTTTTCTTGGTTTTTTGTTTTAATAATGACCTGCATTTATTTGGTGCGAGCCTTTTAAAAGCCTGCTATATCATGTATAGTGCATCCGTGATATTGCCGGGTTTCAGCTGAATGATTCAGCCGATGACAAGCTGCTGGATGTGTTGCCTGAAAATTAGATGGAGAAAAGGTCTATGAATCTATTGTGGTCTAATTTTGACCTGCGAAAAAAATCAATAATTATTGCCTGCCTTGGGTTTGCCATTTGGCTGTCAAGTTTTTTTATTCTCTTTGTCCAGATTGAGTCCATTAACCATGCAACCTTGAGCCTTGAGCATGTAGAGGATTTATTTGATACAATTTTGGAAATGAGACGGTATGAAAAAAATTTTCTTCTTTACAAGGGACAGGAAAATAAAGATCAGATCCTGCGTCTTTTTGCCGAGGCTCAAAAGGAATACCAGCATATGAGGAAAACACCTGAAATCGCAAGAAATTTCCATAATATGGATCAGTGGCAAGATGCATTTAAAGCCTATGGTGTTTCAATGGGAATAGCAAAGGGTCTCGTACTAACAAAGGTGCCTGATAAAAATGATCAGACAAAGATCCGGTCTGCCGGCCATCATCTGGTGGATCTGTCCCAGGATCTTTTAAAAACAACCCGGGAAAAAATTGCTGTTACAACACATAGAGCAGTACGCCTGCCTCTGATTTCTGCAGGACTGATTCTTGGATTATTTGTTATCGGTTGGATTCTATTGAACCGCAAGGTCATTAATCCTTTAATCAATCTTGAGAAGGCAACAAAAAGAATCGGTCATAGAGATTTTTCTCCCATTGATCATTCCGGCAAAATAGAGAGTGAGGTTGACCGTCTTGTTATTGCATTTAACAGGATGATTGAGGAGCTGGATGCCAGACAGGAACAGATTATTCATGATAGAAAAATTGCTTCTCTGGGGACACTTGTTTCAGGTGTTGCCCATGAATTGAACAACCCCATCAATAATATTGTTTTAACAATAGATGTTTTGACTGGTAAAAAAAAGATTTCAGAAGAGAAACAGACTATTATGCTTAATGATATTTTAAACCAGGCCATCCGCGCCAGTGGTATTGTAAAAAATCTTTTGGATTTTTCACGGGCTGAAACCTCTATTATCCAGGATGTTGATGTTAACAAAGTTCTGGATGATATCTTAAATATCACAGGCAATGAGATGGATCTTAAAAAAATTGAGCTTGACAGGCTATCTGATGCAAGTCTATCAAAAATTCGAGGGAATCATCAGGAATTGCAGCAGGTTTTTTTGAATCTTGTTGTCAATGCCATTCACGCCATGGGAAAAGGCGGGAAGTTGAGTATCAGGACAGAAAATGATGAAGACGGTCGGGTTATTATCTTGATAAAGGATACTGGGGCAGGGATTCCAGAAGATGTTATCCCCAATATTTTTGATCCTTTTTTTACAACCAAGGAAGTTGGTAAAGGAACTGGTCTTGGTTTATCAGTCAGTTTAGGTATTATTAAAAAACTTGGGGGGCGGATTATGGTGAACAGCAAAAGTGGAAGGGGCACAACATTCACTGTTATTTTGCCCTGTAAAAAAGAGATGATTTATGAATAAACAATCCATACGAATTGCTGTTATTGATGATGAAAAAATATCTGCTCTCCATCTTCAAGAAGAGTTATCCAGTTTTGGATATCTTGTGGATGTTTTTTTTGAAGGCTACTCTTTTTTAGAATCTTTTAAGTGTTCTCCCTACGATCTTGTGATAACAGATATGAAGCTTCCTGGAATTGACGGAATGGGAATTATTGAACAGGTGAAACGCTGGCATCATAAAACAGAAATTGTTGTGATCACAGGGTATGCCACCATTGATTCAGCCATTGAAGCGATTCGGACAGGGGCATTCCATTATCTGACAAAGCCCATTCGGCTGGAAGAGTTTAATAATTTAATTTCCCAGGTGATTGATAAGATCAGATTAAGGATTGAAACAGATACCCTGCGGGCATTGATGATGGAAAAGGCTGGCCATGATGGAATGATTGGTACAAGCAGGCAGATGGTTGCAGTATATAAAATAATTGAGAAAGTTGCTCCCCTGGACTGCCCAGTTATCATCCATGGTCAAAGCGGTACTGGTAAGGAGCTGGTTGCAAAGGCAATTCATAGAATGAGCCCCCGCCGTGACAACCCAATTGTTTCAGTGAACTGCGGTGGGTTTTCACCTGAGTTGATTGCCAATGAATTATTTGGACATGAAAAGGGAGCTTTTACCGGTGCATTTAAGACCAAAAAAGGCCTGCTGGAAAGTGCAGATTCCGGAACAGTTTTATTGGATGAGATTGCTGAAATGCCTAGTGATATGCAGGTAAAATTGCTCAGAGTACTCCAGGAGGGGCAATTGTTACGCATTGGAAGTACCCGGTCCATTGATATTGATATACGGGTATTGGCAGCATCAAATAGAAATTTAGAGGAAGAAGTCAAAAAAGGTAATTTTCGGGAAGATTTATTTTTCAGGTTGAATGTTATGGCATTATCCCTTCCCAGACTTAAGGATAGGGAAGGTGATTTATGGCTTTTGGCAGACCATTTTCTAAATAAATTTAATACAGCCTATAACAAGCAGATCAGGGGATTCTCTTCAAGTGCCAGAAAGACCCTTGAAAAATATGATTATCCAGGCAATGTGCGGGAACTTGAGAATATTATTGCCCGATGTGTTGCCCTTGCTGAAAGCAATGATATTCGTGAAGAAGATCTTCCAAAGGATTTGATAGATAATCAGACCATGGTGAATCCTCCACTATTAAAAAGTCTTGAAGAGATGGAAAATGATCATATTATCAGGGTACTTTCCGCTGTTGGTGGACAACGGAATAAAGCAGCCCGGGTTTTGGGCGTTACCAGGTCTACTCTGTGGCGGAAGATCAAAAAAATGGGGCTTAAACCCTTTGTCAAAACCGATTGAACAATTTTATTTAATGTTAAGATTTATTATCTTTTTTTACGGATTCGTTTTTTAGCCTTGTTGACTGAAGCACGGATTTCTTCAATGCGAAAGGGCTTGGCAATGACATCATATGCTCCTTTTATAAAGGATTCCCGAACAGACTCAAGGGTGGCATATCCTGTGATCATGATGACTTCAGATTTTTCACAGCACTCTTTTGCCTTTTCCAAAAATTCCATACCATCAACACCTTCCATTTTAAGATCTGTGACAAAAATATCAAAACATCTGTCATCAAGTCGTTTGATGGCACTTGCACTATCAGTAAAAATTTCAACTTCATACCCTGAGTCTTCTAATTCAGGTTTCAGCCGATCTCCAACTATGGGTTCATCATCCAATACACAGACTGATAATTTTTTTTTCATTTTACTTTACTCCTTTTAAATTAAGGTCTTTTGTGGGTGTAATGCTATTGGCTGCCATAAAGCGGTTAAAATAAAGCTCAATACTTGTATCATCCTTCATAAGGATATCCAGTTGCCTTACAAAACCGATTAATCTGCCAATGAGAAATAAATAGGTTTTTATTTGATCTGCATTTGAATTAACTGCCCTTGCAATTACAAGGTCACCATTTCCTTTAACTTTAAATCCAATATTCTCAAGAATGGATAATATCAGGGCTGCACGCCTTGATCTTCTGGTTATATCACTTGCTCCACCTACAAACCGGAACAATATGCTGTTCTGTTCTGAAGATGATCCTAAATGGGCATCCACAACAGTAAAATGATATCCCAGTCTAAGGGAGAGATTCATATAGTTTTTACTCAGGATTGCAAGATTGAGACCTGTAAGTGTCCGACCTGCTACAGATTCAGTTTGTGTGCGGATCACTCCGGACATCAAGCCTTTAAAATCCGGAGCAATGGGGTCTGTATTCCATGTATCTCTGGAATTCATACCTGCCCATAGAGTTTTCATAGGTTTGGAAAGAATATGATCCGGTGTAATCCATTTTACTTTTTCCTTGGATTGAGCCAGACCGCCACCAATATCAATGAGGATCATATTCAGCGGGATATCTGATTTTAAGCGTTTTCCACCAGCTCGGACCAGGTTTGCTGGTTGTTCAGCAATGGTCAGCAGGGTCTGGAGTGATGTTTCATGAATATATCGGATAACATCGTGAAATGTTGTACAGCCCTTTGGATTAAAATTCGACCCCTCCGGATCAATCAGGGTCAGTGGGGATATTCTGCGCAACAGCCTTCTTAAAATCTGGAATTCATATCTGGATTCAAACAGAGGACGTTCTAATAATTGATGGTATAAAAGATCAGTTATGCGGTTGTCATATATGATGTTTTTTTCTGCATCTACTGTTATTTCATTGCCTGGTTCCAGGATTTGGGTGGCAGATCCGGTATCCACGATGGTGGGGATCTGAAATTCTCTGGCAACCGTTGCCATATGTCCTGTTGGGCTGCCAACATCAGTAATAATAGCACTTGCCCTGGGGATGGCGCTTGCCAACAGGGGAATGGCAAATCTGGATAGAAGGACTGCTCCATTGGGAAATCGATTCAGGCTCTCCTCATCAGTGACAAGATATACAGGTCCTGCTCCAATACCCCGATAGGCAATCACGCCCTGATTTTGTAAAAGAATTTTTTGTGTTTTTAACAGAGCCTTTAATTCCGGGCTTCGACTTTGACCTCCCCGGGAAATTCCCAGGGGTCTTGCCTGGAGAATCCGCAATTTATCATTGGAATCCAATGCCCATTCAATATCCATGGGGTGCTTGAAAAACCGTTCAATCATTAATGAGGTTTCAACAATAGTTGACGCTTGTTTTAGAGACAGGCAAGGCCTGTTCTGTAGTGCTTTATCTACTTTTACCAATGAATCAGATCCATTGACAGGCAGCATCCATTTCTTTTTATTTATTCGGGAATTTATAATATCATATGGTCTGTGGCGGGATACATGGAACATATCCACCTGGGTATTTCCCTCCACCACAGATTTCCCCAGGCCCCAGTCTGCGCCGATTAAACAAGACTGATCCTGGGGAGAACCTGGGTCCACTGTATAAACCACACCAGCCACCTTGCTGCCCACCATCCGCTGAAACAATACAGCCATTGCCATGTCTGTAAAGGGCAGCTTTTTTTCAATGCGATAGTGAATGCTGCCGGGTGTATACATTCCAGCAAGGACTTTTTTATAACAGGAGAGCAGATTTCTAAAGGGAACGTTTAAAAATGAATCATGCAGACCTGCAAAGCTCAATGCTCCATCCTCTCCAACAGCACTGCTGCGCACAGAATACATAACTGACTCAAGATTGTTGGCATATAAGTTTTTTGCTGCTTTTAAAATCTCATGGCGCAGATTAGTGGGAATCTCTCCACCAAGGATCAATAGCCTTATCTTATTTGATAATACATCGGTATTTTCCGGTTTTAACCTGCATTCTTCCATGAGATCATGGATTGATTCATGCAGATTATTCATTGCGAGA
>Ga0256845_1002761_pt1 | contig 12395 bp, 7 predicted proteins | sample RiftiametaG_FD_189101 | JGI IMG/M metagenome (GOLD analysis project Ga0256845, IMG submission 189101) | Tube worm associated microbial communities from hydrothermal vent at the East Pacific Rise, Pacific Ocean - Riftia | ecosystem: Host-associated > Annelida > Integument > Unclassified ... | reverse complement strand
AATGGTTTTTCTTACAGCATTGTATTGCTGATACCTTGCTATCTTTTTTTCTCCTGCATCAAATACAATATACTTGAACATCAATTCCAGCAATATTTGTGGTCTGCATAAAGAATAAAGCACCTTGTCCTGTTCAGTAATCTGGTGTGAGTTAACAATTCTGGTCAATTCATTAACGGGGTCATGTTCTTCTTTCCAGACAGACCAGAATTTATCTTTAGTTCCTGTTGTGGCATATTTTGCTTTATTTTTATTGATTGCCATGAGCAATTGCGAATAAACAAAAAGATTGATAATACCATTATCTTTCTGATTGCGGATATGCTGGGATATTGCCTGAACAATAGAGTCTTTTTCTTCCGGCTTTTTACACTCAATCACACAAAGAGGAATACCATTTACAAAAAGAACAATATCAGGTCGATATGTTTCATAGGACCCTTTACGCTCAACAGAAAATTCTTCAGTTACATGGAAAACATTATTTTCAAAATTCTTCCAGTCAATAAAATTTAAAGTAAAACTTTTAGTATCTCCATCAATTGTCTGCTCAAAACTTTTTCCAAGGCAAAGCAGGTCATAAATCTGCTCATTGGTGCTTATAAGCCCATCATATCTAAAAACCTTTAAAGCCTGCAATGCTCCTGAAATGGCACCTTCACTAAACTTGTGCCTCCTGCCTTTATAGGTAAAAGTATTAATAAAACTTAATTGTTTGATAAATATATCTTCAAGAATAACATTAGCTGTTTTATTGCCCCTGTACCTGAGTGCTTCATCAGAAGTAAGATAAGTATAACCAAGATTCTGTAATAGCTGGAGTGCAGGAATCTGTGAGATATGATCCTCTTTCATGGATATTGTTATATCTGTTTTGGGTTCCACAGCAGGCTCTGTTACAATGCCGGATAACAGCCGCAAATAATCTCTTTGTGTCTCGCAAACAGTTTCTGCAATTAATCTTATAAACTTAGAATCATCTTTATGTGCAAGTTCCAGATTGGAAATATATTCGCCTCTGCGAATTGGCGGAACAATGGATATATTATATCCTTCCTGTAACAAGAATAGATTGGTTAAAAGCCTTGCAACCCTGCCATTTCCATCAACAAAAGGATGAATAAAAACAAAATCCTTATGTATTTTTGCAGCAGCAATTACAGGATGTTCCTTTTTGCGGTATTGCTCAATTTTTTCAACAAGATCTTTCATCAAAGAAGGACACTGCTCAGGTGTTGGAAGCGCGTGCACAGAGCCTGAAATAAACACCTGTGTTTTCCGATATACACCTGCATTATCCAAATCAATCTTGTTATAAAAAAGCTTATGTAAATCTTGAATATCTTTTTCTATTATTTTTTTTTTGCTGATCAGCTTAAACATATATTCAAAAGCATCAGCATGACCATATGCTTCCAAATGATATTTCATGGGTTTGCCTGCAATGGTCAAACCTTCTTCAATCACAACTTTAGTTTCTGACTCGGTCAGAGTATTGCCTTCAATGGCATTGCTGGACCATGTAAGACCGATTTTATAATACTCCTTTAAAGATTCAAGATGAATTGCATCCAAAGGACGCTTTTCATTAATCTGTTTTTGAAGATCATCAATTGTATTGATCAGTTCTTTCATGGTCTGCCCCTTATACTTTTACTCTTGTTTTGCCGGTCAATAATTGTTGTTTGTTTATAGCCAGATTTCATTCGCTCCTCTTTTTTTTATTCATAACCCAAGCTCCTTTAAATATCCATCCATTTTGGTTTTTACTTCAGCAAGCTCTTTTTCCAAGCCTTTAATTTCTTTTTGTGTTGCAGGAATATCAATTTCATCTTCTTCTTCAAAGGTATCAACGTATCTTGGAATGTTGAGGTTGAATTCATTTTCTTTTATTTCTTCAATGGTTGCTTTGTAAGAATATTTATCAATTGTTTTAAAGTTTTTATAAGTATCTACAATCTTGCTAATATCCTTGTCTCTTAGCTTGTTTTGATTTTTATCAGATTTAAATTCACGGCTTGCATCAATAAAGAGCACATCTGTATTTGTTTTACCTTTATTATAGATGATTATGGCAGCAGGGATACCTGTTCTAAAAAACAGGTTTGCAGGAAGTCCCACAACTGCTTCTATAAGGTTTTCTTCCAAAAATTTTTGTCTGATTTTACCTTCTGATGCGCCCCGGAAAAGAACACCGTGGGGTACAACCACTCCTATTTTGCCTGAATCTGCAACAGCAGTTTCTATCATATGGCTGATAAAAGCATAATCACCCTTGCTTTTTGGCGGTTTGCCACGGAAAAAACGTTTGTAAGTATCACTATCTGCCATTTCAGCACCCCATTTATCTAGGGAAAACGGTGGATTTGCAACAACAATATCAAATTTTTTTAAAGTGTCGTGTTCTATCAGTTTGGGATTGCGGATGGTATCTCCCCACTCAATCCGGGCATTGTCTTTTTCATGCAGAAACATGTTCATCTTGCACAATGCCCAGGTACTTCCATTACTTTCCTGTCCAAACAAGGCATAGTTATCGCTATTGACCTCATTGGCAACTTTAATTAAAAGAGAACCTGAACCACAGGTTGGATCACATATTTTATCACCTTGCTGCGGGTTTAATAATTTTGCTAAAAGTGTTGAAACAGCTCCCGGAGTATAAAATTCCCCGCCTTTTTTTCCGGCATCAGCAGCAAAGCGGGATATAAGATATTCATAGGCATCTCCAATAACATCACGGCTTCCTATTATGGATGGTCGAAGATCCAGTTTAGGATCAGAAAAATCCTCAATTAAATTTTTTAAACGCTGATTGCGCTCTTTGGTCTGCCCTAAGTTTGCTTCGGAATTAAAGTCAATATTCCTGAAAACATTTTCAAGCTTTATTTTATTGTTTTCTTCAATCTGCTCAAGGCTGATATTGATCAACTCACCAATATTGTTCTCATTTCGACTCTCATATAAAAAATCATAATCACAATTTTCAGGAAGGGTAAACCGTTCCCGGGCAAGAGCTCTTTTCACTCTTGTTTTGTCATTATTGTACTGGTTTTCATATTGTTCTTTTTTATCTTTCCATAAATCAGAAAGATACTTGATAAATAAAAACACAAGGATATAGTTTTTGTATTCTGATGGGTCAACAACTCCCCTGAATGTGTCACAGGCTTTCCAGAGGATATTGTTTATTTCATCTTGAGAAATTGGGGTATTATGGTTTGTCATGTGAAAGCCCCTGATTTTTTATACTTTTTAATAAAACAGCATTAATAAGTTTTTCTTTTTTATGCAATATCTGCTTTATTAGATAGTGTTCTTTTTCTTTAAGCCTGTAAATATCAGCTATTATTTTTTGTTTTGCTATTGGTGGCAATACAAGCTTAAAATTTTCTATTGTCTTTTTGTTAATCAGCGGAACTGTACTCATTAAGGTATTACTTTTAAAATACGCAACAGCTTCTGGTTGTGCCAAATACCATACAAGATAAGCAGGCAATAGTTTTGTTTTGTTTGTCCGGATAGTAAAAAATTGGGAAACTGCAATTGTATTTTTAATATCTTTATCAATCAACAAGGCATAATTGTTCTTTCCTCTGGCGCAGAATAAAACATCTCTCTTTTTTAAAAAATGCTCTTTTTTAAATCCTGTTTCTGATGTGCGGGCAAGGTTCTGGTAATCAATATTTTTACCATTAATAATATTTGTCATTTGAACAAGACTAATTGAGCCATCAGGATTGTCTTCAATTTTTTTACGAAATTGATATCCTTGTCTTATTTCAGCTATATTTGATAATAAAGTTCTATTTTCATCCATGATCAGCCTATATTTTGTGCACTAAAATGATTCATCAATACAATTATAATATTTTACAGACGTGACGTCAAGAAAAAAATGCACTAAAGCAAATCATCAATATGTTTATTTTATAAGAGCGGTGAGTAAAAAATGGAACTTTATTATAGCACAAGACCGGCAGGTTGCTCCTGGACAACACGGAAGCAACCTGCAGACCGTTTTTGATATTTGACGACCTAAGTTAATCTATTTATTTTTTTGAACTGAGCTCGGGAAAATCCCAATAATAATATTCGTTGTTTTTTTCTTCTGTCTGATTATCAAGCCTTGCTTCTTCATTTTCTCTTAATTCGATTCTTCTGATTTTTCCACTTATGGTTTTGGGCACTTCGTCTACAAATTCGATAATCCTGGGGATTTTAAATTTTGCAAGAAGCTCAATGGTTTTTTGGAAAAGTTCTAAGGCAAGTTCGCGTGAAGGAGCATAGTCTTTATTTAAAATTACATAGGCTTTTACAAGTTGATGCCTTTTGGGGTCAGGTATGCCGACAACTGCTGCTTCTGCAACAGAAGCATGCTCAACAAGGGCGCTTTCCACTTCAAAGGGACCGATTCTGAAATCTGAAGATTTAATAACGTCGTCAGCTCTTCCCACAAACCACCAATATCCGTCCTTGTCAATGGATGCCCTGTCACCTGTATAATAATAGTTGTCAATAAATACACTTTTCATTTTTTCAGGATTGCCAATATATTCCATGAAAAGTCCCAAAGGTTTCCATTGTCTGAGATCCACAACAATATTGCCTGATGTGTCAGGTTCGGTAATCTCTTTGCCATCATCATCAAGGAGTTTTACATCATACATAAATGATGGATATCCAAAGGAACCGCTGCGCATTTTCCCTGCCATCCACGGAGGATTGCCAATCATGGCAGTGGATTCTGTCTGACCGTAAAAATCACGGATTTCAGTGCCGGTTAATTCTTTCCATTGTTTGATGACTTCGGGGTTTAAGGGTTCGCCTGCTCCAATGGACTGGTTAAGTGCTGAAAGATCATATTTTGTAAGGTCAAGGTTTATTAGCATTCTCCAGGCAGTGGGGGGAGCACAGAATACATTGACCTTATGTTTTTCAAGGGCTTCAAGATATTGCTTGCCGTCAAGGGTTGTAAAATTAAAACCTGTGGCAGTGGCACCAACATTTAAAGGGGCAAAAAAACTTGACCATGCCCATTTTGCCCATCCTGGCGAGCTCAGGTTATTGTGTATGTCACCGGGTTTGATACCTGTCATTATTGAAGAAGATAAATGTCCAAGGGGGTAGAAAAGAGCAGAATGCCCAACCCTTTTTGGAAGACCTGTGGTGCCGGAAGTGAAAAAACAGAATAAAAGATCTTTGGAATAAATTTTTTCTGCATCTGCTTTGGAAGACTCTTTTTCAAGCGCAGTATAATTTGTCCACCCGTTTTTTTCTCCAATAACAATTTTTATTTTTGGTTTGGCATTGGTTGCCTTAATAGCTTCATCCACCATATCCGTGTATTCCTGTGCGCAGATTAATGTGTCAGGAGGGTAGGACTCAAACCTGAATTTCATTTCGCTCAGGGTCATGGATGTTGCAGTGGGTATGGCAACAATGCCGCCCTTTGCACAGGCAAAGGTCGCAAACCAGGTTTCAGGAACAATGGGGAGTATCTGATACATATTGTCTCCCTTTGCTGCACCTGCTGCCCTGAGAGCATTTAAACATTTGTTCCCGTTGGCAGCAAATTCGGTGTAAGAAAATGTTTTTGCCTCTTTAGTTGCTATGTCAGTCCATATCAGGGCAGGCTGGTCACCTCTTTCTTTGACATGAAGACCTTCTATTATTTCTTCTGCCCAGTTAAAGGTTTCAGGCAATTGCATGAAATTGAGTTTTTCAAAGAAATCCTTGGCTTGTTTTTCTTTGTCATCATTGTCTGCCATCATATTAATTGTCATTAATTGTTTGAATAAATTTTGCATTCTGCTCATTGCTCCTTTAAATTTAGTGGAGAGATAAAATTATTATTAACAAGTGATTTATATAAATGAGACTAACGAAGTTTGTCAAAGAGTTTTTAGGATTTTATTATTATTTTATGTGCAAAAAAATGCTAATATGGTATTAATTAAAGGGCTTGAACCGGATTCCTGATAATTATATTTTTTTTCTTGACACATAGTTACAATGTAGCTTATATATAGTTATAATGTACTTGTAATGGATTCAGGTGATATAAAAGGGGATAATAATGAGGTATGCAGAAACAGGGTTTAATTTAGAAGTTGATTTGACCCGGGGAAACATTGAGAAAGTCGCAACAGACCCTAAGGATACTGAACTTTATTTAGGGGGTCTAGGTACTAATGCCAAAATATTATGGGACAGGGTTGGACCTGAAGTTGAACCCTTTTCTCCTGAAAATCTATTGATTTTCGGTGCCGGGCTTTTGTGCGGCACACCAGCTACCGGCTGTAATCGTACCATTCTTACCACTATTTCACCCCAGACAAAATTGATGGCATTTTCAATGATGGGTGGATTCTGGGCTCCAGAATTAAAATATGCAGGCTATGACAAGGTTGTTTTCCGTGGTAAATCTCCCAAGCTGATTTATTTATATATAAATAATGATGAGGTGGAGATACGAGATGCTTCACACTTGAGCGGTAAAGGAGCCATTGAAACTGCTGAATTGATTAAAAAAGAATTAAATCAGCCAAAAGCCCAGGTTGCTGCCATTGGTCTTGCAGGTGAAAACAGGGTTTTTTATGCTTCTGTTGAGCAGGGCAGATCCAGTGCCAGCCGAGGCGGCATTGGTGCTGTCATGGGTGATAAAGGTATTAAGGCGGTTGTGGTTCGGGGCACAAAAGATATTAATATAGCAAAACCCGAGGAATATATCGGGCTTTGTAATGAAGTCTTAGATTATATAAAACACCGTGCTGACAATCCAATTCCCGGAGTAATGCCTATTCTTGCAGGGCTTGGTTCTCCCCAGGAAATGAAGGTGCATGATGAGAAATGGCATACTGAAAATTTCATGTGGGGAAATTCACGTACTCGAAGAAAAGGATTCTGGACAGACGAGGTTGCAAAGGACTGGACTGACACTCTGGAAAACGCCAGGACACGATTGATAAGCTGTTTTAACTGCCCCATGAAATGTGGTGCAACCCTTTCCATGCCAGGACTTCCCACTTATATGATGAAGTGCTTTACAAAGTTGACATATACAATGGGAGCTTTTTCAGACCTTGATTTTGGTTTGAGAATTGCCCAGAAAGCTACGGAATACGGTCTGGACGGATTCTCAACTCCCCAGGTCATGGCGTTTGCTTTAGAACTTCTGGAAGAAGGTATTTTAAAGGATAAAGATTTCCCTGATATGCCAGAGGATAATGAAGGAAGATTTTACTATCTTCTTGATAAAATAGTTAAAAGGGAAGGCATTGGTGATATCCTTGCCAATGGTACATATTGGGCAGCAAAAGAAATCGGCAACGGAGCAGAAGAATATGCCCATAATAATATAAAGAAAACAGAGCAATTGCCGCTTAAACTTTCCATGCTGAATCCTATTTATTTTCTCATGTATTGCACCGGGGAAAAAATGAATATTACCCAGATAGAAGGGCAGTTTCCCCAGGCTCCTTTTCCAAAAAAAGAGCACAGGGAAAAATTTTGTGAAGACTGGATTCAGGTTCCCCATGAAAAATTCAAACAATATTTTATTGACTGGGAACTTCGAGGCGACAATTCAATTCCATATTATCCAAATGTTGAAATGTCATGTGATATTGTAGACTGGCAGGAGATGATGCATTATATTGATGATGCCCTTGGGCAATGTGCAGGTTTGTCATCCTTTCCTTTAAAACCGCCATATCATATTCATAATTATCCAAAATTTATTTCAGCAGGTTCAGGCATAGAAATGGATCAGGAAAAACTCACCGAAGCTGCAAGGCGATACAGGACTCTGGTACGTGCCAATAATATAAGACGCGGCATGAGAAGAAAAGACGAGAGACCCCCTGAAGATCATTGGAAAAAACGATTCCCGGAACTTGAGGAACAATTGCTTGACGGTTATTACAAGATGAAGGGCTGGAATGATGAAGGTATCCCCACAAAAGAGACTCTGGAAAATCTTGGTCTTGATTATGTGGCTGAAGATTTTGTGAAAAGAGGGATATTGACTGACAAAGAAGCTGGAAAAGAGACAAAATAGACTGGAGGGCATGAACCTTGAGTGACAATAAAATAAAAAAGACAATTAAAACAATAAGAGTTGATGTTGATAAGTGTAACGGCTGCCGTGCATGCGAGGTTATCTGTTCTGCTTTTCATGCTTCACCAAAATACAGCAGCAATAATCCTGCAAGATCAAGAATCAGGATAATTCGTGATCCTTTATCTGACATATATGTTCCTGTTTATGCAGGAGAATATACTGTTGCTGAATGTGCAGGAAGGGACAAATATATTATTGACGGCAAAGAATATGATGAATGCGCTTTTTGCAGAGCATCCTGCCCGTCCAGGGATGAGTTTAAAGAACCTGATTCAGGTCTGCCTTTAAAATGCGATATGTGTGAGGGTGAAGACGAGCCTTTGTGTGTAAAATGGTGCCATGCCGAAGCCCTTATTTATGAAGAAAGGGAAGAAGAAGTTGAGCCTTCTCTGGAACAGGAAGATTTAGACATTGGTCTTACATCACTTGTGGACAAATACGGTCTTGAAAAATTAATGGATAGTGTTGCCCGAATGTCAGAGAAGGATTAATCAATGGAAACTATAGCTCCTTTCATAGAAGTAATAGATGAGATAAAACAAGCAGGCGGAGACATATTTAAATTATGTTTTCAATGCGGGTTGTGTGACAGTGTCTGCCCATGGAACAGGGTAAGAGACTTTAGCATGCGTAAAATGATAAGAGAAGCAGCCTTTGGTTTAAGTGAGATTGAAGGAGAGGATATCTGGAGGTGTACAACCTGTGGAAGATGTCCTTCACAATGCCCAAGGGGTGTAAAGCAGATAGATGTGAGTGTTGCCTTAAGAAGGGTTGCAACAGAGTATGAACTTTTTCCTGCATCTGTAAAATCTGCAAGAACTGCAAGGTCAAGCCTGATTTCCGAAGGCAACCCCTTACAGGGAGATAGAAAAGCAAGGGGAGAATGGGCAAAAGGTCTTCCTGTAAAACCATTTAAGGAAGACATGGAAGTCCTTTATTTTGTGGGCTGTTACCTTTCCTATGACCCGAGAATGAAAAAAGTAGCTGTTGCAACGGCAAATATTCTAAATAAAGCCGGGGTAAAGTTTGGTATCCTGGGTGATAAGGAAAACTGCTGCGGAGAAAGTATCCGCAAGATTGGTGCAGAAGAGGTTTTTAAAAATCTTGCCAAAGATAATATAAAAACCTTTATTGATAACGGAGTAAAAAAGATCATTGTTTCCTCGCCCCATTGCTTTCATACTTTTAAAAATGAATATCCCGAATTCATGGTAAATTTTGAAGTCATGCATGCTTCCCAATATATATATGAGCTTATTCAGGAAGGAAGACTTGAGCTTACAAAGGAATTTGCAAAAAAAGTAACATACCATGATCCCTGCTATCTTGGCAGGCATAACAAGATTTATGATGAACCAAGACAGGTTCTGAACAAAATATCAGGTTTAGACCTTGTGGAAATGATAGATAATCGGGAAGCAAGCCTTTGCTGCGGCGGCGGCGGCGGCAGAATCTGGATGGATACACCTAAGGAAGAAAGATTTTCCGATTTAAGATTAAAACAGGCAAAGGACGTAAAGGCAGAAGTATTGGTTACTGCCTGTCCCTATTGTATTACAAACTTTGAAGAAAGCCGTCTTAATCTTGAATTTGAAGATATTTTAGAGGTTAAAGATATTACAGAAATTGTCAATGATATGCTCTAGTATTTAAAAAGGACATAATTAAAGTGGAAAAAGAAAATTTCGGAGATGTATTGGTTGTTGGTGGAGGGGTAAGTGGAATTCAGGCCTCTCTTGATCTTGCCACTGCAGGTTTTAAGGTTTACTTGATTGAGAAAGGACCAAGTATTGGCGGGCATATGTCCCAGCTGGACAAGACATTTCCCACTAATGACTGCTCCATGTGAATTCTTTCACCTAAACTGGTCGAGGTCGGCCGGCATCCAAATATTGAGGTTTTGACATTCACTGAAGTGGATTATGTTGAAGGCAAGGCAGGAGATTTTAAAGCAACTCTTGTTACAAAGCCAAGATACATTATTGAAGAAAAATGTACTGGCTGTACCACCTGTGTTGAATACTGCCCTGTGGAATACCCTGATCCCTTTAACCAGGATATATCAGACAATAAGGCAATCCATGTGTATTTTTCCCAGGCAATCCCCCTTGTTGCTTATGTTGATGCAGATACCTGTTTGTATCTTAAGGAAAACAAATGTGACATCTGCAGAGGTGTATGTAAAACAGGGGCAATAGATTTTTCACAAACACCTAAGAAAACAGATATTAATATAGGGTCGATAATTTTAGCTTCAGGCATTGAACCCTTTGATCCGTCAGTAAACGAAGAATATTGCTATGGCAAATATCAGAATGTTGTTACAAGTATGGATTATGAAAGATTATTGTCTTCAACAGGACCCCACGAGGGTAAGGTGCTGCGTTCTTCCGATCACAAGCATCCTAAAAAAATAGCCTGGATTCAATGTGTTGGCTCAAGGCGTGTGATTGAGGGAGAAAACAGCTATTGCTCAGGTGTATGTTGTACCTATACCCAAAAGCAGGTTATCTTGACAAAAGATCATGAACCAGACACGGAATGTACAATATTTCATAATGATATACGATCATTTGGCAAGGATTTTGAAAGATATTTCCAGAGAACAGAACAACTTGATAATGTGGAATTCATAAGAAGTTATGCATCCATAACAGGCGAAAACCCTGAGACAAAGAATGTTTCTGTCAGATATTCGACCTTTGATGATGGTGTAAAACAGGAAGAATTTGACATGGTTGTCTTGTCTGTGGGATTAAATCCTCCAAAACAATTTAAAGAAATTGCAGATAAATTCGGTATTGAAGTAACTTCCCATGGATTTGCAAAACCAGATCATACCAATCCTATTTTAACTACTCAACCGGGTATTTTTGTAAGCGGTGCTTTTCAGGGTCCAACAGATATTCCCGAATCAGTATTCACAGCAAGCGGGGCAGGCTCCCAATGCGGTGAGCTCCTTGATTATAGAAGGGGTAACCTTGCAAAGGAGAGAATTTATCCTCCTGAAAGGGATGTGTCCCAGGAAGAACCTAAAATCGGTGTTTTTGTATGCCATTGCGGAGCAAATATTTCAAGTGTGGTTAATGTGCCTTCAACTGTTGAATATGTTAAAACCCTGCCCAATGTTGTGTATGCCCAGGAACAATTATTTTCCTGTGCCACAAATTCAGCAGGAGAAATAACAGAAAAGGCAAAGGAAAAAGGTCTTAACAGAGTAGTTATTGCAGCATGTTCTCCAAGAACCCTTGAACCTTTGTTCAGAGATACCTTAAGAGAAGCAGGGCTTAATCAATATTACCTTGATATGGCAAATATCAGAGAACATTGCTCATGGGTTCATTCCAAACAAAAAGAAGAAGCAACCCAAAAGGCTCAGGATATTATCAGAATGGCAGTTGCACGAGCTGCTCATCTTGAACCTTTGCAGGAGTTTGATCTGCCTGTTAACAGAACAGCGCTTGTGGTTGGCGGCGGTGTTGCCGGCATGACATGTGCCCTTTCCATTGCAAAACAGGGCCATGAAGTTGAGCTCATAGAAAAGGAAAAAGACCTTGGCGGCATGGCAAGAAGGCTTGAGACCACCATAGAAGGCATGGATGTACAAAAATATCTGGATGATTTAATAAAACAGGTTTATGATAATTCTTTGATCCATGTTTCCCACGAAGCAATTATTAAAAATGTTGCAGGCTATGTGGGCAATTTTGTTACAACTGTTGAAACAGAAGGAAGAGTCAAAGAAATTAAACATGGTGCATCTGTTGTGGCAATAGGTGCTGAAGAATATAAACCTGAAGAATATTTGTATGGAGAAAATGATCAGGTTTTTACCCACATGGAAATAGGTGAAGAAATTGCTAAGGGCAATGAAAAAGTCACCAAAGCTGAAACCTTAGTCATGATCCAATGTGTTGGTTCCAGGGATGAAAAAAGAAATTATTGTTCCAGGGTATGCTGCAGCCATGCTGTGAAAAATGCTTTAAAACTTAAAAAATTAAACCCTGATATGCAGATATATATTCTTTTCAGGGACATGAGAACCTATGGATTAAGAGAAGACTATTATAGAGAAGCTTGTGAAAAAGATGTCAGGTTCATACGCTATGAACCAACGGAAAAACCAGTGGTTGAGGCTATGGAAGAGGGTGGTAAATCAATTTTAAGGGTTACGGTTCCGGATTATGTATTGGGACAGAAACTTGAACTTGATGCTGATATTGTATCCCTTGCATCAGCTGTTATTCCTGCAGAATCAACTTCCCAGATT
>Ga0256845_1002760_pt1 | contig 12399 bp, 9 predicted proteins | sample RiftiametaG_FD_189101 | JGI IMG/M metagenome (GOLD analysis project Ga0256845, IMG submission 189101) | Tube worm associated microbial communities from hydrothermal vent at the East Pacific Rise, Pacific Ocean - Riftia | ecosystem: Host-associated > Annelida > Integument > Unclassified ... | reverse complement strand
GGCCTATCATCGCGGCAAGGAAGAATTCTGGAAGGTGACTTCCGAAACGATTCCAGCCCATTTTCCGGGAACCGGGGATGTGTTCACGAGCGTTATTACCGGAAGCTTATTGCAAGGGACTCAACCCTCCGTGGCAGTCGAACGAGCGGTACAGTTTCTGGCGAAAGCCATAGCAGCAACCGTCGAACAGCACACTTCCGAACGGGAAGGGCTTGCACTCGAAGCTGTTCTCCAGGTTCTCATTTCAGATACATATTAAGAGTTACCAATATTATGGTCTTTAGTTCGCTGTTGTTTATTTTTGGGTTTTTGCCTGTTTTTTTACTCTGCTATTATCTTGTTCCGAAGCATTGGAAAAACAGCGTGGCCTTGCTCGGCAGTTATTTTTTTTATGCCTGGGGCGAGCCCGTGTTTGCGATGATTCTTTTTGGTTCTTCGATTCTCGATTATATCCTGAGCCGCCTTCTGGGGAACCTTGGGCATAACAATTCCTTCCGGCGAAAGTCGCTCCTCCTGGCGTCCATTCTTCTGAATCTCGGCTTTTTAGCCTATTTCAAATATGCCAATTTTTTTGTCAATCAATTCAACAATTTTCTCGGCCTTGTAGGAGACAATCCATTGTCATGGAGAGAAGTGACACTCCCAATCGGAATTTCATTTTTTACATTTCAAAAACTGAGTTATATGATTGATCTGTATCGGGGGATTGTCAAACCGGCTCGCTCTTTTCTCTCCTATGCCCTGTATGTCGTCCTTTTTCCGCAATTGATTGCCGGCCCTATCGTCAGGTATCATGATGTCGCCCAACAATTGGAGCATCGAACGCATTCCGGAAAGAAATTTACAGAAGGGATGTGGAGATTTTCGCTCGGTTTAGCCAAAAAATCGCTGATTGCGAATACGATGGGAGGCGTGGCTGATTGGGCGTTTGATCCCCACATCTCCACGCTTCCGATGTGGTTTGCCTGGATAGGAGTGTTGGCCTACAGTTTCCAGATTTATTTCGATTTTTCAGGATATTCTGATATGGCTATCGGTTTAGGGCGCATGATGGGCTTTGAATTTCTGGAAAACTTTAACCGACCTTATACCGCTGTTAATTTTACTGACTTCTGGCGTCGCTGGCATATCTCGCTGTCAAATTGGTTTCGGGAGTATCTGTATGTGCCCTTAGGAGGGAATAAGTGTTCATCTTTTCGCTCGTACCTGAATTTATGGATCGTGTTTCTGTGTTCGGGGCTATGGCATGGAGCAAGTTGGACGTTTGTTGCCTGGGGAGCATTTCACGGATTTTTTCTGACGGTGGATAAAATATTGTATAAATATCAGGGGGCGACATTACGCCTACCAGTTTTTATGGCGCGGTTGAAAACCTTTTTTCTGGTCACCGTGGGATGGGTATTTTTTCGATGTGAGACCTTTCATCACGCCTTTCAATATTTCAGGCACCTGACCGATTTCTCCACAATCCAGGTTTTCTCCCTTCCTCCCCAATGGGTCTCCCTTTTTGAGCATCGAACAGTTGTCATTTTTCTGCTCGCTTCTCTTTTCGTCTTCTGGTTCCCAAACCAAACCCGATTCGACACACTGAGCATGTCATCCGTTTCCATCGGAAAACTCACAACATTTCTTAAACCGGCTCTGGCCCTTATTCTGTTAAGTTTATCAATATGTTCTCTCGTAAACATTGATTTTAATCCATTCATTTATTTCCGATTTTAAACCGTTCAGCGTTATCAGGTCTGAAAAATGTCAACAAGAAGTAAAAAGGATAGAATACTGAATAGAACGCAACAGTATATTCCTCCGATCAAATATAGTAAAACAGTGCTGCTCTTCCTTGTTATTTTCGGAGTATTATTGGCTATGAGCCTCTGGACAACATTGAGCCAACATTCCTGGGGGCTGCGTGCCTCGTATTATACCAGTGCAGACTGGACAGGAAAGCCGAAACTCACCAGGATAGAGCATAATCCGTATCTGAAAGGAGGAGTCAGGGAAAATATCCTTTCAGCAGCCGTGTTTAGTGTGAAATGGACAGGCTGGATCGCCATTCAACAAGCCGGCGTGTATAAGTTTACAACAAATTCAGACGATGGTTCGACAATCGTTCTGGAGAACACGCTTCTTGTGGACAACGGCGGCGCACATGGTTTACGGAGAAAATCCCAGGAAATTGAACTTGATAAAGGAGTTTACCCCATCGAAATCCGCTATTTTCAGATTGGAGGATATAGCGTGCTCCAGGTGTTGTGGACTCCTCCGGGCCAATCAGAGAGATATATCCCTCATCAACGTTTGTTTACAGAAAAACCCTCGTGGCTTAGTGTAAAATATCGGTCAATGATAGTGTATGTGGATAATGTCCTCCATATTACCTGGCGTATTTTGGGGCTAAGTGTATTAGGAGTGGGGCTAATAGGTCTATCCAGAAAGTATATTTTGGTCAGGGTAATGCGGGCTCCTATGGCAGTCGTCTTTGTTGGCTTTCTGTCTGTATTCTGCCTGCAAACCTTCTGGAAAATCTGTCCTGAGCCGCCTCTTTACGGGATTACGGTTGATGCGTCCACTCCCCATTTTTCCTTAGAAGCTTGGTTTGAAGGGGATTTTCAACGGGCTGCCGAAAGATGGTTCAATCAACATGTTGGATTCCGGTCTTTTTGGGTACGTACCTATAATCAAATCAGCTTCAGCATCTTTCGGGAGGTTCCTCCGGCTTCATCCGGCACATCTGTTGTACTGGGGGGAAAAAATTGGCTTTATACACGAAAGTACCTCTGGGAATACGCAGGATATGCCTGGAAGATCACGGCGGAACAAGCCGAGGAGAGGACACAAACGCTCCTTCGTTTTCAAGAACAACTGGCTCGTCACCACATCGCATTTCTCCTTGTCATCAGCCCCAGCAAAGCTCATGTTTATCCGGAATATATGCCTCGACATTATCGCGCTCGGAGCAAAGAAAGTGCTTATGATTTCACGGTTTCAATGCTCGATAAATACGGGATTCACTATCTTGACGCCTACAAATTTTTTCACGATATAAAACCGAAAACCCCGTACCGGTTGTTTCCGAAAGGTGGAGTACACTGGAGCGATTATGGAGCCTTTCTGATTTTTCGTGAGAGCATCGTTCGCCTCAACCAATTCCTTCCCACCCCTCTTCCAGTGCCTGCGTATGATACGATTACGATGGCTCCTCCACGAGAGCCAGACAACGATTTGGTACAGTTGCTCAATATCTGGACGCCCCAGGTCATAGAGACCTCTTGTCCCTATCTTCACTTCACAACCACACCGATCCCATCGGAGAATCAACCCGATGTTCTTATTGTCGGCGATAGTTTTGTATGGCATTTAACTGACTTTTTCTCCGAACAACAGCTTTGTACGGATATTGAAATGCTCTTCTACTATAAACATTTGATAACCTATCCCCACAAAACGCAACAACGCTTTAATAGTAAAAAAGCTGACTGGAAGAATCTGCTCCTGACCAAAGATATTGTGCTGATAGAAATCAATCAGGCATTTCTTCATGATGAGATTGGATTTGGTTTTGTCAAAGACGCGTTAGACATTCTGGAAAATTCATCAGGCTTTTAAAAGTGGATTTTATTACAAATCGAACAGTTAATGTTTAAAAACAGCGGCGACGCAAGAAAAAGCAGCCCGTATGTTGTCTGATATATTATCGCAATATCCTATTTCATCAGAAGAGAATATTCCTTTCCTTGCCCCCGGTAGACCATGTAAAAATACCAGTTCATCAAGACGTATTTTTTTCATTCTCCGAGCCAATTTGCCTCAATTTACGGATCATTGCTAAGCGATCTCAAAATCCGTAAATTCTCCAGATCAGATGCCACCGGATCGTCGCCTTTTGGGGTTTCCAGGATCATCGGGTTCTCGCGCAGCCGACCGTCATTCATCAACCACCGAAAGCCTTCAAGCCCAATTTCTCCTTTGCCAATCTCCTGATGCCGATCGATACGACTTCCCAATGGTTTCAAGGAATCATTCAGATGAATGGTTTGCAGCCGATCTAACCCGATAAGACGGTCGAAGGCCGTCATTGTTTTCTGATACCCCTCCGCTGTTCGTAATTCATACCCGGCGGCAAAGATGTGGCAGGTATCGAGACACACCCCCAATCGGTCCGGCTCATGCACGAGTTCGAAGATGTGGGCAATATGTTCAAAGCGGTACCCCAAATTCGTTCCCTGACCAGCAGTTGTTTCGATCAGAATTTTGGTTGTGAATCCCTCTGTTCGGCGATGAATGATGTCAAATGATTCTGCAACCCGTTGTAAACCGTTCTCTTCTCCGGAACCGACGTGAGACCCCGGATGCATCACCAAATACGGTATCCCCAATTGTTCGCAGCGTTTCAGTTCGATCTGCAACGCGTGTTGCGACTTGTGCCACAGTTCTTCTTTTGGTGTTCCGAGATTGATTAAATAGGAATCATGGGCGATCACCACGTCAATACCAGAGTTGTGCCATGCGTCCTGAAATCGTGTAATATCATGCTCCTGAAGCGGCTTTGCCTGCCAGCGGTTTGCGTTTTTGGTAAAAATCTGAATCGCAGCACACCCAATCTCTTCCCCGCGTGAAATCGCGGTGTGCATCCCACCGGCAATTGAAACATGGGACCCCAAAAGCATCGTTGTATTACCTCCTATGTAAAGCGATCATGCTACAAAAGCATGAGGGCACAAAGATTATACCACAAAACTCCCCATCCGTCCGTCTTGAATGTGGTTATCGCTGACTCCTCTCTCTGTCAGAAATTTTATTCCTGGGAGCACGTCATCAGGATGATTCCTGGAAGTGCAAGAGAATTTTAAACAAATTTTTCGCCATCTACTCCAGAATTTTACGTTGACGATGAACACAGGAGGATTGTATCTTTCATGATGATCGATGAAGATATTCAAACAATGACAATCCACAAAGGGAGTTATGTCTATGATGCCGACAACAGATATTCCTATCGCGTTCTATACGCCTATTCTGGTCAATAATGGGCAATCTAAGCTTGTCAGGAATCCGGTTTGCCAGGAGATTCCTTTACAAATCCGTATCAATGATGAGCCTTACGTCACCCTGATGCGGACGCCGGGACTTGAAAAAGAGCATGCGGTCGGGTTTTGTTTTACGGACAACATTATTAGGGATGTTGCTGAAATTACTGAGATTCAGTGTCTTTTTGGACAGGGTTCGCCCTGGATTCAAGCGGTTTTGTTAACAATCCCCTCTTTGTCCAGAAAACCTATCACACGCGGGCCATCATTGAAATCTTCCAGTGGTTCTGTGAACAGAGCCCAGATTTTAGATGAGGTGTTTCAAAACATCTCACCGGTCCGTTCGCAAAAACGATTTGACTGCCAGATACTTGACTTGTTCCCTGAGCGATTACATGCCTGCCAGGTGTTGCGTTCAAAATGCGGTGCGACGCATGGCTCGGCCTTGCTCGATGAATTTGGTCATACCCTGTTTTGCGCTGAAGATGTCGGACGGCATAATGGACTTGATAAATTAATCGGCTATGTGCTGCTCAACAGAATTGATACCAACGATAAACTGCTGATGTTGTCAAGTCGGGCGAGCTTCGAGATGATTCAAAAGGCGCTACGAATATCAATACCGGTTGTCGCCTCTATTTCAGCCCCCACCGAGCTAGCGTTACAAGTTGCTGACCACCTGCAATGTACGTATATCAGCTTTTTGAAAAAAAAAGGCTATTATATTTATACTCATGCCTGGAGATTTGGCTTTTCAGAAGAAAAGCTGTCGGAGAGTTGCTGAGAATGAAAAGACCTGGCAGATTATGAAATCTGTCAGGTCTTCCTGGAAAGATGTCCTACGCGCTTAAAACACAAACCCGACACTGGCAGCAAAAATATTGGCTGACGATTCATAGACGCCGGAAGGTACTGGGATCCGAATACTTTCAGTGACAGTGCGATCTTTCACAAAAAGGTGGGAATAGGCGACATCGAGTACGACATTGCCCCATTTGTACCCTGCCCCAAGGGTAATCCCATGACGGTCACCGGTTGGTAATTCTGGGCCAAGACTTTTCTCTGGAATTGGACTCTGGTCAAACAGGTATCCGGCACGCAGAGCGATACGCTCTTGCAACATATATTCTCCGCCAAGTCGAAACGTCCAGGTATCTTCCCAATTACGCAGATTTTCCGAATCGGGGAAATAGGGAGTATTTTCTTGAAACTCAAAATTGATATTCTTATAGATACTCCAGTTGTTCCAGTTAATATCTGTAATGAGGGTGCATTGTTCAGTTGGCCGGTAAGAGAGTCCGACACCGACAATTTGCGGAAGTGAGAGGGTCGTTTTTCCGGTGGTGGTCAGAGATTGCATGAATCCACCTGACGCCTGAGTCAGCATGGACGGGATATTGAGGGTTACGTCGCCTTCAATATCACATTCAACTTCGCTTCGCCAGGTAAGACCCACTTGCAAGGCTTCCAAAGGTTTCCACATCAGACCGAGATTTCCGGCGAACTTATGATCAGTCGCATTTTTGATGCTGAGCTCGCCGTCAAAAGCCGGATTTTCATTCCAGGATGGGTCAGCCATTGCCGGGTTTTGCCGAGCAACCATTTGATAGAGTGCGCCTCCATAATTAATTTTTTGACGAATTTCCGCAGACGCATATACATACTGCACTCCGCCTCCAATAGAGAACGTTGGATGAACCTGCCATGCGGCATAGGGACCAACAAAAATTGTGGTCAACGAAATGTTCGTTGTTATGTAACGCTGCGGGCCGAAGGCATCATATTCATTTCTCAACCCAAATTGAGAATTCATGCCGAATGCGAGTACCACATTTTCTAACCGGCCTCCAAAATCACTCGATATGACAAACCCAGGAACCGGGATCAGATCGCTCTTACTCTCGACTGAGTCAAAATCAGTTCGTGTATAGGTCGCTTTCGGAGAAATCCCCGCAAGGTTGCCATAGAGCCGTGTCCCCTTTAATTGAACCAGACCGGCTGGGTTTTGATAAATCGCAGACAGATCATCGGCTTTACCGATTCCCCCCATCCCCATTCCTATAGAAGCAGCCCCTTGTTCTGGGATTTGAAATCCCGCTCCAAAACTGACAGCCGCGAATGTCATGATGAACATAAACGTAATCGCTCCGGTAATACATTCCTTCTTCATTACTGTCCTCCTTAGTTTAAATTGTGCGATGCGAGTTCGGCGAGCTCAGTCTTTGTCTCAACCATCAGTATTTTTATGTCATAAATCTTTATACGCTAAATTTATGCCAATATCAGGGTATGCTGGTGAAATTTTTTTTCGGGACAAGGGAAAACCCCACAGTAGTGAAGCTTGTCTTCAAAATTTTTGCAGGGAAAACGGACAGTAAATGCAGTAGTCTGGACGATTTGAACCTATCCCTGGCATCTTTTACCGTATCCTGATGTTTTGTGCTGTTATGAACATTCAGTGCCCCTAAGTGCCAAACAGACGAGTGTCGAATACAGAACGATATGGGTATAAATCTGTCCACTATTCGACATATCTTCAGAATATATAGCGTTACATCCTTCTTTCAATAGCAATCTATATCCAATATCATGATGTATGAAATGTGACATCTATTGTATGATATGTGTCATATTTTAACCACACACTTTTAGGAATGCAAAGCGAAACGTACGCAATCAAAACTCCGCATTGACACTCTTTGCCCCCCTTAAAAATCGTTGTCCCAGAGCAGTCTCATATCACATGAGCAACTCGAGAGCAGGGCAATTGCTCACCAGCCTTCCTGCTCTCGTCGCACCTGGTAAAGTAAGAGGGAGAAGTTTATATCAAGCTCCAGAGAGTAACAGTCGACAGGATTCGCGTTCTTCAAGCTGATAGTTGACCTTTAATACGTCAATCTCCTTCTGATGATTGTTCTGCAAGCGCTGCAGGATCATTTCTCCTGCGATCTTTCCTAACAAGTCGTTATTCAGGCGTACTGTCGTAATTTTAGGGATAAATGATTGATTGTAGTCCAGCGTGTCTCCAAGAGCAGTCAGCGAAACATCAGCGGGAACCTGGATGTTTAAATGGTGAAATGCCGAGAAAATCCGGGCTGCAAAATAGTCATCATGGGCCAAAAGAGCAGTTGGAGGATGATGTGTTTCATGAAAAACTCTGTGGAGTTTTTCATGTAATTCCTCCTCATTATAAAGATTCACAGTAATCCGGTCAGATTCTGGAAACGTCACCTCCTCTTCTTCTAAGGCTTTTTTGAACCCTAAAAACACATCATGAACAATACCGGGCATGTCCGGTCGGTGATAATCTGCTAGGGCGATTTGTGTATGGCCAAGGCTCAAAAGATATTTTGTGGCTTTATACGCCCCTTGAACAACGTCCGCACATACTGTATAAAACTGATCCTGATATTGACTATTATTGATGAGCACAACTGGGATTTCTTGAGTTTCGAGTTGTTGAAAAAGCTCGGGATTGCCATAATGGATTGAAAGAACAGCCCCAGCTTTGGAGAGCACGATCTTTTCCATAATCTTATTTGGCTCATGCGCGAAACTCACCGGGATAATTACCGGATAATATTGCTTTTTCGTAATCTCTGACTCCAGATTGATCAACATGTGTCGAATAAAATTCCATTCAAACGCTTTCTCGTAATCTTCACAAACCAGGATAGCAATGTGGCTGATGTGTTTGACAGCAATAGAAGATGCGTGGACAGGTTTAATATAATCGAGTTGCTTTGCAGCCTCATAGACTCGGTTCCGCACATCCTCTGAGATATTTCCTTTCCCACTCAACACGAGAGAGACAGTCGAAGGAGAAACTTCGGCTTTTTTAGCGACATCTTTAATGGTAATCTTGTTATTCATAATTTTCTCCGATTATGCCCTGATATTTAATCCTGTTTGATGACTCAGGCGTAAATTGTCAAGATAATCTCTAAGGTATTATAGAAAAAATAATTAGTAAAATAATTAATCAATCGGAGAAGTTTGGCGATTCGTCAACAAAGAAAATCTAAGCAATTGTCACAAAAAAGTAGGCTTTTCTCTTGTTGATCCTATAATTACAAAGTCATGCAGAGCCTAAATCACAACGATTTCACGCAACCACTTGTCAATTACGGGGTGCATGAACAGAAATTTAAAAATCTATTATTGATTAATTTTTTTAGTAAATACTTTTGTTTTTCTCTTGACAAAGAGAAAAGAAATTCAGAGAAGGATTATGGCAGCTTTCACGAGGTCTCGTCCAATCAGTGTTGTCGGACATTGTACTTTGGGGAAGATGAATGGCGTAACTAATGAGCATGTAATAATAACCGGAAGTTCCCCGGAGAAGAGAAGTGTTCCCCAGGGTAACGATCATCTCAGAAAGGAGTACTATTATGAGTCGTGTAGTATCTATCTTATTAGTCACAATCGGGTTGCTTGGAGCTTTTGGTCAAAACGTTGCCGCGAAAGATACCATCACTATCGCCGGGATCGTCTTTCAGGAAGACCAATTCATGCGTATGATTCAGATCGGTATGGACGATGCGGCCAAACAGGTGAAGGTCAAATTGTTGAAAGCAAACAGCAATAACAAACTAGACAAAGAGATTCAGCTTGTCGATACCTATATTGCTCGTGGTGTTGACGCCATTGTGATTACCCCATTAAGCAGGAAAGCGTCGATTACCGCCTTAAAAAAAGCCCATGAACAAGGTATTAAAATTATTACGTATAATACCCCGGTTGACGCAGATTTTCCGGTTTCATATATCAATAGCAGCCAGTTGGAATTAGGATCATCCACTGGGAAAATCGCCCGGAAATACATTGAAGAAAAACTGAAAGGGAAGGCAAAAGTGGCAGTCCTGTGCTTTGACTCCCAACTCCCCGAGATTAGTGATGAGCGCGTTCAGGGCTTCCTGAAAGAGCTGGAAGGACTGGATTATGAACTTGTTGCCCGCCAGGATGCCTGGCTTGCTGAAATGTCAACCAAAAAGACAGGTGATATTATCACAGCCAATCCTGATTTAGACATTATCTATGCCGCCAATGAAGGTGGAACGGTGGGAGCCGTTATGGCGGTTAAATCCGCAGGAAAAGCTGGAAAAATCGCTGTATTTGGGATTGATGCCAGTGAACAGCTCGCCAATTTTCTTCTGGCGAAAGATGACATTTTACAGGCTGTCACCGGACAACAGCCCTCTGAAATCGGAGCAACAAGTATTGATGTCGCTGTTAAAGCCGTCAAGGGAGAACCAGTAGAGGATATGATCATCGTCCCTGGTCTACTCCTGCAACGAAGTGAGCCGGAGAAAATCACCGAATTCATAAAATGGTTGAAAAATATTATTCAATAAAATTCAGCCCATTCCCTTTCCCCCGCCAATGGGGAGAGGGATTTTCTTGACGCTAAAAGGGGGAACTCATGGCTGAATATAAATTAGAAATAGAGCATATCAGAAAAGAATATCCAGGGACAGTGGCGTTGAAAGACTTCTCTGGTCAATTTGAAGGAGGGAAAGTGTATGCGTTGATCGGAAAAAACGGAGCTGGGAAGAGCACAGTGGTCAAAATCCTTGCTGGTGCGGTTCAGCCAACCCGAGGAACAATTCGCATAGATGGTAACGTCGTAGAACTCCGTTCCCCTGATGATGCCTTTACAAAAGGTATCGCCACCGTCTATCAGGAATTGAGTTTAATTCCGGAATTAACGGTAGGAGAAAATATTTTGTTAGGGCGACTTCCGAAAAAAAAGAGATGCTCCGGAATATTCATCGATTGGCCGACTGTGTATGCTCAGGCACAAGCCGTCCTTGATTCGATCCAGGTGGACTTATCGGTGGGCAGTAAAGTGCGCGAGTTGAGTGTCGGAAAACAGCAGATTGTGGAAATTGCAAAAGCCATGTCCTTTCACCCGTCTGTTCTGATATTAGACGAGCCAACATCCGCCCTTGCCCGCCATGAGACGAAAAGTCTCTTTGAACTTATCCGAAAGTTAAAATCACAAGGGGTGGTCATTATCTATGTCAGTCATCGTCTCCAGGAACTGGATGAGATTGCCGATACCATCACGGTGTTGCGCGACGGGGCGTGTACGGGGTTTATCGGAATTGAAAAGGCCACGCCGGAAAACATCGTCAAGATGATGTTCGGTGAAGTGGTGCAAAAGACGCGCCCTAAGGATCTGCGGGTTATCAAAGAGCCAGTCCTTGAAGTGCGAAATCTCTCACGGTCTCCATACTTTAAGGAGGTCAATTTTACGCTGTATAAAGGCGAAATTCTGGGTATTGCGGGGATGCTCGGGTCAGGACGCAGTGAACTTCTGAGAGCCATTTTTGGGGTAGACCCTTATGATCGTGGGGAAATCAGGCCCCATGGATACCTTGTCGAAAACCCTAATCCAGTGCGAATGAAACAACAAGGATTGGCAATGACCCCAGAGAACAGAAAAGAAGAGGGATTGGTCCAAAATGCCAGTACCCGGGCAAATTTGTGTATAGCAAGCATGGCCCGGATTGCCTTTCATGGGCTGATCACCAAAGTGAAGGAATCCCCCTCTGTGGTCAGGCAGATCGAGGAATTGCAGATTAAAATCTCAGATCGTGAAGCGCCTGTATCAGAACTGAGTGGCGGGAACCAGCAAAAGGTTGTGATTGGAAATTGGTTGAATACAGCCCCCACGATTATCATTTTTGACGAACCGACGCGGGGGATAGATGTCCAGGCCAAACAGCAAATCTTCCAGATCATGTGGAACCAAAGCCGAAAGGGTTTAAGCTCAATCTTTGTGTCAACCGAATTAGAAGAACTCCTGGAAGTGTGCCATAGAATTCTTATTATGAAACATGGTGAAATCCTTCAAGAGGTATTTCCAGAAGAAATCGAATTAGAGACGTTATATAGTCTTTGTATGGAAGAGTGATTGATATGATCGTTACACACTATGAAAAAAAAGGCTTGAAGTTAGAAAATCTCATTTTGGAAGGCATTCTTGTTCTTCTCATTATTGTCCTTTCTTTCACAGCCCCTGGATTTTTTACCACCAATAATCTGTTGAACGTCCTGCGTAATGTCTCGATGCAAGGTATTATTGCCTTTGGGATGACGATGGTGATTATTTCTGGCGAAATCGATTTAAGTGTCGGTTCCGCAGTAGCACTCGCAGGGTGTTTGACAGCATTTACCGCCGAAAAACTCTCGGATGGAACCGCTGGGATATTTGTCATGGTGTTTGCTATGCTGATTACCCTGATAATCGGTTTCGGAATTGGAATCTTTACCGGGATTATCCGAACGAAGTTCCAGGTTCCAACCTTTATTACGACGCTGGCTCTGATGGCCGCGCTTTCAGGGGTTGCCAATCTGTTAACAGGTG
>Ga0256845_1002759_pt1 | contig 12406 bp, 10 predicted proteins | sample RiftiametaG_FD_189101 | JGI IMG/M metagenome (GOLD analysis project Ga0256845, IMG submission 189101) | Tube worm associated microbial communities from hydrothermal vent at the East Pacific Rise, Pacific Ocean - Riftia | ecosystem: Host-associated > Annelida > Integument > Unclassified ... | reverse complement strand
GCCCGTGAGCACGCCGATGGTGACCATGCCCGCATTTTTGCCCGAGGTCATATCATGCAGGCTGTCCCCCACCATGGCCACTGCGGCAGGGGCGAGGGCGTGCGCGCTGCAAAAGGCGCGCTGCATGCCGGTTTCGGGTTTGCCGCCAAAGCCGCTATCATAGCCGGCTATAAAGTCGAAGCACCCCAGCACGCCTGCGGCTTCAAGCTGCGTGCGGGCTGGATGTTCGTTGTCATTGGTGGCTACGCCAAGCACCAGCCCACGGGCCTTGAAGCGCTCAAGTAACGGCTTTAGCGGGGTGGTCGGTACCTGCGGCACCAGCGCAGTTTCGCGGATGGTATAGGCTTCTAGGGCGGCGCGCTCCCAGTTTGGCAGGTGTGGCAGCACAGCATCCATGATCTCTTCTAGCGTGTCATGAACAAACACACTGCCGGGGCGAAACTTTTGGGTTTCGAGGGCGAATCCCAGCGTATCGGCGAGCTGAAGGCGCTGCGCTTTACTTGTGGAAACCTCGGCCAGAAACCCCGCCAGCCATGGCCCCCAAGAGCGGTGAAAATCAAACAGGGTGCCGTCTTTGTCAAACAGCAAGCCGCGCAGGGTCATGTCCAGTTTGGCACGTGGCCCTCCAGGCTGGCGCGGGCGTGCTGCACGGCCTCTGGCGCGCTGTTGCTGGCCTGGCAAAACCCCAGAATCGTTGCGTCATCACGCATGATAAAATCAAGCACAAAGCCGAGAAATTCCGGCTCAACAGCCCGTGCGCGCAGGTCTCCGGGGGCGGCTCCGGTGATATTGAGGAATTGCCCTAAAATTTCTTCATCGGAAGCCAGCCAGCTAAGTGCCTGAATTGCCAATGTTTCAGCTTGTTGAATGCGCATTTCTGAGCCGTCCTTTGGGGAATATGGTGTTTATGAAGGTTTCGTTAACGTTTTGGCGCGACAATGTGCAGAGATTTCATTTGTTGATTGATGAGGGTTTAATGCCAGGGCGGATATTGGTTGTCGATGATGTAGCCACAAATCGACTCATTTTAAAAGCTAAATTAGCAACAGCATATTATGATGTTTTGGAGGCAGATTGCGGCCAAGCGGCATTCGATGTGGCCAAAGCCGAGCAGCCCGATGTGATCCTGCTGGATATCATGATGCCTGACATGGACGGCTATGAAGTATGCGAGATGCTGAAGGCCTGCCCGGAAACGGCGCATATTCCCGTGGTAATGGTTACCGCGCATAGTGCGCCAAAAGAGCGAATTCACGGATTAGCTGTAGGTGCCGATGATTTTTTGGTGAAGCCGATCAATGATATGGCGCTGTTTGCACGGGTACGCAACCTGCTGCGGGTCAAGATGATGTTTGACGAGCTGAAACTAAGAGACACCACCTCGCGCGAGCTGGGCCTGACCGATTTTTTTGAAAGCCTTGAGGCCGAAATCAAAAAAACAGACAGGGTTTTGCTGGTGCCTACAGGTAAGGCGCAGGGCTTGGCGTGGGAACGGCAGATTTCTAAAATGCCTAATGTTGAAGTGATCGGTGTTTGCGGGGAAAAAGAAGCGCTCAATATGGCGCGGCTCGAGCAGCCCGATGCTATTATCGTGCATCAAGAGCTGCAGGAAGAGGGTGACAGTTTGCGTCTACTCTCTGCCCTGCGCGCCCGCCCTGAAACCCGCCAAGCCGTTATGATTTATGTTGTTTCAGATGGCGCAATTGAAACAGCGGCCAAGGCGCTGGACCTTGGCACCAGTGATTATGTGCTGGAGCCTTTCGAGCCGGAAGAGCTATCAATCCGCTTGCACACACAGCTCCGCCGCAAGCGACACTCTGATTGTTTGCGCTCGAATGTGCGTGATGGGCTTAGAATGGCGGTGATAGATCCGCTCACAGGGCTTTATAATCGGCGCTACGCGACCCAACATATGCGGCAAATCGTGGAAAGAGCACGAAAATCTGGCAATGATTTTGCGGTGATGATGTTGGACATAGATAACTTTAAACGCATCAATGATTCTGAGGGCCATGATGTAGGAGATCAGGTGCTACAGGAATTTTCCCACCGTATTCAGGAAAATACGCGCGGGGTGGATCTGGTGGCCCGCATGGGGGGGGAGGAGTTTTTGATTGTGCTACCGGATGCAAGCAGCACGGTGGCCAAACATATTTCGGAAAGATTACGCCGAGCGATTGAGTGTGCGCCATTTAATGTAGGCTCAAAGGGCAGCATTAAGGCGACCGTCAGTATTGGCGTGGCCATTGGTGCTGTTGGGCATGATGATCCTGATGACCTGATAAAATGTGCGGATAAAGCGCTGTATGCTTCAAAAACAAATGGCCGAAACCTTGTTTCTTTTCATAAGGCGGCGTAACCGCGCAAGGTGATATATACCCGCATAGTCTGTGTCATGTAAAATCAGCCCAGCGGTTGCTCATCTGGTCATTCGGGGGTATGTCTTCAATATTCGTGGCTTATGCAAAGAGAATTGCGAAAATGACAACCTCCAGCAAAACACCCAAACCTGTGGTTTTATGTATCCTTGATGGATGGGGGCTATCTGATGACACCGCGTTTAATGCAGTTGCACAAGCGCATACCCCTGCATTTGACCGTTTGATGAGCACCGCGCCACATGCTCAACTTATCGCCTGCGGCGCCGATGTTGGCCTGCCCGATGGCCAGATGGGGAATTCCGAGGTTGGCCATACTAATATTGGTGCCGGCCGCGTGGTATGGATGGACCTGCCAAAAATTAATAATGCGATCGCCGATGGCCGCTTTGCCGATAATCAAGTGCTTGGTGAGCTGATAGACCGGCTTAAGGAAAATGGCGGCACGGCCCATATTGCCGGCCTGCTTTCCAGTGGCGGGGTACATGCGCACCAAAAACATATTGCCGCAGCCGCAGCGGTGATCGCGGCGGCTGGCGTGCCGGTGGTGCTTCATGCTTTTTTGGATGGGCGGGATGTGCCGCCCAAATCTGCGCTTGAAGAGGTGCCGATTTTTGCCGCCGCCCTGCCGCATGGGGTGAAATTGGCCAGCATGATCGGGCGGTTTTATGCCATGGATAGAGATAACCGCTGGGCGCGCGTGCAAGAAGCGTATGCGCTTATGGTTCACGGCACGGGCCGCGCTGCGACCGCGCCTGCCGAAGCGATAAAGGCGGCCTATGACGCTGGGGAAACCGACGAGTTTATCCGGCCTGTGGTGCTGAACGGCTATCAGGGGATGCAGGAAGGCGATGGGCTTTTGTTCATGAACTTTCGGGCAGACCGTGCGCGCGAAATCATGCGGGCCTTGGCAGATCCGGCCTTCGATGCCTTTGAAACCCCCAACCGCCCCAAGCTTTCGGTTGTGGTCGGGTTAACCGAATACTCTACGCGGCATAACGCCTATATGGGTGTGATGTATCCCTCGGAGCCAATCGTAAACACACTTGGGCATTGGGTTTCGACCCATGGCCGCAGCCAGTTTCGCTTGGCCGAAACCGAAAAATACCCGCATGTTACGTTTTTTCTGAATGGCGGCGAGGAGGAGCCGGAGGCGAATGAGGAGCGCTATGTTGCGCCCAGCCCGAAGGTGCGCACCTATGATATGCAGCCCGAAATGTCATCGGCTGAGGTGACGGCACATTTTGTCGAGGCCATTGAAAGCCAGGAATTTGACTTGATTGTGGTGAATTATGCCAACCCCGATATGGTTGGGCATACCGGAGATCTGGCCGCAGCGGTGAAGGCGTGCGAGGCGGTAGATGAGGGGGTGGCGCAGGTGCTTGCCGCGCTTGAAAAGGTAGGCGGCACCATGTTGCTAACGGCAGATCACGGGAATTGTGAAATGATGGTCGATCCGGATACCGGCGAGCCGCATACGGCGCACACCCTCAATCCTGTGCCTGTGATTCTGTTTAACGGCCCCGATGGGGCTGGCATAAAGAGCGGCAGGCTGGCCGACCTTGCGCCAAGCCTGCTAGAGCTCATGAACTTGCCACAACCAACAGAGATGACGGGCCAGTCATTGATCGTCCATTGAAGGCCGCGTTTTTGCTCCTGATGTTTGCGGCCTCTGCGGCCGCCGCGCAGCAGGACCCCGTTATTGCCCTTCGAAATGCTTCGACGCAAATTGACACGGCAACAGCCGCACTTGCCGCTGCGGCGCAGTCAGATAATCAGGTTGTTGCGGTCTCTACGGCCCTTCGCAGCCTTGAAGACGGGCTTGCCGCCCTGCGTTTTGCGCTGGTGGCGACCAAATCTCTGGAAACACGTAAGCAGGCGGCATTTTCAGCCAACCGGATTGAGTTGGGGAAGCTATTGGCCGTTCTTGAACGAATAGAAAACAGCGCCGGCACGCTCTCGATCTTGCACCCCGAGGGGGCGACAAGCTCTGTTAGGGCTGGCATGATTTTTTCTCTTATGACGCCGGAACTGCGTATAAAAGCCGATGCCCTGAGGGGGGATTTGGCGTCTATTTCGGTGTTAAACAACCTGCAGGAAGATGCTTCTAACCGCCTGAAAGTGTCACTCGGGGCCTTGCAGGATGCCAGAAATCAGCTGGCTATTGCGGTGCGGGAAGACCGCGTTATTTCCCAAAGTGCTTTCACAACTGCGGCTGATATTGATAATTTGCTGGCCGCAAGCGGTAGCTTGGGCGAGCTGCTGCTCAAGCTTTCGGATTTGCAGCCAACACAGGGCCGGATTGCGGTGCCGCAGCAAGAGGGGCAGGGGCTGGATTTTCCTGTTTCTGGCCTTGTTACACGGCGCTTTAACCAGCCAAACCGCGCCGGAATTCGCCAGCCCGGCTTGGTGATTTCGGCACCCCCACTTGCGCTTGTGCAAGCCCCCCAGGCTGGAATCGTCCGGTTCACCGGAGATTTCATGGAATATGGCCGTGTTGTCATTCTGGAGCCTGCGCCGCATAGCCTGCATATTTATGCCGGTTTTGGACAAGTTTTCGTGAAAACGGGAGATGTGCTTGAATCTGGCGCCGCAATAGGGCTTCTTGGGGGAGATACGCCTGATTCAGCCGCGTTTATGGCTGAAAACAGTAGTGAAAATGACAAAGCCAACAAAACGCTCTATATAGAGATTCGAGAAAATGGAATGCCGGTGGACCCGGAAGTGGTGTTCACCCGACAATAAGACAGGAAAGCCTAATGAATAAATACTGGATGGCCGCTGCGGGTGGTATTGTGGCAGGGGTAATAACCAGCGCCAATTTTGCCTTGCCTACGTTTGCTCAGGAGGCAGAGCAAAGCACCTCAACCTATGAACAGCTCGATCTGTTTGGCAATATTTTTGAGCGCATTCGCGCCTCCTATGTGGATGAGGTTGATGATCAGGCGCTTATTCGCGCGGCGATCAATGGCATGCTCATTTCGCTGGACCCGCATTCTAGCTATTTGCCCCCGCAAAATTACGAAGATATGCAGTTTGATACGCGCGGCGAATTCGGCGGGCTCGGGATAGAGGTTACGCAGGAGGAAGGCTGGGTTAAGGTCGTATCTCCGATGGATGGCACCCCTGCTATGGAGGCGGGCCTGCAAGCCGGTGATTTTATTTCGCATGTAAATGGCGAGCCAACGCTGGGCTTGACGCTGAACGAAGCGGTGGACCTGATGCGCGGGCCTGTTGGCTCTGATATTACGCTAACGATCGTGCGCGATCTTTCTGCCGAACCGTTTGATGTGACGCTAACACGGGCGGTTATTAAGCTGACGGCAGCGCGGGTGCGCACCGAGGGCCGCACAATTGTAATGCGGGTGACCACATTTAACGAGCAAAGCTACCCCAATATGGCCGAGGGCATAGCCCGTGAAATCGAGGCTGCCGGAGGGATCGAAAACATTGATGGTTTTGTGCTGGATTTGCGCAACAATCCCGGTGGCTTGCTTTCAGAGGCGATCAGCATTTCGGATGCCTTCCTGAATGAGGGCGAGATCGTTTCCACCCGTGGGCGCAACGAGCAGGATTCCAACCGGTTTAGCGCCACAGATGGGGACCTGACAGATGGTAAGCCATTGGTTGTGCTTATTAATGGCGGGTCTGCTTCCGCATCGGAAATCGTGGCCGGCGCCCTGCAAGACCACCGCCGCGCCGTGGTTGTGGGCACAAAGAGTTTCGGCAAAGGCTCGGTGCAGACCATTATGCCCGTGCAGGGGAACGGCGCCATTCGCCTGACCACAGCGCGCTATTACACCCCGTCCGGGCGCTCTATCCAAGCGCTGGGCGTTGAGCCAAATATCATTGTAGAATATGTGCCGCCCGCACCGGAAGACCCCGATGCCGAAGCGCAGCCACAGCGCCGCTCTGAAGCTGACCTGAGGGGGGCGATCAGCAATGATAGCCTGACCGAGGATGAGCGCGCGCAAATTGAAGCGGACCGCGCTGCACAAGAGGCCGCCGCCAAGCTCAAGGTGCAGGATAACCAGCTTGCCTATGCGATTGACCTGATCAAAGGCATAACCGTACTTAGCGGGCAATAATAAGTCGGGGGGCTTGACGGCCCCCCGAAATTTGAGGATTTTTTTATGACTGACGACGAGTTTTTGGCGCTGCCTTACCGGCCAAATGCAGGGCTAATGCTGCTGAATGACGCGGGAAAAGCTTTTGTTGGCAAGCGGATAGACACTGAGGGCGAAGCATGGCAAATGCCGCAAGGTGGCATTGATAAAGGCGAAGATGCCAAGACGGCGGCCCTGCGGGAGCTGGAAGAGGAAACCGGAATTTCAGCGGCGAAGGTTGATATTCTGGCTGTGTCGCAAGACTGGATAAAATATGATTTCCCGCGTGAACTTGCGGCCAAGCTGTGGGTCCGGCGCTCTGGTGAGCCGCGCTATCGTGGGCAAAAGCAGCGCTGGTTTTTAATGCGGTTTACGGGGCAGGATGCCGATGTAAATATTGCAACAGCCCACCCCGAGTTTTCGGACTGGGCGTGGATGGAGCCGGATAAGCTGGTGAAAAATATTGTGCCCTTCAAGCGCGACATATACCAACAGGTGCTAGACCAGTTCAGCCCCTATTTCCGCGCTATCTAGATAGGCATGTATTGCCTTTATTTTAGTCTTGGAAACCGGAATCTGAGTACCGTTTCGTAAAGCTACAAAATGCCGACCCGAGTGCATTTCCAAGGCAAGAATTGCCTCAAAGGCCACCCAATGGGATCGATGCACCTGTAGGCCCTGTTTTTCAGAAACAAGCGCTACCGCTTCTTTCATGGATATACGCTGCAAGTGGTGCCCCTTTGTGGTCACAATGTCCACGTAGTGGTCTTGTGCGGAAAAGGAGAGTAGGAGGCCACGTTTGCTGGCTGGCACATAATTGAGTAGGCTTTTAATATCATGGCGCTTGATAAAGCAATTAATACACACTTGCCTGCTTATTCGGCTCTGTAAGTAGCCAGTGACCATTACATAAATGACTAAAGCTTTCCAGAATATATCTTTAAATGTAAGAATGTCGCGCTGGGCTATAAAGCTATCCAGTGCGGGCTGGAGGCTTGAAAACAGGATCGCGGACAATAAAATAGTTATGGCCACGAGCAACCACAAGTTCGTTCGAAACTTTACATGTAGTGGAAACAAGGCCAAGGAAATGGCCATTGGTAGGAGGGCGGCAAGAAGGCCAGAAAGTAAATATATAAGGGGCTCCAACCCCGGAGGATTGGTGCTCGTATCAATGAATACGCCTGTAGCGAAAATAACGAATGTTATGGCAAGTGTGACAAAGTGAAATTCAACAGTCAATACATGTGCTTTAGTAAATTCCAAAGCCGCTGAAAAGCCATCGCGCCAGCTTGCCTCCCCCTTTTGATATATGCCCAAATAAATTTGCTCAAGCTTAAGAATTGTTTGATTGAACTTCTTTTCACGGGCTTGGCGTAGCTTTTGAAAGTTTTCATCAATGTTACTAATAATTCTATGCAAAATTGGGTGCGCCTATGTTCGGTTTTCTCTTGTTACTAATATGTGGGAAAAGGAAAGCGTAATGATGTTGGTTATTGGTTAATAGTATTGTATTTTGCTCCTGCTATAACTCAGATTCCGCCATAAAGCGAAAAAATGTACCGTGCGACCAAACCCCAAGCCAGGCTTCACCTTCAATAGTGTGATGTGTTGCAAGGTCAACTAAACGGTAAAAGCTTTTGCGGTCAATCCTCGCCTCCATGCCTGCCCGCACAGTAATATAAGGCGCGGGCTCGCCTTTGTCATTAAATTTAAGGCGCAGGGGGTGGTCCGGGCCAAGCGGCACATGATCCCCGACATTGGTTTCAAAGGTAATCACACTGTCAGCCACTTCAAAATCCACCGCGATAAACGGCACGTCGTCCACTGTAATTCCAACCTTTTCAACGGGGGTAACAAGAAAATAGTCATCGCCCTCACGCTTCAAAATGCCGGAAAACAGCTTCACCAACGGTATGCGGCTGATCGGTGTGCCGAGGTAAAACCACGTACCATCCCGCGCGATGCGCATATCAAGGTCACCGCAAAAATCGGGGGTCCACAGGTGCACCGGCGCCGGGCCGCGCTTGGCAAAGCCTTGGGCCGCATTGGCAAGGCTATCTGCGGAGGGCTTCACGGCGTTATGATCCGGTTTGCGCATATTTTTTCCCAAAATCGGAAGTTTTCAGCCTAGATACTAGCAGCTTTGCTAGACGAATCCACTGTGGTGGTTAAACTGGCTGAAATTAAAAAGGAATTCATTATGTCAGAAGCCGCGTCTGTTGAGCAGATCAAAGACCTGAGCCGCCAGCTCACCACCGCTAAATCTATGATTGCGCGTAAGGTGATCGGCCAGCACGAGGTGGTGGACCAAACCCTGATGACGGTGCTGTGCGGTGGCCACGGCTTGCTGGTGGGCGTGCCCGGGCTGGCCAAAACGCTTTTGGTAGACACCCTAAGCACCGTGCTCGGCCTGCAATCCAACCGCGTGCAGTTCACGCCAGACCTGATGCCCTCAGACATTATCGGCTCCGAAGTGCTGGAAACCGCCGATGACGGCTCCCGCGCTTTTCGCTTCATCAAGGGGCCGGTGTTTTGCCAGCTGATGATGGGCGACGAAATTAACCGCGCCAGCCCGCGCACCCAGTCAGCGCTGTTGCAGGCGATGCAAGAGCACCACGTTACGGTGGCAGGCCAGCGGTTTGATCTGCCTGAGCCGTTCCACGTGCTCGCCACGCAAAACCCCGTGGAGCAGGAGGGGACGTATCCGCTGCCCGAGGCACAGCTCGACCGTTTCCTGATGCAGATCGACATTGATTACCCGACCTATGAAAACGAGCGCGCGATTATTCTGGCAACCACAGGCACGCAAGAATCCGAGCTGGCGCCTGTGTTTAACGCCGAGACGCTGATCGCTGCCCAGCAGCTCATCCGCCGTATGCCGGTGGGTGAGCAGGTGGTGGATATGATCCTTGACCTCGTGCGCGCTGCCCGCCCGGGCGAGGGCGCGAGCGAACTGGTGAACAAGGCCGTTGTCTGGGGGCCGGGGCCGAGAGCGGCGCAGGCGCTTATGCTTCTGGTGCGGGCGCGGGCCTTGCTGGAGGGCCGCATGGCCCCAACCATTGCTGATGTGGAAGCGCTGGCGCGGCCCGTGCTTATCCACCGTATGGCGCTGGGCTTTGCGGCGCGGGCCGAGGGGATTACGCTGGAAAGCGTGATCACTGAATTGGTGGCCGAGGCCGCCAAAAGGAGCGCCGCCGCGTGAGCCAAACCGCGCAATCTTTACGGGCAGATGCCCAAGCGCTCTCGGGCGCTTTGCCGCCACTTTTGGCCGATGCCGAGCGGCTGGCGGCCAATGTGGCGATGGGCGCGCATGGGCGGAGAAGGGCAGGCAGCGGCGAGAGTTTCTGGCAATATCGCCACGCCATGCCGGGGGATAACTTGGCCAGTATTGACTGGCGGCGCTCGGCGCAGGGCGATGCGCTGTTCATTCGCGAGCGTGAATGGGAGGCGAGCCAAACCGTTGGTTTCTGGGTCGATCCTTCCAAAGCGATGGATTACCAAAGCGCCAAGCACCAGCCGAAATCAGCCCGCGCCAAGGTGCTGGCTTTGGCCTGCGCCAGCCTGCTGAGCCGCGCGGGCGAGCGGGTGAGCCTGCTGGCCACCGCCGCTGCCCGCCCTGGATTTGGCCAAGCCAAACTGCAGCAAATGGCTGTGGCGCTGGCGGGCCTTGAAAAGGGCGATGACTACGGTATCCTGCCCGCCCCCCAAGGCGCGCGCGGCGGCCACCGCCTGTTTTTCTCTGATTTCATGGGCAAGGAAGAGGATATTTTCCCCGCCCTGCACACCCATGCCGAGGCGGGCAATGACGGCGCGCTGATCCATATTCTCGACCCCTCCGAAGAGGCCTTCCCCTATGATGGCCGCATTATTTTTGAAAGCATGGGGGGGGCGATAGATTTTGAAACCCGCCGTGCCAAGGCCCTGCGGGAGGCTTACCAAGAGCGGCTAGATGAACGCGCTGCCATGCTCAAAGATTGGGCGCACCGCGCGGGCTGGCATTACCTCCGGCACTCGACGGGGGAAAACCCGCAAGCCGCATTGCTGTGGCTTTTCAATGCCTTGGGGGTTAAGCGATGATCGGGTTCCTCAGTCCCTACATCCTGCTCGGCCTCTTGGCCCTGCCGCTTCTTTGGTGGCTCTTGCGCGCCGTACCGCCCGCGCCCTCGCGCCGCCGCTTCCCCGGCGTGCGCCTGCTGCTGGGCCTGAAAGACCCCGAAAGCATCCCCGACCACACCCCGTGGTGGCTTCTGCTGCTCCGCCTCACCGCCCTTGCCGCTGCCATCATCGCCTTTGCCGAACCCGTGCTCAACCCGCGCGCCCAAACCGCGGGCGCTGGCCGCTTGCTGGTGCTGCTAGATGGCGGCTGGGCTTCGGCGCCCGATTGGCGCACACGGCTTGCCAAAGTCGAGGATATCCTTGCCACGGCTGACCGCCCCGTCGCCCTACGCCTGCTCACCAGCCCGCTGCCCGCCGAGGGCGACCTTGGCTTCACGGCGGCGCAAGACCTTGCCCCGATTGTGCAATCCCTCACCCCCGCGCCCATAGCGCCGGACCGTGCGGGTTTTGCGAGCTGGCTGGCCCAAAACCCACAAGACCCGTTTGAAACCATCTGGCTTTCGGACGGCATCGGCAATGCCGAAACTCTTGCCGATGCGCTCGCAGGCCAAGGCCAGCTCACGCTAATCACCGGCCTTAGCCCCGCGCTTTCGCTCCTGTCCGCGCGCATCGAGGCCGAGCTGCTGGTCGCCCCTGTTCACCGCGTCGATACCACCACCGCGCAAACCGTGCCGCTTATCGCTATTGGCCCTTCGCCCGATGGCATTGAGCAGGTGCTTTGGCGCACCGAGGCCAGCTTTGCGGTAGGCGAATCCGACACGACCGCCCCCTTTGATATGCCCTTTGAGCTGCGCAACCGGATCAAGCGCATTGCGTTGGCCGAGGGGGGTTCGGCGGGCGGGGTGGTGCTGGCTGATAGCGGGTTGATCCGCCGTAAAGTCGCCCTTTACACCCCGCGCAACAGCCAAGAAGGCCCGCAACTGGTCGACCCGCTTTTTTACTTGAAAAAGGCGCTAGAGCCATCGTCGCAGGTTATTCGCGGCACGCTGGACGAGCTGATGCTAGCGGTGCCTGATGTGCTTATTCTGGCCGATGTCGCCACGCTTTCCGAGAAAGAAACCGAGCAGGTGCTGGCGTGGGTGGAGGAGGGCGGTACGCTGCTGCGCTTTGCTGGCCCGCGCCTTGCGGTGGCGAGCAAAGACCTCACGGTGACCGACCCGCTCCTGCCCGTGCGCCTGCGTGCTGGCGGCAGGCAACTTGGCGGCGCGATGACATGGGCCACCCCCAAACGCCTGCGCGCCTTTCCTGCAGAAAGTCCGTTCGCAGGGTTGGGGGTGCCTGATGAGGTTACGGTCTCGGCGCAAGTGCTGGCTCAGCCGGGGCCGGACCTCGCGGGCAAGGTGATGGCAGCGCTGGAAGATGGCACGCCCTTGGTAACAAGTGCGCGCCAAGGGCAAGGGCGCATCGTGCTTTTCCACGTGACCGCCAATGCCGAATGGTCCAACCTGCCGCTTTCCGGCCTGTTTGTGGACATGCTCACACGGCTTTCTGTTTCGGCCCGCAGTGGTGCGGCCTCGGCTGATGAGCTGGCAGGGCAGAACTGGCTGCTGACGCGCGCGCTGGATGGTTTTGGCAACCTCGTGGAGGCCGCACCGCGCGTGGCGGTTTCCGGCGAGACCCTCGCCAGCTTTCCTCGCACAGCCAGCACCCCGCCGGGCTATTACCAAAGCAATGAGCGCGAGGTGGCGATTAACCTTTTGAGCGAAGAAACCCTACCGCAAGCGCTCTCCGGCCTGCCGCTTGGTGTGGCACGTGAGGGCTTTGAAACCCAACCCGAAACGCCGCTCAAGCCGCCCTTCCTGC
>Ga0256845_1002758_pt1 | contig 12409 bp, 9 predicted proteins | sample RiftiametaG_FD_189101 | JGI IMG/M metagenome (GOLD analysis project Ga0256845, IMG submission 189101) | Tube worm associated microbial communities from hydrothermal vent at the East Pacific Rise, Pacific Ocean - Riftia | ecosystem: Host-associated > Annelida > Integument > Unclassified ... | reverse complement strand
GTATATTTTCCAGTACTAAGTTCGGCTAAAATTTTTAATTTAAAAGGTTCGCTGTAACGTCTGGTTACTCTGTCATTTTTATACATATACTTGCGGTTTTGTGTATACATATTTCAGGACGAGTCATCTCTGAACATAACGGTTTGGCTATGCTTAGTTGCGACAATTTAGCACTTAACTTTCTAAGTACAAAACCTACTTTGGAAAAATCGGAGATTTTTCCAAAGTAGGACAGAACTAAGCAATTAAGTATAGCCGTTGTTGGCAATAGTTATTTTTTTACACGTTATTATTTTAATCTTCTTTTTTAGACTTAAAAGCACTTTCAAATATTTTTATCCTGCATTAATATTGATTTGAAGAGTTATTTTGTATCCCAACCAATTCCACCACACTTTGAGCATTTATAATTCTTATTTGTAAGCCATTCAACGATTTTATCTTTATAAATAAGCATTCCTGTTCCGCCTGCAATCATTGCTATTACAATAGGTAATGCAAAACCAGTACCAGCAAGTAGATAAGTTGTCCAAGCCCAAAACCCCCCAACAGGTAATGCACCACCAATGATTTTTACAAACAAGCCCGTGTTCACTGTTTCTATATTTTTGCAATTTCGACATTCAATTTTCATATTTTTAATTTATTTAATAGTTTTTATTTTTCTGTTGCACCAGCATAAGCACCATAACCAAAAAACATAAGTATTAAACCAAACCACCAAATTCCATCTCCAAATATTCCGTTAAAAAATCCGATAACACCTAAAGGAAATAATATTATTGCTACAACCCAATAACAACCTTTTTGAGTTGTTTTTTTTGCTGCTTTTCCAAAAGCGATTATTTGTTCAGTAAATTTCTCAAACTCTTTAAAAGTCATATTTGCATACTTTTCCGCATTCTGACTTCTATAGTTCTGGTTATATTCCGTTGAATAAGTTTCTTTTCTTTGGTTTGAAGCCTGTTCAGTTCTTTGATTTTCTTTCTGTTCTGCTTTTCTTTTTAAGAAATTATCGTATTCGGTTCTTTTTTGAGGGTTGCTTAAAATTTCATACGCACTTACTATTTCTACAAATAAATCGTGAGCATTTGGCGATTTGTTTTTGTCAGGGTGGAATTCCAACGCTAATTTTCGATATGCTTTTTTTATGTCAATATCAGAAGCGCTTGGACTTATTCTTAAAATTCTGTAGTAGTCTGTCATTCGTTAATTATTGCCAACACATAATTTGCTTTTTCCAACAAGTTCGGAAACTAAAAAAACATTAACCGATTCTATTCATGTAAATATTTCTAAAAATATCCTAGCCTTATTTTTCAAAAGACGAATATTTGAAGGCGTTTCTTCTGCTATAGACGAAATTACATCTAATTGGAAAGACTAATGAAAAATGAACATACCTCCATTATCTTCAGTTTTACCTTTAGATCCTAAACTATTAAATTTCCAACTAAAACTTAACATAAAATACTGTTGTAACACAGTACTTTGTGAGTCTTGAATATAATTTGAAGTAGCTGTTCTTCTTGCATTGGTATTTTGGTTTAACAAATCGTATATTTTTAAAGTTAAAGAACCTTGGTCTTTTAACACAGAATATGCAATTGTTGAATTCCAAAACCATGCACTTTTTTGAAACCCAGCTGCAATATTTGGATTATAATTAAAACTAATATCATTACTCCATTCAAACTTTTTTGGTACATATGTGGTTGTTCTTAGGCCAAGAGAATGGTTTACAAAATCTTGATTTTCAAAATTTGGAATATTGTATTTAGTTTTATTAAATGTTAATCTATATGATGGTCTAAGCTCTAATATTTTTTTCCATGTAAATGTTATACTAACATTAGGCGTTAACGATGTATTGTTAGAAGCATATTTTACATCGTTATTGAAATTTATATTCTTACTTACATTTGAAGATATTCCAACCCTATACTTTAATGTTTTTAGTGTATCAATCTTTACCGATTTACTATAGCTTGCAGTTGCATATACATTATAGCTACCGTTTACATTAGCATAAGTAGTATTTCTTACAAAATTCTCGTCAATTTCTGTTTTTGAAACCACTTGATTTTTTCTAAAATTACCGCCAGCATGACTATAAAACCCTGTTCCTTTCTGAAAATCAAATGCATTAAACCCCACATAAAACCTATGATTATTTGAAGGTTTTAAATCTGGGTTTCCTGTTACTATATTTAAAGGATTAGACACATCTTGAAATGGCTGTAATTGTTCTATTTGTGGTGGATTATTAGTTAGTGTGTATCCAGAAGATATTGAAGCTTTTGGACTAAATCGATAATTAAATCTTGTTCTTAATTCTAAATCTTCAAAATTACGTTTCAAACTTAAACTTGGTCTTAACTTATCTGTATTCTCTAAAGTTCTAAACACATAACCACTTTCTATACTTGTTGACAATTTATCTTTTCTATAGGTTAGTTTTAATGAAGGTGTACTTCTTTTATTTAAGTATTCAAAGTCTGTACTTAAATCTACATTAAAATTGGTATAATCTTGTGTGCCAGCATCAAAATCAAAAGTACTTTCTGTATTATTTCTTTTATCTTTTCTATAACTATATTTAAAATCTAAAAATAATTTCTTAGAAATTATTGGCAACCTATACGAAACCCTTGTATTTATACTGTTTAATTTACGTTCACCATCAGTAATTTGGTCTCTAATAATTGTTTCTGGAATTGTACCAAAAATATTAGTTTCAGAATTTAATAAATTATCCGTTTCAGTTTTATTTATTTCATTTTCAATACTAAACTTAACAAATGCACCTTTATTTCCAAAACGTTTTGTTATATCTATATCATTTTTAAAATTTCCTCCAATTGTTTCTACAAATGAAGACGATGAAGATTCATTTGTAATCACATCATTTTCGTCTCTAGATGCTTCATCTCTTGAAAAATTTGTTTTATTGCGAGTTGACCTGAAAGATGGTTTGATATTTATTAAAAAGGTGGAATCTATTTCAATATCAAACCCCATGTTTACGCTATGGTTATTACTTTCATTAAATGAACTTGAATTAGAATCTGTAAAATATCTAGAATCTGGTAATATATTTTCTCGTTGAGTTGCGGTATTGTTTTCTGAATTACTTCCTGAATAAAAATAATCTGCCGAAACATCTACTTTCTCACCTATTTTATCAGCGTAATTTGCTCCATAATTCTGTGATTTTGTAACACCTTCTCCACCACCAAAAGAACGCCCATCAATTCTAAAAGAACCATTGGATGATATTGACATGGAATTTCCTCTCCCAAACATTTTTTGAATTTCTCCAAAACTAAAACCAGGGGAATTTGTATTATTTCCGCCTACAAGAATACTAATACGTCTATCGTTATTAAAAACATTTAACATGCCTGCAAACTCATATCTTTTTTCAGTTCCTTCTCCTGCAGAAACACGTCCAAAAATACCTTTATTATTTTCTTCTTTTATAGTAAGATTTATGGTTTTATTATCCTTATTTCCCTCTTCTCCTGCAAATGCTTCTGCTTTTGTTTTTGTATCAGTAATTTGAATTTTTTCTATTAATTCTTTAGTTAAATTCCTTGTTGTTATAGTTGGGTCGTCACCAAAAAACGGCTTTCCGTTTACCAATATTTTATTTACATTTTTTCCGTTTACAGTTATTTTTCCATCTTCATCAACTTCAACTCCAGGTAATAATTTTAAAAGATCTTCAACGTTTGCATCTTTTTTAGTTTTAAATGATCTCACATTAAACTCTAAAGTATCTTTTTTTATAGTAATTGGTGCTCTAGATTTTATTAAAACTTCATCTAAAGCATTTGTATCAACTAATAAGTTGATAGTCTCAAGATTAATTTCTGCTTTATCAATTTTAATCTTTTGTAAGTAAGTTTGGTAGCCAACGTAAGAAACATACAAATTCAGGCTTTTATCGAAGGTTTTGTCTTCCAAAGTAAATTCTCCCTTACTATTTGAAATGGTGTAACTAACTAAAGAACTATCCTTAACGCGTTCTAAATAAATTGTGGCCGATTCTAAAGGCAATTTATTATCGTCTGCAATTAAACTTCCTGTAATTTTGAATTCTTTTGTTTGAGAAAATGATATAGTTACACATAGGAGTGCTACTATGAAAAAATAATATTTCATTTTATTAGATTATGATTGATGTTTTTAATTAACGAAGATACAGTAGTTTTCGTGTGAGTTTTCTTAAAAAAACTATAAAAAAATTTAAAAAAGATGTTTATTTCTTCCGCATATAAATACTTATCGGCACACCATGAAAATCAAAATGTTCTCTTAACTTATTTTCTAAAAAACGCTTATAACCATCTTTTACATACTGTGGAAGATTACAGAAAAATGCAAACTGTGGTTGTGGTGTTGGCAACTGCATTATATACTTAATCTTAACAAATTTCCCCTTTAATGCTGGTGGTGGATGATTTTCTATAATGGGCAACAACACATCATTAAGCTTACTAGTTTTTATCTTTTTAGAGCGATTTTGATAAACCTCAACAGCAGTTTCAATTGCTTTAAAAATACGTTGTTTTGTAATTGTAGAAATAAATACAATTGGAACATCGGTAAATGGTTCCATTTGTTTTTTGATAGCCTTTTCGAATTCTTTAGCAGATTTATGGTCTTTTTCTACCAAATCCCATTTATTTACTAAAACCACAACACCTTTTCTATTTCGTTCTGCTAGCCAAAATATGTTTTGAACTTGCCCGTCAAAACCTCTAGTTGCATCTAAAACCACTAAACAAACATCACAATGCTCGATAGCACGAACACTTCGCATTACTGAGTAAAATTCTAAATCTTCTTTTACTTTTGCTTTACGACGAATACCCGCAGTATCTACTAAATTAAACTCAAAACCAAAACGGTTATATTTTGTATCTATGGAGTCTCTAGTTGTTCCCGCAATATCAGTAACAATATATCTGTCCTCACCTATTAACGCATTTATAAATGATGATTTTCCAGCATTTGGGCGTCCTACAACGGCAAAACGAGGCAGTGTAGTTTCTTCAACTTCTTCCGTTTCTGGTAAAGCTTCAACTAAAGCATCTAGCAATTCTCCTGTACCACTGCCATTTATACTTGCAATAGTATAATATTCTCCTAATCCTAATGAATAAAACTCAACGGCATCTTTAGCACGTGTACCATTATCAACTTTATTTATAACAAGAAAAACAGGTTTATTTACCTTTCTAAGTAATTTGGCAACATCTTCATCCATTCCTGTAACACCAGATTCAACATCAACCATAAAAATAATAGCATCAGCTTCATCAATAGCTAATTCAACTTGTTTATCAATTTCAGCTTCAAAAACATCATCACTTCCTTTAACATATCCACCTGTATCAATAAGCGAAAATTCCTTTCCATTCCAATCACTTTTACCATAATGGCGGTCTCTGGTAACACCACTAACCGCATCAACAATGGCTTCTCTACGCTGAATTAAGCGATTGAAAAATGTTGATTTTCCAACATTTGGGCGTCCTACTATAGCTACTATATTACTCATACTTTCTAATTGTTTGCAAACAGTTTATACTTTAATTTAAAACTATCATCTGCAATATTTTGCAAAAATAGGAAATATAGACTAGGAACAATCTTTTTTAATAAAGATTAGTTGTGTTTTCTTATTGAAGAAAAAAAATAGTAAATTCAACTCATTAAATTTTACAAGCATGCCAACAACCAATGATATTGTTTTACGTCCGCGATTTCAAATTGAATTAAACAAAGACAACGAAACTTATTTAAAAGCTTTTGAAGAAGCAAAATCAACACAATCTGACTTTACTATTACCAGATTAGACGACCATGTTTTTATAAAATTCCCGAAAGAGAAACAACATTTTTGGTCGCCACAACTACATCTTGAAATTAATGAAGTTGAAAACAATTCAAGTTTGCTTTATGGATTATTTGGCCCAAACCCAACAGTTTGGACTATGTTTATGTTTTTCCATTTTTTAGTTGCTTGCTTATTTATTGGCTTCGGAATTTGGGCATACACAAATTGGTCTTTAGGCAACAACTATTCTATACAAATATTTGTAACCTTAATGATGATAGTACTTTGGTTTGGTTTATATTTTGGAGGAAGATTAGGAAAAGCATCAAGTAAAGACGAAATGCATACCTTAAATGATTTTATGAATACTGTTTTAAACTATTAATTGTAACCAAAACGCTTTAATTGCCTTTGGTTACTTCTCCAGTTTTTATTCACTTTAACATATAATTCTAAGTGAATTTGCTTACCAAAAAATTTCTCTAAATCTTTTCTAGCTTCAATACCTACACGTTTTAAAGCAGAACCTTTGTGCCCAATAATTATTCCTTTTTGTGTTTCACGCTCAACCATAATAATTGAACGGATTCTAATAATATTTTCTTCTTCAAAAAATTCTTCAGTTTCTATTTCAACTGCGTAAGGTATTTCCTTTTTATAATGAATAAGGATTTTTTCGCGGATGGTTTCATTGATGAAAAAACGTTCAGGCTTATCGGTAAGTTGATCTTTTGGATAAAAAGCTGGTGACTCTGGAAGAATTTCTATAATTCTATTAAAAACTTCTTTTACATTGAAACCTTGTAAAGCTGAAATTGGAATAATTTCTGCGTTTGGTACTTTTTCTGCCCAAAGCTGTACTTGAGTTTCTAATTGTTCTTGATTAGATGTATCAATTTTATTTAAAAGTAATAATACAGGAATCTTTGAATTGGTGATTTTTTTAAAAAAGGTTTCATCTTTTAATGCTTGCTCTCCTATTTCTACCATATAGAGTAACACATCAGCATCTTCAAAAGCAGATTTCACAAAACCCATCATAGATTCTTGTAACTCGTAAGCTGGTTTTATAATACCTGGTGTATCACTAAATAACACCTGAAAATCATCACCATTTACAATACCTAAAATTCTATGACGTGTTGTTTGCGCTTTAGATGTTATAATAGATAACTTCTCACCAACAAAGGCATTCATCAAGGTAGATTTCCCAACATTTGGGTTTCCAATAATATTTACAAAACCTGCTTTATGGCTCATTATAGTCTTTATTTACTGCCGTGCAAAGTTACAATCTTGGTTTGTTTATTACACTATCAAACTATTTAAAACAAAGAAAGCAGGAAGTTACCTTCCTGCTTTTAATATATTAAGTTAAAGTATTTTTTACTTTTTAACTATTTCTAATAATTCTATATCAAAAACTAAAACATCAAATGGTTTAATAACACCTCCTTGACGCGGGGTAGCTCCATATCCTAATTCTTGAGGAATGAAGAATTTATATTTTGACCCTACTGACATTAATTGTAAACCTTCTATCCAACCCTTTACAACTTGGTTAACATAAGTTGTATAAGGCGTTCCTTTATCTACCGAACTATCAAACACAGTACCATCTGTTAAAGTTCCGTGATAATGCACTTTTACTCTAGATGTTACTAATGGTTTTTCACCTGTTCCTTCTTTTAAAACAATATATTGTAATCCTGTTTCGGTAATTATTACACCTTCTTTAGATTTATTTTCTTCTAAAAAATTCTCGCCTGAAACTTTATTATCATTATATGTTTCTTCTGCTTTTTTTAATGCTTCTTCTTGTTGTTTTTTTCTGTCTTCTACTTGCTTGTTTTTAAAATATTGTTGTATAACTATATTAAGACTATCCTTAGCAATTAAAATATTTGTAGAATCCATTCCATTTCTAAGTCCTTGAACAAATAAATCTACATCTGCATCTTCAAAACCTACTTTAATTTTATAAGCCATATCCAAACCGATAGCATAACTTACAGAATCTAAACTTGTTTTTAATTGCTTATTTGTTACACCTTGTTTATTGCAAGAGCTTAATACTATTGCTACTAGAACAATGCTTAAAAATTTAATTGTTTTCATTATTTTTTTTATTTTTTATTGAATGCCAAAAGTAGGAAATTTAAATTCAGAATAAAAGGAAGTTTTTATTCTATTTTAATGAAGGTGTTTTAGGAATTTCTTTAAAATTGGATTCCTATTTTCTTTATTCCAAACTACTGATAACACTGTTTTTTGAGAAATTCTATCTAACTCAATAAACTTTACACCTTCAATATTTTTTGATTGTAATGATTTTGGGACAATAGAAATCCCAAAATTATTTTCAACCAATTTATAAATAGAACTGGCATGCACTGTATTATGAGAAATAATTGGAGTAAAACCACTATCATCAAAAATTTGCATTACTTTTTCGTAATAAGAAGCACTATATTCTGGATCGAACAGAATAAAAGAATCATTTTTTAGTTGTTTTATGTTTTTGAAATTTTCTTCATTTATTGAGTGATTTTTGGGTAAAACCAAACAAAAATTTTCTTTCAAAATAGGTTTACTTTTTAATCCTTTAGGAATTCTTTCTAACCTTACAAAACCTACATCAATATCATTAGACATTAAACTTTCTATTTGTTTTTGATTATCCATTTCTTTTAAACTGAATAATGCATTAGGGTTTTCATGTCTAAACTTAAGTAACAAATTTGGAATTATTTGTTGCATTGCAGAACCTACATAACCAAACTTTAAATCGCCACCAACACCATCATTCAATAATTTTGCGTGATTTAATATATGATCTAAGTTCTTTAAATTTCTAGTAATTTCAGTTTTTAAGTACGTACCAACTTTAGTTAATTCTACTTTTCTATTATGGCGCTCAAACAGTTTTACACCCAAATCATCTTCCATTTGTTTTATTTGTCTGCTTAAACCTGGTTGAGAAATATACAAGCGTTCAGCAGCTTTTCTAAAATGTAAATCTTCAGCGACAGCTAAAAAATATTTTAAATGACGTATCTCTATTTGATTACTCATAGTTATCAATTAATGCAAAACTAATATCAATAAGCATCAAAAATAAGAATAACTTTGTTAAACACCAATTATATAGAAATATGTCATTTAAATACGGAATAAATAAACTCACAGTTAATAAAGTTATAGCCATTTCAAACGGAACTTTAAAAGCTACCATTACAAAAGATGCCATTAAAAAAATTAATAATTGCAGAAAAAAAGTTGAAACTATGGCTAGCTCAAATAAAGCTATATATGGTATAAATACTGGTTTCGGACCTTTGTGTGATGTACAAATTACTCCAAATGAAACCAATAAACTTCAAGAAAACTTACTAATTACTCATGCTGTTGGTGTTGGAAACCCTATTGATGCATCACTATCAAAAATCATGATGATTTGCAAGGTTCATGCATTATGCATAGGGTTTTCAGGCATTCGTTTAAAGGTTATAGAACGCATTATATATTTTATTGAAAACGATTTAATACCTGTTGTTCCAGAACAAGGGTCGGTTGGTGCTTCGGGAGATTTAGCGCCATTATCTCATTTATTTCTACCTTTATTAGGTGAAGGCGAATTTTGGATTAAAAACAAAACCATTTCAGCAAAAGAAATATTAAAAAAGCATAATTTACAACCTATACAATTACAAGCAAAAGAAGGATTAGCTTTAATAAATGGCACACAATTTATTTTAGCACACACCATTACTGGTTTAAAAAAAATGAAGTATTTACTTGATTTAGCAGATGTTTCTGGTGCGATGAGTATTGAAGGTTATAAAGGAAGTGCATCGCCTTTTAAAAAATCCTTGCATATTATTCGCCCTTTTAAGGGTAATCTTAAAGTGAGCAAAAGAATGCGTATGTTATTTAAAGATTCTAAAAATATTATGTCGCATAAAGATTGCGAACGTGTGCAAGACCCCTATTCTATGCGATGTATTCCACAAGTTCATGGTGCTTCAAGAAATGCATATTATCATTTAAATAAATTGGCCGAAATTGAAATGAATTCAGTCACAGATAATCCTATTATTTTAAGCGAAACTGTAGCTATTTCTGGTGGAAACTTTCACGGACAGCCTTTGGCAATGGCTCTTGATTATTGTTCGATTGCTGCTTCAGAATTAGGAAATATTTCAGACAGACGTTGCTATTTATTAATTGAAGGCAAATATGGTTTACCACGATTATTAACAACAGGCGGCGGTTTAAATTCTGGTTTTATGATTCCGCAATATACCACAGCAGCATTGGTTACAGAAAATAAATCCTTATGTTTTCCGCCTTCCGCAGATAGTATTCCAACCTCTTTAGGACAAGAAGACCATGTGTCAATGGGAAGTATTTCAAGTCGGAAATTCAATCAAATTTTAGGGAATCTTGAAAAAATATTAGCTATAGAATTAATGTATGCTGCACAAGCTATGGAATTTAGAAGACCTCTTACATTTTCAGAAATTATAGAAAAGAACTTTAAAATTATTAGAAATAAAGTTCCAAAATTAGAAGACGATAGAATTTTAAAATATGATATTGACAATATGATTCTACTCGTTAAAAATCAATCTTTAATCGTTAATCAAAATTAAACCGTATGAACTTTAAAGACGAAATATTACAAGGAATTCCTGTTGAACTACCTACAAAAAAAGCATATCCAAAAAACACAAATAAAGCTCCGAAACGGAAAGATATTTTATCAAAAGAAGAAAAACAACTAGCTATTAGAAATGCGCTACGTTATTTTCCTAAAACATGGCATGAAATTTTAGCTACCGAATTTGCTGAGGAATTAAAAGATTTTGGACGTATTTATATGTATCGTTTTAAACCCGATTACGATATATATGCAAGACCAATAGACGACTATCCTGCAAAATCTAAACAAGCTGCTGCTATTATGTTGATGATACAAAACAATTTAAATCCAGCAGTAGCACAACATCCTGAAGAATTAATTACTTATGGCGGCAATGGTTCTGTATTTCAAAATTGGGCGCAATATATAGTCACGATGCAGTATTTAGCAACTATGACCGATGAGCAAACATTACACATGTATTCAGGTCATCCCATGGGTTTATTTCCTTCATCAAAAAATGCGCCTAGAGTTATTGTTACCAATGGCATGATGATTCCTAATTACTCACAACCCGACGATTGGGAAAAATTCAATGCACTGGGCGTAACTCAATATGGGCAAATGACTGCTGGTTCGTTTATGTATATTGGACCACAAGGTATTGTGCATGGAACAACGATAACGCTAATGAATGCGTTCCGTAAAATATTAGAAAAAGGAGAAACCTCTGTAGGAAAAATTTTCTTAACCGCAGGACTTGGCGGTATGAGTGGCGCACAACCAAAAGCAGGAAATATTGCTGGTTGCATTACTATTTGTGCAGAAATAAACCCGAAAGCAGCAACAAAACGTTACGAACAAGGCTGGGTTGATGTGCTGATTGATTCTATAGATGATTTGGTAATTCGGGCAAAAGAAGCTCAAGCAAAAAAAGAAATTATTTCTATTGCATTTATAGGCAACATTGTTGATGTTTGGGAACGTTTTGATGAAGAAAATATTTTCATTCACGTTGGTTCAGATCAAACTTCGTTACATATTCCTTGGACAGGTGGTTATTATCCTGTTGATATTTCATATGAAGAATCAAACCGATTAATTCGCGAAGAACCCGAATTATTTAAAGAAAAAGTTCAAGAAACATTGCGTCGTCATGCAACAGCAATAAACAAACATACTGCAAAAGGCACGTATTTTTTCGATTATGGAAATGCCTTTTTACTGGAAGCTTCTCGTGCAGGTGCAGATGTTATGGCAAAAAATAATATCGATTTTAAATACCCATCTTATGTGCAAGATATTTTAGGACCTATGTGTTTCGATTATGGTTTTGGGCCTTTCCGATGGGTTTGCACTTCTGGAAAACCTAAAGATTTAGATAAAACAGACGACATTGCTGCAACTGTTTTGCAAGAGATTATGAAAAACTCACCCGAGGAAATTCAATTGCAAATGCAAGACAACATTACTTGGATAAAAGATGCAAAAAAGAATAAAATGGTAGTTGGCTCGCAAGCTCGTATTTTATATGCAGATGCAGAAGGACGAACAAAAATAGCTGAAGCATTTAATAATGCTGTTGCTTCTGGTGAAATTGGCTTAGTAGTTTTAGGAAGAGACCATCATGATGTAAGCGGAACCGATTCGCCTTATAGAGAAACATCTAATATTTATGATGGCAGTAAATTCACCGCAGATATGGCAATTCATAACGTAATTGGAGATAGTTTTAGAGGCGCAACGTGGGTTTCCATTCATAATGGCGGCGGCGTTGGTTGGGGTGAAGTTATAAATGGTGGTTTTGGAATGTTATTAGATGGCACAAAAGAAACTGAAGAACGTTTAAAAAGCATGCTATTTTACGATGTAAATAATGGAATTGCTCGAAGAAGTTGGGCTAGAAATGATGAAGC
>Ga0256845_1002757_pt1 | contig 12409 bp, 11 predicted proteins | sample RiftiametaG_FD_189101 | JGI IMG/M metagenome (GOLD analysis project Ga0256845, IMG submission 189101) | Tube worm associated microbial communities from hydrothermal vent at the East Pacific Rise, Pacific Ocean - Riftia | ecosystem: Host-associated > Annelida > Integument > Unclassified ... | reverse complement strand
GCCTATAAAGATCAATATGGAATAGAGCAAAACTTTGGATTTATAAAAAATACACCCCTAGTGAACTCAATCTTTCTCAAAAAAGCTGAACGCATAGAGGTACTGGCTCTTGTTCTCCTGATTTCACTTTTGGTTTGGAAGCTTATTGAATATAATATGAGGCGGTATGCAAAAGAAAACAACAAGGATCTTCCGGGCTGGAAAAAGCGAAGAACAGACTATCCCACAGCTTTTATGCTGATGACAAGGTTCCAATATTTCAGGGTAGGTCCTTTAAACATTTATTGTTGACAAAGCATGAAGATATAGATTATAAAATTTCTATGCGTTGAGGCGCCTGATACTTAAAAATATTATCAGGGTAATAGGAAAAATGGTGAGAAACCATTGCATACCAGCCGTTGCCGTGATCGGGGACAAACACTGCAAAATGCCACTTAAGAGTTCTTAGGGAAGGCGCAGTTATTAGGATGAACCGTAAGTCGGAAAGCCTGCCTTTTTGCAAAATTTGTAAGGAACCTTGCTGGAATCAATCCTTTTGAATAAACAGTACTGACTATTCAGGAGAATTAGTATGTCACAGCAGGCAAATCAAGAATTTGGAAAAATCATCACCTCCCTGATTGCAAAAAAAAACCTTACCAGGGCTGAAACAAAAAAAGCTCTTATTGCGATTTTGAACAATAAAGTCACTGAAATGCACCAGGGTGCATTTCTCGCGGCACTCACATCAAAATCAGAAACAAAAGATGAAGTAGCTGGTATCTGGGAAGCTGTATATGAATTGGATACCACAAAGGTTCATATTGATATCAGCAGTGACATTGTTGATAATTGTGGTACTGGCATGGATACTTTTAAAACCTTTAATATCAGCACGGCAGCATCAATAGTTGCCGCAGCAGGCAGTATCCCCATGGCACGTCATGGCGCAAGAGCCATAACTTCAGTATGTGGAACCGTTGACATGGCTGAAGCACTGGGGATTGATGTTGATTGTTCAGCTGAAGTTGTTGCAAACAGTGTTAAAACTGCAAACCTAGGTCTTTTTAACGGTATGAGTCCTAAAATCCATCCCAGGGCACTTGGAAGAATTCTTTCTCAAATCAACTTTGGGACAACACTTAATATTGCAGCATCCCTTGCTAATCCCGCACTACCCTCAACTGGTGTCCGGGGTGTCTATGCCAAGGAGATGATCACTCCTGTTGCAGATGTAATGAAAGAAATCGGATACAGAAGTGCAATTGTTCTCCACGGTACCTTAGATGACTCAGATAAAGGTATGGATGAAGCTTCTGTGTGCGGGACTACATATTGTGCAAAAATTGATGGAGACAAACCTGTTGAAACATTTACAATTGATCCTGGAAAGCTAGGTCTTAAAGGTGCAACAGCAGACGATATTGCACCTGAACCTGATATTAAATCTGAAGCAAGGCGTTTTGCTGCTCTAATGGCAAACCAGGAACAGGGTCTGCGTAAAAATGCTGTTATACTTAACGCAGGCCTTATCTTCCTTGCTGCAGGCAAAGCAGGAGATTTAGATGATGGTATTGAGCAGTCGGCAAAGCTGCTGGAGTCAGGAAAAGCCTTTGCAGCCATGGAAAACTGGGTACAAGCACAAACCAGCGATCCTGAAAAAGGATTAAAAACACTTTACAAACTTATGGATTAAAAGAGTATTCGCAATGGAACTATTAATACTAAAATCAGGACCTAAATACATACGCTGCAAGCATGATGATTATCTTCTTGTTAATCTGGACAAAGCAAGTGTTTTTCCAATGGAAGAGATTAAAACCGTACAGCAGCATAAATTAAATCTTGAAAGAGAAGATTTCATAAATGTTAAAATAAAAAAGCTGATACTTTCAGAAGAGGAGTTATAAACAATGAAAATTGTCTTAACACAGCTTGGCAAGCTTGAAATCATGCCGAATAATGTTGCCGTAAAAAGAGAAGCAAATAGAGGAACAGAAGAATATGTAAACATGGATGTCCTCTGCTGTGCCATATGCCGCACCGATGCAAAAATGTGGGAGCAGGGTCAAAGAGACCTTGTTTTTCCACGGGTGCTGGGACATGAAATGGTAGTTGAAGATAAAAATAGGGACCGCTTTATTGTCTGGCCGGGTAAAAGCTGTCAAGGGTGCAGCTTTTGCAAAAATGGCCGGGAAAACCTCTGTGAAGATATAAAAATCACAGGGTTTCATACAGATGGCGGATTTCAAAACAAGGTTATGCTGCCAAAAACAAGCCTGATACCTGTTTCAAAAGAACTTCACCCCCATGCTGCATGCTTTGCAGAACCTGTTGCATGTGTAATAAATGCCTTTGAAAAGCTTACCTTTTCCAAGGGGGATAGAATACTTATCTTTGGATGTGGTACTATGGGGTTGATCACAGCACTTTATGCAAAGCAACTCGGTCTTGCTCCTCTAATAGTTGAAATACACCAGACCAAGATAGAATATGTGAAAGATTTTCTTAAAGCTTCAGATATTTGCTGTGTAAAGGAGACCAACCATGGTGAATTTGAACTTGTCATCAATGCCTGCCCTGACTACAGAGCTTTTTGCCAGGGTATAGTAAAGATTAAAAAAGCAGGACAGATATCTTTTTTCAGCGGAATATCAAAAAATGAAAATATTGAAACCAATCTCCTTAATCTTATACACTATAAAGAGGCTGTAATATCAGGTGCCTACGGCATGACACGCGATCATATTAAAAAAGCGGTCCCCTTTATCAAAAAGTATGAAAAAAATTTGATGATGTTGATTGAACAGATTATTCCTCCTGAAAAAGCACCTGAAATTATTTCCAAGGTTCTTTCTGGAGAGTTTCTAAAATACATTCTTGATTTCAGCCTTGATCCAAGTAATTTTAAAATCAATACAAAACCTAAGGAAAAGCCTGCTGGTATCAAGCTTCTCGACCTTGACCTTCCATCTCTTTGTAAAAAAACAATTGAAGATATAAAACCTTTGTCAAAAGAGTTTTATGTAAAAGCTGTTGCAAAGATTGACAACAAGACAAAACCTGTTGGAGCATTGGGCCGCATTGAAGAACTTGCTGTTAGAATGAGCATGATTCAGGGTACATTGAGTCCTGAAATCAGACAAAAAAGTATGTTTGTGTTTGCCGGGGACCATGGCATCACTGAAGAGGGTGTATCAGCATACCCTTCGGAAGTGACTCATCAGATGGTTGACAATTTTTTAAAGGGCGGGGCTGCAATAAATGTCCTGTGCCGGCATAATAAAATTGATATGAAAGTTGTTGACATGGGAGTTAATGCTGATTTTTCCGAGCACCCTGATCTTATCATAAAAAAAGTTGCCAAAGGCACTCGTAATTTTGCCATGGAAAATGCCATGGATTCTGACCAGGTAATCTCTGCCATTAAAAATGGAATGAGTACTTTTCTATCGGCATATGAAGAACACCCCATTGACATAGTCGGTCTTGGCGAAATGGGTATTGGTAACACAACTTCTGCCTCGGCAATAATATGCACACTGACAGGCATCACTCCTGCACAGGCAGCAGGAAGGGGAACAGGTGTTGATGATAAAGGGCTTGAACACAAAATTAAAGTGATTGAACGTGTGCTTGCTTTTCATACAATCAATAAACAAAATGGTTTTGACGTTCTTGAAAAAATTGGCGGGTTTGAAATCGCTGGAATTGCAGGGGCAGCGCTTGCTGCTGCCTCAAAAAATTGTGCAGTGGTGCTGGATGGCGTAATCTCAACTGCAGCAGGTCTTGTGGCATATATAATCAATCCAGACATCCAAGAATATCTGATATCAGGTCATAAATCAGTTGAAACAGCCCAGAAAGCAGCCCTTGAACATATGGGCATTAAACCTTTAATTGATTTTAATATGCGTCTTGGTGAAGGTACAGGAGCTGCCCTTGCAATTGACGTAACAGATGCTGCATGCAAAATCATGACCGAGATGGCATCATTTGATGAAGCAAAAGTTGCAAGGCAACACAAAACATGAGATGTTCTGATTTATAGTCTTGACTTCCCCGGGCAAAACAGGTTTAAACAATAATCCCCTGCTTGTTTATTAACAAAACAGGGGATTAAAAACAGTGCTGCCTAATCTTCTTCAATTACAATAGCGTCTTCTTCACAAACTTCGACACAACTTTCACAGCCCATACACTCTTCAGCATTTACCGGGACGGATTTACCATCTTCCATCTCAAAAACTTCAACGGGGCAAACATCAACACACTCTTCGCAACCTTCACACTTATCTGCATCGACAACTGGGTTAAAAGCCATTTTAAAAAACCTCCTAAATTATTCTATTTTTATTATCCCAAAATTATAAATTACTTTTTTAAGCACATTTATAATCAATACCAAAATAATCAAACACTTAATAAACAAACAGGGATATTTTGCCCAACTCCCTGAAAAAAGCTGCTTATAACATCTCCTTGTAAAAGATACAACTTTATACCAACTTCAAGTGTACAATTATCATCTCTCTCAACAGGTGGATCTAAAGATTGTTGACCTGAGCCCACAAGATTATCAATATATTTATTGAATAAATCAACCCACTGATTTTTATTTTTACATTTCTTTTCATGCACTTTTAATTTATCAATGTCAAGTATTTTTATTTTATTTTTTGCAACAGATGTCAAATAGTCCATCACAGCAGAACTTGTTGTTACAAAAAGCAAAGCAGACCCAAACAAGTCAAAGGGCATCTTTTTGTTAAAAAAATCAACCCAGGCACTTACACGCTGTGGGGTCATATACTCACCTATCTCCTCAACTGTTTTTTTATCAAATTCTTGATCAAGCCCGCGCATGGCTGCAAAGAGCTTTTGTTCGTTTTTTTTGATTGCATTAAATTGTTCATCAAGGCTCTCCTGTTCCATATCATGGATTTTTGCAAGCCTTAAAAACATAAGATTTTTAAACAAAGCAATCTCTTTTGCTGACAAATCATTGGCATCTTTGGTCTTTTTTTCTATGCCGGCACGAATATTCACAACACTTGCATGATCTGTAAGATATGGTTGTTCCTGCAGAAACGCCTTAAGGTTACCCCTGTTTTCCTTGTTAAACTCTCCCCAACCCCTGTATTCACTCACTTTATTCAGTATTGATTCAAAATATCTACTCTCAGCATAAACCGGCTTTAATAACTCTTTATCACCATTATTCTTTGTGTAAGCCCTACTCTTTTCAAATTCATCTGGTAAAGATGCTGGGAAAAAAAGCAATGACTTAAAAAGGGCTGAAACAACTTTGATATCAGTTGCTTGTAAATGTGTAAACGGAAAAAAAATTGGCTGTATCATAACTCACACCTAAATTATCTGCTACTGATCTTATGGTTATCTACTAAATATTCAAAGGTTATCTATAGGACTACATACAGACCATCACAGGTTACCCAAAAATTTTAATCATATCCATCAAAAAAAGTCATGACTTGACTTTTATGACCTAAAATGGTTTATACAATAATTTTACTATATGTGCAAATTTGAGACAAAACCTTTGGATAATACTTAAATTTAGGCTGATGCAGATAAAATGAAAAATTTTAGACCCCTATTAAACTTTTTATTAATTTGTCTGATTTTGCCCCTTGCTTTCTCCCTTGCCAATGCATCTGATCTGCGTAATAAAAGAGTGAAAGAAATCCAGTGGAATATCACTGCATTACAAGTCAGTTACGATGATAAAAAAGGGGTTTACATAGCTGAACATGATGTAACAATAAAAGGTTCTGATACTGAACTTACAGCTGACTATCTTGAGTTTAATAATAAGACAACAGATGCCTATGCCAGAGGCAACGTTGTTTTAACATCAGGCAAGGATGTAGTTACATGTGACAGCTTGCAGATAAATCTTCAATCTGAAACAGGTACTATCCACAATGGAACACTTTTTATGCAGGAAAATAACTTCCACATAAAGGGAGATAAAATTGAAAAATTTGAGGGAGATACCTATAGAGCTGACAGCGGGACAATCACATCATGTTCCGGTGATGTTCCTGACTGGAAAATTTCAGCTAAAGATATTAAAGTGACAATTGAGGGGTATGGTTTTGCAAAACACGCCACTGTCTGGGCAAAAAAAGTACCTGCTCTATATGTGCCATACCTTATTTTCCCTGCAAAAAAAAGACGACAGACAGGCTTGATTGCACCACGATTTTCATCATCAAACAGAAAAGGCTTTGAATATGAACAACCCCTGTTTCTTGCCATATCTAAAAACCAGGATGCTACAATTTATCTGGATTATATGCAGAAACGTGGAGTTAAAACAGCGCTTGAATACAGATATGTACTTGACACTGAATCAAAAGGCATATTTTTTTCAGACTTTCTTTATGATACTGAAATTGATGATGGAACAAAAAAAACTTCAGATTTCAGTTTTAGTTCCACTCCCGAAAGAACAAATAAAAGCAGATACTGGATAAGATCAAAACTTGACCAGAAACTTGGCTTGGGATTTTCATTAAAGCTTGATGTCGACCTTGTGAGTGATGCAGATTATCTGCATGAATTTAAAAATGGTTTTACCGGGTTTAAGAAAACCAATGAATACTTTGAAAAAACCTTTGGCAGGGGTCTTGACGACTTTGATGACACAACAAGGGAAAATAAACTTAACCTCAACAAAATCTGGGAAAATAAATCTTTTAATATAGATTTTCAATGGTTTGACAATGTGACAGCGCGCAGGAGTGATGGACAGGATACTACTCTCCAGACCCTTCCATCAATCAGATACACATCCTCAAAACAGAAAATCGGCTCTTCGCCCTTCTATTATAATTTTGACTCAAGCCTTGACTACTTTTTTCGAAAAGACACAACTGCCGCTCTTATCAATGGAGAACGGCTGGATATACATCCAACCTTTTCCATACCCTTCAGGCTGAAACAATATCTCCATATTGAGCCTTCAATTGGTATAAGAGAAACTGCCTGGTATGCCAATAAATTTCAGACTTCCACCCATGGGATCAACAAAGATGACAGGTTTACCCACAGGGAAATTTTTGATTTCCAGCTGGACCTTTCCACAAGAATTGTCAAGATTTTCAATACAAACCATGCCTTTGCTGACAAGATACAGCATGAGATTGTTCCTGAACTTCAGTTTAATTATATCCCGGATATTGACCAGACAGATTTGCCATTGTTCGATTCCATGGATAGAATCGGAAAAGAGAATAGTCTCACATGGATTTTGACCCAGAGTTTTACAACCAAAAGAACAATTGAAAACAATAGGAATGTATACTATGAATTTGCATGGCTGAAACTCTGGCAGACATATGATGTTAACAAAAAAAAAGATCATGATGATGAGCCTTTTTCTGACATCTCCTTTGAGGGTGAACTCTATTTTAATAACTATCTCTCTTTAAACTCCCAGTTTGACTACTCTCCCTATGCTCGCAATTTTACTTCCCATGAGACAGGTATTACCCTTTCAGACTTAAGAGGTGATTTTATACATGCTGAATACAGATATAAAAGAGAAGCGTTAAAATCCATAATAGGGAGTATAAAAGTAATAATCACTGATGGCTTAAGCGCCTATTTATCACATGAGCAAGACCTGTTTAATAATAAAAGGGTGGAATCCAGGATCGGATTGGAACTTGAGCGATCATGCTGGTCACTATTAACCTCCTTTTCTGACTCACCCGATGATAAATCCATCTCTTTTCTAATAAAGCTACACGGTATCGGAGCATTTGGAACAAAATGAATATGGAACAACAGTGGTTTGTCCTGCTTACAAGGTGTAATTTTGAAAATGTTGTTTGTGAAAGAATTTATCAAAAAAATTTTGAAATCTTCCTGCCCCAGATAAAAACTAAATCCCGACAGAAAAAAAAAATAATGGTTAACAAGCCACTTTTCCCGGGATATCTTTTTGTTAAATCATCCTATAACCCTCAAGCCCATTTGGATATCCTGAAAACACCAGGAGCTGTCCGGCTGCTCGGGAACAAAGACAACCCGGTCCCGGTTCCGGAAGTCCAGATCGAATCATTGAAGATATTGACAAAATCCGATGCTGATATTGTTGTTGGTGACTCAATAAAATTAAAAAAGGGAACTCATGTGATGATAATAAATGGTCCCATGCTAGGTCTTAGGGGAATATTTATTAAATATAAAGGCAAGAACAGGGTTGTGATTGATATTGATTCATTAAACCAATTCGCCGGCATTGAAGTTAAGAAAGAAAACATTGAAAAAGTACCGGACATTATGTTATAACTCACTTGACTTATTATCAAATTTTGATTAAGTACATCATTATTAAATACACCCATAATAAAATAAAGAGGGATTATGAATAAACTTGAATTAATTTCTGCCCTGAAAGAGAAAACCATGCTTTCCAAGGCAGAAGCAAATGAAGTTGTTAATATTTTTTTTAATTCATTAAAAGAATCTTTTATTAAAGGTGAAAGAGTTGAAATACGAGGGTTGTGCAGCTTTTTTGTTAAAGAGTATAAGGGATATACCGGCAGAAATCCCAAAACTGGTGAAAAGGTTAATATTGCTAAAAAAAAGTTGCCCTTTTTTAAATGTGGTAAAGAGCTGAAGGACCGTGTGGATTATTAGATAATGGGTGTTGGACAAAACAAATCAATTCAAGGCATATCTTCCTCCCACAATGTTCTGCCTGAATTAGAGAATATAATAAAAAAAAATGAAATCCCCAATGCTTTACTATTTACAGGTGGCAATGTTGCTTTTCTTACAAAAACAGCAAATTGTTTTGCAAAAGCTGTAAATTGTTTAAATCCTCTCAACAAAACCTTTTTTAAGATACCATGTAATGAATGCAGATCCTGTAAAAAGATAACAGCTGACCTGCACCCTGATATCTTAAAGGTGATTCCAGATAATGCAAAAATAAAAGTAGCTGCCATACGAGATCTTTATCACATGATCATTTCAAAACCCAATGAGGCAAAAACAAGGGCAGTTATTATCAATAATGCTGATTCAATGAATGACCAGGCTCAAAATGCTTTTTTAAAAATGCTTGAAGAGCCTCCTTCCAACACCTTTTTTATTTTAATTGCCGACAATATAAATTCACTTCTTGCAACCATTGTCTCAAGGTGTCGGAGCATCTGGTTTAAACCAGAACAAACCAAAAAAAATAAGGGTGGTCTTAACAATAAAAGTGATGATGTTAATAGCGTTGATGACATTGATATTGACTGGGCTGAAAAAAGAGAATGGCTCTTAAAAGAGGTTTCAGATATTATATCAAATAATAAAAACAGTAGTTTTAATAGACTTAAACCCTTATTGCTTGCAGAAAAACTCAGTAACGAGCCGGATTTTTTAAAAGACTACCTTGCAATTATACGAACATTTTTACGAGACCTTGCAGTAATAAGATATAGTCCTGATAAAATAATAAATCATGAATATATAAAGCCCCTGATATCAATCTCAAAAATGATCCCCATTAAAAAAAATATACTCTTTTTTAAAGAGCTGTACAGAGCTGAAAGAAAAAATCAGGCAAGCCCTTCATCCACAAGACTTAACCTTGAAACGCTTTTTTTAAAACTATCCTTCAAAGAGATATAACCCATGACAAAAGTTACAGGAATAAAATTTAAGACTGGAGGAAAAATTTATGACTTTGAAAGTTTTGCCCTGGTCTTGAATGCTGGTGACAAAGTAATAGTTGAAACAGAACAGGGACAAGGATTTGGCATAGTTGAAATTCCACCAAAAGAACTTATTGAAACCAATAACAAAAAAGTATTAAAACAAATTTTAAGGGTTGCAACTTATAAGGATCTGGAAAAAAGAGAAGATAATATTCAACTTGAAAAAAGAGCCTTTGATTTTTGTGAAAAATGTATTGCTGACCTGGGCCTTGTAATGAATCTTTTTAGTGTTGAAGGCACATTTGACAGAAATAAATTAATATTTTTCTATACTGCTGACGGGAGAGTAGATTTTAGAGAGCTTGTTAAACTGCTGGTTAAAGAGTACAATATCCGCATTGAAATGCGTCAGGTTGGTATCAGGAATCTTGCCAAACACTGCGGCGGTGTAGGAAAATGCGGCAGGGAACTTTGTTGTTCTTCTTTTATAAATAATTTTGCACCGGTCTCAATTAAAATGGCAAAGACTCAAGGATTGTCTTTAAACCCTGCCAAAATTTCAGGGGTTTGCGGACGTTTAATGTGCTGCCTTACTTTTGAGGATGATGTTTATAAAAAAATCAAAGCCATGCTGCCAAAAATAGGATCAAGAGTAGAAACAGCTGCTGGGAAAGGCAAAGTTATCAGACAGAATGTACTTAAAGAGAAACTAACAATCCGCCTGGAAGATAATCAGGAGATTGAAAAACACAATTCAGATATTATTCAAAATGACAAAAGATAAAAAATATTTTACCACGCCTATTTATTATGTAAATGCCCAGCCTCACCTTGGACATGCATACACCTCAATTATTGCTGACATTGCCACACGATTTAACAAAATGTGCGGTCTTGAAACATATTTTCTTACAGGAACAGATGAACATGGAGATAAAATTGTTCAGGCTGCTGAAAAACAGAACACTACACCAAAGGAGTACGTAGATAAGATAAGTTCTCTTTTTAAAAATCTGCTGCCTGTACTGAATATCAGCAATAATGATTTTATCCGCACAACAGACGATCGGCATATTAAGGTTGTAGAACAAATTCTTTCAAAAATACATGGAGCAGGAGATATATATTTCAGCAGCTATGAAGGGCTTTATTGTGTCGGATGTGAAAGATTTTATCAAAAAAGGGAGCTTGTGGATGGAAAATGCCCTGACCACAACACTGAACCCAAAAAAGTAAAAGAATCCAACTACTTTTTCTCCATGGGTAAATATCAAACATGGCTCATCAACCATATAAAAAAGAACCCTGATTTCATAAGACCAGAACAATATAAAAATGAGATCCTCTCCTTTTTAAAGGAACCCCTGGAGGACCTTTGCATCTCAAGACCCAAATCACGCCTTACCTGGGGCATTACCCTGCCATTTGACAAAGAGTATGTCACATATGTCTGGTTTGATGCATTGGTGAATTATATGTCTGCACTTCAATATCCTGATGGAGAACTTTTCAATAAATTCTGGAACAGTACAGAGCATTTTGTAGCAAAAGATATAATAAAACCCCATGGAATCTACTGGCCTTGCATGCTGAAAGCTGCTGGTATCGATATTTATCAACATTTGAATGTTCATGGCTTCTGGAATGTTGGGGGCAATAAAATGTCCAAAACCATTGGCAATGTCACTGACCCTTACCAGATTATTGAAACTTACGGACTCGACCAATTTAGATATTTCCTTGCACGGGAGATGACATTTGGGCTCGATGCAAACTTTACTGAAGAAAACCTGATTGCAAGAATCAACTCTGACCTTGCAAATGATTTGGGAAACCTTCTTTCACGGGTACTTGCAATGATTCAAAGATATTTTGATGGAATAGTCCCTGCCCCTGATAACAAGATTGAAAAACTAGATAATATATCTTTAAAAGATAATGCAGATAAATGCCTAGATACTTTTAAAGAAAAAATGGAAAATATTGAATTTCATAAAGGGACCGCGGCTATTTGGGAATTTATAAGCACCATGAATAAATATATTGATACAAACGCACCCTGGACCCTTGCAAAAGATGAAGCATTAAAACCAAAACTCGAAACTGTCCTGTATAATCTTACTGAGGGGCTGAGAGTCGTGTCCTCACTAATTTATCCCATTATGCCCGACACATGCATAAAAATGCAAAAAGCACTGGGATACGAAACCAGACAAGGCAATACCATACCTTTAATTGATCAAGTATGTACCTGGGGACAGACTAAAAGCGGTATAAAATTGGAAAAACCTGAAATGCTGTTTCCCAGAATTGACACCAACAATTGCAAATAATATAGCTTAAAACTCCATTTTGAAGAATTACTCCAGACAATACACATGGCGCCTGCTTAAAGAACAGACAATAACCCGGACAAATAAAAAACGAAAAAAAAAACTTAAAAAATTTACCAGATTATCTATATATACCATATCAATTGCTGTGATTATCCTGCTTGGAGTCATATTTTTCAACTTTTTATCCACCCTTGTATTTCCAGATAAACAGGTTGAAGCTTCATCAAAAAAGACAACAAACCTAAACAAAAAAACAATAACAGTACCAAAACAGTTTTCAACCAATGAAGTAAGACAATTGCTGAAAAACCAGAAATTTCTCAATTCAGAAAAGAAAACTTTTACTGCAATACTTAATAATCAGACCTGCACAATAACCACCTCTCTTAATATTGGGCTGCA
>Ga0256845_1002756_pt1 | contig 12415 bp, 12 predicted proteins | sample RiftiametaG_FD_189101 | JGI IMG/M metagenome (GOLD analysis project Ga0256845, IMG submission 189101) | Tube worm associated microbial communities from hydrothermal vent at the East Pacific Rise, Pacific Ocean - Riftia | ecosystem: Host-associated > Annelida > Integument > Unclassified ... | reverse complement strand
ACTTACAAATAATAAAGAAACAGGGATTAAGGTATTGGGTGAAAATTTTATTATTGTTTACATAAATAAATTATCGTAACTGAATTTATACCCTTAGTTTAACCTAAGTTACGATAACTAAATATTTTCTTCTAGCTTCTAATAAAGTTTAGTCAAACAATCTTTTGAATAATCAGATAATTCATCCAGACGATTATCTCTCACTTTAGCGACCCATTCAGGATCTTGTAATAACGCCCGACCAATGGCAACCATTTCAAACTCGCCATCATTTAAACGGTTCGCTAAGTTTTCAAAAGACTCCTTGGCTACACCTGATTTATCAACCATGTCGCGTTTTTCTTCATCGATGAAACTGCTATTTAAACCAACACTTCCAACAGTTATACAAGGTTTGCCAGTGATTTTTTTCGTCCAACCTGCAAGGTTTAAGTCAGAACCTTTAAACTCTGCTTCCCAAAAACGTCTTGTAGAGCAATGAAATATATCTACGCCGGCGTCACTTAATGGTGTTAGGAATGTTTTTAATTCTTCCTGCGTACTTGCCAATTTAGCCGTGTAAGCTTGTTGTTTCCATTGTGAGAATCGTAAAATAATGGGGAAGTCTTGTCCACAGCGCTCTTTTATTTTTTTAACAATTTCGACAACCACTTGAGTACGTCCTGCGATGTCTCCACCGTATTCATCGGTTCTTTCATTGGTATCAGCCCAGAAAAACTGGTCAAGCAAATAGCCATGTGCGCCGTGTAACTCAACACCATCAAAACCAATTTTTTTTGAATCAACAGCGGCTTGCACAAAAGCTTCAACGACTTCTTTAACATCTTCATGAGTCATTGCCTCGCCAGATGGTTTACCTTTAGCAACTAATCCAGATGGACTGTAACCTGAAACTGATTCATCCGGCCCTGCATCTTTTCCTGCTCTTCTAATAGCGCCAACATGCCAAAGTTGCGGAACAATTTTTCCGCCCTCTTGATGGACTGCATCAACTACTTTTTTCCAGCCAGATAGAGCGTCTTTACCATAAATATAAGGAACATTGGCGTAACCATTGGCGGCTTTATGGCCGACACAGGTTCCTTCTGTAATAATAAGACCGACTTCGTTTTTTGCGCGTCTAGCATAATAAGCTGCTACTAATTCATTGGGTATGCCTTTTGGGCTAAATGTTCGAGTCATGGGAGCCATGACCACCCTGTTTTTTAAATGTAAAGACCCTAATTTTATTGGATTAAATAATGGGCTTTCAGAAAGAAGCATAAAGTCGTTCCTCTTTTAGATGAAATTGACGTAAAATGTTTTACTAACAAATCGTGACTCTTAATAAAAGAGTATCGCGCCATCTTATACCACAGATTTTCAGGATAGGGTATCTAACATGAATGATGAATTATTAAACAAAATATCTAAGTCAGAAATGACTGCAGAAGAAAAACATAAAGTTAAATCGCAAAAACATAAAGACAAAGTGGACGCGAGTATTGCCAAGGCAACGGAAGAGCGTGGTATGGTTTTAGTCATTACCGGCAATGGTAAAGGGAAATCTACAGCGGGATTTGGTGTGGTTACACGCTGTGTGGGGCATAATTATAAAGCGGCAGTGGCTCAATTTATAAAAGGCACCTGGGAGTGTGGTGAGCGAAATTTATTAGAAAACAGTGGAGTTTCTTTTGCTGTGATGGCTACGGGGTTTACTTGGGATACACAAGATAAAGCTTCCGATATAAAAGCGGCGACAGAGGTGTGGCAGGAAGCTAAACAATTTTTAGCTGATCCACAATACCATGTGGTTTTGTTAGATGAACTGACATATATGTTGGGTTATAAATATTTAGATAAAGGTGAGGTGATCAACGCTATAAATAATCGTCCGATAGAACAAACTGTGGTCATAACAGGAAGAGGCGCTACTAAAGATCTAAAAGATATAGCTGATACGATTAGTGAAATAAAAGATGTTAAGCATGCGTATACAGCCGGATTAAAAGCAAGAAAAGGAGTTGATTGGTGATGAGATTATTTGGAATTCTCTTTTTATTAACTTGTTTACCGGTAAACGCAGAAAAATCAAAGCAGCGTATTATTACACTCTCCCCTCATTCGGTTGAGATGCTTTACGCGATTGGCGCAGGCGATTTAATTGTAGGAACCGTTGAATATTCTGATTTCCCTAAAGAAGCCTTAAACATTCCCCGTATTGGTAACTATTCGGGAGTTCAAATAGAAAAAGTGGTTGAATTAGAGCCCGATGTGATTGTTGCATGGAAGAGTGGTAACAAGTCAACGGACCTTGAAAAATTGGAATCCTTAGGTTTAAACATGCACTACACTCATGCGACAAGTATTCCAGAAATAAGCAATGAAATTCTACGCTTAGGAAAACTGACTGGGAATGTAAAACAAGCAAAAAGTGTCGTGGAAAAACTTGAAAGTCGCTATCAAAGAATAAAGGACACTTATACCAATAAAACACCCGTCAGCGTATTTTATCAAGTATGGCATGAACCGCTAAGAAGTGTCGGTGCGAATGGTTGGATTGCCTCCTTAATTAAGGATTGCGGTGGTTTAAATCTATTTAATAAGATTAAAAATGATTATCCACTGGTTTCTATGGAAACAATACTTGAAAAAAATCCTCAAGTGATTATCATACCGCACCATTCAGGTAGTGAAGGTGCGAAACGTGAAATATGGGATCAATGGGGTATTATTGATGCCGTTAAAACCAATCGTATATTTACCCTAAATGGTGATCTATTACATCGATTTACACCAAGATCGGTTGATGGTCTAGAGAAACTTTGTCAAAGGATTGACGAAGCTAGGAAGTAGTTGCTCTGGTCTTTATAGATTAAAGTAGAGGAAAGCATTGATATGGATATCAAAACAGTCGAGTGATCTGAACTAAGTTGAATTTTGACTTAGATAATCAGATATTCGGGAAGTTGGTGAAATTCCAACACTGCCCCCGCAACGGTGATGTTTCATTGGTTGAGTTTGTTTTCAAAATTAACTCAAACCAATAGAAAATAAGTCCGGAGACCGGCTCGATTGACAATTTGGTGGTGGAGTACTGAGTTTTTTAGATCGTATTTCACCAATTATTAATCAGACGCGGCGGGCGTCAAAACATCATTTACTTTTAGCTAGTTTAAGACTAGTCAAGTAAATGAGAGGTCTTAACAATGAAAAACCGATCTAACTTTTCTGGTTTTATAAAACCAGTGTCTCTTCTTTTAGTTTTATCTTTTACTGCTTTAACTTCCGCAGAAGACTCAAATAATGATGACGATAACGTTCTTGTCATAACGGCAAACCGTATTGAACAAAATATTAATGATACTTTGGCGGTTGTTGAAGTAATTACTCGCGAAGATATAGAAAGAATTCAACCAGAATCTATTACCGATTTATTAGAAACGGTTGCTGGTATGGATATAGTTCATAATGGGGGAGCTGGACAATCATCTTCACTTTTTACTCGTGGTACAAACTCTGATCATACATTAGTAGTTGTGGATGGTGTGCGGGTTGGTTCTGCAACACTAGGAGTAAAAAGTTTTTCAACCGTGCCAGTGGCTCAAATAGAAAGAATTGAAATTGTTAAAGGACCACGTGCTGCACTATGGGGAAGCGATGCAATTGGAGGAGTCATTCAAATTTTCACGCGTAGCCTTAAAACTGGAGAACTATCTTCTTCTGTAACTTATGGCTCTGATAATTATATTAGTGCTGATGTTAGTGCTGGTTTTGGAAGTGAAGAAATATCTAATACTGTTACTGTCAGTTATGAAAGCTCAGACGGTTTTGATGTATTTGATAATTCTACAGAAATAGCTGCAGACACTCAGCCAGATAACGATGGTTATAAGAGAATTTCGGCAGCACTAAAAGGTGATTATGAATTATCCAAAGAAACTCAACTGGATTGGGTGATTCAGTTTGATCAAGGTAATAATGAGTTTGATAGATCTTTTGGTGGTAATGAAACAGATTATAATAATCATCTTTGGAATATACGTTACAGCTATAATATTGAAGATTTTATGACTCAATTTAGTGTTAAGCAAAGTCGAGATCAATCGATTACTTTTGGCAATGGAACTAACAAGTCAGACGGTTCTGTTTTTGAAACACGCCGACAACAAATAAATGGGCTTGCTCAATACCATTTCTCTGATGAAGTATCTATCACGGGAGGAATTGATCATTTAATTGACGATGTTGCTCACAGTGATATTGTAGGATTTGATGGTTCTGTTAGTGATTATGATGAAGTGGAAAGAACAACCGAATCGGCTTATCTTTCATCACAATTTAAATTACTTGGATTCATTGGAGAACTTGCCGGTCGCCATGACGATGTTGAAGATGTAAAAGGTTATGGCACTTTTAATGCGAGTATTGGTTATATCATTAATGATTATGTAACAATTAGCGCTAATCGTTCTAAAGGTTTTAAAGCTCCAACATTTAATGATCTTTATTATCCAAATTTTGGTAACAGCGAGTTAAAAAGCGAAACATCATACAATATAGAGTTTTTAGTTAAAGCTAATTGGCAGAATCATTCTTTAGTTGTTGCTCATTATGATAATCAGGTTGATCAGTTAATATCCTATAACCCAGCTTGTTTTTGCTCAGAAAATATTGATAATGCCGACATTTCCGGTTTTGAATTTATTTATCAATTGAAATATGGAAATTTAAATCATAAATTTTCTGCTAGCAACATTGATCCAATTGATAATAGTTTCGATGCTGCAACTGGCGAGTCTAAAAATGTTCAATTATTAAGACGTGCAAAAGAGCTTTATAGTTATGAGTTAACTGTTGATTTAGGAGACTTCTCACTGTTTGGTCAAGCTAACTACAACGGGTCACGTTTCGATCAAGTATTTGGTAGTCCAAGAGAACGATTAGAGAGCTTCTTACGTGTGAATTTGGGAGCAAGCTACCAACTAAATGATCGTTGGAGTTTTAAACTGAAAGCCAGCGATGTGACAGATGCTGAACCTCAAACGATCATTCGTTACAATAACCCTGGTCGTCAAACTTTTTTAACTTTTCAATATAGAAATTTTTAATTATTTGAGTATAGTGGAATCACTTTTTAATTGTGGTTCTACTTCGTTATGGCAATATGTTATTTCAATTATTATCGATCCTAATTGTTTCTTGCTTAGCAATAGGGCTAGATAAAACATTCTCAGAAGTAAAACGTTTTCATCCTCTAGTGGGATTTGGAAACTATGTTTCTTTTATTGAGAAAAAATTAAATAATAGAAATAAGAATTCTAAATATCTGGGCACTGTTTCTTGGATGTTATCTATTTTTCCTTTTGTATTTATAATTATATTTCTTCAATATGTGATATCCAGCTACAATTTTTATTTTTTATCGATTACATTTGATGCAGTTATATTGTATTTTGCTGTCGGTCGCTCTAGCCTTTCTGTTCATGCTATGAATATTTATAAGCCACTAAGTCAAGGGAATGAAGAAGGCTTGAAAGTAGCAAGAAAACAAGTCTCTATGATGGTTAGCAGAGAAACACAAAATTTAAATGAGAAAGAAATCTCAAGAGCAACTGTAGAATCCGTTTTAGAAAATGGTCATGATGCCGTAATGGCCTCTTTATTTTGGTATGCTGTTGGTGGAGCACCTTTTGTCATATTGCATCGGCTAGCGAATACATTGGATGCTATGTGGGGTTACAAGAATGAACGGTTCCTATATTTTGGTTGGTTTTCTGCCCGTGTGGATGATTGGCTGGGTTGTCCATCGGCTAAAATAACCAGTTTTCTTTTCGCACTACAAAGGCTATTTAAAAAGCGGTTTCTTTTAGCGCTTAAAAACGCTTCAATGCAAGGTAAACAATATAAGAGTTTAAACGGTGGTTGGGTAATGGCGTCGGGTGCAACTGTTTTGAATGTATCTCTTGGAGGCTCGGCTATTTATGACTCTAGAATATCTCAGAGTGTCATTTTGGGCATCAGTGTAAAGACTGAACAGGCCGAGCAAGTGAATTCTGAAACCATTTTAAAAAGTATTCGATTAGTCTCTAATGCGGTTTGGATATGGCTGGGTATTATTCTACTACTAAATTTATTAACTTTTGCAGCAGATCAATATTTTGCCTAAACAGTTAAGTCATGGTGGTGAGCTTGAAAAATTTTCTAAACAGTATGGTATCGCTATTGATGATTGGTTAGATTTATCGACAGGGATCAGTCCTTACAGTTATCCTATTCCAATAATACCCACAAAAATTTGGCAAAGACTTCCTGAAAAAACGGATGCTTTTACTCAGGTGGTTAATGATTATTACCAAACAAAAAACTGGTTAGTTTGCTCTGGCTCGCAAAGTGCGATTCAGGTTTTACCTAAACTATGGTTCAATAAATGTCAGCAAGTGAGTAAAGTCTGGGTGCCTAAAATAGGGTATAAAGAGCATGCAAAAGCATGGACCTATACCTTACTAAATAGGTCGACTCAGAATAGTGTGATTCAATATAAAGAGTTACCAACCTTTGAGGCTTTAACAGAAAATTGTGTGGTTATTATCATCAATCCAAATAACCCAACGGGGCAAGTTTATAGAAAACAAATCTTGCTGGATTTAGCGAATAACTTAAAAATGAAAAAGGGTCTATTGATAATTGATGAAGCGTTTATCGATTACGAAAAAGAGCAGAGTTTTTTTGAGGAAATCAGTCATTTTTCCAATTTGGTGATATTACGCTCTCTGGGTAAGTTTTTTGGATTAGCGGGATTGCGGGTTGGTTTTATCTTATCTAATCAACATTGGTTGGATGATTTTGATAGTGAACTGGGAATTTGGTCGGTTACAGGGCCTAGTCTTTACGTAACTGAGCAAGCACTAAGAAATATTGATTGGCAAAAAGCACAAAAACAACGATTAGCGTTCCAAAGTGAGCGTTTAGCGGTATTACTAGAAGATTGTTTCGAAACCTTAGTCAAAGGCACAACCTTATTTAAATCTGTTGAATTAGACCATGCAACGGATATTCATCAACAACTCTGTCGCCAAGGTATTTTAGTGCGATTAAGTGATGAAAAAGATAGATTGAGGTTTGGTATTCCTGACGAGGTTGGCTATCAACGGTTATTTGATGTCTTGATACAGCTGAAAAAGTGTTGAAACTGTAGTAAAGGTTAAAATCAGAGCTACGAGCTTTCAGCTTCAGATTGTGTGAAAGCGTATAAATCAGTATCATAGAGCGAATAATCAGTTTGGATAGACTAAATTACTAAATAGTCTATCCAAGTTTAAGATCACTATTAGGATTAAGCATTTATGTCAAAATTTTTCTTTGATGGCAAAGCCAGTAATAACAATGCACGTGGACCAGGTAAAGTGGGTGGTGGCAAAAAAACAAGTCGTTTGGGGAGTAAAAGCTTACCCGCTGAAATTAGCGTGCAATCAGAAGCAAAACAATCAGAAGTAGAGGCTATTTTAAGCAAAAATAAATGGTTTGGGAATGTGGTGATAGATACGGATAAAGATGAAAATCTTAAAGATTTAGAGTTTTTACAAGATCAAAGCGTTGTTTCAGTCACAACCAATAGTTTAGGAAGAAATGATCCTTGCTCTTGTGGTAGTGGTAAAAAATTCAAAAAATGTTGTGCAGCTTAGTTATTTTATAGTTTTACTAAAACGTCTCATGCTTTTCAGTAACGAATAAATAATTGAAACAATCACTTAATAAAGAGAAAAATAATGCCTAGAGCAAGTGACTTAAAGCGCGGTGTAGCCGTTGAATATAATGGTAAATTGTTACTTGTTAAACTCGTTGATGTTCACAGTCCCAGTGCACGAGGAGCCGCAACCCTTTATAAGACTCGCTTTGCAGAAATTGGTACCGGTAATAAAGTTGAGCATACATTCAAAGGTGATGATATGTTAACTGCGATTGATTTGAATCGACGAGATGTTAGTTTTTCTTATATTGACGGTGATGATTATATCTTTATGGATAATGAGGATTATAGTCAGCATGCGTTTCGGTTAGTTGATATTGAGGATGAACTTCTATTCATTAATGAAGATACAAAAGGGTTGGTTGTGCTAGAAGTTAATGACAAAGCGATTGGTGTAGAGTTACCTCAATCTGTCGAAATGGTCATTACCGAAACAGACCCGTCTATTAAAGGTGCATCAGCTGCTTCAAGAACTAAACCCGCTAGATTTGAAACTGGGTTAACTATTCAAGTACCAGAATATATATCTAATGGTGAAAAAGTTAAAATTAATACTAGTGATCGAAAATTTATGGGTAGGGCTGATTCATAATGCTTTTGAGTAATCGAAAAATATTGAACAACAAACGACCATCACTTATTGATTCGTTACATGCGATTGAAATTTCAGAAGATGCTATCACTATTTTAGACAGCACTAAAGATTATAAAAAACATCTTTTGCAGTTCATAAATACAGCCAGGAAACGAATTTATATAACAGCTCTTTACTTACAAGATGATGAAGCAGGGAAAGAAATATTAACGGCATTATATGAAGCAAAGCAAAATAACCCTAAACTTGATGTAAAAATATTTGTCGATTTTTTAAGAGCACAAAGAGGCTTAATGGGACATGCAAAAAGTGATGGAAATGTTCGTTTGTATCGAGAGTTTGATAAAAAATATGAGCATAAAATAGATATTTTTGGTGTGCCAGTTAAAAGTAAAGAGTTTCTTGGTGTGCTTCATTTAAAAGGCTTTGTTTTTGATAGTACGTTATTTTACAGCGGTGCGAGTATTAATAATATTTATCTACAACAGAAAGAGCGTTATCGATACGATCGTTATCAAATGATAGAATCAAGAAGTTTGGCAGATTCTTTTGTTCGATTTTTAAGAAATAATTTCCTGACAAGTGATGCTGTTCAGTCGCTAACGAATAATGATATTCCAAAAGTGAAAGGATTAAAAAAAGCGATAACTATTCTGAAAAAAGGGTTGAGAAAGTCGGGCTATTATTTTAAGGCAGAAGAAGTTAATAATAAAAACAGTATTTTATTAACGCCAATGCTTGGATTTGGTACCAGAAAAAACATTTTAAACAAAACCATTCATCAATTAATTAAACAAACTGAAGAACAAGTAGTTATCTTTACGCCTTATTTTAACTTTCCATCAAAAATTCATTCGGCTATTCGTCGATTACTTAAACAAGGAAAAAAAGTGCAAATAATCGTTGGAGATAAAACAGCCAATGACTTTTATATATCTGAAAATGAAACATTCAATAAAATCGGGATCCTACCTTATCTTTATGAAGTAAGTCTAAGGCGGTTTGTTAAAGCCAATCAAAAATATATTGACCAAAACTTATTAGATGTATGTTTGTGGTTAGATCAAGATAATAGTTTTCATTTGAAAGGAATTAATTCTGACAAGAAAAATTATTTGTTAACGGGACACAATATTAATCCACGCGCATGGCGACTAGATATTGAAAATGGTGTTTTAGTGCAGGATCCACAGCAAAAACTCAAAAACAAATTTGACCATGAACTTCAACAAATTATTAAAAATGCCAGCCGAATTAATCATTTTGAAGAAATAGAGCTACCGAAAGATTATCGACCCGAAGCAAGAAAATTATTAAAAGTAGCAAAGCGAGCAAAATTAGATAGCATTTTAAACCGGCTTTTATAGATAAAAAATTATAACATTCACAAAAATAATAAGGATAAAAAATGAGAAATACTAAAGAAAAATATGGGAAAGTAGCTATTGTAATCCATTGGATAATGGCGCTGATGGTGATTGCGTTAGTTTTTATCGGCTTTAGCTTAGATGATATTGAAAAGCCACTTAAATTTACGATTATAGGGCTACATAAGGCGACAGGAACACTAGTCTTAGTTTTAGCATTATTTCGTTGGTATTGGATGATTAGTAATGAATCACCGGCGCCGGTAGAAGGTATGTCTAAAGCTGAAATTGGTATCAGCCATGCGACTAAATGGATCCTTATGCTAGCATTAATAGGAATGCCAATGTCTGGTATCATTATGTCAATGTTTGCTGGTTATGGGATAGATATTTATGGGCTATTTGAAATTTTACCAATGTTTGAAAAGAATATTGATAATGCTAAATTTTTTGGTTCATTACATGAGTTAGGAGCTTACGCTATCTCTATTATTATTGGCCTGCATATTTTAGCGGCTTTAAAGCATCACTTTATTAATAAAGATAATGTGTTTAAGCGCATGCTCGGTCGATAAATTTACTCGTCATATGTTTCGTGCAACGGTCTCTATTCATACTTAAAGAAGACAGAGGTGATATATCAATCAATTAATTAAAGAGTCAGCATCTAAGTCGACCCCTTTTTTACTTTCTGCCGCTGCATTTGTCATTGTTATTGCCGGAATGAAAGAAGCAGCGCCAATATTAGCACAGTTCTTTTTGGCAATGTTTATTGCGGTCGTTTGTATTCCACCGATTAATTGGCTAGTATCAAAAAAACTACCGGAAGGAATTTCTATCGCATTAGTTTTGATCATGATGCTATCTTTTTTGGGATTTGTTGGATACTTAGTTGGAGATTCGATTCAATCATTTAGTGCGAATAAAGAAATTTATTCCGCTAAATTAGAAGAGAACCTAGGTGGATTATTTGTTTGGTTAAGCGGTTTTGGCATTTCATTAGAAGGATTAAAGCTAGCAAGTTTGATTGATGAGTATGGGTTGGCTTTAGTTAGCCGAGTTATTGGCGGACTCAATATTATCTTTCAACAGTTCTTCGTTATATTTTTAAGTGTTATTTTTATATTGGCAGAAATGTCTAGCTTTCCTGAAAAATTTGCAAAAGCATTTTCAAATAGTCAAGAGAAAATGATTCATGTTAATAGAATCCTAGAAAAAATAAGGCACTATTTGGCAATAAAAACAGCAGCAAGTTTGTTGACTGGTTTTATTGTTTCAGTCTGCTTGTTTTTTATTGGCGTTGATTACCCTTTTCTTTGGGGGATGTTAGCTTTTTTACTCAATTATATTCCTAATATAGGTTCCATCATCGCATCAATCCCTCCTTTGATGTTGGCTTTTATTCAAATTGGCCCTAGCGCTGTTTTATGGACAGGCTTAACTTTTATTTTTGCTAACACCATCGTTGGAAACGTGTTAGAACCAAAATTTATGGGGAAGATGTTAGGGCTTTCAACTTTTGTGGTATTTCTTTCTCTAATATTTTGGGGGTGGATCTTTGGTTCTGTAGGAATGTTTTTATCGGTGCCTTTGACGATGACTATTAAAATTATATTAGAAACAAATGATAAAACTTTATGGATAGCAATTATGCTTGGTCCAGACATTGAAGAGCAATAAGAACTGAAGCAAAGCTAAAATAAGATCTCAAACATTACAAAATTTGTTACATTTGATTAAATTTGACACATTAAATATTTAGTATGATGAGTTTTGTTAGTATTAGTTCAATTCGTTGGCATTGGTATGGGAGATTTTTATGCGACAAGTTTTAAATCATGTTCGAGTACAAGCATTCAAAAAGCGAGTTATTGGAGCATTTAATCAAGTCTTTGATAATCCAGTTGGACGTCCAGCTAAAAAAGCGTTAATCACTGTTGTAGGTGTATTCATAACTTTATTAGGGATTATATTGATTGTACTTCCTGGACCCGCTTCTTTATTCATACCGATTGGTTTAGCTATACTCGCATTGGAATACCCTATAGCAAGGACTTGGTTACGTAAGTTCCAACGGTTGTTGACTGCTTCCGCAAAAAAAGCGGATCGGTTGGTCGGTAGAATTTTCAAAAGAAGGATGAGGCAATAGATTATAAACACTCTTGTCCTGATACTAACGCTAGGAATTAGTTTAAATTAAAATAACCTGCTAGAATTTGTAACATATTATTTGTTTTGTATTCTAAATAATTAACTAATATAAGACGATACACTGCTTACATTTTGCATTTGAAATATCGATTTTGTATTTTCAGTTGTATGACTAGTGGAAGTTATGGTTAGCGGGAGGCGTAAACGTGAGTTTAAAGCGGAGTTTTAATCCTCAATCCTTTTCTAAAACGAATATTCTATTCGTTTATTTGATCGTTGCTATTTTAAGTTTTGGAATTTCATTTAGTGTTTACAATACCGCTTTAAATCTTTCGCAAGTTAACCATAAATTAACCACAAAAGAACTGCCTGTTCTAAATTACCTTTCTGAATTAAAACATTGGTTAACTGAGCATGAACGGATTTTGTATGAACATTATGCTGAAGTTAACAAAAATGAGAATGAACCAAGGCTTATTTTAGCTAGCCAAAATATACAATTTAGCCTGTCTAAACTTAAAGTGTTTTTCCCAGATAATATTCAGCTTGAAAAACTAGAGTCACTTAATTTAT
>Ga0256845_1002755_pt1 | contig 12424 bp, 12 predicted proteins | sample RiftiametaG_FD_189101 | JGI IMG/M metagenome (GOLD analysis project Ga0256845, IMG submission 189101) | Tube worm associated microbial communities from hydrothermal vent at the East Pacific Rise, Pacific Ocean - Riftia | ecosystem: Host-associated > Annelida > Integument > Unclassified ... | reverse complement strand
CCGCCCCCGCCTCGCCCGCCCCCACCTCGTGATTTTCGGAGCCTCGGTTCAGACCGGGTCGTGGCAGACGACCTCGAGGTTGTAGCCGTCCGGGTCGAGCACAAACGCGCCGTAGTAGTGCGGGTGATAGTGCGGCCTGAGCCCCGGGGCGCCGTTGTCCTCGGCGCCCGCGGCCAGGGCCGCGCGGTGGAAAGCATCGACCACGGAGCGGTCCTTCGCGCCGAGTGCGATGTGGGTCGGGTGTAGGGGCGCCTCACTCGGGCACAGCCAAAGGTCCGGTTTACCGCCTTCGCCGAGCCCGATGGTGGCGTCGACGGAGAGCGAGGGGAACTCGGCCCGGGTCAGCTCCATCACGCTGACGTAACCCAGGGGCGCGAGGGCGGCGAGATAGAAGGTTCGGCTGCGGGCGTAGTCCGAGACGTAGACAGTGAGATGGTCGATCACGGCCCCAAGATAGCAGCGGTTTTGGATCGTATCCAAGGCCGCTGCGGTCTCGGAGCGTACCTGGGCGGGGCGCGAGGGCGGCTAAAAGTGCAGGGCGAGCCCGCCGCTGAGCCCCCGCATACCGAGCACCGCGGCGTCGAAGTGGGCGGACACGCGTCGGCCCAGGGTGAGGCTGTAGCCGAGTGCGAGTGACACGTGATAGAGGTCCGTGCCGATCGCTGCTTCGTCGCCGGGGTGCCAAAATGCCGGCCCTCCAAAGGCGCGGACGGCAAGGTAGGGGCTCCAGGCGCCACCCAAGGTCCAGCCCGCGCTGAGGTCGACCTTGAAGTCGAGGCCGTGCAGGCCCCTGTGGTCGCCGTCGGACTCCCTGCGGGTCGAGGCCGAGGAGCCGCTCAGCGTGCCCACGACGAGCAGAAAGGGGCGCTTGGGTTCGTCGCCGAAGAAGCGCCGGGCGACGTTGAAGGACCAGACGACGCCGGGGCGAATCTCCCAGCGCTCGGTCACCCTGTCCCCGTCCAGAGCCTCGATCTGGCCGCCCATATTGGGGCCCACGGCCCCACCCAAGACCAGGCCGCTGTCGAGGGTGACCAGGAAGCTCAGGGCGTAGACCGACTGGCGAACCCGGTAGCGACCCTGACCGACAAAGAGCATGCGCGTATCGGAGAAGCCGTGGCTGAAGCCGAGGGTGTAGGGGCGCGGGTCCTCTGGGTCGAGGTTTGCGCGACATCCGGTCGGACCGACCGGTGCTCCAACACCTCAGGCTTCGGCCCGATTGACCGGCGCGATCCAGACCACCGTACTGAAGAGCAAGGCCGAAAACGGCGGGCGCGAGCGCATGGTCGACTCTACTCCAACCTCGTGAGGACGGGGCGGGGGCGCTCGACCAGGTAGCGCTGGACTTTGATCTCGGCGCGCGGGTGGGCACGCTCGCCCACGAAGTGCATGCCACACTTCATCATCACCGCGATCGAGCCCAGGTTTTCCGTGACGGTGCAGGCGTCGACGGCCCGCTGATCGAGCTCCTCGAAGGCGTGGGCCAAGAGCGCGCGGCTGCCCTCTGTAGCCAGACCTCGGCCCCAGGCGTCCCGGCGCAGGCGGTAGCCGAGCTCGAGCATGGATGCATCGAAGACGCTCGGGCGCAGGTGAAACCAGCCGCAAAACCTCGATTGGGCCTCGAGCCCCCGATCTGGCTTGGGGCCAGCGCGCCCCAGCGAACGGGAGCTCGCGGCCGACCTCGACGCGGGCTCAGGGGGCTCGGGCTCAGGGGCCTCGGGCTCGCGCTCGAAGGCCATGAAATAGCCGAAGGGACGGTCGGCGTAGACCGACATACGTTCGAGGAGTCCATCCTCGCCCCCGTAGTCGGTGACCGAACTCGGGCGGCCACCGCTGATGAAGCGCATGACCTCTGGATCGGCGTCGAGGTCGAGGAGTCGCGGGAGGTCTGGACGGGCGACGGGGCGCAGCCACAGGCGAGGGGTGAGGAAGGTCTGGTACATGATGGAGTCACCTGAATCACCTGAATCATCTGAATCATCTGAATCATCTGACATAGACGAGCCGCTCGATGACGTGGCCTCGAACCCGGGCGACACGACCGAGGTCATCGCAGATCGTGAATCCTCCCGCGTGGGGGCGGACCGTCGCCGAACGTGCGCCCTCGAGGGTGAGGATCGGATCGAGGGGGGTCGCGCCCTGGATCGGGCACAGCTCGAGCCCCCGATGGGTGGGGATGAGCAGGCCGAAGCGATCGTGGGCGATCGATACCGGTCGGGCGCGGGTCTCGAGGGTGTTGCGGGTCTCGGTGCCGCCGGCGTCGAAGGTGTGGAGCCGAGTGCCGGGACCGAGCGCGCTGTCCGAGGTCGCCGACTCGAAGGGGGTGGCGCACAGCACCGCGCCATCGGGGCGCAGCACAATGTCGGTGCGAGGGCCCAGGTCGAGGGCCCTCGGGGTTCGTGTGCGCAGCACGGGACCCTGCGTGGCGTGTTCGTAGCGCCAGATCTCGACGCCCCGTGGGGAGCGGCGCCGTTCCCGGGGATCAGGCGAGACCGGATCGGCCAGGGACAGGAGCGCGCAGACCCAGGTCTGATCGCCGGCCAGCGCGCGCACCGAGCCCGGGAGCTGGCCGACCCGCCACAGGGCCTCGAAGCTCGCGGCCTGGGTGTCGACCCAAGCGAGGGCGTCGGCCTGAGCCACGAACCAGCGCCGGCCATCGTAGAACTGGAGGTTGTGGAGATACTCGGCCCGACACCAGGCCGTGGTTTTGCCGGTGACCAGGTCGACGTGGCGGAGGGTCCAGCTTCGCCCACGTCGGTGTGCACACAGGGCGCGCGTGGTCTCTGGGGTGGCCACCAGGTGGGTGGTGGGCTGGACATCTCGGCGCAGGATTCGGCCATCCGCGTCGAGCAGGCGTACGCCTGCCTCGCCCAGGGCGACGAGCACCCGGCCGTTGGCCAGAAACAGAGCGTCGTGCACGGGGGTGAGGCCACGCTCGTGGGCGGCGAAGGTCCGGGCATGGATGCTGGTCTGGACCAGGCCGCTCGCAGGGCCGCGGGGTGCGTCTCGCATGTCCTGGCGCAGCAGGAGGCCGAGGCTGGGGAGCGATTTGTCCAGGGCCGGGTCGAGGCCCCCTCCGTCGACGACCACGCGTCGAGCGACCAGGGCCAGGAGGGCCCGGGCTTGAGCGCGGGCCTGCTCAGGAGCGTCGCGGGGTAGGCAGTGGAGGGCGGAGAGCAGCTCCCTGCGCCGACCGGGAGCTGCCGGGAGCGTGCTCTGGCAGGCCTCGAGGATCGCCTTGGAGACCGCCTCGAGGGTGGCGGGCTCGCGGCCGAAGACGACGAGCTTGCGGATCAGCATGGTCGCGCCCACGGGTCCACCAAAGGCGACCGCCCGATCGATCCACGCTCGCGCGATGTGCCGGGCCTCGGCGAGCGGCCAGACCACGTCGACGGCCGTCGCGTAGTCGCCTCCGCTGGCCAGCCAGTCGGCCCACAGCAGGCGCAGGCGGGCGGCGAACTCTGGGTTGCTGGCCTGCAGCCGCTCGCAGGCGGCGGCGAAGGTCCCGGTGCGCCGGGCGAGGAGCACGGCCCGGCCCGGGTCGCCGGCCAGAAACCACAACCGGATGATCAGGCTGGGGTCCATCTTGCGCCTGGCCGCCATGGCTGCGGCCAGGGCCCAACGTCGGTGGCGTTCGAGCAGGGCGATGCCCTCGGTATCGTCGCCGAGGAGCTCGAACCACACATAGGCGGCCTCCTCGATCCGGCCCTCGGCCTCGAGGGCCTCGGCGGCCTCGCTATAGAGGGTTTTGAAGGCGGCGAAGAGATCGGGGTCGAAACCCAGGGAGTGCGCCGCTGAGGTGGGTCCGCCCAGGGCCAGGTCTTCGCGTGGGGTCGGTACGCTGAGCATGGGGTCGCCCTGGCCAGGCTCGCCCGTGAGCGGGATGGCGGCGCGCAGGGCCTCCCGCCAGTCCCCGCGCTCGAACAGCTGCTTGGTGCGGTGGATGTACTGGGCCTGCCGCCGACCGATGTCGTCGGCGAACAGGGTGCTGCGCAGCCAGTCGAGCAACGGCCGAGCGACCGGGGCCTGTGAGCGCGGGCTGTCGGCGTCTGGATCGGGGAGCTGGACCCGACCCTTGTCCGAGCCGGGGGGGAGCCGGCTCGGGTTCAGAGCCGGGCGAGCCGCCGGCCTCCAGAGCCGGCCGAGCCAGCCCCAAAATCCGGTTTGTGGGGGAGCGGGAACGCCGAGGGCAGCGGGGCGACGCGCTCGCGCAGGGTCCGTGTCGGTGTTCGCCGCGAGCGCGCTCAACAGCCGCTCGAGTTTGGGGTCGGGCGCAGGTATGGCGGCGCCCAGGATCGTCCGGACGTCTGTGGGGGCCTCGTCACCGGCGAGTTTGGGGGGGATGCCGACGGGCTCGGGCCCGAGCCCACGCCCGATCGCAAGCGTGAACCCCGAGACGTCGAGCCAGGTGCTGAGGTCGACCGGTGTGGGGTCGCCGAGGCAGACCACCGCGCCCCCACGGACGAGAACGAGGGTGGCTTCGTGGATTCCACTCGCGGGTGGCGAGGTCTCGAGCGCGGCCCGCTCGTCCGTGGTCAAGGGCGCGGCGCACAGGCGCTCGCGGGCCGCGAGCAGGGTGCGGACCAAGGGCGTGCCGTCGCAATCCACGCTGTGTCGTGCGCGCGCCTGGGTGAAATCGACGAGGTAGGCGTCAGCGACCGCGTCGACGCTCGCGCCCTCGCACGCGTAGGCCAAGCAGCGTTTGCGCGCGGCGGTCTCACCTACGAGTGCAGGCTCGATGAGCAGGGCATCGACGCGCAGACGACCGTCGTGGACGACCTGGCGAGGCTCGACCCGACTCACGACTCACCACCTCGAGTGCGAGTTCGACCGCGGAATGCCGCGCGGCTGGACAGTGTGCCGACCACACCGAATTCACCGTTCTCACAGCGCCACGACAGGCAGCTCGCGCCCGGGGACCAGCACTGTTCGACGATGGGAGTTTCGAGGGTCAACAAGGCCGAAGGGACGCCGATCACCGTGACGGTGCGGCGGTCGGCGCTGAGCACGATCGGCCGGGTATCGAAGCCGACGAGTGTACTGCCGCGGGGGATGTCGACGGTGCGCAGCCGGCCGTCTGGGTCGAGCACCTGCACCTGGTCGCTCCCGAGCGGCCAGGCCAAGTACGGCCGGTCTTTCGAGTTGTCCCAGGATCCGAAGGAGAGCGCGTCCAGGGCACCCGGTGGGAAGCTCTGAGCGAGCACCGTCAACACGACCAGCGGCTCGGTCTGAGGGCAGGCCATGAGTGTAGGACCGACCTCGCCCTCGCCCCCCGAGATCCACAGCAGGGTCTGGTGCAGGTAGCAGGCGAAGTGGAGGCACGCCTGATCGAGTGCGGTCAGCGACGCGGTCCCGGAGGCCGGAACGACCAGCTGGGAGAGCTGCCCGTCCGCGCCGAGGAGCCAGGCCTCGAAGGACTCACCCGTGGCCTGTGTGACGCGAAACCACGGGGGACGGCGGCCGTGCTCGGGGCACAACCCGGGTGGAAGGGGGATGGTCGTGGCGAACAGCGTCGAGACTGAGCGACGGGATCCCTCGTCGCGCCCCACGAGTCCGCAGCCGCCGAGCACCAAGTCTCCCAGGGGACCCTCGAACAGGGCGACGCTGCGGCCCGCGATCCGGTCGATGGTGAGCAAGCGGTGCTCGGGGCGGGGGGTGATCACCTTGGTGCGCCCTTGGGTGTCGTCGGGGAAGGGCGGGACGTGCAGGGCCAAGATGTCGCCGCGGGGCCCAGCCATGACCAGGCGTCGGCCGTCGTTGCTGAGCAGGCCGAGGTGTTCAGCGACATCCTCGACCACCGGGGCGGGGTCGCGGCGGGGTTTGGTGTAGGGGTGGCGCAGCGCTCGGATACAGGCGCGCTCGGGCGGGAGCGCGAGGTTCAGCGTGCGGGTGCCCGCACCCCGGCACTGGATCTGGACCGCGAGCCGGCGGGGGGCGGCGAACAGGACCTCGTCCACACTCACGTGGTGTGCCGTCAGGGCGCTGGCCATCGGGCTGAGCTCCGGTGCACCGATCACCCAGCGATCGTGGGCATCCAGAGCCGCGAGCGCGCTGGCCCAGGCGGCGGGATCGGGGCAGGTCGCGGACGCGCTCCGGGCCGCACTCCAGACCTCGAGCCCGGCGATGTCGAAGCTGTGCAGTTCGAGCTCCGGGTCTTGGACAAACCCAAACGAGAAGCTCGCGCCGTGGTGGCGGGCCCGGCGAGCCAGCACGGCCAGGGCCGCGAGCTGGACCAGGCGCGGCGCCCCCCACTGGAGCGGGCCCGAGTCGAGCAGGGCCACGCTGACCTGGGCGCCCCGGGGCTCGATGAACGCCCGGGCCGTGAACACGTGCTCGCTCATGACCGCCCGGCGCAGGAACTCCTCGGGGAGCTCGAGGCCCACGGCCCACTCGCTGAGGGACAGGCGCTCGTAGGGCCCGCGGCGCGACAGGCCGTCGAGCCCGTCGGGGTCACCATGGCGCGCACCTCGAGGCAGCGCCATCGGTCCAAACAGCTCGCGCAGGGCGACCAGCCACGGGCTCACCCCCTCGACGACCTCGGCGTGCAGCAGCGCGAGCTCGGCGGTCCAGCTGTCCAGGGCGCTCGGGAGCACGGCGCTCACAGCTCGCCCTCCATCCAGCGCACCAGTTCGGCGCGCGCGAGCGGGCGCCCCGGTGCCAGGCTCAGGATCGTGGGGCCCTCGGGATCGAGGGCGAGTGGAGCCTCGAGCTCCGGGTGGGCCTGGAGCAGCGCCGTGGCCAGGGCGTGGGCTGGGACGTCGATCTCGAGCGTGGTCGGGAGCAGGAGGCGGGGATCGGCGGCCCGGCGCAGGTAGGTCAGGCCGTCGACCCAAGGCAGGGCCTCGCTCGGACCGAGCAGGGCGATCAGGCCGGCCGCGCCGACACCCTCGAGCAGGTCGAGCTCGTCGTCACGAGACGCGAGCAGGCGGGCGCACAGGCGCTTCGCGGCTTCACCTCGGGCGATCAGACCGCAGGGCCGGAGCGCCTCGGCCCCCCGATCGCGGGCTCGGATCTCAGGCCGGTACTGCACGGTCTCGATCCTCGCTCCGGAGCGCCTCGACCAGCAGGGGACGGACCTCTCGCAGCGCGGGCGGGAGGGCCTCGGCAGGGAAGCTCGCGTCGATCTCTCGGGCCACACCCTCGAGCTTCAGGCGCCAGGCACGGGTGTCCTCGAGCGCGCCCGGGTCGGGTCGCTGATCGAAGAGCACCCCCGCAGCCTCGGCCAGCCGACCCGCGCGGGCCAGGGGGCCCATCGACGCCGACTCGGCGGCCTCTCGGACGGTCGTGTTGTCGCTGGGCGCGAGCAGCTCACGCAGGAGCTCCCGCGCCCGATCTTGGTCGCCGGGCTCGGGGATGGCGAAGATCACCGGCCACAGGTCGCTGGGGTTCGCCTCGCTCCGACCGTCGAGCACCGCCGCTGCGGCGACCAGACGCTGGAGCTTGACCACACGCCGATCCGACATGGGGATGCCCGCGCTGCGGAGGGTTCGGACGACCTCGGCGATGCGCGGTCGAACTGGGCTCACGTCGACCTTGCGGGCCTCGGCGCTGGCCTCGTCGAGCACCCGGAGTCCGCCCTGACCCAGACCCAGGCCCTGACCCTGGCTTGTGGAGTCGGCTTTGGCTTCGGGGTCGGCGGGGGTGAGCGCCCATCCGGCCTCGAGCAGAGACTCGAGGTGTGGATCGGGGACCGGTTCCAAGAACAAATGCAGCAGGAAGCGGTCGGAGAACGCCGCCAAAGCCGGGTCTTCGGGGAGCGCGTTCGAGGCGCCCACACACACCCGCAGCGGGCAGCGCAGGCTCGTGTGTCCGCGCCTGAAGCGACGCTCGTTGAGCACGCCCAACAAAGTGTTGAGGATCGCGCTCGAGCCCAGGAAGACCTCGTCGAGGAACGCGACCTCGGCCTCGGGGAGCATGCCCGCGGTCTGGGTCTCGACGACCCCCTGACGAAGCTTCTGGAGGTCGACCGGACCGAAGATCTCGCTGGGTTCGGTGAACCGCCCGATGAGGTACTCGAAGTAGCGCCCACCCAACCCACTGGCGATCCGGCGCACGGCCTCACTCTTGGCCGTCCCCGGCGGGCCGATGAGCAGCACATGCTCACCAGCGACCGCTGCGAGGACGACGAGCTGGACAGCGACGTCACGTTGGACCAGGCCTCGGGAGGCCGACTCGATGATCTGTTTGAGAGGGTGTGTCACGGTCGCTAGGGGAGGGGGAGAGAGGGAGAGCAGGGACGCAGCTGCAGGCGCACGCCCGTCGATGCTCCGCCGCAGGGCGATGCATCACGCGACGAGCGAGCCACTAGTTTTCAGCGGCTGAGCGTACTCGAAGTCCGGGCGTGCGCCAGCGAGAGGGGACGGCCCGCCGGCCAGACGCATGGATCGTCTCGTGTCATGCTGGGCGCATGTGGATGTCCGTAGGTGTGGGGTCCGGCCGGCGCACGGCCGCGCGCGCGAAGGCGGCGATCTGGCCAGCCGTTCTCGGTCTCACGCTGACCGCGTGTCCGACGAGTGAGCCGCCATCACCAGATGCACCCCAGGCCCAGTCCCGGGCGAGCGGGCGGACACCGGCGATGGCCGACTCGCCCACCGAACTCGCTGCGGATCGCAGCGAGGCCGCGCAGGTCCAGACGACCGTGCTCCTCGTGCCCCTGGGGGAAGTCGACGACGATCTGGTGGAGGCGGCCGAGGTCGCGCTGCGCGACGAGTTGAATGTCGAGGTCATCCGCCGTGAACCCATCCCGCTGCCGTCCGAGGCCTACTACCGGCCGCGCAAGCGCTACCGCGCCGACCTGATCCTCGACCATCTCGATACCCTCGAGTTGCCTGGGGAGCTCGAGGGCACAGTCAAGGTCATGGGTCTGACCGAGGTCGACATCTCGACCACCAACGGCGACATCCCAGACTGGGGGATCTTCGGGCTCGGCAGCCTCGCCGGGAGGTCCTGCGTGGTCTCGACCAAACGCTTGAAGCGGCGGCCCAAAAATCGGGCCCACCTACGCCGCAGGGTCGCCAGTGTGGTCGTCCACGAGGTCGGCCACACCTTGGGCCTGAGCCACTGCGATGAGGTCGAGGCCCGCTGCGTCATGCTGGACGCAGAGGGGGGGATCGAGAACACGGACACGACGACCGGCGGCCTCGGTCCGGTCTGTCGGGCCAAGCTCAGGGCCAGGGGCCTGTTCTCGGGTTGAAGCTCAGCTACAGGAGAACTGGAGCGGGCAGCTCTTGAGGGTCAAGACCTTCCCGGGGCACTCCTTGGCGCGCGCCCGACATTCGGCGGCGTTGTCCTCGTTCATGCATCCGTCGGTGGCCGCCGGGCACTCGCTCACCGGCGCATCGACCTTGGATGGGTCCGGTTTGTCCGGCTTGTCCGGAGTCGCCGAGTCCGCCCCACTCGTCCCACCCGAGGTGCAGGCAGAAGCAAACAGAAACAAAACCGCGAAACAGGAAAGTCGACGCACCCGACAACGACTAGCACCGCTGCTCTCGGCGACGCAAGGGATCAGACTCCGTACTGCTCCACACACACGTCCTGGGTATCGTCGGGGACGATCAGGGGCGTCTCGGTGGCACCCATCTTCAGGGTGTAGGTGCCGGGCTCCAACGAGGGGACTTCACAGGTCGTCCGGAGCTCGTTGCACAGCTGGATGCAGACTTCATCCGAGACATCGTAGCTCGCCCAGGTGTCGATGATGATGTCCATGCCCTCGAGGGTGACCTCGCAGCCGAGGTCGAGATTCTCCGCGCAGGACGACGCACAGTTGTCGACGACGGCGTCGACGTGGCGCACTCCCTCGTCGAGGACGACGCAGGCCCGGCCGACGTTGCTGAGGTCGATGTGCCTGCTGCTGCTACAGGCGGTCAGGGGGGCCACCAGCAAGATGGTAGCGAGGGGGAGGAGGAGCAGTTTTCGCATATCTCCCCTGTCTCCGCGGGCCGGGTTTGGTTCACAGGAGCTCCGCGAGGGTGCCGAGAATACATGCGTCGCGTGATGCACGCGGCGCATCAAAGGCCACATATCCACAACATGGGCGTGGGGCGTGTGAGTCGGCTTTCGCCTACTGGCAGGTCGAGCCGCTCAGGTTGCCCATGTTGAGGGTGAACTCGCCGGGGACACAGGTGCCACCGTCGCAGTCGCCGTCGTCGTTGCACTCACCACAGGCGCCGAGTTCGCTCTGCCCCATGATGTCGATAGTCGAGCAGATCCCACTCATGCAGGCGTCGTCGCCGTTACCCTCGAGGGTGCAATATCCGTCTTGCTCGACGCTGCCGGGGTCGATGCAGTCGCTGAAGCCCGAGAACTCGGACATGGTCACGAGCGGCGCACAGATCTGGCCGTCGGTGCAGACGTCGTCGTCTTCACAGGTGCTACAGCTGTTGATCGGGAGCAGGCCGAAGAGGTCTGCGACGTTATCGCAGACCAGGTCGTCAGCGCAGACATCGGTGCTCTCACAGCCGCCACCGAGCTCACCCATGTTGCAGGTCGAGCCGAGGATTTCGAAGGGGTTTGGGGGCGAGCAGCCGCCGGCGTCACAGTCGGCGTCTTCGTCACATTCGCCACATTGCCCGCCGAGGAAGGGCACGATGTAGCAGCTGCCCGACGCACACTCCTGGTTCGCCGTACAGGCAGCGCCAATGGGCAGCTCGCCGCCGGTGTCTCCCTCGGTTTCGCCAGTACCACCCTCGGTCTCGCCGGTACCACCCTCGGTCTCGCCGGTACCACCCTCGGTCTCGCCGGTACCACCCTCGGTCTCACCAGTATCGTCCTCGGTTTCGCCGGTACCACCCTCGGTCTCACCGGTGCCTTCCTCGGTCTCACCGGTACCACCCTCGGTCTCACCAGTATCGTCCTCGGTGTCCGTGGTGTCGGCATCGGTCTCGCCGATATCGTCCTCGGTGTCCGTGGTATCGTCCTCGGTGTCCGTGGTGTCGGCATCGGTGTTCGTGGTGGTGTCCGTGTCCGTGTCTGTGTTGCCGTCTTCGCCGAGTTCTGGGCACGCGTTGGGGTCCGTGTCACACAGTGGCGTTATCCTACATCCGAGGGCGGTTAGAAGGGACGCGTAGAGCGCCCCTGCGAAGGCCTTGGTGAACCTGGTTTTGAACACTCGGCCAGCGTGCCATCACTTGGGTTATGATCAAGTGTCGTGAATGACACCTCGCAGTGGCGGAGGCATCATTGATGTTTGGGTGCAACCTTCTGTTGGCACCAGTGTCGACATCCTGTCCTGGAGGACCAGGGGGGTGCCAGCATCGAAAGACCGATGCTACAGGCGAGTGGCGGTCCAAGAGATCAGCGTCGGGAGAACGTCGGAAGTACAATCATCGACTCCTTCGTGAGTCCACGAGGGCCACGCGAAGACATCGTAGTCGGCCGCCAGGTTGCCGGTGATGGGGGCCTTGGTGCCAAAAGGCACGTTGATCTCGCTGTCACCGATGCCGACGTTCAAGTCACTCCAGGTCCAACTAGAACACTCGTCCACACACTGCTCGTGGACATCGCCCAATGAAAACGTGAACTCATTGATGGAAAATGGATCCGCGGCGGCCCCAGTCGTATACACGAGCTGGTCTTTTGCGTTCTTTTGCGGCTCGAGGACAGCGAGATGGGTGTAGCGGCAGTCGTCGCCTACACCCTCACTGAAGAGGCGTATCTTCAGGCAGGATCCGTTTTCCAGCACGGGGTTGCCGGCGACGCTGGGCTGGGTGATCTCGAGGCTCAAGGTCGGGCTGTCGCACGAGTTGAGGACACCGCAGGGGCAGTCTTGAAAGCTGATGGTGTCACCTTCGACCAGGATGTTCTTCGCGTTGAAGTCCTGTTGCCCGCACACGGGGGCGCCGTCACCCACGAGTTCGAGTCGAACGGGGATATCATGGCCATTGCAGGGCTCGGTCACGTCTGAGTCCTCGTCCATGGTCTCGTCCATGGTCTCGGTCGCCGTATCAACCTCGCCGTCGGTGGCCGCCGACGTGTCGCCCAAGGTCCCCTCGTCGCTGCCGCTGGGATCCTCGGATATCCCTGCAGACTCGTCCTCGGTCTGCATGGCGAGGTCGTCACCAGCCTCCTGGCACACGGTGGGCTGCGCATCGCAAAACGGGGTCACCGTACAAGCGAGTGTGCAGGCGAAGGCCATGCAAGCCGAAGCGGCCAGAGGAAAGCTCGAGCGGTGCCTGGACATAGGCTTAGGGTGCCATCATCCAAGCGATGACGGCACCACAATAAGTCGATGCAACCTGGGTTACCTAGATTGCCCGGATGATCGCTTGGCCTTTTGGTCAGCGCGAACATTTTGTTCGCAAGACCGATCCGCTCCAGGGTTGGGAGCCTCCAGTTCCTGCGCCCAGCTCGTGGTTCCGTCCGCCTCATACATGACCACCGGCTGTCGTGCGGGGCAGGCTCAGCGTGTCAACGCGCCGTCGCGGGGTCG
>Ga0256845_1002754_pt1 | contig 12425 bp, 9 predicted proteins | sample RiftiametaG_FD_189101 | JGI IMG/M metagenome (GOLD analysis project Ga0256845, IMG submission 189101) | Tube worm associated microbial communities from hydrothermal vent at the East Pacific Rise, Pacific Ocean - Riftia | ecosystem: Host-associated > Annelida > Integument > Unclassified ... | reverse complement strand
AAACTCCTCTTATTAATTCAGATATATTTGTTTCATAATTTTTTTAAAGAAATCATGGCAGAATTAATTATAAAAATTGCAGAAACTGAAGCTGAATTTAAACAAATTAATGAGTTGAATTATCAAACGTTTGTTGAAGAAGTAAAACAACATACCACCAATGAAACTCAATCATTAATTGATAAATTTGACGATCAAAACAATTACTTTATAGCAATTGAAGATGATAAACTTATAGGAATGTTAGCTTTAAGAGATTTAAGACCATTCTCTCTAGATTTTAAGCTTACAAATCTTGATGAGTTAATACCTAAAGCAAATAAAATTATTGAAGTTAGATTATTGTCTATAATAAAGTCGCGTAGAAGTTCATCAATTCTATATAAAATTTTAAGGTATATTATTAACACAAATATCTTAGTCGGTTACGACTTAATATTAATATCAGCAATTTTGAATCAAATTAAACTATATAAACATATTGGATTTGTAGAATTTGGTCCTATTGTAGGTACTGAAACTAAGTTTCAACCCATGTATTTAACACACACTAAATATTTAGAGGTCTCAAAAAAATTAATACACTTAAAGCAACCTGTTGTCATAAATTTACTTCCCGGCCCTGTTTCTATTGCAAAAAATGTAGCTATCGCTTTTAAGGCGTCACCAATCTCTCATAGATCTACAGAATTTATTAAACTTTTTAATGACACAAAAGAGAAACTGTTAAACTTATCTAATGCAAAATATGTGGAATTATTAACAGGTTCTGGAACGACAACCAATGACGTAATTGCAGGTCAAATCAGTTTATTAAACCAAAAAGGACTCGTGATTTCGAATGGAGAATTTGGAGAAAGATTGATAAAACATGCTTCACAATTCAATTTAGATTTTGACACACTATCTTTACCTTGGGGACAACCTTTCGACTTAATAGCTTTAGAACAGAAATTAATCGCCTCAAAAAGTAAGTGGATTTGGTTCGTCTTTCACGAAACGTCCACTGGGTTATTAAATGACTATAAAGGGTTATTGTTAATTTGTAAAAAATTAAAAATCAAACTTTGCACAGATGCTATTAGTGCATTTGGAACCGAAGAAATTGATTTTTCTGGCGCTTATTTAGCTTCTGCTGTTAGTTCAAAAGGAATGGCTTCTTATTCAGGATTAGGATTCGTATTCTATAATCATGATTTAAAAAATAAAACACAACAATTACCAAGTTCGTTAAACTTAGCACTGTTCAGAAATACAAAAGGTATTCCTTTTACAATATCGTCAAACTTAGTTTTTGCACTATATACCTCATTAATCAACAATCAAGATATTCAAAACAGAATAAATACTATTAAATATTGTACTTCAAAATTAAGATCTGAAATTATAAAAAAAGGACATAACCTATTAATTGATGAAAACTTAGGGTCTAACTCTACTCTAACTATAAAAATAAATGAACAATTAAAATCTAGAAATGTAGGAAATTTACTTAAACAAAGTAATATTTTAGTTAATTTTGAAAGTAATTATTTAATAAACAAAAATTGGATACAAATTTCATTAATGGGTGAAAATCCAGAATGGAATAAAATAAAAATCATTTTAGATTATTTATAGAATTAAACTACCTTTACTCAGTGAAAAAAATCTTAATTGTTCGTTTTAGTTCTATTGGTGATATCGTGTTGACCACGCCAATAGTAAGGTGTCTTAAAAAAGATATGCCTCATACTGAAATTCATTTTTTAACTAAAAAACAATATGGGGGCTTAGTCAATACTAATCCTAACATTGATAAAGTTCACACTATTACTAAGGATACTAAAGAAATAATTAAAGACTTAAAAGCAGAAAAATTTGATTGTATTGTTGACTTACACAATAACTTAAGAACCTTAAAATTAAGATACAGTCTTAACATTAAATCATTCCGATTCCCAAAAGAGAATATTAATAAGTGGTTACTAACTACTTTCAAAATTAATAAAATGCCGGCTATTCACATTGTGGATAGATATTTTATGGCCGTTAAAACTTTAGGTGTTAAAAATGACAATTTAGGCTTAGACTTTTTTATTCCTAAACAGGATGAGATTAATTTAGAAGACTATCACATAGAACCTGATTTCATTGGGTATGCGATCGGTGCTCAATTTGCTACAAAAAAATTGTCAACTCCTAAAATTATTGAACTACTTAATAAAGTAGATAAAACAATCGTCTTATTAGGTGGACCTTCTGATATTCAAGAGGCACGAAAAATTACAGATCAATGTCGGAATACAGTTAATCTTTGTGGTGATTTAAATTTAAATCAATCGGCTTCAGTTTTAAAACAAGCTACAAAAGTAATTAGCCATGACACTGGATTAATGCATATCGCTTCTGCTTTTAAAAAACCAATTATCTCTATATGGGGAAATACGGTTCCTGAATTAGGAATGTACCCCTATCAACCTTCAAATAAGGCAAATTATTCAATTCATCAAGTTGAAAATTTAAAATGTAGACCCTGTTCTAAAATTGGTCACCAATCTTGTCCGAAAAAACATTTTAAATGTATGGTTAATCAAAATCTAGAAGAAATAGTTGTTCAAATTGAAAAATAAACACTCCTTACTATTAACAAATTATTAAGTTTTCAACCGTTTGGCATTTATATTTGCCAAGGTAGATTATAATGTATAAATTTGTAAAAAATAAATGAAATGAAAAAAATAATTACGTTAAATACTCTACTATGGATGGGTATATCAGTTAGTGCGCAATGTGTAACACCTCCAACTGCAGTTTGTCAAAATATTACAACTTATTTAGACAATTCAGGCTCTTTCACTATTAATGATTCTGATTTAGATGCTGGTTCTTCATTAAACTGTGGAACTACACTGACTTTTTCTGCTTCACAAACAACTTTTGCTTGTTCAGGTATGACTAATGTATATAACGTTGCTGGAGAAGATTTAATCATTTCTGGTATATTTGATGCTCCTTTATCAGGTGGTACTCCAAAAGGAATTGAATTATACGTAATCAATGACATAGCCGATTTAAGTATATATGGTATAGGGTCTGCTAACAATGGTCTAGGTACTGATGGTGAAGAATTCACTTTTCCAGCTGATGTTGTAACTGCAGGAACTTATATTTATTTAACTTCAGAAGCACCTCAATTTTTAGCTTTCTTTGGCTTTGCTACAGATTACACAGCTGGAGCAATGGCAATCAATGGTGATGATGCTATTGAATTATTTAAATCTGGCGCAGTAATTGATGTTTTTGGAGACATAAATACCGACGGTAGTGGTCAACCTTGGGAATATTTAGACGGTTGGGCTTATAGAAACAATTCTACCATAACAAATAATGGAATCTTCAACACCAACAATTGGATTTTCTCAGGTGCAAATGCTTTTGATGGTGAATCAGATAATGCTACCGCTGCTACTCCAATGCCTATCGGAACACATACTTCTGTAGGAAGTGCTTCAACGCCTGGTACCTTAGTAACTTTAACAGTTTCTGAAAGTGTAACTAATCAATCTACCTGCACAGCGTTAGTAACAGTAATGGATACTTTAATACCAACTATAACCTGTATCGGTGGTACGCCAAGTTTTGAGTTAGATGCAACTGGTAACTTAACTTTAACCACAGCTAATATTGATAATGGTTCTATTGACAATTGTTCATCTCTTACTTTATCTTTATCTCAAACCATATTTACTTGTGTTAATCAAGGTCTAAATTCAGTTACTTTATATGGTGAAGATGCCTCAGGAAATATTGATTCTTGCTCAATGGATATTATGGTAAATGTTTCAAATGTTATTTCTATTTCTAGTTTAACTTCAGCAGATGTAACTTGTGCAGATAGCTGTAATGCTTCAATTACTGTTATAAGCACAGGAGCTAATAACTACTCTTTAGATGGAGGAATTACATTTCAATCATCTGATTCATTTATGGCATTATGCCCTGGTGATTATACAGCATTAATCACAAGTATTGATGGATGTACTGATACTATGTCAACAACTATTAATAGCCCTTCTCCAATTATAACTTCATTTGTTGTTATTAATGAAACATGTTTTAAAGATTCAATTGGTGAAATTGATATGACAGTTTCTGGCGGAGTTGCACCTTACACATATGATTGGGACAATGATGGGACTGGTGATAATGATGATACTGAAGATTTAACAAATTTAACTTCAGGAATATATACAATTATAATTACAGATGCAAATGGATGTCCTCATACAAATGATACAACTATATTAGCGGGTGTTATTATTGATTTAACCTATTCTGTTACTGATTTTACAATAACATCAAACTATTCTTTTGGTACTTTTGAATGGATGAATTGTGCTGATAATTCAATACTAGTAAATGAAACAAATACATCATTCACTGCAACTCAAAATGGGTCTTATGCAGCTGTTATTTCAATGTTAGGATGTATGGATACAACTGAATGTGTTGAGATTGGTGGAATTGGTTTTGAAGAAAACGTAACTATCGATTTTAATGTATATCCAAATCCAACACAAGGAAACATTTCAATTAACTTATCTAATGCTTCAAATGCATTAGTTGAGATTATTGATAGTAATGGAAAAATTGTTACAACTAAACACATAAATAATACAACTAACACATTTGATTTATCGGATTTTACAAATGGTATATACTTTGTAAAAGTTAAAACAAACAACACAAGTATTACAAAAAAAATAAATTTGATTAAATAAGTTCTTTAATCATATTACTTTTAGAAAAGCCTAACAATTTGTTAGGCTTTTTTTTGTTAAAAACAAAGAAAATAAGATCCCTTTATTTTTTGTACATTTACCAATTAAATAATCTCATCCTATGAAAGTAACCGTATTACTGCTGTCTATTTGTTTAAATACAATCTTATTTAGTCAAATAAGTGTTACTCAAACTGAATCTCCACTTGACTTAGTTAACAACCTATTGACAGGATCCAATGTAATTATTTCAAATATAACTTATAATGGTTCTAGTTCAAACGCCCAAAATCCTCAAACTATGATTGGCCACTTTAATAACAATGGCTCATCCTTTCCAATTACAGAGGGAATTGTAATGGCTACTGGTGATGCCATTTTAGCAGTTGGCCCAAATACAACTGGAGGCTCAACAAATAATAATGGTGTCACCATACCTGACCCTTCAGATCCAGATTTAGCAGCTATCAGTACGGCAATAATGTATAATGAATGTATTTTAGAATTTGATATTATTCCTACTGGAGATACACTTATATTTAATTATATTTTTGCTTCTGAAGAGTATCATGAATTTTCTACATCTTACTATAATGATGCCTTTGGTTTCTTTATAAGTGGACCAGGAATATCAGGACCGTATACAAATGGAGCTGAAAATATTGCGATAATTCCGGGAACAACACTTCCTGTAACCATGAACAACTTAAACAACGGCTCTTCTAATACAGGACCGTGCATAAATTGCGCTTTTCTTATTGATAACGCATCTGGTAATGACTTACAATATGATGCTCACACATCCACGCTTCAAGCATCAGTTTCAGTTCAATGTGGTGAAACTTACCATATTAAATTGGCTATTGCAGATGCTGGTGACCAGGCATATGATTCGGCTATATTTTTAGAGGCTAACTCTTTTGATTCAAATGGGTCAACTACCGTAATCAATCAGACAAATATTGTTGAATCTACTTGTGGAAATAATGATGGAAGCATTTCTATAAATGGTTTGAATACCTTTAATTCTTATACATACTCAATTCATAATAAGGATTTTTCATACGTTGTAACCAATCAAAATACTGGAGATTTTACAAATATTAAAAGTGATTTATATTCGGTAATTGTAACTAATAATATAGGCTGTAAAGATTCTATACTAATTCCGCTAAGTGATCAAACTTTAACAACAAGCCTTCAGTCTTCATTAAACGTCTCATGCTATGGTTCTGATGATGGAACAATTTCGGCTACAACTATTGGCGGGTTAGCACCATATAACTACTCTCTATACAACAACTACTTTTTTCAACAAGGCCCTCAACTAACCTGTAACTTTGGAGGACTCAATGGAACTGATTTTTTTATTGAAACCATTGATGCTGATTTATGTAAACATTACTTAAAAACAATAATAACAGAGCCAGATTCACTTCATATAACAAACATAATAGTCACAAATAATAGCTGTTTTGAATCTTGTGATGGTAGTTTAGAAATTGAAACCTCTGGCGGTACTCTGCCTTACTCATACTCTATAGACGCTGGCACTACTAACCAAGCATTAAGTTTGTATAATAATTTATGCTCCGGAAATAAAAACATACTCGTATCGGATGCAAATAACTGTACTTCAAATACACAAATAATAGATATTACACAACCTAGTTTAGTAGATATTAACAATGTAAACGTAACGAACCCTTCATGTCCCGCCTGTTGTGATGGAACATTGACAATTACATCCACTGGAACTTTTGAATATTCAATTGATAATGGAATAACATTCCAACCTTTAAATACCTTTACAGACTTATGTAATGGAACCTATTTTATTAAAGCACAAAGCAGTAATGGATGTGAAGATAGTACCATTATAATTGTAGGAGATAGCCCGGTTACTACTGTGGCAAATATTAACAACATACAATGTAACGGTCTTTCAAATGGATCAATCAATTTGACAACAACAGGTGGTATTCCCCCCTATCTTTATATTTGGAATTCTGGTCAAACCACTATGAATATCAGTAGTTTAGATTCAGGAATATATATCATCACTATAACAGATGCAATGGGCACTATTGAAATTGACACTTTTGAAGTTGAACTTGATTTTAATTTGGACATCACACTAAGTCAAAATCAGAATATATTAACCGCTAACCAATCAGGCGCGCAATACCAATGGATAGATTGTACTAATAACACCTCTATACTCAACGAAATAAATCAAACCTTTACGGCAACTCAAAACGGAAGTTATGCCGTATTGATAACAACTAATAATTGTTCAGACACTTCTAATTGCCAAGCTGTCACAACTATTGGTATTGATGAAAATTTGAACAGAAACTTCAAGATTTATCCGAATCCTTCCAATGGAAAAGTTTATCTAGATATGCTTAATGTTTCCAATCCAATTGAAATTATAATTATGGATGTAAACGGAAAAGTTGTAACTAACGCAATAGTAAAGAGTAAAACGATTAAACTTGACTTAGCACATCTTAAAAATGGTATATACTTTGTAAAAGTTAAAACAAACAACACAAGTATTACAAAAAAAATAAATTTGATTAAATAAGTTCTTTAATCATATTACTTTTAGAAAAGCCTAACAAATTGTTAGGCTTTTTTTATATCTACTAATTTTAGATTATGATTATAAATGTCTGCATGATTTCAAACCACTAATATTTTAAATAAAAAGATATAGACTTAACCGTTAAATTACTATTTTTACAAAAAAACAATAACACAAACTACAATGTCTGTACATAGAGAAGTAAAAAAAATAACAACACATGTTTTACAAGAAATGAAACATAATGGTGAAAAAATTGCCATGTTAACTGGTTATGATTTTACAATGGCCAAAATATTAGATAAAGCAGGAATTGACATCATTTTGGTTGGTGACTCTGCATCTAACGTTATGGCTGGTCATGAAACAACTTTACCAATTACGTTAGATCAAATGATTTACCACGCCTCTTCTGTTGTAAGAGGAGTTGATCGAGCATTAGTTGTAGTAGATTTACCATTTGGTTCCTATCAAGGAAATTCAATTGAAGCTTTAAACTCTTCTATTAAAATAATGAAGGAATCTGGTGGACATGCTGTTAAACTAGAAGGAGGAAAAGAGGTTATAGAATCTATTGAAAGAATTTTAACTGCAGGTATTCCAGTTATGGGGCACTTAGGTTTAACACCTCAATCAATTTATAAATTTGGCACTTATACAGTTAGAGCTAAACAAGAAGAGGAAGCAAATCAATTAATTGAAGATGCCAAACTATTAGAAAAAACAGGTTGTTTTGCCTTGGTTTTAGAAAAAATACCTGCTGAATTAGCAGAAAAAGTAGCCAAAGCAATTAAAATTCCGGTTATCGGAATTGGAGCTGGAAATGGAGTTGATGGTCAGGTTTTAGTTAGTCATGATATGTTAGGTATTAACAATGATTTTAATCCTAGATTCCTAAGAAAATATCATAATTTATATGAAGAAATGACCGGTGCCTTTCAAGAATACATTACAGATGTTAGAAGAGGAGATTTTCCAAATGAAAAAGAACAGTATTAATCACTCATAATTAGAACAAAAGAACCTTCATTGAAGGTTTTTTTTTCGTTTATACTTTCATATTCATTAGAAAATTAACAAAAAACATACCTATTCAATGTAATTCTTTAGTGTTATTTTTTGTAATTACCAAAAAAAAATCAATTTATTTTCAATTTTCACCAACCTTTTTTACTTTACTGTCGTTATATATAGTACATCACCTAAACTAAACAAATATATGAGACAACTAAAAATCACAAAACAAGTCACAAACAGAGAAACAGCATCACTTGATAAATACCTACATGATATTGCCAGAATGGACTTAATAACTCCTGAAGAAGAAACTGAACTTGCCGTTCAAATTAGAAATGGAAGCCAAACCGCATTAGACAAATTAGTAAATGCAAATTTAAGATTTGTTGTTTCCGTATCAAAACAATACCAAAACCAAGGCTTAACTTTACCCGATTTAATTAATGAAGGGAATTTAGGGTTAATTAAAGCTGCCAAACGATTTGATGAAAAGCGTGGATTCAAATTCATTTCATATGCCGTATGGTGGATTAGACAATCTATTTTACAAGCTTTAGCTGATCAAGCTAGAATTGTTAGATTACCTTTAAATAAAATTGGTACTATAAATAAAATTAATAAAACATTTTCTAACTTAGAACAAGACCTAGGAAGAGCGCCTACGATTTATGAAATAGCTGATTCACTTGAGATTTCAGCAGCAGAAGTAAAAATTGGTTTAAGTAATACAGGTAAACATATCTCCATGGACGCTCCTTTAGTAGAAGGAGAAAGTAATTCATCAAATATGTATGATTTACTAAAGAACACAGACAAACAAAGCCCTGATAATAAAATAATGAAGGATTCGTTAACAGATGATATTGAACGCTCTTTAAGCACACTTAAATACAGAGAGGCAAGTATTATAAGAATGTACTACGGACTTGGTGGCTCTCCATCACACACACTAGAAGAAATAGGATCGTTATTTGAATTGACTAGAGAAAGAGTTAGACAAATAAAAGAAAAAGGAATCAGAAGATTAAAACATTCATCAAGAAATAAAATGCTAAAAGCTTATCTTGGTTAATTTGGTTATCACAAGATCTAAAGTCATTTAATTAATTTTAAATGGCTTTTTTTCTTGGCTTTTAACTTTAATAATATACACACAAATAAATAGTTAATAAAAAAGTTGGCTTAAAATTTGGTAATAAAATTAAAAAAGATACTTTTGCAAAACGAAAATTAAAAATTAGAAATATGTATTGGACATTAGAATTAGCATCATACGTAGAAGATGCGCCATGGCCAGCGACTAAAGATGAACTTATCGATTACGCCATGCGTATTGGTGCACCATTAGAAGTTGTAGAAAACTTACAAGAAATTGAAGATGAAGGTGGAGAGCAATATGAAAGTATTGAAGACATTTGGCCTGATTACCCTACTAAAGAAGATTTCTTCTTTAATGAGGATGAATATTAAGTAATAGAATTAAATTTAACATTCCCTTTTCAATTTATTTTGAAAAGGGATTTTTTTATCCTTTATTTTTAATTTCTTCCCAAGTTGTATACATACTTTCCTGTGATGGTCTGTCTTTTTCAATTTCAGACAATGGTTCGCATTCTTTCAAAGTAGCCTTACATTGACTTGGTAATTTTTGATATAAAGCAGTTCCCATCTTTTTCCACTTCATCATTTCATCCGAAACGTCTTTAATTTTCTTTGCTGGATTTCCAACAACCAAACTACGTCTTTCAATAATAGACTTTGCAGGAACAAAAGCTAAAGCACCAATAATACATTCATCACCAATTTCAACATCATCCATTACGACAGCATTCATACCTATTAAACAGTTTTCACCAATAGTACCTCCATGGATAATTGCACCATGACCAATATGAGCTCCTCTTTTAAGCGTAACTGTAGTTCCGGGAAACATGTGTACCGTACAATTTTCTTGTACGTTACAACCATCTTCTATCACTATTCTACCCCAGTCACCGCGCAAAGCACAAGATGGTCCAATATAAACATCTTTACCTATAATAACATTACCTGTTACAGTAGCTTGCGGATGAACAAAAGAAGAAGGATGAACGACTGGTTTAAAACCATTAAACTCGAATATCATATTTTAAAATTTAAGATTATTAAGTGTAAAACATTAAACTGATTACCAGTAAAACACAATGTATGATTAGTATTATTTAGACTCTAAAAGTAATAAATTTAATTCTTTTACTTTAATCCTTTTGATATTTTCATCACACCTAGATAAAAATAAAATAACCCCACCATCATCAATATATGGCTCATATCATTTTTATCAAACCACTGATGTACATTAATTTTCATAAGAAAAATAAATGCTGTTGGTAACATAACTAAAACTCCAAGCCAAAAGAACTTAAATTTTGGTGAAAATTTCTCAGTATATTTAAAACCTAAGTACCCAACGAAAGTTAACATGCCTAAAATTGTATTTATAGCAATAGGTAAAAACGGTTGTGTTGAAATTTTTTCTTCATTTCCAAAAAACAAAATTAATGCCCAAGCTATATAAACTAAAATTAATTTTGAATCAGAAATTTTATTAAATAATGCTCTCTTACTGTTATCCCAATGAGAAGAAATCATTGCTTTTTCAGCAAAGTAAATGGAGATAGGACCAAATAACCAAGATGGAATTTTACCATAAAAACTCCATTGATTATAAAACGTATGACCTAATCCACCTAGAAATGCTCCTATTCCAAAAAACAGGAAAAACAATTTCCAATAATTATAAAAAGGTAAAGGAGATTTGATTTTAGAAATTTTATAGGCGAAAAAAATACCCATAATTCCAAGAATAGAATCGGTTATTAAAGCCATTGGCTCTAATAACTCCATTCCAAATAGTTCAAATTCAATTTTTGGAAAATCAAAACCTATCATTACTATTTCCCTTTAAATTCACCCATTTCACAAAATTTATCAATTCTTTTTGATACTAGTTTGTTAGGCTCAATTTTTTCTAATTTTTCAATTTCTTTAACAATCTTGATCTTAACTGCTTCAAAAATTTCAGGTCTATTTCTGTGCGCCCCACCTAATGGTTCTTTAACGATATCATCTACAATTTTCAATGATTTCATATCCGTTGATGTTAATTTAAGAGCAGCCGCAGCTTGTTCTTTATAATCCCAACTTCTCCATAAAATAGTAGAACAGTTTTCAGGAGATATAACAGAATACCATGAATTTTCAAGCATAATGATTCTGTCACCTACACCTATTCCTAAAGCTCCACCAGAAGCACCTTCACCAATAACCATACAAACAATAGGTACTTTTAAACGCATCATTTCGTAAATATTACGAGCAATTGCTTCACCTTGTCCTCTTTCTTCAGCTTCTAAACCTGGAAATGCACCCGGTGTATCAATTAAAGTAACAACAGGAATATTAAACTTTTCAGCCATTTTGAACAAGCGTAATGCTTTTCTATACCCCTCAGGGTTAGGCATTCCAAAGTTTCGATATTGTCTAGTTTTAGTATTTGTTCCTTTTTGTTGACCAACAAACATATATGTTTTTCCGTCAATTTTACCTAAACCACCAACCATGGCCTTATCATCTTTTACATTTCTGTCTCCATGTAATTCAATAAAGTCATTATTAGTTATAGCTTTTATATAATCTAATGTATAAGGTCTATCTGGATGTCTTGACAATTGTACTCGTTGCCAAGGCGTTAATTTTTTAAATATATTTGTAATAGTTTCTTTCTTCTTTTTTTCTAAATCTTTCTTTAATTTAGATGAATCAACTCCACTAACCTCTTCTATTTCAGCCGCTTTAACTATCTCTTCTTCAATTATTCGAATTGGTTCTTCAAAGGGTAAATAATTTGCCATAATATTGTCTTATTTTGTAAAGGCGAAATTTACGCATTTTTTTTTAGTTGATTTTGAATAATTCATAAAATTTACATTTTATTGACTAAAAAGTTTGATTATATTAGCAAATTCAAAAGAATACTATGATAGTTTTTCCTAATGCAAAAATAAATATTGGTT
>Ga0256845_1002753_pt1 | contig 12426 bp, 10 predicted proteins | sample RiftiametaG_FD_189101 | JGI IMG/M metagenome (GOLD analysis project Ga0256845, IMG submission 189101) | Tube worm associated microbial communities from hydrothermal vent at the East Pacific Rise, Pacific Ocean - Riftia | ecosystem: Host-associated > Annelida > Integument > Unclassified ... | reverse complement strand
TTGCCGTAAGTCGGGCAGCTTACCCACTTGCCAAAAGTGGCTTCAGGGGTAATCGCGCCTGCACAACCCAGCCATGTGGTGCCTATCCACAGGTAACTGCTGCCAGAGCCTGCAGGCCACTCCATACTGGGGTATTTACTCCAGGGGTCACCTATCATACCTAAGTTAAGGAACACACTCCAGACATTACTCAGGTTGTGTAATCCCCATATCAGTGACGGTCTGGCATCTGTGCCCTCCGGCCTGGGCACTTCTCTTATGTTTCTTGCGAGGCCGGTACCTGCAAACACGAAGAGTGCAAGCACGACGAGTGCAAGGAAACCGCGGCTACGCCTGGTTTTCCTCATACTCACTTTCACCTCCTGTCTTCTTCCGAACCTTCCCTTAAGAGAGGTTCGGACTCCGTTTGTATAGTGTGTCATATTCATGGCACACCCTAATTAGTCAACACAAAATTGTAACTCAGAGATGTCCACACGCCAACGGGCTGACCGTTGTTGCGTGCAGGCGACCAGCGTGTGTTCCACGCTGCGGTTATAGCAGCACCATCAAGGCTGCCCACACCGCTAGAGTTGTAAAGCTGAACATCTGCCACTGTGCCATCAGCCTTTATGTAAAGCCAGAGCGTAACCAGACCCTCAACACCAGCCCGACTTGCAATGTCAGGATATGTAGGAGGAGGCTGGTAAGTACACACAGGAAGCACTTCCGCAGCCATAAACCGTGGAGGCCCCATTTCATCGCTCTGCCCCATATCAGCAAGCTCATCGCTTTGATCGATTGTAAGAGCTTCTCCAAGCCCTGTAGTATCGTCACTGAGCGACAGCGTGATGTCGAGCTCTTCTACTATATCTTCTGTTTCCTCCTGCAAATCTTCCTGTTCGTCTTTTACTTCATCTTCCTGTTCTTCAACGGTATCATCGAAGGCGATGTCGGCCTCTACAGCCTCCATCTGGGAATCTGAAGTTCGAGTAGACAGCCTGCCCAGTTCACTGGCAGGAACAAACTCGAAGAAGATGATCAGAAACGCCAGAGCGGCAACAATCCCCCACTCGAAACCGAGCGCGGCTTTGCTTCTGCTTTCTGTATTTGCGTTTGTAGACATCTCACCTCCTCTATATTCCTGTGCCCAGCTCCTGGGCGTTAAACTGGATACTGTACAGTTCCTCGAAACGAAGAGCCGCAAAAAGATCAACCATAGCTGACATTGGAACACGTGTGTCCGCATTGATAACTATGACATCAAGCCGCTTGTTCTGCTCACGCCAGAATTTGTCGGCAAGCCTTTTAAGCTGTTCAGCGATCTGCCCTGAAGGTAGATCGTAGTCGCCTATTCTTGCCACGACTTCACTCTGGCCGTCACCGGGGTTCATCTGCTTAATCCAGACGGCCACGATGAGATTCTCTTTGCCCAGCTCACTCATAACCTGGGGATGAGCCTGGGGAAAACGAATTCTGAGACCACTGTCATCCTTGAAAATAGTGGTTGCCATGAAGAAAACCAAAAGCAGAAACACTATGTCTGCCATGGTTCCTGTGAATATGGCACCTGGAACTGCCATTCTTCTTTTAAACTTCACTGTGCACCACCTCCAAGCCTTTCCTGTATTGTGATACCCGTGCGGCTTACACCGTTGCGCCTGAGAACATCAAGGGCATCGATCATGCCGTTGTAATCACAGTCAGGGAAAAACTTAAGAATAACAACAAGCTCGCTCTCTCTTACGGCTGAGGCTATGTTACCCTGCCTGGCATCGGCCAGCACAAGGGTATCGCCAAAAGCCACTTCTCCAAAGATCGGATCGACTACCGTTGGAACAGAACCGCCCATTACCTCACGAATCAGACCGGGGTGTACAATGGCAGAAAGGTTTTCCTGCTGTACAGCAGTGCTGAGATTGGGGTAGGTACCGGAAGAGACACTTTTGGCAACCTCAAGGTTTTTCAGCAGCCTGTCTGCGGTGGTTCCCACAGCCTCTGCACGCTCGGCAGCCAGTGCCATTATTCCTTCCTGAAGGGCTGGATCATCAAGGTAAACATCCTCTCCCGCTCTGGCCCTCTGAAGAGGTCCGCCGGGAGGAGCCTGGTCTATCAGAGCCACATAGCTTCCGATACCCCACTGCTTGATGGTCATCACCAGCCTGTTTGTTTCATCGATCATCATCTCTTCGTGATCTTCATCAGGCTTCATAGGCAGTTTGTAGCTTATGCCTTTCTGAACATCGAAGGTGGTTGTCACAAGGAAGAAGATCAACAGCAGGAATGCAATATCGGACATTGACGAATCAGAAAACTCGCCTGTTGCCCGTGGTCTTTTATTGTGCATTCTTGCTCCTTATCACAGTTGCTTGAGGTTTTCCATGTCTGCAAGCTGATCAACAAGGAACACGCTTGCCTCTTCCATATCGGTAATAAAACGGCCCACTTTTGCTATGAAATAGTTGTTTGCCATCTGAACCGGAATAGCAACCACAAGACCGGAGGCCGTTGTGATAAGCGCTTCCTGAATACCGCCTGCCACCAGGCTGGCATCAACATTCTTGGCTGCAGCAATTTCACCAAAGGCACGGATCATACCGGAAACAGTACCGAGGAACCCGAGCATAGGCGCAATACTTGATACGGAGGCAAGAACAACAAGCCCCTTCTCAAGGTGGGCCATCTCGATGGATCCGGCACTTTCTATCGCCTTCTCAACATCCACAAGACCTTTGTCTCTTCTTGAAAGACCTGCTCTGAGAATAGCGGAAACAGGGCCTCTTGTGCGATCACAGAGGCTTTCCGCACCGTTGAGGTCACCTTTGCGAACGTACCCGCCAAGCTGGTCTAGGAACTTATTCACATCGAGTTTGGCCTTGCTGAAAGCTATGAATCTCTCGACAGAAACAGCGATACCGATGATCAGTGCGATAAGAATTGGCCACATGAAGGCACCACCGGCGATGAACAGATCTTTAAGATCCATGCTCGCACTCTGTGAACGCTCTACTTCTTCGGCCACAGGTGTTTCTGATGCATTCACAGCGGGTTCTTCCGCCGGAACAACCTCTTCCTCTACCGCCTCGGTAACAACTTCTGCAGTGTCTATTGCTTCCGGCTCTTCATTCTGAGCAACGGCAAGCGGTGCCATTATCAGTAGAAGCACCAGCAAGATTTTATGCATCTGGTAACTCTCCTTGTTCTTGCGGGAATTCCCGCCCAAAAATTCTACCACTCAAAGTCAATACCGAAACGAATTCTTCTTCTGCGAGCGTAAGCTCCTGGGTTACCCTGGCTGCCTCTTGGGTTGTGATCGGGAATACCGTTTCCATTCTGATCGGCATCATACCATGCAGCATCTATAATGTTATTGATGTTTACACGATTAAACAGGTTAATAACCCACACATATACATTCAATGAAGTGTCACCCATGTAGAACATCTTGTTCAGCTTAGCTGTTGTGTTCATGGTAAACGGGTAGCGTTCTCCGTTAATTTCAGGGTCGGAAGTTGCCTGGCTGCTGGCGTTGTATGGGAAACCACTTCCAAAATTCCACTGAACGGAAAGACCGAGACCCTGAAGGTAACGATTGCCGCCCCATACCGGGCCTTCGTTTCTGGGAATACGGAAGTCGAAGTTTGTGTTTATAGCGTGTCTCTGATCCCATTCGAGGAAGCTTTCACGCTTGGGAATAACCCAGCCTGCCCAGTTGTAAGTGTAGTTCTGCCACGCATCGGAACTCTTGCCCTTGGCTATAGAGTAGGTGTAGTTCGCGGTGAAACTGATGAAGTTCGAAGGGCGCCTCATAACGGTAAACTCGGCACCACGGACATTTCCGTAATCTCCATTAATATAAAGATCGTAGGAGTTGACTGCGGTGAAAAATCTCCTCTGCATGTCGATAAGACCTGTGATGTCTTTGTAGTACCCAGTAATATCGATCATTGTGACGTCATCGAACTGGTGCTTTATACCAACCTCGTAAGCAACAGTTTCTTCAGGGGCAAGATCGGGGTTACCAACGACGGGGAAAGCGCCTGAAAGGTCAAAATTAGCTCCATCGAACATGTTGGCGAAATCCGGAACCTGGAAGTAGTGACCGTATGTAAAGTGAAGAACATCCCGCTCGGTAATGGGGTGGCTGAAGCCGATACGAGGGCTGAGGTGATACTTGGCACTTACACTTACCGGATTCCTGATGTGCCCTTCATCCCCTACTGCGGTTCCCTGGTTCACAGGATCGGTAAGGTCGGCAGGGTAATCGTTGTAATTAGGGTTGAAGTAGTCGAAACGAAGACCGGCATTAACGATCATTCCCCGGTACTCCATTTTATCTTGCATATAGGCCGATACAGCATGAGGGAATGCATGCCAGTCGCCCATGTAGATGTTTCCGCCTGAACTTGTACTCACTCTGTACTCGTACACATCGTAGTACTTGCCCTCGGCGCCGAACTTCAACTGATGCTGCTGGTTAATCTGGCTGGTAACATCGATTCTGGCAGTTGCAGTAGCACTTCTGCTGTCAAGCCATGCTAGTAAGTCTATTCCAGAACGATAGAAGCCCTGCGGATCACGAACACGATCAGGTGAATAATTCAGCCAGTCGTCTCTGGTGAAATTTTCACCGAAATAACCGCCGCCCTCCTGCTCGATTCTGCGTTCGTAGTCGGCTACATACTGGTTGATCTTGAATTCCAGGAAGCTGGCATCACTAAGAGTCTGTGTGAGGCTGAAGCCCATGGAATAGTTGTTTTCTGTACCAATAGGAAGACCATACTTGTAATTTGACCCGGGTATGGTATCGTTGGTGTTGGTGTTAAAGTAGGGGTCTTCATACCTGGCGTAGGCCCACCCTCTGCCAACTCTTGCAACAGTGTTATTGTAGAAACCGCTGAAGTTTATCTTTGTTCTGGGGTTCGGCTTGATGGTAAGCTTTAAGTTACCATTCCACCGCTCAAAGCCGGTGTTCAGGTAGTAACCGTAGTTACCATCCGGGCCTCCACCATACTGCAACCATTTCACCGTTCCAAAGAAGCGAACATCAGCACCAACATCAAGACCCATTGCCGGAAGAAGGTATTGAGTTATCGGCTCGGGGCCGCCAAGAGCAGCTTCTGCTGAAAGCCTTGCTTCTGCGAAGGGTGCCGGTTTGTTAAGACCGAATTCCTGAAGCGGGTTCTCTTTTTTACCGTTAAACATAGGGCCGGCCCACCATGAGCCTGGGTAGCCCCAGGTCCAGCCGTCGGAAATACCGAGGGCATCGAAGTCATTACCGTTCATACCGAGGAAACCTGTGTAACGGGCTCCGCCCTCGCGGGTAACAACGTTGATAATACCGGACTGGGCATTTCCATACTCGGCACCAAAACCACCGGAGATAACCGATGTTTCGGCAACTGCGGAAAGCGGAAGAGACTGATCTGAACCGTTTCCATTGGGATTGACCTGGCTTATACCGTCAACGATGTAGGCGGTTTCGCCACCGCGACCGCCGCGCATGTGAAGGCCGCCACGATCTACGGCACCAGCCTGCTGGCCTACAACATCGGCAATGCCGGCAACCGGCATTGTTCTGATTTCGTCGCGGCTGATAACTGAAACCGTTTCCGTAACACCGCGAAGTATCATACCCCTCTGATCGGTGACGGTAATAACCGTGTTTCCGATGGTTGTGGGGTTAAGAACAAAGTCCATACGGGTGGTCATATCAGCGATGACACTGGCACCCTCTGCTGTCTGCTTGCCCATTCCAACCATGCTTGCCTGGAGATCGTAGGTTCCAGGCTGCAAGTTGATAATAAAGTACTCTCCATTTGGATCCGTCATTGCTCCGAAGGAAGTTCCGACAATCATCACAGTCGCACCGATCAGTGGGTTTCCATCTGCATCGGTAACACGACCGGCAATTTTACCGGTAGTTCCTGCATTAGCAGCAAGGGATACAAAAAGAAGTAGAGCAAGCGTTAACATTGACGCTTTTCTAAACACTTTGCAGCTCCTTTCTCATGGCTACAAACCGTGCATCACCCAGCACCCCGGCGTACACCCGAAAAGGGAACCGGATCAGCACAAACAAACACCTCCGCCACGGCTAGCCGTGGCCGCCTAACACTTTACAGCGCACCGATTTACGGCACACTAACCTATTGTTACACAACTCTTTGCCTTGTTAGGATACATAAGCCTCGAAGCGGTGTCAAGAACACGAATACCGGCCTTCTGGAACAAAAACCTACCGCAGCGGTAGTAAGTGGTTAGGTACCCCACAGCTAACCTTTCCCTGCCAGCCTTGTGCATTAAACGGCAAGCCTCTGTTTTCCATGGGCTGCTGCTTGCGACCGCAGTTTTCCGGGATCTCTTATACTGGGCGGAACCCAGTTTATATCAGAAGCGTTTCCTAGAAAAATCCAGAGCCTCCAGCTTCAAAGCGGAACAAAAGCAGATCAGTGCTGTTGTTACGAGCACCGGCCAGCTAAAACACTCTTTCCACACCTATCATCACTGTTTCGCCCTTGTCGAAAACATGGTTGATGTAATCAGTGGAAATTCCCGATGCGTCACGGTAGCGCCCCTGGTACTGGTACGCTGCTGAAAAACGGTAGTTGCCAAAACGGTAATCTCCTCCATAGCTAAGACCAAGCCCGGTTTTCAGAGCTCCTTCAGGCCTGTATCCGTCTACTCCCATATAAATGTTTGAGCCTTCCACAATACCGGGAAGACGGGTAAAGGCAGTCACCTTGAGTTTGTTGCCGTCGAAAAGACCGATCTCCGCCCCAAGGTAGCCGCTTTTCAAAAAGGGGAAAGAAGCGGACACGCCAAGATTTGCGGATGACATGTACCTGCTGTCACCGCTGACAAAAGAGGAATACAACACTGTGTACCCAAGGCTGGTGCTGGCACCGGCCCTAAGCGCAAACTCTGAATGATCCCACGGTTCAACAATTGTTGAATCTGGGCCATATACTCTGTTGGAATATGTTGTTGACTCGCCGCTGCCAAACCTTACACCGGGAGAAACACCAATGTTTACAGGCCCCACAGACCCGGCAATGGAAACCAGAGCTTCGCTAAGAGTTCCTGTTGCGTCTGTAACCATGGTTTTCCATAACTCTCTGTTAAGATAACCTACCTCCTGATACACCTGCATGGTGGCCTTCATGTCGTACTGCGAAACAACAGCAATCCCGGCTCCGGCAGAAAAACCGTTCCGCAGGGGAAATGCCACAGCAAACTCTCCACAGGGAGCCATACCACCAAGGTTATCTCTGTGAGGTTCTGTACATGTGTAGTGATAGGTGATTACTTCGTTCCACCCGGTTTCCCAGCCGGAAGCTGAAACAACCAGTCTGTTGCTTCCCGCCAGGGCAGAGGGGTTGGTAAAAACCGAGTATGCCGACAAAGTGTCAGGTACGAAAACTCCGCACATTCCAGCACTAACCGGGCTGAGGCTTTGAACTCTGCCCCCCAGGCCGAAAATATCCCAGTACCCGTAGCCAAACGCGGAAACCACAAGCACTAGCAGTGCAAGGAAACACCTCATAGCAACTCCTTTCTGTTTACTCACCATCGCCTAAATATGATATGTGTAACAGTAGGTAGTGTCAACATAACAGAACGATAAACTGTTGTTGAGGGAACGATAGTCTGTTCGTTTCAGCTGTACTGCACGGCGGGGTTCTTCTGAACCCCGCCTGACGAAAGAAGTTACAGGTGTATGCCCATGGTTGGCAGCCAGTCAAAAAGAAGAAACTGGGTCTGACCGATAAGAAGGCTGATACGGGCCATAACTGTGTAGCCAAAACTGGCGCCGAAAGCTACCATCAGAAGTGTAATTCCCACGTTGGCGGCTCCGCCTATTACACCTGTGTGTGCCTTGGAGAAGAAGAAGTACACAAGACCGCACACAACTCCGGCAACCAGGATAAGATTGCTTACCCAGTCGAACCAGCCACCGCCCTGCCCCAGGGCAATGATAGTTCCGTTAACCTGTGCCAGAGCGTTTGTCTGGAACATGGCAGTCATGCTGAGCCCTGCTCCGGTACCTACTATAAGAGCAAGAGAAAACCTACTGAGACCTGAAAACTTTGGAACAACGCGCAGAACCATGAACAGACCCAGAACACCGGGTATCAGCCAGATGGGCTGCATCCCGCCTTCAGCCGGTACAAGGTTGTTCCACCAGTTCGGTATCAGCACATTCATTATGGTGTAGATAACCCAGTAGCCAGCACTCATTCCCACAAACAGGTGTTCAGCGAACTTGTAGAAAGGATTGTCTTTGTAGAGGAAACTGTAAAGACTGAGGGAGAGCAGAGCTCCCAGCCAGATTCCAATTACTGTCCAGTTCATTTCGCCCCTCCTTTCCTCTTTTTGTTTGCCAGATAAGAGATATTTCCAAGAACGATAAACAGCATAATAACCAGGTGAGCAACTGATTGAGCTGCCATACCCGGGGTTGCAGTTCCTGCCGGAGCGTTATCAACACCAACTCTGACCATGGTTTCGTAGTCTGCTGCACCCTTGAGGCCTCCCAGCAGACCAACCATCTGCCCTGTTCCAAGGTAGGGGTAGAACTGAGGTGCACTTACCGCAGTGCATCCTCCGCCAATGGAAATGTCGTATCTATCCCCTGCCATCATTACCCACGCAGGAATACCCGGATCCCCTGCAGACAACGAAATAATCATGTCGAAGTCACCCAGTTTGTTTATCTGATCCATCACCGGAATATCTTCCACAGGCTTTCCGTTGTAGTCTTCAGGGAAAACCGATTTTATGTCGCTGCCCATGCGAACAATAAGAACGCCGCCGCCTGTTTTGTAACCGAGGTTAACCCAGTCTACATACTCTTCCCTGCCCAGGCTGTCGGATACGTAAGAAAGGGCTTCGTTACCCAGGCTTACCCCCATGGGCCACAGGGCTAGAGAAACTATCTTTATATCTTTTGTCATAAGCTGCTGGGCAAGGGCAATAGCCATAGGCTGCAGCTCGGGCATTGTTGAAGGATCGTAGTCGAAGCTCAGCAGTACCGTTGACCCGGCAGGAAGAGCATCAACTGCATCGTACATGTCTTTGCTGGGCCCCTCATCAATGGGAATGGGAAGAGTCAGCCTTGCAGCCAGGGGAATTATCACGGCCAGGGCCATAACAGCGAAGATAACCCTTCTGTCAATATTTCCCAGTTTTTCAATAAATTTTGACATCAGTCAGCACCTCCCAGGTAGCTGCGCTCAATCCCGAAGATCATGCGCAGGGAAGTGGCAACCATACCCATGGCGGCACCAATCATCACTGCTCTCTGCCCTGCAAGGTTGGGAACCTGCATTATCCACTCGCTTATCAGTGGAATTCGGCCCCATATCATTGCTCCAATGGGAACGCGGCCAAGCATAACTATGAAAGCACTGATAAGAAGAAGGGTAGCTCTCCAGTTGCTTGCCCGGAAAGCTCTGAACGCCGCGCTGGCGACGAAAAATGCAAGAAGACTAAACATTGTGGCACCCATTGGAACCATCATCTGTGTGAACATATAGTCGAAGGGCTTCCCCTGTTCAATCCCAAACACCAGACCTGTGATTATCATGGCTGCGAAGCCGATGATTGTTACGGGGCTGTATTTCCAGTTTCTGCCTTTGAAACGAATTCTGTGGGTGTGCACATAAAGAAGGTTTACAGACCCCAGGAAAATGGCAAAACTGGCAACAATCATGTACCACTCCTGCAGGCTCTCACCCATGGACTGTGTAGCCGGCACAAAAAACTGCAGAATCATTATCATTCCGGCCACGAATGTGATCATCAAAGGTATTACAAGTCTCACTTCACAGCCTCCTATTCCACCGAAGTTATTGTTTTAAGAAACTCGGCCACTTTTGCAGCAGGTGCCCACGCCTCACCTATTGTAGCCGTTAGAACGCCTATTACTATTACCACCATAAAGAACAGTTTTGCCGCATCCTGCCCGCGAAGGCTGCCCAGAAGTTTGGGTTCCTTGGAAAGGTAGGCACTTGCAGCGAACAGCTCTTCACCAATAAGTGTGTAATCGCAAGCAGCGATGAAGAAAGGTATCTGGCTGGGCATGGCAGTTCCTGCAATCTGTATTGCGCCAACGCTTCTTCCTGTTTCTGCAAGAATCAAACTTTCGGCATAGAATGTGCCCAGCATGAAGATAGCGGCAGGCCTCTGCCTTACCATTATACCATCTACACCAGCAGCGTAACCGAACTGGTCGTCGGTTATGTAGTTGATGCTCTCGCGCTGGTAGGCATCCGGCCGACCAACCTGAAGGTACGACTCCTTCACTATTTCCTGTGCCACACTCATAACAACAGAACGGCATGTGGGAACAAGAAGAGGCGAGCCGTACTCTGCTGTTTTCATGGCAACACGACCGAGTATCACCATGCTGGCAATTGTCTGTATGTCGTCCATATCCATAATACCCGGTATGTAAAGAACCGGGCGACCCATCTCTGTTGCTCTTCCAACGGCATCTTCAACAGCGGTAAGGCCGGCGATTCTACGAATGTAGAGATCCTTACCCCTCTTGCCCTGCTCGATGTAGTAGAAAATTACCAAACTGATAATTGTAAGAATTATCAGCATTCCAACACGGCCGGTATTTATCCACTGCTTCATGGGAACAGCTGCTGCTGAAACTGAAGGAATGCCCGATGTTCCACGGGACCACGGAACAATACGATAGGAATACTCCAGGCCGTTTTCCAGTTCACCATCGGTCTTTCTGCCGTCGAGTGGTGCCAGTGTGCAGACTGCTACCCAGCTATCGCCATCACAGGACCGCTCAAGAACCATGGAATCGGGAAGTGCAACATCAACTGCAACAACCCATGTAAGATCGATACCCCCTCCGGCATCATTCCTCGCATCCTCTGCTGTGAGCGACTGCACAAAACTGCCGCTGTTTTCTTCAGAAGTAACGCCACCGCTCTGTGCGAACAGCACCCCTGTAAAAACCAGAAGAGGAAGAACAAACAGCATTTTTCTCATACTGCTGAACCCCTTTCGTTAGGATATTACGGTACAAAACACAGTTTGGCGATAATAACCCACCCGGGCTAGTGCCGCAACAAGGCTGCCACTATTGAAACCGAAAGAAGCAGGTGTACTGCTGTTGTTAATTTCATACTGATTTACTCTCCTTTGTCACAGGAATAATCTGGTTCCATCCACTCTTAATACTGGACACAACACAGCGGATGCCTTTATAATCGGACAGGGTGTTCTTATCTATCACACAAGTGGAGCGGTGAAGCATGATCATTCTTTCCTGAAACTACAGCAAATGCAGTTTTTTCAGAAAGGATATTCATGCATCAGTCATTTTTACGCTTCAGCAAAGTTTCATACACATACCCGGGGTCAGCAAGCAGTGCGGTTGCTTCGGTTTCTTTTAACCTGGGTTCAGGGTGGACGGCTTTTGCCGGTGCAAACGGTCTTGGCAAAACCACCGTTCTCAAACTGGCTTCAGGTCTGCTTGTGCCGAACACAGGCTCTGTTGTTTCTTCCGGGCATGCGGTGTACTGTGCCCAGAGAACCGACCATCCGCCTGGCAATCTTGAAGGCTTCTTTTCCGACTGGTCAAACATCAGACTCCGGGAAGAACTCCGGATAGAAGACAACTGGCAGTACCGGTGGGGCACGCTGTCGCACGGTGAACGCAAGCGTCTTCAAATTGCTGCCGCCCTGTGGGCAGCACCTTCTGTTCTGGCCCTTGATGAACCTTTCAACCACCTTGATGCATTCGGAAGATCCCTCCTGATCAGCTCCATGAAGAGCTTTCACAGGTGCGGTCTGGTGGTAAGCCATGACCGTCATGCAATGGATGAACTGTGTTCTTCATGCGTTCTGTTCTTTCCGGAAGGCATTCACCTGTACAGAACCGGCTATTCCTCTGCTGTCAGATCCGACACAAAACAGCGGGAACTCCTTGTGAAACGAAGAAGAGAGGCACACAGTAATTTCCATCGTCTTAAACGGGATGCCCGGAAGAAAATGCTGAAGGCAAGAACCATCCAGGCCCATGCTTCCGGCAACAGCTTCTCTTTTAAGGAAATCTGCAAATACAACTACGACGGTCCTTCAAGGGTAGACGGGATAGTGCAGAAGGCAGGCCAAATTAGCCGTGAAGCTGCTGCAAGAGCAGAAAGGGCCGAAGAACTGGTTGAGTCCATTACATACAGAAAGATTCACAGAACAGGAATCAAACTGGCAGGAACCGGATCAACCAGAAACTTCCTGCTTGATATTCCTCCCTGCAGCATTGAAGCCGGTGACATTTCCGTTGCCTGCCCAAACCTTGGAATTCAGTCAGACAGCAGGATTGCACTTACAGGCAGAAACGGGGCGGGAAAAACAACACTTCTTAAACACGTAAAGGCCAGGTTGAACTGCCCTGAAGAAAAACTGATCTGGATTCCC
>Ga0256845_1002752_pt1 | contig 12431 bp, 13 predicted proteins | sample RiftiametaG_FD_189101 | JGI IMG/M metagenome (GOLD analysis project Ga0256845, IMG submission 189101) | Tube worm associated microbial communities from hydrothermal vent at the East Pacific Rise, Pacific Ocean - Riftia | ecosystem: Host-associated > Annelida > Integument > Unclassified ... | reverse complement strand
GAATTTTGCTAATCATCCATATTTATGCAAAGGTCTCGCTCCAAGTATTAAGCATAAAAAAACCTATGTTACCAATAAGTAACATAGGTTTTTTTGTGCTTAATGTCTGAATGATTAAGTCATGCCATTTATATTAATTTAGCAGACCAATAAATAATGCCATTTTCAAGTAAACAATATTTTTATTGCCAATATTTGGGCGATTATAAGCACCATATTGTTTCTTTTATGTTTGAAAATGGTAAAAGGATGAGTCTATCTGCTCAGGGAGCGGGCTTGTAACCGTTCTTTCCTTGCTTTAATAAAATCAGCACCCCTAGGAAAACAAAAATTGAATTTTACTAACCATATTTATACAAAAATCTGGTGCTAAATATCGTTATTGCGGGAGACGATTTTATCGGCTTCGTCAATGTTATCAACTGTTATATTTAGATTGTGCAGGCGACCGTCTTTGATGTCATAAATAAAGCCGTGAATTGCGAGCGCTTGACCTGATTTCCATGCTTTTCTAATGGCAGGTATGTGGCAAATATTGCGCACTTGCTCAATAACATTGATTTCACACAACTGGTCAATTCTATCTGTCATTGACAATTTATTTAATTCATTTTTAGAGCGCTGGTAATATTTTCGAATAGGACGAATCCAGTGGTCAATTAAATCTGGATTGCTTTCATTCATTGCCGCTTGAACGCCACCACATCCATAATGTCCGTTGATGATAATATGTTTCACCTTTAAAACTTCCACTGCATATTGAATAACTGATAAGACATTCATATCGCTGGAGTTAACCAAATTGGCAATATTTCGATGTACAAAAATGGTGCCGGGATCCATTTTGACCAATTCATTGGCTGGCACACGGCTATCAGAGCAACCAATCCACAAATATTCAGGTGTTTGTTGATTGCTTAAGTTGGAAAAAAACTCAGGCGTTTTGCGATTAATTTTATCAACCCACGCTAAATTATTGGTAAAAAGTTGTTCAATATCTTGATTGTAATGCTGATTACACATTTATCCCTCTTTGCTTTGGAATTCATATTAGAAACACATTATAATATAGTCCCATTATCCTATAATCAAATATTCCATTGCCTATGTTAAATAAAAAGATTGTTGCGGCTCTCGTATTTTCAACCTTTGCTTTATGGTTATCCACAGTTGCCCCCTCAACCCCAATTGCTTGGATGTTGAGTATTTTACTTTTAACTATTTATTTATTTGCCTTTGAAGTGGTAGAAGTGGATGAGGCGGCAATCACAGTTATGGTGATTTTAGGCTTGACTTCATTACCTTTTGTGCATTCATTGATGGGGCTTGAGGGTGGCTTGGTTGATAGTGAAAAATTATTCACAGGCTTTTCCTCAAATGCGGTAATGTCAATTATTGCCGTTATGATTATTGGTGCTGGGTTAGACAAAACTGGGTTAATGTCAAAAGTAGCAGCCTTTATTTTAAAAGTGGGCGGTCGCTCAGAAACACGCATCATTCCAATCGTCTCGTCAGCAGTGGGTTTTATTTCCTCATTTATGCAAAATGTTGGTGCAGCAGCGTTGTTTATTCCTGTTGTTAATCGTATTTCAACGCGTTCAGGTGTGCCTATGTCAAGGTTGTTAATGCCGATGGGTTTTACTGCGATTTTAGGTGGCACAATGACAATGGTTGGTTCCAGTCCGTTGATTTTGTTGAATGATTTAATCCTAACCACTAATCAAGGACTTTCAGTAGAAAATCAAATGCACACTTGGGGCTTGTTTTCAGTAACGCCCATTGGTATTGCTTTGGTGTTAACGGGTATTGCTTACTTTGTTATTGCAGGTAAATTCGTGTTACCGGCTGCCAAAAAGAAAAAAGAAGGCACTTCTGTCATTAATCACATCAAAGAAGTTTATGACATTGATTACGATTTGTTTGAAGTGAATGTGCCTACCAATAGTAATTTGGTTGGCATGACACTTGACCAAGTGGAAACCATTTATAAGGTACGAGTAATTGCAGTTCGTGATATAGAAAACCACGATCTGATTGGACATGGGTCAGTGGAAAGAAGCACCGAAATTCAAGCAGAAATGACATTAGGGCTTTTAACTTCAATAGAAAGTTTAGAAAGTTTTGTTGAAGGTTTTGGGCTAAAACTGTCAAATAAGATTGAAAAATTTTCAGATATCTTGTCCACTCAAAACTGTGGCACTGCCGAAGTTGTTATTCCACCAAATTCTTCTTTGATTGGCAAAACTGCACGCGATGTTTGGCTTAGAAAAACCTATGGCTTGGCAATGGTTGCCTTGCACCGTGGTGGCGAAACCATGAAAGAGGGCGAAGGCATCCGTGATGTTGCTTTCCAGGCAGGCGATACGCTAGTTGCCTATGTTTGTTGGGATGATTTGGATCGTCTAAGAGACAATTCAGATTTTATTGCTATTACCAATGATTATCCGCAACAAGAAGAAACCCGTCCAGAAAAAGTTAAATGGGCAGGTTTGTTCTTCGGTTTGGCGTTATTTTTAGTATTATTTACTGATATTAGACTTTCTATTGCCTTGTTAACTGGTGCATTGGGTATGATTTTAACCAAAGTTTTGAATATTGAAGAAGCGTATCGAGCCGTGTCATGGAAGACTGTATTTTTACTTGCCAGTTTGATTCCATTAGGGCTTGCCGTGTCTAAAACAGGCACCGCTTTATGGATTGCACAAGAAACAGTTGCCGTAGTGGGTGATATGGCACCATGGGTTATTTTGACCGCTATTGCCGTGTTAGCCACTTTTTTTACTTTGGTTATGTCGAATGTAGGTGCAACCATTTTGTTGGTGCCAATTGCAGTCAATATTGCTATTCAAGTGGGCGCAGACCCAGCAATATATGCATTAACTGTAGCGATTGCAACTTCAAATTCATTCCTTATTCCTACCCACCAAGTGAACGCCCTGATTATGGGGCCAGGAGGCTATAAAGTTGTTGACTTTATTAAAGCGGGTGGCATTATGACAATTTTATTCCTTGTGGTAATGATGACCATGATGAATATTGTTTTTTAAAGGTTTCTACTTGCAAAAGTAAAATGAATAGAGACTGTTTAAAGGTTTCTGTAAAAGGCTTTAATAAAATATAAACCTTGAGGCTGCGCAGTTGCGCCCGCCTCTCTCCTGTCCTTGGAATCCAATACTTCTTGTATCCATTCCACAGGTCGCTCACCTTTGCCGATTTTTAGCAAAGTGCCGACAATATTACGCACCATGTGATGTAAAAAAGCGTTGGCTTTTATGTCTAACAAAATATCATTACCTTGTTTAGTGAGCGTTATAAATTCAATCGTCTTAATGGGAGATTTCGCCTGACAAAGACTGCCACGAAACGCAGAAAAATCATGCTCACCCAGCAGACACTCGCCAGCCTCTTGCATCGCATCTAAATTTAATGCCCTTGGCTCCCATAATGAGTGCTTGTCAATAATGGCAGAGCGAACCTTGGTATTGTGTATTTTGTAATGATATTGCCGTGCATAAGCATTAAAACGCGCATGGAAATCATCGTCAACACATTTTGCCCAAACAAAATTAACATCAGCCGGCAAATTAACATTACCACCAAATAACCACGCCTTATCCTCTCTATCCGCAGTCGTTTCAAAGTGAATAACCTGCTCAACCGCATGCACCCCCGCATCAGTCCTACCCGAGCAAAACACCCGCACAGGATGATCAGCAACCTTTGATAACGCCTCCTCCACCACTTGTTGAACAGTGCGAATACCAGATTTTTGTAATTGCCATCCATGGAAATCACTGCCCATATATTCAACGCCTAATGCTATTTTCATTATAGTTATACCATTTTCAATAAATAATTATATTAACTAAGCGCTTGCCTTTATGGAATTTAAAAAAAAACATAAGTCTTGTTGAATAAGGTCAGATGTTTACCAGCAGAACTGTCGTGTGCAAAGACGAATGATTAACATAATTATTTTTTGAAAATGGCGTTACTTTTTCGGCGTAAAATCCCCTTATTTTATACATTAAATGAAGTTATGAAAAACGAAGCGACAGGATTAAAACGAATTGTTAGCGCATTTGGATTTTCGATGCAAGGGTTAAAGGCTTGTTATCGGTCGGAGGCGGCTTTTAGGCAAGAGGTATGGCTCAGTGTTGTTTTAATTCCTTTGGCGTTTTTTCTTACAGAGTCTGCTGTTGATAGAGTGTTGTTAATTATGCCTGTATTTTTGGTGTTAATTGTTGAGATACTTAATTCTGCTATTGAATCAGTGGTGGATAGGATTGGTGATGAATATCATGTGCTTTCAGGTGTGGCAAAGGATATGGGTTCAGCGGCGGTGTGGTTGTCATTAATGCTACTTATTGCAATATGGTTGATTATTCTCATTTAGAAAATTATTTGAGTGATGAGGTTGAATGCTTTGTTTTTGATTCAATACCTAGTACCAATGGTTATCTTTCATCCTTAGCATTTTCACTGAAAACACAGGTTTGCATTGCTGCGCAACAAACGCAAGGCAAGGGGCAACATAATAGACAGTGGTTAAGTGGCAAGGATAGTAGCGTTTTGTTGTCTATTCGTAGGGTGTTTTCGGTGGATGTTAATTTGAATGGATTAAGTTTAATGGTGGGTTTGGCATTGGTTGAAGTGTTAAAAAAATATGGTGTTACTGAGGCACAACTCAAATGGCCGAATGATGTTTATTATCAGGGCAAAAAGTTAGCGGGAATTTTGATTGAAAATGTCATACAAAAACATAACCAATCCGTGGTAATTGGCATTGGTGTTAATGTTAATGTGGATATTGATTGTCAAACGCCGTGGACAGATTTGCATTCAATCAATGGGCAAAAATCTATCAATCAATTTAACTTGACCAAAGATTTGATCAATACAGTATTACAATTTTGCCAATTTTTTGAACGCAGTGGTTTTTCTTATTTTGCCAAACAGTGGGCGAATGTGGATTATTTACAAGGTAAACAAGTTCGTTATAAGGACAAAAATCGAGCCTTTTCGGGTGTGTGTTGTGGGGTGAATAATGAGGGTGTATTACTGGTTAAAACTGCAAAGGCGACTGAGTGGGTTTATTCATCTGAGTTTTTAAGTGTTGGTTGTTAGATTGGTATTGATGATAAAATTAACAATTATCTACCAGTTTACACTTAAGGGAGCCTTAAAAAGCCCAGCATGATTTATGAAACACATAAAACAGCACTTTTCTAATGCCACACAACAATTCTTGGTGAGGGTTTATCCAAAAATTCAGCAAATGACTGGACATTCTTCGCATTTTTGGAGACTTGTTTAAAATGCCTGCACAGTATTCACTGCAAATCGTCAATATTAGCAAATCTTATTCAGGAAGAAAGGTCGTTGCAGATGTTTCATTCCTAGTGAAAAGTGGTGAAGTGGTAGGGTTATTAGGGCCAAATGGTGCTGGAAAAACCACTTGTTTTTATATTGCTTGTGGATTGGTAAAAACCGACTCAGGGCAAGTGGTCTTAAATAATCAGAGAATTGACCATTTGCCAATGTATAAGCGTGCCAAACTGGGATTAGGTTACCTACCTCAAGAGCCTTCTATTTTTAGAAAATTATCCGTTGAAGATAACATTATGGCAGTGCTAGAACTTAATGATGTTTTGGATAAGAGCGCTAGGAAAGAACGCCTAGAAGATTTGTTAATGGAATTTCATATTACCCACATTCGCCATCTTGATGGATTAAGTTTGTCTGGTGGTGAAAGGCGTCGTGTAGAAATTGCTAGAGCGTTGGCAATGAATCCGAAATTTATCTTATTAGACGAACCTTTTGCAGGTGTTGACCCAATTTCTGTGAGTGATATACAGCAAATTATTTATCATTTAAAGAGAAAAAACATTGGGGTTCTGATCACCGACCATAATTATCGAGAAACATTGGATACTTGTGATCGTTCCTATGTGTTGCACGGTGGCGTGATTATTGCCGAAGGGGATAAAGAGAAAATTTTGGACAACAACAAAGTGCGTGAAGTTTATTTGGGTGAGCGTGATTAAATTTATTACATTAGGAATAGAAAGTTCTTGTGATGAAACAGGCATTGGTTTGTACTCACAACAACATGGATTGATCGCACATCAATTATTTTCTCAAGTTGAAATTCATCAAGAATATGGTGGCGTTGTGCCAGAATTGGCATCTCGTGACCATATACAGCGTGTTTTGCCACTTATTAAAGCCGTGCTTAAAGAGGCTAAAATAAAACTTACTGACATTGACGCCATTGCCTATACCGCTGGACCAGGTTTGGCAGGGGCGTTGTTGGTTGGCAGTGCGGTGGCAAAATCTTTGGCTTGGAGTCTCAAGATTCCCGTATTGGGCGTTCACCACATGGAAGGACACTTACTGGCACCACTCCTGGAAGAAACTCAGCCCAAATTCCCTTTTGTGGCGTTGTTGGTTTCTGGTGGACATACAATGCTAGTTGATGTTGAGGCAATCGGGCAATACAAAATTCTAGGCGAGTCTTTGGATGATGCAGTGGGCGAGGCATTTGATAAAACAGCTAAGATTTTAGGTTTGGGCTATCCGGGTGGCCCAGCATTAGCCACACTTGCCGAACAAGGCACCGAAGGGACTTTTACATTCCCTAGGCCAATGATTGATAGACCCGGACTGGAATTTAGTTTTAGCGGTTTAAAAACATTTGCACGCAACACTTTTGCTAAACACCCAAACGAAAAAGCAGACATTGCCAAAGCCTTTGAAGTGGCTGCCACACAAACGCTTATGATTAAATGCAGAAGGGCGCTAGAGCAAACAGGACGAACAACGCTTGTAGTGGCAGGAGGCGTTAGTGCGAATTTGTCCCTACGCAAAGAATTGAACCACATGGGTAAAAAAATAGGGGCCACTGTTTTTCATCCAAGGCAAGAATTTTGCACTGACAATGGGGCAATGATAGCCTTAGTTGGGCATTTTCGCCTTAGTTGTGGACAACATGACAACCATCATGAAATCAACATCAAGCCCAGGTGGAATTTAGAGGAGTTAACCCACATTGAGCAAATTAAGTAAACTGTTTACCCGTGCATCAACAGGGCTTGATGCGCCATTGGTTACTATTGAAGTACATATTTCAAGTGGTTTGCCCGGATTTTCCATCGTTGGACTGCCTGAAGGCGCAGTGCGTGAAAGCAAAGACCGAGTTCGTAGCGCCATTATGACCTCAAAATTCAAATTCCCCAAAGGACGAATTACCGTGAGTCTCGCCCCTGCAAATTTACCCAAAAGCGGCGGCAGATATGATTTGCCCATTGCCATTGGGCTGCTAATAGCCTCTGAACAAATCAAACCCAATATTAACATCAATGCATTTGAATTTTACGGTGAACTGGGTTTAGACGGCTCACTTCGGGCAACTGAAGGACTGTTACCAGCCATTATTGCCAGCAGCCAAGCCAAGCATTGTCTTATTTTGCCAAGTCAAAACTCAGACCAATATACACTGGTAAATGAAGCAATTATTTACCCATGCACACACCTGCTTAAAGTATGCGAGTTCCTACAAGGCGTTAGTAATGTTGATAAATTAGTCCATAATTTAACCGACAATCAACCTATTTATCACAATGATTTCTCCCAAGTTAAAGGACAATATCACGCCAAGCGCGCCCTAGAAATTGCCGCTAGTGGCGGACACAATTTACTGTTAGTCGGCCCACCCGGATCAGGCAAAACCATGTTGTCAGAACGCCTCCCTTCAATTATGCCACCCCTCAGCACCGACAAAGCCCTAGAACGCGCCTCAATTTACTCAATCGCCAACAAACCCTTAGACATAACCCAACTAAAAGTTCGCTCATTCCGTAGCCCCCACCACTCATCCTCAGCCGTCGCCCTAGTCGGTGGTGGCTCAAACCCCAAACCAGGAGAAATTTCACTCGCCCACGAAGGCGTGCTATTTTTAGACGAATTACCCGAATTCCCCCGAAGTGTCTTAGAAGCTTTACGCCAACCCCTAGAAAACGGCAAAATCCACCTGTCCCGTGCCGCCCAACAAACCACCTTCCCCGCCAATTTCCAACTCATCGGCGCCATGAATCCCTGCCCCTGCGGTTTTTATGGCAACGGCACCGCAAAATGCCACTGCACCAGCGACCAAATCGACCGTTATAAAAACAAAATCTCAGGCCCTTTATTAGACCGAATTGATATGCTTTTGACCGTGCCACCCCTGCCTAAAGAAATCTTACTTAATCAAAATACCGACAATGTCGAAAACAGCGAAACCATTAGAACAAGGGTCATTAACGCACACAACATCCAACTCAAACGCCAAGCCAAATCCAACGACAAACTCGCCCCCGATGAAATTGAAAAATTCACCAACCTCAACCAAGACAACAAACAACTACTCTCCAGCGTTATAGACAAACTCAGCCTCTCAGCCCGTGCCTATCACCGAATTTTAAAAGTTGCTAGAACAATTGCCGATTTAGAGAATAGCGAAACAGTTGACAAAGCCCATTTAATTGAAGCGATAGGGTATCGGCGGTTTGATAATTAGAGTTGTGAAAACTGAAACTATAGCTTACAATTATTATTAGAGACCTTTACATAAATATAGATGATTAGCAAAATTCAATTTTTGCCCACTTGGTGATTTTCTTAAACCTTGTCCTAGCAGGGCTAAGGCTGGGTTTAAAAAATTACCAAGTGGGTGAAAAGTGGATTGTTGATGATTATTTATATTTATGCAAAGGCCTCTTATAATAAAACTTTTGAATCTATATCTGATAAAAATGATATTAACAGTCGTATTAGTATTGAAAATAACCGCTTAAAACTCAGCCCACAAAGTTTAGATAATGTTTAGTTATTAGCAAAAAATTCGACAGCAATTACTTCGTTATCAGCAGATATTGAGTTTGTTCCTAAGGCCAAAATAAATCATTTAGGACTAGAAATAGAATTAAATGACGGTAAGTGGATTGAGCGTTTTCGTATTATTATTGCCTATGGGATTAATTATTGCGATACACAAATGCCCTCCTGTGTTGGCATTACTTTCGATTTAGTAGAAGTTACCTATGAAGGAGCGGATTACACAAGGGAGGCATTTCAATGGGAATGCCACCTTGTATCAAAGCAGTAATCGCCCTGAATCAGAAAAATATATACCACCACTAGGTTCTTTTAAAGCTAATTTCACTATTGAATTAGACAAAACGGCTAAAAAAGTTGTTATCAAATATGGCAATAAAGGTTATTTTGACATTAGTAAATTATTTATCGACTTTAGTCAATTGCAAGCCAATTTTTTCATCAAAACGCAAGGTCGGGAAAATAGCGACAAATCAGTCTTTGTGGACAATGTTAAAGTCAACGGACAAGACTTTGATGATTTTTCCACCCCAACGCTAGATAGTACTAAATGGAAAATAGGTAAGTTTTCTTATAGAGGATATTAAAATATGCCCAACCGCCAAATCTGTTAAAAACACCTCCACTTTATTTTCAACACCCATAAACAACTCACCCCTATCCTGCATTTGAGAAAATTTGATAAACCGCTTCACCCAATCGCAATAACTATTCTCAGTTTTATAAACATAACTCATCCGCTGCATCGCCCCCGCATTTGTTGAATAATTGGCTTTTTATCTGTTAACATCTATCCTTTGAATTTGAATTTTGTATAAATTTTTACCCTGATATTAACTATCAGGTAACAATTAAATTTTGTCTTAAAAATAGAGGGAATTTTATTGTTTTTTACAGACTATATTTTTAACACAGAGTATCAAGGAGTATGATTATGACAATAAAGAAAGTTTTTAACAAAAAAAATTTTACTGATAATGCAGGAAGTAACAAAGTCTCTTCTTTTAAAACAGATTTAGGTGTTGATAATGGTTGGGTAGTTGACACATACTGGGCATTGTCAGACGCCCAAGAAATAAATATTTTTAATGCTAATTTGACGGTGCCACAGCCGCCCAAAGATAAAGAAAATCAAGTCATATTTTTATTTACGGGCTTGCAAGATCAAAAAGGAAGCTTTCTAAACAACCACATATTACAGCCAGTTTTGCAATGGGGTAAAAGCCTTGTGGGTGGCGGGCAATATTGGTCAATTGCTTCTTGGTATGTTGGCCTTACAACAATTTCCGTATCAGAGTTATTACCCGTTAATCCAGGTGATTTAATTACAACAAAGATAAGCGGTGTTTACAATGATGAAAGCAAGTTATATAACTATGATTGCTCTATAGAATCTAAAGACACCAATAGGTCTGTATTACATGTTTATTCCATCCCTAAGTTGCAGGAACTGGTAACTGCATTAGAGGTGTATGGTATTGATCAGTGTAGTCAGTATCCTGCTTCAGCAATGACAGAGTTTAATAATATATTAATTAATGGCAAATTGACCCCAGATAATATTCCATGGGATATTTCAAAATCAATCACAGAGTGTGGGCAAGATATAAAGATAATTAGCGATGCTAGTAACAATGGTAGTATTAAAGTTATTTACCAAAAAGGAAGGTAAAGAAAAAATAATAAGAGGGTGCTGCCTTTTTTTGGCTTTGACTTAAAAAAGGGTGGCACCCCCTTATTTCCTTGAGCAGTTTGGCACGCCATTCTCTTCGGTGTTGCTTGATAATACCAGTGGAATATGACTTTCTCCCATAACAGTTTTGATAGTGCTATTGCTAAAAAAGCCATACTTGTTATCAGTATTTTATAGTTGTGCAGTAGTTCAATCACACCTACCCAGGCACTCTCTACTGAGCGATCGTAGAGATTCAATTCAACTCTTCCTCGCTGTTTTGGGATTTGCTTGTCTCTTGCATTTTTTGAGCTTTCTATAGGTATATTTATTTCATACTCTAAATTAAAGGCTCCAGGTAGGCCATTAAAAGGGTGTCAGCCACCACGAATAATGTTTTTATTGCCATTATCATTTTGGCATACTAAATAAAGATGGTCATTACTCCCATCAATATTAAATGGCACATCCACTTCTTTTGATTCAATATAAATTTTTCCCATTTTTATTCTACTAGAGACCTCTGCATAAATATGAATAATCATCAAGAATCCACTTTTCGCCCACTTGGTAATTTTTTAAACCCAGCCTTAGCCCTGCTAGGACAAGGTTTAAGAAAATTACCAATTGGGAAAAAATTGAATTTTGCTAATCATCCATATTTATGCAAAGGTCTCTACTACTTGACCGTAATTTTTTTAACAATATTGTTTTGATCAAATTCAACTATTACTCTTCGTGCAACATCTAAATAAGCCATAGGGGCAAACCTAGAAAGTGCATCAAATGGAAGCGGGTAAAAATACACTTCTTGCTGTTTGCCCTTTAATTTCTTATATTTGTCATTTTTTGCTTTTTTTAAGTTCAATTTTGTTATGTTTGTAAATGGAAGTTTTAAAAACTTATTAACCTCATTTTGAAATTCTTCAAAAGCCTCTTTAGGTGCAACAGCACCAGTTCCTCTAATATACTTATCAAATTGAGTTTTGTTCATCATGCCGACTGCGTCTCGTTTAAGGATTTTTTCCGCCATTTTTTTATCAAAAAGACTAAAATATGGCGGTCTTTTTTTGTCTAAAAACGCTTGATGACTGTATTTCCAATATGGGGTATGAATAATATATTTATTATCTTTATTAAACACCATTGAAAGTCCGATTAAGTAGTTTACTCCATCTTTAGTGGTGCATTTTCTACCAAGGGTTACATATTTAATTTTTGTATTTTTATCTTTAGCAAGCCAATCTGAGGCAATCTCTTTATATTTTTTATCAAACTCTTTCTCTAAATCAGTAATTTTTTTATATGAAATTTTATCACCATATTTTTCTTTAATATATTGTCTAAACACATTAGCATCTTCTGGTAAATCGCATAAACTATTCGTTTTTTGACTCTTATTAGCAGTTATTTTGGCGATTGATTGATTGGCATAAATTATCTCTGTTAAAGCAAATATAAACAAAAATACAAAAAAATAATTAAATCTAAAATGTGGCTTGCTTCTTGTAATTTTCATTATTCTTTCAGTTTTGTTAAACAATATTTTCTGATTATACTCATTTTTTTTTGCAGGCATTTTTTTTAAAATTTTTATAAAAAATATCTGATTCAAAATTTCTGAAAGTCGAAAACACCCATAATTCTTATTAGTTCTTTGGTTGTTTTCTCTATAAAACCCCAATAATTCCAGGCAACAATTTAATTTTTCTTATTTCAAAATCAGTAAACTGAACAAAAAATGCGTAAAAAGCGTAGGCTACTAGGACGCTCTATAAGCAGAAATTTTAAAAAGTTGTTAAAAGTTTTTTGGAATAGCAAAATAATGTTACAATTTACAACAAAAGTTTAGAAAATAGGCGTAAGACTTGGTTAAATGGTG
>Ga0256845_1002751_pt1 | contig 12433 bp, 12 predicted proteins | sample RiftiametaG_FD_189101 | JGI IMG/M metagenome (GOLD analysis project Ga0256845, IMG submission 189101) | Tube worm associated microbial communities from hydrothermal vent at the East Pacific Rise, Pacific Ocean - Riftia | ecosystem: Host-associated > Annelida > Integument > Unclassified ... | reverse complement strand
TAAACTTAGAAACTATAATGGACTATCTATGGAAAGAAAAATGAAGTTTATTGATGCTTTTTTGAAAGTCTAGTAGCGTAAATTAAGTAGACTCCTTTTTGTCTATTAAGCCTTACTTCACGTTTTTGCTTTCGCAAAACACTTGCAATGACGTGCTTAAATTTAAGATTTCAACTTCTCCAAATATTGTTTTTCAATTAAAGAACCATCTTTAATTACTTTTTTTGCCCAAACAATTAGTTGGTCAACTTTATCTTCTTCAGATAACTGCCAATCAATATCAGAGCTTTTTAAGCGTTTGCGGAGTTCATATAAACAAGTAGATGCTGAAACGGAAATGTTTAAGCTTTCAGTAAAACCATACATTGGAATTTTCACAAAGCCATCTACATTTTCCATTGCAATATCAGAAAGTCCTGTTAGTTCTGTTCCAAACATTAGTACTACTTTTTCATCTAATGGAATATCTTGTATTAAGCAATCGTTGGTATGAGGAGTTGTTCCGTAAACTTTATAACCATCAGCTTTAAGCTTGTTGATGCAGTCTAAGGTGTTGTTTTCTTTCTCATTGTACTTGTGTAGGTTAATCCATTTATTGGCTCCATGAACCACTCTAGGGTTTACATTATATTCATTATCATTTTCTATGATATGAACATCTTGTATGCCGAAGACATCACAAGTTCGTAATACTGCACTAGCATTTTGAGGTTGAAATATATTTTCTAAGGCAACAGTAACGTGTTTGGTTCGATCTGCAATAATTTTATCAAATAAATTCATCTTATTTTCTGATAGAAAATTATAGAGGTAGTGTAATAAATCTTGTTTTTCTGCTGTGGTCATTTTGTGAAAAAATATCTAATCTAAAATGAAGAATCATTTTAGGATATAAAAAAATATAAATCCATATCAATATTGATATAGACTTATATTTTTCATTCTATTATAATGCTTTAAATAGCTTAAGGAGCGAAATAAAGTATTGTAATATTTATTACATCATTGTATCTAACTTTTCAGTTAAAGCAGATTTTTGTGCAGCACCAACTTGTTTGTCAACTACTTCACCATTTTTAATAAATAAGATAGTAGGAATGTTTCTAATCCCGAATTTTTGAGCAACCTCAGGATTGTTATCAACATCAACTTTACCAACTATTGCCTTACCTTCGTAATCGTTAGCTATTTCTTCAACAACAGGTCCAACCATTCTACATGGTCCACACCAAACTGCCCAAAAATCTACCAATACTGGTTTGTCTGATTTCATTACTAATTCTTCAAAATTTGCGTCTGTTAATTCTAATGCCATAATTATTTGTTTTAATATTTTATAAATTTAATTTTTTTAATTTATTTCTTGCGTTCAAATAGTCAATTTTTAAACCAATGTTTATTTAAAGACAAATTGTCATTCTCAACTAATTCAACTTATAAGTTATATCAGGAATGTTATTTAAACAATCTAAAAACTCATCACTCATTTCGACCCGATTTGTTCTAGCGTTCAGTTTAATAATGCCTTCTTCTCTATCTTTTACTTGAATACTAAAATTACATTTTCCTTCATGTTTTCCTAAGATTTCATAAATGGTATTTATTAAACCTTCGTTAACATCTTTAGATTCTATGCTTAAAGTAATTCCTTTAACTTGTTTTTCTCTGAGTTCAGATAATAATTCAATGCTTGTGATTTTAAATTCCAAATCATTTTCATCCTTACTCCATTTTCGTTGTTCTGCTCTTCCTTTTATAAACAAAAACTGACCTTGTAAGAAGTAGGGTTTAAACTTTACGTAATCCTCACCAAAAATGAAAAAGTTGTGAGCAGCGTAATAATCTTCCACTTCTAAAACGCCAAATGGGTTTCCTTTTTTTGTCATTCTGTCTTGCACGCCAGTACAAATAACAGGGATAGAAAGTTCGTGTCCTTTAATTTTATCTAGATCTCCAGTAGCATGAGCCAAATTCCCTTTTCCAAAATTGTCTATTTCTAATTTAAAATCATCTAACGGGTGACCAGAAATATAAATCCCAACCACTTCTTTTTCTTGACTCATTTTCTCTAGAGCACTCCACTCCTCACAAGTAGGAATTGGTGGTTCAGCATCTTCTTCATTATCGCCCTCTAACATATCAAACATAGAAACTTGTGCAGAATTTTTATTTTCTTGAAAACGTGAGCCGAATTTGATAATCTTTTCTAAAAAGATTCCACCTTTTTCTTGTGGAGCAAAATATTGAGCACGATGAACTCCTTCAAAAGAATCGAAACCACCACCAAGTGTTAAACTCTCTAAAGTTTTTTTGTTTACTGTTCTGAGCTCAACACGTTTTACGACATCAAAAACAGAAGTAAATAAACCGTTTTCATTTCTTTCGCTAATTAGACTTTCGACAGCTTTAGCTCCAACACCTTTCATGGCAGCCATTCCAAAACGAATAGCTCCTTTCTTATTTACTCTAAATTTAACTAAAGATTCGTTTACATCTGGACCTAATACTTCAATTCCCATCCGTTTACATTCACTCATAAAGAATGTAATCTGAGCAATATCATTCATGTTATTACTCAGTACTGAAGCCATATATTCGGCAGGGTAGTGGGCTTTTAAATAGGCAGTTTGGTAAGCAATCCAAGCATAACAGGTAGAGTGAGATTTGTTAAAAGCATAAGAAGCAAATGCTTCCCAATCCTTCCAAACCTTCTCTAATATTTTTGGGTCGTGTCCTTTATCTGAAGCCTGTTCAATAAATTTAGGCTTCATTTTATCTAGCACAGCAATTTGTTTTTTACCCATTGCTTTACGGAGTGTATCAGCTTCACCTTTAGTAAAATCTGCCAATTTTTGGGATAACAACATTACTTGCTCTTGGTAAACGGTAATACCATAAGTCTCCTCAAGGTATTCTTGCATATCATCTAAATCATAAACAACTTCTTCAACCCCATGTTTACGATCAATAAAGGATGGGATGTATTCCATCGGGCCTGGACGATACAATGCGTTCATTGCAATTAAATCAGCAAAGACAGTTGGTTTTAATGACCTCATGTGCTTTTGCATTCCGGGCGATTCATATTGGAAAACTCCTACCGTTTCACCTCTCTGGAAAAGCTCGTAAGTCTTTTCATCTTCTTTGTCAAAAGTTTCAGGGTCTAATTCAATTCCGTGTCTATCTTTTACAATAGCACACGCATCTTTAATTAAGGTTAATGTTTTTAACCCTAAGAAATCCATCTTTAGTAATCCTGCATCTTCAGCAACCGAGTTATCGAATTGCGTACAAGTCATTCCTGAATCTTTTGCTAATGCAACAGGAACATAGTTGGTAATATCATCAGGTGTAATAATTACACCACAGGCATGAATTCCTGTGTTTCGCATTGCGCCTTCAATTAACCGTGCTTGGTTTATTGTTTTAGATTCTAAGGTATGTCCTTTAGAAATATCTTTTAATTGATTTCCTCTAGCAAGGTCTTCAGGCTTTAATTTAGCCTCTAAATCTTCATCACTTAACCCGAATAATTTACGCAGTTTAATATCAGGTATTAATCCTGCTAATCTTCCTGCTTGGTCTAACGGTAATTCTAAAACTCTGGCAGTATCCCTTACTGAAGATTTAGCAGCCATTGTTCCATAAGTGATAATTTGGGCAACTTGGTTAGAACCGTATTTGTCAATTACATATTGCATTACACGGCCCCTGCCTTCATCATCAAAATCAATATCAATATCGGGCATCGAAACCCTTTCAGGATTCAAGAAACGCTCAAAAAGTAAGTCATATTCAAGTGGGTCAATATTAGTAATCCAAGTACAATAAGCAACAACAGAACCTGCAGCAGATCCCCTTCCAGGACCAACAGAAACTTCCATTTTTCGGGCTTCGCGAATGAAATCTTCAACAATTAAGAAGTAACCAGGATAACCTGTGTTTTGAATAACCTCTAATTCAAAATCTAAACGCTCGGCTATTGCATCTGTTATTTCTCCATAACGTTTTTTTGCCCCTTCATAAGTAATGTGTCTTAAATAAGCATTCTCGCCAATTTTCAGTTTATCATCTTCTTCATCTAATGGGTCTTGAAACTCTTCTGGAATATCAAATTTGGGAAGTAATACACTTCTAGCTAATTCAAATCGTTCAATTTTATCAACTATTTCTTGCGTATTGATAATTGCTTGAGGTAAATCAGCAAAAAGGAGTTTCATTTCATCCGAAGACTTCATATAAAACTCATCATTAGGGAAACCAAAACGAGTATCTCTACTTCCGCCTATATATTTTTTCTGATCGGCTTGGTATTTACCATCTCTAACGCACAATAAAACATCGTGCGAAATAGCATCAGCTTTTTCGGTGTAGTAATTATTATTACAGGCAATTATTTTAACGTCATGTGTCGCGGCAAATTGCAACAACATTTTATTAATGTCATTCTCCTCTTCAATACCGTGTCGGTTAATTTCTATGTAAAAATCATCACCGAAATTTTCTTTCCACCAAATAACAGCTTCTTCGGCTTTTTTGTTTCCTTCAAATAATATTTTGTTTGGAATTTCTCCCCAAATACCACCAGTTAATACAATTAAATCTTCTTTGTATTGGAGTAGGAGTTCTCTGTTAATTCTTGGTACGTAGTAAAAACCATCAATGTTAGCGTAAGACGCTAGCTTAATTAAGTTCTGATAACCGTTTTTGTTTTTTGCTAAAATTACTGTCTGAAAACCATTATCTTTAAATGACTTGTCTTTATGGTTTCCACATAAATTAAACTCACAACCAACTATTGGAGTAATATCTGCTGCAATAGCATCTCTTACAAAATGGAAGGTTGCCATCATGTTTCCATGATCGGTTAAGGCTATGGCTTCCATTCCTAAACCTTTCGCTTTCGCTACTAATCCGCCAACTTTGGTGGTAGATTGTAAAATGGAAAATTCAGAATGGTTGTGTAAATGTGTAAACGGAACATTTTTTAGTTCTGCACTTATACTTGTGCCTGTTGAAATTGGGGTTTCAACACTAGTCTGAGTTTCTTTAAAATCTTCAAAATTAGCCTCTTCTAATTCTGGAGCTTCATAAACTAAACCATCAATATCTGTAATCTCTTTGGGTTGAATTACACGGTGTTTAACCAATCCAAAGAAACAACGAGCAGTAGCATCAACATCATAAGCAGCATCGTGTGCATCTCCAAAACCTTTATTAAAAAGCTTTTTATGTAAATCAGTTAATGATGGATATTTAAACCTTCCACCTCTACCTCCTGGTATTGCACAAAAATCGACAGATGTTTTCATCGTATCGATAGTGGCAAGAGTAGAAAATTGTTCGTTTATCTCATTGTTTATTCTATAAAATTCAGCACCAACAATGTTTACATCAAACTCAATATTATGACCAACATTATAATTGGTACGCTCTAAATCAGCTTTTAATTCTTCTAAAACAAGTTTTAAGCCATGTCCGTCTCTTTCTGCTCGTTCAGTTGTAATTCCATGTATTTTAGATATTCCAATAGGAATGTCATAACCATCAGGTTTTACAATGTAGTTTTTTGCTTCTAATAGTTTTCCAGAATTATCGTGTAATTGCCAGGCCAACTGCACCATTCTTGGCCAATTGTCGGAATCGGTAACAGGAGCTTTATAATTCTTAGGTAGCCCTGTTGTTTCTGTATCAAATATTAAAAACATAAAATTATAACTTGTTTTGTTGTCAGAAAACTATTGTCAATTCGAGTGAAGTTCTTGGGCGTTGAGCGGAGCCGAAACGCAAGAACTTTGTATCGAGAATCAATAGATTTCTCAGGAAATTTGTTCTCGATACAAAATTCTTACAGAATTTCACTCGAACTGACAATTTTCCTGTTAAAATCAGCAACCATAAAATTACCAATAGAACATCTTATTATACTTTTTTGAGGGAAGTTTTAACTAACAATTTTTGAACAAAGAAATTAAATAGAAAATTCAGTTATTTTAAAATGCCAGATTATAAGACGACACGTTATGGCGTAGTGATGTTGGATATTTGCTGTAGTAATTTAACCGTAGCGGAAAATAAATTAGTAGAAAAGCACAGACTTTATCTGAAATAATAAATAACTACTGAAATTTAAACCAAAACTAAACATTGAGCTATAACGGGACAAGAAACTGACCTGACTAATCCCAAAAAGAAGGTAGGGCAAAAATTAAATAAAAGCGATGAAAAAGAATAAGGTTTTAAATATTACATTAAAGGGCGGAATTATCGGAATGTTAGCCGATTCTCCTCAAAACAGTTTAAATAAAAATATTGAGAAAGTAAATGAAGAAGGTTGGCGAGTAGTTCAAGTTATTTCTGCGGCAAGTGGAAATTTATTCTTAGCAATTTGGAGAATATTTTTACTTGTGATAACACTATTTATTTATACTACGGCAAATGGATATTATGTTGTGTTAGAAAAAGAGGGGTAGTAACAGAAATACTATGCTTAATAGATAATCGGCTATTTCATTGACAATTTAGCCGATTGTTTGTGTCTTTTTTTATGCGACAGTCGGTGCTGAAAAAGATTAACGAATTAAGTGTGTAATTTAGATGCGTTGAAAATATAAATATTCAAAATTTAAGATGAAATATGGTAGAATTAGAATGGTTAAACAATTTACCAAAGCTTGAAGAGAAAAAATGGAACTATTTAGAAGAGATAAAAGTTTCTCATAGAGAAACAATAATGGCAGAAGTATTAAGGTATTATTTTGATTCAAATGAAAAACATGGATTAGGTGATATATTTATACGTTCACTATTAGAAACTCCTTGCTTTAAGTTGAAAGAAAAAAAGGTTGTTAACGCTCATCTTTACGAAAAAATTAAGGACGACAAACAAATCTTAAATTCATTCAATAATGTAAAAGTTAGAACTGAAGTTTCCACCAGTAAAAAAACAAAAGTAAAAGGTGAAAAAGATAGCTCTAAGTATATCGATATTTTAATTGAAACAGAAAAACTGGTTATCTGCATTGAATTTAAAATTAATCACGATTTAAATAACCCATTGAATACGTATCAAAAATTTATTGAAGAAGAGGAGGCGAAATGTTTTAAAGGATCAAAAATTAAAAGAGAATTAATCTTTGTTGTTTTAACACCTTTTTGGAAAGCGCCTATAAGTAAAGCACAAAATAATGAAAATTTTGTTCAGATAACTTTAGCAGGGTTTATTGATAATGTTCAGAGATTGGTTGGAGACTTTTGGTCTGATAAAAAAGGTGCTCATCAATATTATCTTTATCAAGATTTTATAAATGTGATTGAAAATAGAGGTAGAATTGTGAGTTTAATAAAAGAATATTCTCAAAAAGGTTATACTCCTGAGGATATTGCTAAAATTGAAGGATTAAACCCAGAGGTTCTTGAAAAGTTAGGTTTAGATAAAATAAAGACTGCTTTTGAAGGAAAAACAAAAGAATTAATAAAGAGAGGTGATAAAGGGTATTCATTATTAAATGCGACAAAAGATAGAATAGATAGTGGGGTTTTTAAAAAAGATGATGATGTTGAATATAAAATTCGGCTATCACTTGCAGGGTGGTTTTTTGAAAAATGGACTGATGATGGAAAGGTTGTAAAAGAAAATATTGGAACATTCTTTATGGCTATTGATGATGTTGTGAAAAAAGTAGGAGATCTAGAAGCAAATAAATCCTAAGAATTCCTATCTATTGCTTTTAAATAGTTTTTTCGGATGGTATTTCTTAAGTGAATTGGCTTTATAACTTCTAAATCAGCGGTATATTTCATTATTTCCATAACAAAATCAGGGGCAATAGATAAATTCAGCGAAAAGGTTATGCTTTCGTTGTTTTCTTCAACAACTTTTTGACTATTGTGTAAAGGGTAAGATTTAATGAAAGAAGAATTATTGCCATAAACGGTTATAATTATCTCTTCGGGAGCGTTTAAATTAATAATACCAAATGAATTTTTAAAGTAGTTTTTTAAATCTAACGTTGGTGGTTTTTTAAATGTTCCGTTTTTATTGTGAGCAACAGAAGAAATCCTATCCAAAGCAAAGGTTTTAATACGCTTATCTTTTAAATCTTTTGCGACTAAATACCATCTTCCCTGGCTCTCTTTTAGCATATATGGTTCAACAGTTCTGTTGGTTGAACTATCTTCTTGGTACTTTTTGTGTGTAAAGGTTAATTGAAGAGAATTTTTTATTGTTTCTAAGATAAAGTTTAGGTGCTCGGTTCCAATACTTATTCTTTTATCAAAATCGATTAATTCATCATTTTTTCCTGCAATTTTTATTGAAGAGAATAAATCTAATGTTTCTTGTAGCTTTTTACTGTAAAGGCTGTTTACATCTTCGGTATTAATGTAATAGCCATTTCTAGCTCTGCTGTAAATTATTTCTGTTTCAAATAAATCTTCAATGGCAATTTTATCCCTATTAAATGTTCTTTTATCTATGGTGAATCCACTCTCTGAAAGATAATCTAAAAGCGTAGAAAGACTAGGATAGTCACCAACTTTTACACGATTGATAATTTTAGAATATCGGAGGAAATACTTTTCGTTTGCCATGTTTTTTATTTAATGTTAAATATTGTTTGTTTCAATCCTCGTCATAAAACACTAAGTGTTTAGTATCGATAATGTTGCCATCCAAAAAGAGGTTTGGTAGATTACGTAAGTTTGCTTCACTTAGAGTATTTGTTATTAATTGTTCAATATACAATTCTCCTCCAACTAACTCTAATTTATCTCTACGTTTTAATTCTACTACAAGATTATTTTTTGTTAAATCCATTTCAGAACCATATAGGTGCATTAAACTTTGGTAAATAAATTTATTTTCAGGCTTGTTAAAATGGCTCCCATCAAGAAGGAATTCAAATATAATAATGGAAATCCTTTCATTATGCATAATACACCCTAAAATTAAGTTTTCTATCTTTTGTTCTGTCTCCGTATATTTTTCAATCTTCTGAACTGGATAACTTAAGACGCCTAAATGACGAAAGATGCCTCTTTTTCTTATTTTTTTAATAACGTGAATTATTTCTTTAGTTGTAAATTGTTCTGGAATATTTTTCTCTTTTATCATTTGGTTTTATAATTATTTAGTTCTTCTAAAAATTTGCTTTTGTTATTTAATGTAGGTAACTCTTATTCATTAGTATAGATTAAGAAATTGTCATCTATTTTAGAATTGATAAACTCTATTTGAGATTTAGGAAGCGCGTTGTTTTTTTAATTTAATCAATCGTAATGAAAGGATATTGGCTTATTGTGTTAGGACTGTAAATGATTTTATTGCCTATTACGTTTGAATCTAATAAGCGATGTTGTTTTTCCGATAGTGCACTATTTTTAAGCTTTTCAATATATTTCAATCCCCCTACAGCTTTAAGGGTTTTATCAGATTCTAATTCTTTAATTACAGTGGTGCAATTAATAGATCTAGAAGTGTTATAAAGTTTCATCATAACATCAAATATTAACTGATTTTTTAAGGATAAGAAAGTACCGTTTATTAGGAATCGTAAAACTGTTAAATTAGCATGACGTATTGTGTGACTATTTTTTAAATAATAACCTAAGATAGCATTTTCAACTTTCAAATCTTCCGTAGATGTTTTGTTTATGCTTGTGTTATCTTTTAAAATTATACTTCTAAGTATAATCTTATTTACGCCATTTATTAATTTCCTATTTGCTTTACTTATTATTTCTTTGCAAAAAAGAATAGAACTAGTCGCTATTTTTGTATTAATAAAATCAAATTGTTTCTTTGAAAGTGTACATTTTTTTAGATATACTAGCTGCTCAATTCCACCAGCTTCTTCAAGAATACCATAATCTATTAATTTATTGCTTACCGTTTCAATAGTGGTTGGTCTGCAATAGTTATACATGCATAGAATATTTCCTATAGTTTTGTAGATTAACTGGTTTTCTAATGTGTGAAAATAACCTCCTATTAAAAATGAACTTAGATTTGAACCTGGTTTGAATTCATCTTGTAAAAAACTACCTAAAATGCTATCTTCATTTTTTAATTCATTAGCAGAAATTTTATTGGTTAGATTGTTTACGAGTGAACCATCTTCTAAGCCTATACTTTTTATTCTAATTCTATTTATGGTATTTATTAATTCTTCATTTGTCATAATTGTAATTTTTTAAAAAAATAAATGATGTTTAAATCAAAAGCTTATCGTTGTTAGTTTTCGTTAGCATAAATTAAACAGTTGTTACCTATTTTAGAATTAATAAACTCTATTTGTGCCTCAGATAAAGCATTGTTTTTTAAAAACTTAAGATAGAGTGTTCCTCCTTCTCCCAAAAGAATTGCAAGGTTTTTGTTACGTTCTAATTGCTGGGTTACGGTGCTGTAATTAATAGCTTCTGACTCACTAAATAAGTGAATCATTATTTTTAATATTAATTGATTTTCAAATGTGTAAAAAGTGTCTGTGATTAAGAATTCAAAAAGTGCTTGTGCTTCTTTAAAGTTTTCAAGAAAAGACCCAATAATAGCATTTTCAATTGTTGAGTCATCAAAATCTATTAGCCCAATTTGTGGTGTTTCTACTGCAGGATTCTTGTAGATTATACTTCTTAATCTAATCCTATTTACCGTATTTATTAGTTGCTCGTTAGTCATAGTTATTAATTTTCTGTAAAAATAATTGACGACTAAGACGAAACGTGTCGTTTTAGAAAATCAATATTTAATTAAGGTTTCTTCAATTTATTTTAACTATTAAAGCAGTAACGAGACATAGTTTGTCGTTGTTCATATTCATTTTTGAACTTAAAAAATATTATGAAAAAAATAATAGTAATATGTAATGCTGGTGAAAGAGGGAAAACCGAAACAGTTAGACAGTTAGCTTCTCTTATCACATGTAAATACTCCATAGATAAAGACGTGTTAGGTAACCTAGTTTCAATTCCTAAGAAAGGTGATTTTCGATTGACAATTAAAATTGAGGATAAAATAGTTGGATTTTTGAGTCAAGGAGACCTGAACACAGGTTTAGAAAGGGGACTTGATGAGCTAGCGGATAAATATAAATGTGATTTAATTATTTGCACATGTAGAACTAAAGGGGGGGGCACTGGATGCTGTTAAAAGTCTTTCAACAAAATATGGTTACAATAAAATTTGGACATCAACTTATGCGCACCATAATAATCATGCTGTTTTAAATAAAATAAAAGCAGAACACTTATTAGATTTGATTAAGCAGCTAAATATTTTAACTTAGATATGAGTATTTCTACTGAGCAAAAGGATCAGTAAAAATGGGGTCACCAATACAACTTCTTGTCTTACTTTTTTAGAATAAGATTTAACTAACATTTTTAAACATAAAAAACCGCAACAACTCGTTGCGGTTTTTTTTATGATTAAAAGTTGTTTATTTCTTTCCTCCTAACATCAATATTTCACTCACTACAACCTCGGTAGAGTAGCGCTTGTTACCATCTTTATCCTCATAACTGCTGTGTGTTAACTTACCTTCAACAGCTACTTCATTTCCTTTTTGTAAATACTGTTCTATGATGTCTGCTGTTTTACCCCAGGCAATTAAATTGTGCCATTGTGTGTCTTCTACTTTTTCGCCTTTTGCATTTTTATATGTTTCGTTTGTAGCGATAGAGAATTTGGCTAATTTTTTACCTGATTCTAAGTTTAAAATTTCAGGGTTCATACCGATGTGTCCGATTAATTGTACTTTGTTTTTTAAGTTGTTCATAGCGTTAAAATTTAATGGTTTATAAAAATTTATTTGGTAAACCTGATTCGTTCAGATTTGATGATGCAAAGTAAAGGTGGCTCCCATACCTTAGTCGGTTATTAAATGTTTGCTTTCGTTTAATGTCGCTTGTAATCATTTGTAGTCGTTTGTAAACGAATAATTAGTATATTTATAAAATGGAAAAACCAAAATGTTTAGAATGTTCAGATCCCTTTAATGGAAGGATAGATAAGAAGTTTTGCTCAGATTATTGTAGAAATGCTTACAACAATAAAGTAAATAAAGACAGTAAAAACTTAATCCGAAATACAAATAACCGATTACGTAAAAATTGGAGAATTTTAGAGGAATTAAATCCTAATGGTAAATGTAAAGTCACTAAACAAAAGTTAGATTCAAAAGGTTTCGACTTTAATTTCTTTACCAATATCTATACAACTAAAACAGGTAACGTCTATTATTTTTGTTACGATCAAGGTTACTTGGTTTTAGAAAATGATTATTACGCGTTGGTTAAAAGAGATTAATTTAACCCGTTGTGCATTTAGAGAATGCTAACTTTTAAATTATTAATATTTCTATCGAAGGTGAATTTATTAATGTACTGGATGACTGTTAATGCTGATATTTTAGACATTATTCGAGTTTTAAAT
>Ga0256845_1002750_pt1 | contig 12433 bp, 7 predicted proteins | sample RiftiametaG_FD_189101 | JGI IMG/M metagenome (GOLD analysis project Ga0256845, IMG submission 189101) | Tube worm associated microbial communities from hydrothermal vent at the East Pacific Rise, Pacific Ocean - Riftia | ecosystem: Host-associated > Annelida > Integument > Unclassified ... | reverse complement strand
GTTTTTACACTCTCTTCGTTAAAATAATTTACCGTAACCAGTTATGCTAAATCATTTTTCCTCGATATTGCAAAAAACAATTCAATCTAAATTAGACTCATATTATAGTTAAACTGGTATTAATACTCAGATGTTGTATTAGAATTGTTTCTTTTCCAAAGAATTGGTCACTAAACTACAATAGAAGACCCTTGCAAAATTCTTGTATACCCTCTAAGACCCTTTCGTGACGAAATCATTTTATCAAATGAGGTTTTGACTGTTGAGATTTATAATGAGCTAGGAGCGTTACTAGAAACTAGGCAAGCTATTGACGGTGAAAAACCTGATTTAGGCAAGCTTAAATCAGGGGCTTATGTATTAAACCTTTACGGGCATCCTAATTCCAAATTACTTCAGTCAGTAAAGATAATTAAAGAATAAACTTACCTTACTGCCAGTAAAAGCACAATATCTCGATACTTTAGTTCTGTTTTATCTGCAATATGCTCATTAGTAATAAAACCTTTGTAGCTATATACACCTTTCATGAACCACTCCTTAACAACTATCATCTCTTCAATTCCACCATATCTTCCAATCTGATTGAGCATAGGAGTAAGGATATAACTCAATGCCTTAGAGGCTGTTCTTGGTGCTCTAGAAGCGATATTAGGCACGCAATAATGGATTACATCATACTTAATAAACGTAGGCTTATCGTGAGAGGTTAAAGATGAAGTCTCAAAACAACCACCTTCTGTAATGCTTGCATCTATAATCACTGCTTTTTTACGCATTTCGGCTACCATCTCATCTGACACCACACAAATCTGACCGCTATCTGACCGCAAAGCGCCAATCACTACATCTGCTTGTTTAAGCTCTCGGCTCAAGGTATTGGCATCTATAATTGAAGTAAACACCGAGCGTCCAAGGTCTTTTTGCAACCGTCTTAATCTATAATGATGATTATCAAAAACCCGAACTTCTGCTCCTAAAGCATTAGCAACCCTAGCGACCTGCTCACCTACAGTGCCGGCACCTAGTATCACTACTTTTGTTGGTGGAACTCCTGTGGTACCTCCAAAAATAATTCCCATTCCATCTTTTGTGCTACTTAGGTATTCTCCTGCTATTGAAATGATGCAATTGCTTGCTATTTCACTCATACTACGCACAATTGGGTTTTGTCCTTCATTGTCTTCAATATATTCATAACCGATTGCTGTTATTTTTTTTTGTGAGATTGCTTTAATCACTTTAGCATCCATACAGGATAGCTGTATAGCAGACATCAGAGTGCTCTTCTGAGCCATATAAACTACTTCTTCTGCCTTAGGTGGCTCTACCTTGAGTACAATGTCACATTCAAAAGCTTCTTTTGCAGAGTAAACAATTTTGGCCCCATTTTCGCTATACAAATAATCTGGGAAGTTAGCAGCATCTCCTGCTCCTGTTTCTATTACTATTTCGTGACCATTGGCAACAAGTACTCCTACCGATCCTGGGGTTAGGCAGATTCTATTTTCTTGTAATGAGGTTTCTTTTGGGAGTCCTATTAGTAAAAATTGTTTGTCTTTTTGAGTAGCCAATGCTGATTCTTGCGGGTATAACACACTTTGCTGAATTGCCCCAAAATTATCTTTATTTGCCATATCTCTGTATTTTTAAAGTACGCATGGAAGTATCTTCAATATTAATCTTAACTACTATATACTTCTCAGGAATAAAACTAGGGATTTTAGATGCCCACTCTATCAAGCAATAATTTGGCGAATAGAAATACTCCTCTACACCAATATTTTCTGCTTCTAACTCATTATCTATTCTGTAAAAATCAAAATGATAAATAGTTCCTACTTGAGTAGAATAATATTCATTTACAATAGAAAAAGTTGGACTACTTACATGATCTTCTACCTGCCAACCCTCACATAAAGCTTTGATAAGTGTTGTCTTTCCTGCACCCATTTCAGCATCAAAGATCCAAACATTATAATCCTTGCACTCTTCTCGAAGATATTTAACCACTTCATTTATAGATGATAGTGAATATTCCATTATTTAATGTCTAATATCCTAAACTCTATTCTTCTATTTTTTGCCTTCCCCTCTTGTGTATCATTGCTCACAACTGGCCTAGCTTCTCCGTAGCCTTTATAATTAAGTTGCTTAATCGGCACTCCTTTTTTAAGTAAATAGTCATACACAGATTTTGCACGATTTTTAGACAAAAGTAAATTATCTCCCACTTTTCCAGTGTTATCTGTATGTCCGTCTATTCGGATAATTATGTTAGGATAGCTAGATAAAAAGTTACTCATAAAGTTCAGTTCTGTAAACGATTTACTTTGTAAAGTATAACTTCCTGATTCAAAAAAAATGTTTTTAAGAACAACAACAGATGTATTAGCTATCAAAGGTTGAAGTTCTACAATTAATCCCTCTTGCTTTACCCTACCATTTTTTAGTTCAAAATTTTCTGAATGAGGAAGGTACTCTCTTTTTTCAACCCACATCATATATTCTTTCCCTCGTGTTAATACAACGCTGTAACCCCCCGTTTGAGTATCCGACGTTACTTGAGCAATAGTATCTTTAGTATTTAAATCAAGAATAATAACTGAAGCTTTAATCGCTTCTTTTGTTTTGGCATCTATCACTTTTCCGCTAAGGGACATACTTCTGTTTTTAGGGCTTAATACTTTAGGCATTTCAAAACTATAAATCTTAGAGGATGCTACACGCTTATCTTTAGTAAACTTCTCATAATAAGCTGTTTCGGAATCAGTAGTTATAAATAGTGACCCTTCATTGTCTTTAGTGTTAATCGGATAACCCAAATTTTGTATCGCTAACCATTTTCCATTTACCTTATCTGAATAAAACAAATCATAACCGCCATAACCATAATGCCCTGAAGAGGCAAAATATATACGTTCATTACCGGCATGTAAAAAAGGGGTTACTTCATTATATGATGTGTTAATAGAGCTTCCCAAATTCTTAGGTGTTGACCAGTTTCCACTTTGATTTTTTTTTGTGAAATAAATATCGAAACCACCATATCCCCCCTTACGGTTAGACGAGAATAACATCGACCGACCATCAGCCGATAATGATGCTTCAGAGTCCCAACCCCCAGAATTTACTTGTGTTAAGTTCTTAGGTACAGACCACTCATTGTTTTGTGAATAAGAAATGTATAAATCACAACTATTTTTTTTGTTACAGCGTGTAAATACTAATGTTTTTCCATCTCCAGATATACTTGCCATTCCTTCATTATTTTCGGTATTGATATTGGCAGATATTTCTGTACTCATTTCCCATTCATTATTTGTTTTATGAGAAATATAAATATTTTCATCTGGTTGTTTATTCGTTCTGGCACAATAGACAATTGTTTGAGCATTTGAGGTAAGTACTGGTCTGCTATTATGAGGAAATCTATTGATGTTTGATAGGCTTAATGCTTGAGGATTAAATACCAAAGGGTGTTTTATTCCTTTTGTAGCGTATTGAGATGAGTTTAAATAATAATTAAATCGTTTAAACTTTTTATTATCTATTTGTTCAAAAAGAGAGGTCGCTTGTTGATAATTACCTTCTTTGAAGTAGATTTTCCCTAATTGAAATCGAGATTCATCAGCACTTTGTTTACTTTCATTTATTTCAATTATTTTTTGATGACATTTTTTGATTTTCAAATTATACTCACCTGATAAAAGGTTCATTGTAGTATAGGCATTTACTAATCCTTGATATGCTTTTTCACAGTTTTCATCTGCTTTGATAGATTCTCTATATAATGCGATTCCAGTATCATAATCTCTATTACGAATGGCTACTTTTGCTTGTTGATACTTTTTTAATGCTTTTTTATTTTTACAAGATTGTCCTTGTGCTAAGCACATTGTAAATAACACTAATAGTAGAAAAATTACTCTCATCATTTAATTAAGGTTTCAAAAAGAAAAAACTTCAATTTATCTCTTAGTCAAATATAACTATATTAAGTTTAATTTCTGCTTTTAAAGGCTAAGTTTTTCGTAGTTATTGGGGTTATATCATTTCACCTTTTCTTTTTTTTCTTCTTTTCCGATTTTGGTTTCCTACGGTGGAATGCTCCTTTGTAAGTTGGGTCTTCTTTTCTTTTGACCCAATCCAATCCTCTAGCAATAGAGTGTGCTTCTTCTTTTTCTGTTTCGGGGAATACTAAGCCTACTGGGATAGTTTTTTGATTTATTTTTGATTTGATAAATTCTTCAATTCTACGTAGATGCCAAGTTTCTGGCTCATTGGTAAAAGAGATGGCACGACCTATTTGTTCTGCTCGCCCAGTACGCCCTATTCGGTGTACGTAGTTGACATAATCTCTGGTAGGAAGCTCAAAATTAATCACATGAGAGACTCCTTTTATGTCGATTCCTCTTGCTGACACATCTGTTGCGACAAGGGTTCTTACCTCGCCTGACTCAAATGCTTTAATAGAGTTGATTCGAGCATTTTGCCCTTTGTTGGAATGTATAACTCGTACTCCCCCTGCTAATTTTCGGTCTACAAACTTACCTATATTGTCTGCGGAGGCTTTGGTGTTTGTAAAGACCAATACTTTAGAAAACTCTTCTTCATCGTCCAGTAGATGCTGTAAAAGCAATATCTTAGACATAAAGTTGGGTACTTGATAATGGTATTGCGTAATATTATCAACTGTAGTGGCTTGTGGGGCTACTTCTATTCGTTTGGGGAATTCGAGAAAATCTTTTGAGAGTTCTTCTACTCTGTCCGAGAATGTTGCGGAGAATAGCATGTTCTGTCTTTTGTGAGGGATAACTTCCAGCAAGGAATTAATTTGTTGCATAAACCCCATCTCTAGTAGTTTATCTGCCTCATCTAGTACCATTGTAGTGAGTCTTTTTACAGGGATTTCTCCACGTAAGTACAAGTCCATAAACCTCCCTGTGGTCGCTACAATAATGTCACAACCTTCTTGTATTTTTTCTATCTGTACTTTAGCACCTACTCCTCCGTAAATGGAAACCATTCTAAGGTCTGAGTATTTATTAAGTGCTTCAAAATGTTCTTCTACTTGTAGTACAAGTTCTTTGGTTGGCACCAAAATGATAGCACGTGGTATTGTTCCCTGTGCGTATTTTAGTTTCACCAAAATCGGTAATACATAAGCGGCGGTTTTTCCTGTGCCAGTAGGTGCAATACCAATCACATCATAACCTCCCAACAAAAGAGGTATAGCCTGTTTTTGAATGGCGGTAGGAGTTGTCCACTCTAAGTCCTCAATCGCAGAGGATATTTGTTTGTTGAAAGAAAAAGATTGAAAAGACATTAATTAAGGTCGTTTTGCTAGACTACTATAACGGTCAATGTCTCCTCTGATTTGAGCCAAAGCATCTTCTAATACTTTTTTATCTTCTTCTTTTTCTCGCTGAAGCATCCCAATACAGCTATTGCCTAAGCTTTGCAAACCTGACAGTTCTCTGTAAAATTCATATCCACTTGTTTTACCATTTTCTAACCTATAATCTAGGTCTCTTTGGAATCTCTTATGTAAACGGGTCAAGAGGTTAATGGCTCTCTTGTGTTTTCCTGCAACATATAGAAGTTGAGGTGCACCTGTCATATCTTCTGCAAAAGGAATAGATGCGTCTGGTATGTTTTCTTCTACAAAATCAATTGCTTCCACAACTTTATCAAACTTTCCTTGACGAGCCATTGCGGTAGCATATCGCATATAATGCCTTCTTTGCATTGATACATGCAAAGGAAACTCACTAGTATAACTACGGGTAGAATCTTTGAGTCCTCTAAACTCAAATTTACGGAAAAGATTATCGTACATCGCAGGTTCATTTACGACATCTTCTTTTTGACCGTGTTGCACTGGAGTTAACCTATATGATAAGCCTTCAAGGATTAAGTAATCATCCAACCCTAAATACTCAGCTGGGCTAATTCCTGTAGAGAAATATACTGGACGCTTCCAACCATCCTTCATAATTGTAGAAATCATGTCTAGCATAATCAAATGTTTTTTATCAAGCGAATTAGCATTGATTTTCCATGTAATAGTAGGAGTAACCAATCGTGTTAATTCTTTAGGAATCATTGGATGTTCTCCTCTAGTGATTCTCGCTTTTTCTTCTATCATCATTGCAGTAGAATCATAAGAAACAAACCAATTTTTAGAATTAAATAAAGCGTTATAACCTCTTCCCATTACACGATGATCATTGTTCATAACAGCCTTCATATACCCTCTTACCGACATCATTCTGTCTTCTTTCTTTCCGTTTTTATCTTGATAATAAAGACGGTCATTTGTCCCTTCTTGGTAATATTTCTTAGGTAATTGTATTGGTAATCCTTCTGACTTATGAGCTTTGCGCTTCATTTGATCTATATACCAATCTGTGTTTAGCAAGCTCAAGTTACAAATACGTACATCTGTTCTGAAACCTTCTACTTCTTGCAAGTACCATAATGGAAAGGTGTCATTATCCCCTCCTGTAAATAATATTGCATTTGGTGCACAAGATTCTAACATGTTTTTACCTTGGTCAATAGAGAAGTATCTACCTGAACGATCGTGATCGTCCCAACCCTGAACGGCCATAATAGTAGGTACACAACTGGAAACTAATACTGCTACTCCTAAGGCTAAGGATGCTCCTGTTTTTAATCGGGTTCTTAAAGTGTCCCAAATTGCTAAACAGCCTAAGCCAATCCAAATAGCAAAAGCATAATAAGACCCTACATAGGCATAATCACGCTCACGAGGTTCGTTAGGTGGTGTGTTTAGATAAATCAACACGGCTAACCCTGTAAAGAAAAATAATAAACCGATGATTACAGTTTCTTTTTCGTCTTTATAAGCATGAAAAACAAGTCCTATTAATCCTAAAATAAGAGGTATGGCATAATAGCTATTTCTGGCTTTACTTTGAGACAATACTGGTAGACTCTCATTATCTGCCGCTCCCCACAATACTCCATCACCTTTTATCTGTCCTTCTCTTCCTACAAAATTCCAACCAAAATACCTCCAATACCACTGCCCAAGTTGTACTTGAAAAAAGAATTTTATGTTTTGTGAAAATGTAGGAATTGTACCTTCAATATAATTAGGGTCATCTTTTTTCAGAAAGCTTATATAAGCTCGTTTGTGATCATCTCTTTGACTGTGCATTCTTGGGAATAAACTAATCTCTGCCTTATTGTATTTATATTGAACTTGCTCTTTGTACACTACATATTTACCATTTTCTCCTTTTTTATACTTTTTTATTTTTTTGTCTTTATACCCAATTGGATTTACAGTAAACTGTGCACCAGTCAGGATAGGAGAAGAACCATATTGCTCACGCTTTAGATAGGACACAAATTGTGGTACTGCTTCTGGATTGTTCTCATCAATGATAGGATTCTGATTAGACCTAATCATAATAATTCCGTAAGGCATATAGCCCAACATGATAAATGTAATACTCAACATTACAAGATTCATCAGCTTCTTATTCTTCTGGTATGAGTAGTAAGTACCATAAGTCATTCCTCCAGCTAATAAAAACAGAAAAAAGTAAATTCCAGAGTTAAAGCCCATGCCTAATGAGTTAACAAAGAATTTCTCAAATCCCCACGAGAGACTTGGTATTTGCTGTATAACAATAATCAAGACAAAAAATAAGATAAAAACACTAATACCCAAAGTAGCAACCACACCTTTAGCATCTATTTTTTTATACTTTCTAAAATAATAAATAAGACCTAAAGCGGGGAGCGTAAGTAAGATTAACAAATGGACTCCTGTAGAAAGACCTATAACAAATGCTGCTGCTAGTAGCCAACGATCAGCATCAGGGTTTTCTGCAGCTCTCTCCCATTTGAGCATTACCCAAACAATTAACGCTGTAAATAATGATGACATCGCATAAACCTCTGCTTCTCCTGCCGAAAACCAAAATGAATCGCTAAATGTATAAGCCAAAGCTGCAATTAATCCACTAAACTGAATGGCTAAAGTCTCTACAAAAGTAGGTTCAACGTCTGTAATGCCTTTTTGTACAATCTTGCGAGCAATCATCGTTACCGTCCAATGCAAAAATAATATAGTAACAGCACTAGATACTACCGATAGCATATTGACCCAATAAGCAATTTGATCTACTGTTGGAGAAAGTAAAGAAAATAATCTTCCTAAAATCATAAACAACGGTGCTCCAGGTGGGTGAGGTACTTGTAATTTTTCTGCACAGGCAATAAATTCACCGCAATCCCAAAAACTAGCCACTTCTTCTACCGTAAGTACATAGACTATCATGGCAATCAAAAATGCTAGCCAACCGAATAGATTATTAATATTTTTATATGATTTCATCTCTAAAGTGTTTTTCAAAACGTAAATTATTTGAATTTTTGGCAATTGACAAGTAAACGCCCAAATCTTTAAAGAATTGTTTTATTATATCGTTTAGTTTTTACTTACAAAGTGACTTTTATCTAAAAAAGCTCATTATATTTGCTTTTATTATGAGGACAAAAATTATTTTATTTTCTAGTTTTTTTATTCTTTTTTCTTGTTTGGTAAGTCAAGCTCATGACTGGGAAAGCCAACTTAAAATAAAACGATATAAATACGGTGTGTTATTAGGTATAGAAAGAGGGAAATATACTTTTATTAGCCTTGGAGGAGAGTTTCAATATAAAAAACTAAAACTTAATAATGCTCCAACACTCTCTGGGCTTTTTTTAGCTTCTTATGAATTCAAAAATAATCTCATCGATTATACCTTAGGCTCTTGGTACAAACGTGGAAGAACAAACCTATCTTATGGGATTAATGCCCATATGATCTCAGATTTTAATCATTATAAGTTTGGAGTATCCCCCTCAATTGGATATAAATTATTAGGATTTCATGTACTTACAGGCTATAAGTTTACTACCCAAACTTATAAAATCCCACATAATAATTTTTATATCTCTATCAGGTACTTTTTGAGTCAAAGTAGGAAGACTAAGATAAAAAAAGGATAACACTATTTTGATCCTGAAATGGTATAACAAAATAAGGTTAACGCCAAAATAAGACAAAACGTCATTAAACCTGTATCAATCGAGTAGATTATCAGACAAATTGTCTCTTTATTAAGCTTGGAAGATTTTTTGAGAGAAGCTTTATCAAATACAACTAGATATGAACTTTGAAAAATATACAACTAAATCACAACAACTACTTCAGCAAGCTATAGAAGTAACCAAATCTAATGGTCAGATTGTTATTGAATCTGCTCATTTACTTAAGGCATTAATACTTACAGATAATTATATCTTAGACTTTATAGCCAACGAAACTGGAGCAAATACCAACCACTTAGAAGCAACTATTGATGCTATTATTAGCCGAGTAGCAAAAGGAAGTGGGGCGGATCCAAACTTATCTAACCAAGCTCATCAAAACTTATTAAAAGCAGAAAAAGAGTTAAAAACTTTTGGAGATTCGTTTGTAGCTGTAGAGCATATTTTACTTGCCCTCATGCAAAGTGGTGACGAAATTGGCAAGATTTTAAAAGACGCTGGTTTTGAAAGAAAAAAAACAATTGAAGCAATTAAAAAATTAAGAAAAGGAGGAACCGTGAACGACAAAAATGCTGAATCAAAATATCAATCATTAGAAAAATACTCTGTAAATCTCAACAAAAAAGCCAAAGAAGGGAAGATTGACCCAGTAATCGGTAGAGATGAAGAAGTTAGACGGGTATTACAAATTTTATCCAGAAGAACAAAAAATAACCCAATACTAATTGGAGAACCAGGCGTTGGGAAAACTGCTATTGTAGAAGGGCTTGCTCAGCGAATTATTGCAGGAGATGTACCAGAAAACTTAAAATCTAAAACAATTATTTCTTTAGACATGGGGCTACTCGTAGCAGGCGCAAAGTTCAAAGGAGAATTTGAAGAAAGACTAAAAGCCGTAATCAAAGAAGTACAGGATGCTGCTGGAGAAATTATTTTATTTATAGATGAGATTCATACCCTTGTAGGTGCTGGAGGTGGAGATGGAGCTATGGATGCCGCCAATTTATTAAAGCCTGCTCTTGCTAGAGGAGAACTTCATGCAATTGGTGCTACCACTTTGGACGAATACCAAAAGCATATCGAAAAAGACAAAGCCCTAGAGAGACGTTTCCAAACAATTGTGGTAGACGAACCTTCTGTAGAAGATGCTATTTCGATATTAAGAGGGATTAAGGACAAATATGAGGTTCATCATGGAGTGAGGATTCAAGATGATGCTGTGATTACTGCTGTAGAATTATCAAATAGATATATTTCTGATCGGTTTTTACCCGACAAAGCCATTGACCTGATGGATGAAGCCGCTGCGAAGCTTCGTATTGAAATCGACTCAGTACCTGAAGAATTAGATGAAATAGAACGTAAAATCATGCAATTAGAAATTGAGCGTGAAGCCATTAGACGAGAAAAAAACAAAGACAAAGAAGCAATTCTAAATAAAGAAATTGCTGAACTTAGTGCTGATAGAGATGAGCTACGTACCAAGTGGAATGCCGAAAAAGAAGTCATTGTAGCCATCCAAGCCGAAAAAGAAAATATTGAAAAATATAAGCTTGAAGCAGAGCAAGCCGAGCGTAATGGTGAATACGGAAAAGTAGCCGAAATACGCTACGGAAAAATAAAAGACAGCGAAAATAATTTAAACAATTTACAAAAAGAATTTAACGCCAAAAATGAAGATAATCTATTAAAAGAAGAAGTAACTCCAGAAGATATTGGAGAGGTTGTAGCCAAATGGACTGGTATTCCCGTTAATAAAATGTTGGAAAGTGATGCTCAAAAATTACTAAACCTAGAAGAAGAACTGGGCAACCGTGTAGCAGGACAAGAAAGAGCAATAGAAGCATTATCAGATGCAGTACGCCGTTCAAGAGCTGGACTACAAGACCCTAAACGTCCAATTGGATCATTTATCTTCTTTGGGACAACTGGAGTAGGAAAAACAGAACTTGCCAAAGCACTTGCCGAATATATGTTTAATGACGAAAACTCATTAGTACGTATAGACATGTCTGAATACCAAGAAAGCCATGCCGTAAGTAGGTTAGTAGGAGCCCCTCCAGGCTATATAGGTTATGACGAAGGCGGACAACTAACAGAAGCAGTACGCAGAAAACCTTATTCAGTTATATTATTAGACGAAATAGAAAAGGCACATCCTGACGTTTTTAATGTGCTTTTGCAAGTCTTAGATGATGGTAGGCTTACTGATAACAAAGGGAGAATTGCCAACTTCAAAAACACCATTATTATTATGACTTCTAATGTTGGGTCACACATTATTCAAGAAAGATTTGAAAATGTAAAACCCGAAGAAATAGAAGGAATAACTGAAAAAACAAGAGCAGAAGTGTTTGAATTGATGAAAAAATCAGTAAGACCCGAATTCCTAAACCGTGTAGATGAGATTATCATGTTTACACCACTTACCCAAGCCGAAATCAGAGAAATTGTAACAATTCAATTCAAACTAATCCAAACTAGATTGGCAGATAACGGGATAGCATTACAAGCAGAAGATTCGGTACTTGATCATTTAGGTATCTTAGGTTATGACCCTACTTTTGGAGCTCGCCCGCTTAAGCGAGTCATCCAACGGGAAGTATTAAACGAACTATCTAAGCAAATTATAGAAGGAAAAATTCATAAAGAAAGCATCGTTAAAATCAAAATGGACAATGGGAAGATAGCGTTTGAGAATAACAAGGGATAAAATAATGTTAGGGCGTTCCCCCACTCGCCAAAAAGGCGAGCTCGTGGGGTCTGGCTTTCTGTTCCCAATCTTTATTGTTTTTATGATTATTATCATTTGCTTTTGTATCAGTCTGAACTTATCGAAGATAAAGCAAAAGAGATGAAGAAATTAATAATCATAAAAACAAAAAGGATTTTCACGTCAATCCTTAACGCAATAAGAAACAAACAAAATGTAGCAAAAGCTATGTTTTATAAACAGTAATTTAGCAAATCAAAAACTCCGAGTGTAGCTATTATACATAAGTGATGAAATTATCTACTAAATTGATTTCCATTTTTTATTTTCAAACACAACTCACATCATATTCATTATCAAATAGTTATAGTATAAAAAAGCGACTTTTTTATATGAAATCAAATTAACAAAATGTCGCATAGGTTACTTTTGTATATTAAAAATTAATATACTATCGAAAATAATTTATAACTAAAACTACAAAACAATGAAAACAATGAAGCTTTATTCGCTAGTTCTAATATTTATTTCTAGCACCTTAGTGGCACAACAAAATATAAATATACCTGATGCTAAGTTTAAGCAAAAATTAATATTAGAAGGAGTTGATCTTAATGGTGATAAAGAAATATCTGTTACAGA
>Ga0256845_1002749_pt1 | contig 12437 bp, 11 predicted proteins | sample RiftiametaG_FD_189101 | JGI IMG/M metagenome (GOLD analysis project Ga0256845, IMG submission 189101) | Tube worm associated microbial communities from hydrothermal vent at the East Pacific Rise, Pacific Ocean - Riftia | ecosystem: Host-associated > Annelida > Integument > Unclassified ... | reverse complement strand
CCTATGAGAGCGATCATGACATTAAAACAATTAGACACATTAGATTCCATTAGAAAGTTCCTAGAGGGCAACCAACGCGTAGCCTTTAGCGTATTGGGTAGTAAGCCAGAGCGATATCAATTTATTCGCAAAACACTGGTTAATTTTGTCTATTGCAAAGCAACTAAGCCAGACAAAGGTCTGTTGAGGCAATATCTCAGTAAAATCACGGGTTACTCACCATCTCAACTTAGTCGACTGATTTCAAAGAATCGTAAAACGGGAAAAGTCGATTGGAAACCGGCTAAGAATAATGGGTTTTGCCAAAGATATAGTCACAAAGATATTGAGAGTTTAGTGGCCATTGATGAGCGTCACGATAGACCTTGTGGTCAAACGATTAAAGTCCTTTGTCAGCGCGCGGTTGAACTTTTTGGTGAAAAAAAATATGAGAACCTTGCTAATATTTCAGTGGCTCACATCTACAATTTAAGAGGTTCAAAAACCTATAAAAACAAACGAACCACCATTTTCATTATAGCTATTAATAGATCCCATAACTTGCTTTCAAACTGATAAAATCAAATTTCTAATCTCGAGACTTTTATAATGAAACTGTAATCCTTCTTCTTTAGCAATTGGCATTGCCATTTTTGATAATTTTTTTCTACCCTTGTCATTAATAGTTTGCGATGTGAGTACTCTTAAAAAAGTATTCACATTCAAACCTCCATTTTGTCTCGCATAGCCTAATGTTGGTAAAGTATGATTTGGTCCAGTAATATAATCCCCTAATGCTACAGCACTATTTGAGCCGACAAATAGAGAACCATAATTTTTTAACTGTTCCGACGTTATATCTTTGTGGCATAACATTAAATGTTCCGGTGCATACCGATTACTAAAATCAATTAACTCAGCGGTTGTTTCTGAAAATATTAATTCTATTTGTTTTTGCTCTAGTAAATTTTTAGTATTCGATTGACTCTCCAAAAGCTTCAACATCTTTGTTAACCAACCTTCATCATCACTAACGATTAACGAGCAAGCGATTGGATCATGTTCGGCTTGAGCTAATGCATCTAACGCGAGCCATTCAATCGGTTGTTCGCCATCGCAAAGTGCTAATAATTCGCTAGGTCCAGCCAATCCATCTATTTTAATAGAGCTTTGGATCTGTTTCTTCGCCTCATTCACCCAGGCATTACCGGGACCAACAATCACATCAACAGGATCATTACCAGCATAACCAAAAGCTAATGCGCTAATAGCTTGCACACCTCCCACTTGAATAAACTGAGTCGCGCTCGCTAATGACGCAGCCGCTAGAATGGACGGATGATCAGATGGGGAGCAGGCGATTCTAACTCTTGAACCTGCAACTTTCGCTGGGATTAAGGTCATTAATGCGGTCGAAACAAGTGGATATCGACCGCCGGGAATATAAGCACCCACTCTTTCAATTGGTTTAACAATTTGCCCATAACTTCCATAATCATCTTCAAAAGACTCTGATTGACAGTTTTTCATTTGAAAGCGTGCAAATTTTTCAATACGGTTTGCCGCAAATTTTATGGATTCTGCTAAGTCAGCATCCAATTTATATTCATCAAATGATTTTAGATCTATAGTTTTAACTGGCTGTTGATCAAACTTTAAAGCGTAATCATTAATTGCGGAATCACCATGCAATTTTATCGTCGATAAGATATCACTGACTTTTTTAGAAATATTTTGATCAATGCTTAAAGTAGATCGAGTCCAATCGCTCGAATTAATTATCATTAAAGCGACCTCTTAACTCCGTAGTGATATTTTTTATATCAACACCTTTGGCTAATGCGTCCACTAACGCAAAAAAAATTAGATCAGCCGCTTCCCAGCGTACATCAACAAACTCTTGTGCTTCAATTAATTCATCAGCCTCTTCTCTAATTTTTTCCGCTCTAAAATCTGCCGATTTAAAAAGCTCCGTGGTAAATGATTTTTTAGGTAATTCTAATTTCCGTTTATTTAATAGCTCGGTTAAACGATTCAAGTCAAACGTTTTTTTTTGTGAAGCAAAGCAACTATATCGGTCAAAGTGGCAAGCATCTTTTACTTGCTTCACACGGAACAAAAGACTATCACCATCACAATCAACATCCGCTTGAATCAATTGTTGAGTATTACCGCTAGTTAAACCTTTTTCCCAAATTTCATTTCGACTGCGGCTCCAATAAGTTCCTTTTTTATCAGTTAATGCTTGAGTTAATGACTCTTTGTTTGAATAGGCTAACATCAATATTTTTTCAGTATCAACATCTTGTACAATGGTGGGAATCAAATCCATTTTATTAAAATCGATTTGAGTTAAAAAACAATCAACCAGTGATAATTTACCCGTATAAATTGACATGCCAATTTGACCGTTTGCTCCAAGCTTAGTAAACCAGTTAATATCTTCAAGACTGGTGATTCCACCAGCAATGGTTACTGGAATCGTTGAGCAACCAATCACTTGTTGATTTCTTACCTTATCAATCCCTTGCAGCATTCCTTCATTGTCGACTTGGGTATACAGAAATTCGCTACAGTTTTTAGCTAACTCTGGAATTAAATCGAGCACTTTATCTTGTTCTGTATTTTTCCAACCTTGCGTAGCCCAGTAATCCCCTTTGGCATCAATAGCAAAAATAAGAGAATCTTTAGATAGCTTTTTTACCCATTCTTGACGACAATTTGTACCGATAATAATTTTACTTGCGCCTGCCTTAATATATTCTTGAGCGGTTTTATAATCGCGAATACCGCCACCAACTCGGCAAGCTCTCACTTTTAATAAATCAAAAATAAGTTGTTTATTATCACCTTTACCAAGCGCAGCATCTAAATCAATAATCGCAACTTCACCAAATAATGAGAACTCTTTTAGTAACGCAAATACATCTTCACGTTCCAATGTTTTTTCTTTGCCTTGTTTTAATTGAACCGCTTTACCATTCATTAAATCAATTGAGGGTATTAGCATTTTATATTCTCACCTGTATTCCATTTTTTATTAAATAACGCTTCACATCATCTACACGATATTCACCGCTATGAAACATACCAGCAGCTAAACACGCATCTGCCCCTTGTTGAAAAGCATCTAAAAAATGCTGTTCATTTTTAGCGCCACCGGATGTAATCACTTGGATCGAAACTTGCTGACTTACGGATTGAGTCAATTCATTATCAAATCCACTACTCGTACCATCTTTGTGCATAGCGGTCAGTAGGATTTCCCCAGCTCCGCGATCTGCCACTTCTTTAGTCCATTGATTGAAATCTCTATCCACTAATTTTCGTCCACCATTTATATAATATTTAAGCGTTTCATTTTCCTTATTAACATCTATCGCAACAACGACACATTGACTCCCATATGAGAGTACGGTTTGGTCTATTATCTCAGGCGTTAGAACTGCAGTAGTATTAAGTGCAACTTTATCGGCTCCCGCATCCAAAAATGCTTTAACGTCATCTAATTTTTTTAATCCACCACCTACTGTAAAAGGAATGGATAAATGATTAGCAATATCTGTCACTAATTTTAATGACGTTGGACGTTTCTCATTACTTGCAGAGATGTCTAAAAACACTATTTCATCAGCACTTTGCTTTTCATACTCAACCGCCAATTCAACAGGGTCACCCATATCTCTTAACTGTTTAAAGTTTGTCCCTTTAACCACCCGTCCATTGTCGACATCTAAACAAACAATCACTCGAGGTAATAGACTATTGATCATTTTGCTGACTCACGGTTAACGCTTCTAGGAGAATATAACGCCCTATCTCGCTCGATTTCTCAGGATGAAACTGAACACCTGTAAAACTACCTTGTTTAATCGCTGCACAAAATGTTTCACCATAAGCCGTTTCGGCAATCATTTTACCACTTTGTTTAATCGCATAACTATTTACAAAATAAACAACAGAATTCTTATATTCCTTTATCTGACTAGTTAACTTCGCCCAGCCAACCATCGGTTTCTTTGGGAAATCTAAAGCTTTTGATTTTCCTTTAAACCAAGAGAGTCCTTTAACTTCTGGATCTTCCTCGCTCGCTTCAAAGAATATTTGCATACCGACACATATACCAAGAATTGGTATCGAATTTTCATAAGCATTTTTAAGGAATTCTGCCCAGCCATTTACACGAATATTTTGCATTACGGTTCCAAACCGCCCTTGTCCCGGAATCACAACAGCATCAAAATCAACTTTATTTGGTATTGATAAAATGCTCACAAAAAATCCAAGTCGTTCGATAGCTGAGCGTAAGCTAAAAAGGTTTCCTGCTTTCGTATCAATGATTAAAACTCTTTTCATACCTTTATAAAACACCTTTGGTGGTATTTTCACCTTCTGATGGACTCAACGCCTCCTTCAAAGCATAAGCCACAGCTTTAAAACATCCTTCAACTAAGTGATGATTATTTCTAAAATATTGAGGACTAATATGAAGCGTTATGGCCGCACTCATAGCCAGTGTGTTAAAGAAATGTTCAAACATTTCCGTACTAACACCATTAATACTTTCCCGCGTAAACTCTAATTCACCAACATATATTCCACGACCTGATAAGTCCACCGCACATAAAATTAACGCTTCATCCATCGGCAATAATCTTTGTCCATAGCGTTTCATAGATTCCAACAAACGCCAACTTTGTTGTAATGCGTCGCCTAAACAAATGGCTATATCCTCAACCGTATGATGATCGTCAATATGTAAATCACCCGCTACTTTAAGAGTTAAATTCCAACGCGCATGAGACGCCAATTGCTCTAACATATGATCTAAAAAACCAATACCTGTGCTTATATCAAGCTGTTGGCTTCCTTCTATATTCAGCGACAATTCAATATTGGTTTCTTTTGTTTTCCTATTTACAGTTATCATTTTAGACATAACCAGGACTCCAATTCATTAATGTTATTAAGTACAATATCCGCACCGGTTTCATATAAACTTTCTATCTTATTAGTTCCAATACCTATTGCTAAGCTATTGGATGCGATGGCCGCTTGCATATCATCAGGATTATCACCACACATCCAACTAAAGGGTGAATATTTTTTCTGTAACTTTTGAATGCCTTCAGGTGATGGCTTACCGTTTTCAACATCATCCAAACTGATTAAATCTAACGATGGTAAATTAATCATTGATTGTCCAGATATCGCTTCTTTTCTGGGACGACCTGTTACTACCGTGAAAATAGTATTTGTAGACTGTTTTATTTTATTAACAAAAGAGTTAGAAATTAAAACGGTTTCATTTTTAACTAATCCCGTTATTTCGGAACTTCCCAAATATATTTTTTGAAATTCATTAGTTACTTTCTTTAGAGAAAAATTGAATTCAAGATCCGACAAAATTTTTTGGCTCAATACCCAATCATTATTATACCCGCCCTGCTTGCGTAAAATATCCAATTGTTCTAGTTGAATATCTTTATTTGATAAAAGCTTAACCGTTTCAATTACACATTGATCGTAACTTCCACTAGTATCAATTAGAACACCATCCATATCCATACAAACCAGTTTAGGATAAAAACATTGCTCTAGTACTGTTAATAGTCGTTCTATTTTAAAAGGAATAGTAATTCGTAAACAATTCTTTAATTCTCCTTCCGTAAACCCCCTCACTAATATTTTATTTCTCGCCATAAATGATTTTGCAGCCTGTGCTTGGTTAGTCGGTAAATTCAATAATACAAAGTTTGATTGACTCGGAAAGACTTTAATACCTGTTCCTTCGAACCAATCGACAATTATTTTTCGATTAATTCGAATAGACTGACAATACTCGTTCATCTCTTTTTGGCTTTCTAGCGTTAAAGCTCTCATGGCGATTTGCAAACTAGGCACTGGAATATTAAATGGCATACAACGTTGTTTAAATTCATTAATTAAATTTTCATTTCCTAATATATAACCTAGCCTTATTCCTGCAAGTCCGTAGGCTTTTGAAAAAGTTCGTAAAATAATAAGGTTGTCAAATTGACTCAGTAAGTCATTCTCAGCAGACTCTTCATCTGAAAATTCAATATAGGCTTCATCTAAAAACACCCATCCGTTTGTCTCTTGTGATGCGCTAATTAAATCAATTAGAATATTTTTCGAAATTGATTCACCCGTTGGATTATTAGGCCTAGTCAGAATAGTAATAGCATTCTTATTCGATTTTATTTGTTTAAAAGTCTCGACAGTGTCAACCACTAAAGCCTCTGTAGACTGAATGGCTATAGTATCCAGCTCCCAACTCTCAACACCCCAAGTGTATTGAGAAAAAGCAGGTAAAGGCAAAATCAGTTTGGTACCATCTTTTAATAATTGCTCCTTAATCAAACGCATTAAAATCATAATGGCTTCATCACCGCCATTAGTACAAAGCACTTGATTAGGCGATAGATTATTTAATTCAGCTAATCGAGCCTCTAACGGTTTACGATCAGGGTAACGCCATAGCGATTCACCATAAGAAAACTCCTTAACTAACGGATTTAACTTATCACTTCGTTCGTTAAAATCTAATTTTAGAAGATTTGATTGTGAAGATTTGTTCATTGCCTTTCTCTGACTAAATTACTTTTCTAATCGCAGTTTCAAGAATATCCGTGGCACCGGCTTCAATTATTTTAGGCAATAACGCTCTTATCTCACTCTTTTTAATCGCTGCTTTGATTGCAAACCCCGGGCTGTCTAAACTAGCACATTTATAGAGAGGTGAAACCGTTGGATAACGCATACATGGTAAAAGTTTTACGATTGATTCAATCTCATCATTTCCGCAATTCATTTCTAATAAAACGCGATCACGACCATTCATCACAGCTTGCATCAAGGTCAATAAATCATCAATATTTTTTCGTTTTTCCACATCTTTTAACGCATCCTTATTCGCAATAAATTGCGTTGAACTGATCATGACGGTATCGACTATTTTTAATCGATTGGCACGAATAGTGTTACCAGTTGAAGTGTTATCAATAATCATATCCGCATCTTCTGGAGGAAAGACTTCCGTTGCACCATAAGCTCTAAGAATTTGATAATCAATACCTAACTTGTCTAAATATTTGTCGCTAATATTTTTATATTCGGATGCAACGATCAGTTTTCTTCCTTTTTTTGATTCCCCCTTCATTTTCTCCCAGTCCCAGTCTTCGGGAATACATGCAACAATTTTTACCGGATCAAAATTTAAACTATTCAGCACCTCAACTTGACAGTTTTGCTCTTCTATCCAATCAATCCCAGAAAAACCAATATCATGTTGACCCAATTCAACCATCGTCGCAATATTTTGACTTTTTAGTAGCTTAACTTCTAGATCAAAACCATAAGCTTTTGGACGGTAATCACGATCGCCACCAACAAGCTCAATACCACAATCCGAGAGTAAAGCTAACACTTTGGTGTTGATTCGACCTTTTGGTAATACTAGTTTTAGTGTCATTTTTTTAATCTCTATATTACTGTAAATAGTTAAATTCAAAAGCTCGTCCATCCGTAGACATAAAAAAAGCCCCGTTTATTTTATAAACGGGGCTTAATGATTTTGTTACTAACTTCTTATACAAAATACGCTAAAAACACCGTCATGGCATGTGTCGGTGGTGGTGGTGGATTGAAATTGCAATCCAAATGATAAATTTGAGTGAGATAATTTTCATAGGATTATCTTCTAACTTCTTTCACACCTATACCAATATTCTTTAGTTATAAGCTATCAAAACTCAGGTATAATAAAATTTACTAGGAAATAAAGCCTATCAAACTCAATTATGATTAAAGAAATAATATCTATGTTCAGCAAAAATGACGATAATTCTGAAACATTTATTCAACATCACTACTTATATCACTATTCAAGTTGTCCTTTCTGCTTTCGAGTCAGTATTGCTATGAAGAAATTGGGGATAGATATGGAAAAGAGAAATATCCACCAAGGAACTGAATACTACAACGAGTTAAAAACTGGCGGCGGTAATACCATGGTACCTTGTTTGAGAATTGATAATGATGGTGAGACTAAATGGCTTTATGAATCCGCTGACATTATTCGTTATTTAGAAAACAGCTTTAATTAAAAACTACAATTAGAAAAATTAATTAAAATGGAGAACAAAATGAAAAACCCCTTTGCAACTATTTTTACTACTATTCTTGGCCTACTTCTTATTTCTACTCTTTCGGCATTTGCAGAAGATGCTCCGAAACCATCACCTGAATTCTCAACCTTAGAAGTAACACCTGGGATCTATATGTTATCTGGTGTCGGCGGTTTTGTTGGTGGCAATGTCGGACTTTCGATTGGTGAAGATGGTGTTATTATGATAGATGACGCAATGCCTCCTTTCTTAGATAAAATGAAAAATGCAATAAAAAGTGTCACCGAAAAACCGATAGACTATTTAATTAATACTCATGTTCACGGCGACCATACCGGAAATAACGCAGCAATGGGCGCTGATGGAGCAGTGATAGTCGCGCATGAAAATTTGCGCCTTCATATGTTAACAAAAGGTGTTAGAACTAAAGACGGCATGCAACCAGCGCCGAAAACAGCTTTGCCAGTTATTACATTTACCCATGCTATGAGCTTCCATTTAAATGGCGATGATGCAGAAATATTTCATGTAGAAAATGCGCACACCAATGGTGATGCAGTAATTAAATTTAAAAATGCTAATGTTATCCATACTGGCGATACTTTTTTTAATGGGATGTTCCCGTTTATTGATATTAACAATGGCGGTAGCGTAGATGGTTACATAGCTGCACAGAAAAAAATATTAGCTAACGGCAATAAGCATACTAAAATCATTCCAGGACACGGCCCTTTAGCAACCATGGGTGATCTCAGAATAGCCGTTAACATGTTAATTGAAGCTAGAAAACTTATTAACTATCAAATAGAAAAAGGACAATCTGAAGATGAAGTTGTGAAAGCCAATCCATTAAATAAATATCATAAAAAATGGGATTGGGAATTTATTACTACTGAAAAAATGACTCGACAGGTTTATAAGAGCTTAGTTAAGTAGTTTTTCTTTAAGCTACTTCTCCTATTTGTTACTATAATTTTAGAGTGCTAATCTAACTTATTGAAATCAAATGTTTAAAATTAGTAATATCGAAAGGAACGTACAAATAGAATATAGAATTACTGGATATCAATTTCCCGCTAGTAAGAGTGACATATGATAAGGCAATCTCAATCCCGTTATCCTTGCAAACTCTTTTGTCTTATTAGATACCAAAACTAAATCTCTTGATCGAGCGATAGAAGCAATTAATAAATCATTTGGATCAATAATCTTTCCTTGAGATGCCAAGTCCGATCGGATACTGTACCCCCTGCCAATTACCAAAAAGCTCAAAATAATTTTTTGGCCATTGATCTTCAACTTCCCTTTTTGCTATTTCAGCAATATATTTATAAACTGAAAGATGAGCTTATTCAGCTTTTAATTTAAGTTTGTCCGCAATCGGATCTGGAATATAAAAGTGAAGTTGAGCCATATATAATTACGCATTTCTTAGAATGTATTTGCTATATGTGGATTACCTGTTATTTTACCCAATCAATCAATCACCCCAATAATCCAATCAGCAAAAGCTTTTACCTTAGGTCTTTTCGCATATTCCATTGGGCATACTAAGTCATACGAATACTCACTCTCTAACCGGTAGGGGAAAGGCTGGACTAACCTTCCGGCAGCGATATCAGGTTGTGATAAGACTAAATGCCCCATAGCAATTCCCTGACCATAGGTTGCAGCCTGCTGAACCATACTACTATGACTAAATACCGGACCAGAATTTAAATCAATCCCCTTTACGCCATTGTGGCGTAACCAACGCTGCCATTCACTTGTATCATAATCATGCAGCAAAGTGTGATAGCGTAAGTCCTCTGGTTTGCTCAAAGCTTTGTCACCATCTAACAATGATGGTGCGCAAAGCGGTGTATAATGTTCATTCAATAATGTCACGCTATGCATTCCAGGGTAGTCACCTTTTTCATAATAAATGGCGATATCAACGTCTTCTTGTAAAAAATCAACTCGTTCATCACTTGCTTTTAATCGAACATCGATATCAGGATGGATTTTATTAAACTCCATTAATCTAGGTATTAGCCAAGCGGTGGCAAAGGTTGGGATCACACTAAGCGTTAATGAACCACTCGCCACAGTCGCTCTAACTTGCTCAGTCGCCACGGTTAAGGACTCAAAAATATCTCTAATTCTTGGCCAATAATTCTGACCTTCATCAGTCAGTAGTAGTTTACGGTTTCTTCGGATAAATAATTGAATACCCAAAAACTCTTCTAGCGCTTTAATTTGGTGGCTTACAGCTGCCTGAGTGACAAATAGTTCATCAGCTGCACGGGTAAAACTTAAATGCCTTCCTGCCGCTTCAAACGCTCTTAGGCTTTTTAATGGTGGCGTTTTTCTTCGCATTTTAAAATTTGCTTTTATCTACTATAAACAAAGAGGATTGGTTAGATACCCAACCAATTCGCATTAGTTTTTATAATGCTAAGCATTATAAACGATCATTTGAAAACACTCAATTAGTGCGTACAATGCACAGCATATCCAGTGAGGAGCAACGTTTAGTTGGTATTTTCTTTGTTCGATATGTTTTTCTTTAAATGAATGAAAGAGTTAGTCATGTTTCTTGGTCAAACATTTATAGATTGCAAAATTTCGAATAAATTCGCTAGCACGAGTTTGAAGTAGGTTTTGTATTTGAAGAGCTGTTATTAAATAGATGTTCGTGGATTTGCGGATCCAGAGTTGGGTGTTATTTATTTTCTGTCCGAACTTTTATTAGTTTTAAAATTTTATTAGTAAAGATATGGCTTCCTACCCCTTAAATTGGTTCAAATAAGTCATAACTAACATTGCTAATCCAGCCTACTTGTTAAGTAGGCTTTTTTTTGCATTTTATTTGGCTATCCACTTCTTCAAACGCTTTCACACCACCGACCTCTAACAATGTTCTTTCTTATCAATTAAATGCCCTGTAAAATTCGTTTTGAATATTGATTAAATTGACCTCAGGAAAACTCACAATGATCATTAAACCAAAAGTACGTGGATTTATTTGTACAAACGCTCACCCGTTGGGTTGTGCAGCTAGTGTTTCAGAGCAAATAGCTTATGTGAAACAGCAAGGTGAATTAACTAATAAACCAAAAAATGTTCTAGTGATTGGTTGTTCAACGGGATATGGTTTAGCTTCTCGAATCACTTCCGCTTTTGCCGCTGACGCAGCAACGCTTGGCATTTGTTTTGAAAAAGAACCAACCGAACGTAAAACAGGTACTGCTGGTTGGTATAATACCGCGGCATTTCACCAAGAAGCGAAAAATGCAGGGCTTTACGCTAAAACAATTAATGGCGATGCATTTTCTCACGAAATAAAAAATCAAACAGTTGATATGATCAAACAAGATTTCATTGAATCAGGCAAAGGTAAAATTGATCTAGTTGTATACAGCTTAGCATCTCCTAGAAGAACCGATCCTGATACTGGAGAAACATATATTTCAACATTAAAACCGGTTGGCGAGCCCGTTGTTTCAAAAACTTTTGATACCAGTAAAAGAATCGTCCATGAAATTTCTTTAGATACCGCTAATCAAGATGAAATCAATAACACCATAAAAGTGATGGGGGGTGAAGATTGGCAGATCTGGATAAAAGTATTGAATGATGCCGAGCTACTGGCCGAAAGTTGTGTAACAAGTTCTTATACTTATATTGGTAAAGAACTGACTCAACCTATTTATGGAAAAGCGACAATCGGAAAAGCAAAAGAAGATTTAGATAGAGCCTCTTCTGAACTAAACTCAGATTATTCCAATATCAATTTAAAAGCTTACGTAACATCATTAAAAGCGGTTGTTACTCAAGCAAGTTCAGCAATTCCCGTCATGCCTTTATATATTTCTTTAATGTACCAAGTAATGAAAGACGAAGGATGTCATGAGGGGGTTATCGAACAAATTTATGGTCTGTTTAATACATTATTGTTAGCTGACAATCCTCCAATGGATGAAGACAAACGATTACGAATGGATGATGTTGAAACTAATGATGAAATCCAAGGAAAAATAAAAGCGATTTGGCCAAACGTCACAACAGAAAATTTTTCAGAACTTGGCGATTACCAAAGTTATAATAAAGACTTTCTGAAACTCTTTGGTTTTGGTTTTGATGACGTTGATTATGAAGCTGATGTTGAGCAACAGGTTGCTTGGTAGTTAATCACCATCACAGCTACCTAACCTATTTTTACATAAAACTTTGCGTCAACAAAAATAGAAACCTTTGAGAATAAATTTTGCTATTGCGGATTATTTTTTTGATTCGCTAGTTTTAATATAGCTTGAATTCAAGTAG
>Ga0256845_1002748_pt1 | contig 12442 bp, 9 predicted proteins | sample RiftiametaG_FD_189101 | JGI IMG/M metagenome (GOLD analysis project Ga0256845, IMG submission 189101) | Tube worm associated microbial communities from hydrothermal vent at the East Pacific Rise, Pacific Ocean - Riftia | ecosystem: Host-associated > Annelida > Integument > Unclassified ... | reverse complement strand
TGGCAACATGATGGCACCGCCCAGCCCCGAAATTGAAAACGGGCAGCTAGAGTAGTCTAGCTGCCCGAATTCGGTTGGAGGCAAAGGGACTCGAACCCTGTACTGCGATCAACCCCAACCACGCGGGATTGCTCGTCTTTTCGCAGTAGGGTCTCAAGATCGCTCAGGTTTTTGGGAAGGGAGGAGTACTCAGGAATCCGCAGGGGTCCCGAGTACTCCTCGCTGGTTTTGGAGACGTTTTGGAGACGGTGGCGCTGAGCAGCGCGAGGGCGCGTCGTTGCGCAAAACACGCAGGCAATACGGTTTGATCGACGAACCTCTGTCTCGGCCGCGACCGGACTTGATACCAGAGGATGCTCGTGCTGGTCACCAAGTTCTATCCAAGCACCAGGCGGTTTGGCGCTCAATTTCGCGCACATGGCGCCGGGCATCAAGGGTGGGGTTGACCAAGCTGGACGACACCTTCACATACTCTTCCTGATGAGCGCTATACGAGAACCAGGAGGGGCCGGGGGGGCCGCGAACGAGGCAGGAGCTGAATTCCGCGCGCGCGTGGCTGTTTGGATAATAATCCAACTTTCTCGCCACGAGATTAGGGACACCCCCTAGTGGGAGCTCAGTTCGCATCTCGCATCTCGCGCCCCCAGTATGCCCATGATCGTCGCTGATCGTGGGCAATCTCCCGGAGATGCACGAGCAGGCCGCGGTCATTGCCCGCTGCTGCTCGAAGAACACTACCTGGCCAGTCACCGGCCACTGCTGTATGAAGCAACCAGCGCCGCCAACTCTTGGCTCGATCCCACCACATATCATACCACCACCCACAGTTCCGTAGAACGCCGGGTTGGTCGTTCTCTAGTCGAGAGTGGACAGGGGGAAATGAAGCGGCCACCAGCGCACCACACTCTGTGCAATGAGTCCTGCGGGCGGCGCCAAGTATCTCCCCCATCAAAAAGAGCAAGGAACTCGCGGCGCCAGTTCGAGTGACTCCATCTGCCGAGCTCCGTCCGTCATCCAAAGGTAGTGACAGGATGGCCAGAAGTCGGTCGGGGGCTCGCCCTAGGGTTCGTGCGTCTATACGTCGCAAGAATGTGCAGAGCAGGGGAGCCGACCAGCCTACCTCAGTGAAGGTTTTGGGGTGGAGTTGTTCGATCACCTCAAGTATGCTCATGAACCCCGCGCCGAGCATCTCTGGGGGGGTCCTTCGTAAATTGAGTATCTTTTCGATCTCTTGGATCGATAAACGTCCCAATGTTCGCCGTATTATGGGCACGCTAAACCAATCACGACGCACCAGTGGGAGGTTGCTTGACGAGCTGACTACTTGCCGTAGCAGATCGGGGAGCAGTTCTTTCGATAGCTTCTCTACTGCGATCGAATCTCCCCTGGCCTCGATCGCCGCACGAAACTCTTGGTCAAGAAGCAGATGTGCGGGTGCCGCTTCGACCGCCAGACGAGCCACGCCGTTGGCTTCCGGGTTCGGGCTAATGAGGTTCGCAATCGCGGACGCCACTGCTAGCTCGGGGTAGTCGCGGAATGTTTCACGCACGGTGTGCGGAGATAGCAGCGGGGACGCTGTGTTCATCGCCTCTCCTCCCCGTCTTTTTCCTCGAGCTAGCTGTGCAAGGCTCCTGGCATCTCCATGTTGGCCACACCAGAGCCAGGTGGTCAGCAACATCTCCGACGATGCGATGTTCGTCTCCATGGACCAATTCCAAGCATCCTCTGCGCTGATGTCTACGAACACCCGCCGCCAACCCACATCATCTCCTGCGTGTGCAATGTGGGCGCGTGCGGCATCGTTCAGACTGGCGAGGATATCCTTCCCCCGCCGCATGCTGAACTTTAGGACAACATTTGCATCCGAGAGCCTACTGCTGACAGCTTCCAACTCCTCATCTTGGTTGGAGTCGAATAAGTCACTTAGTAGTTTGATCTGATCAGTGTTTGAGAGACTCCGGATCACCTCACCGGTGAGTTCGCCCGGTGCGCGGGCTTCGAGCGCAACATAGCGAGCCAGAGCGACAACATCTAACCGGTCGCGGGTGTCGGCGAGCCGGAGAAATGCGCGGTGGATCGCCTCGAGTGCTGGCAAGGAAACGTGGCAAGCCTCGGCACGTCGATAGAGTGAGGGCAAGGTGACCACGCTCGAGTCCGGGTGGGCAACAATACGTCGCTCGAGTTCCTGCCCGACAACTGTGGCCAGCTGTTCGGTGAGCCCCGCGCCTTCGTGTTCACTCACGCTGCTCTGGAGGGGTCGACGCGAGAGCAGATCCTCCAACTCCCACAGCGGGCGGGGCTCGAGGGGCGCCGAGACCTGGTGGGCGAGCAGCGAAGACAGGGCTTCCAGCCACGCCGACGGAGCATCTTCGAATGCAGGTGCCAACTGGGCCAGGAGATCCGCTCGGGTTCGTGCGGCCGTGAGTCGCTCCGCTGCTGGTTGTGCGAGCTCCAGAAAGCGTGAGGCGAGTGGCAGGTGATGGGTCTCTAGCTCATGGACTCCAACGTCCTCCATGTGTTGCACGATCGCATGTGACTTGGAGGGGTCGCGCAGACCGACGAGCCACTCTTCGTTCGCGCGCTTCTGGAGGACCCGATCTTTGAGACCTCCGTTCTCCCACCATGCTTTGGAGCCGGCCAGACGATGGAGGCCGGCCCGGGCTTCTGGGGGCGCTGCGAGCCAGGCGAATGGCTTTCCTGCGATTGTTCGAGGCTGAAGAGCCAGGGTACAAAAAGACCAGGCCAGGCGGCGCTTGGGCCATAGCAGTTGCCAAGCCCAACGGACCGGGGGCGTGAGGTCTCCGTGGTCGATCCATATGACTGGCCGCTGGTCTTGGCCGAAGAGCAGCAGCGCGACGACATCCTTGGTGGAGTCGGTTACGGGGGACCCCGAAGTAACCCCGTCCGGGGGAGCCCACTCGAGGGTCTCCTCATAGGTCGATCGATTGAGCGAGGGGAGCTGATGAAGTTCATGCAGCGCAAAAAGATCAGCCAAGTTCGAGGCCTGGGAAGACGGCACGAGGAGGGTGTGCGTCAGAACGGCGCCGCTTCGGGGGGCGTCGAAATCCGGCCAAGTCGACGCAAACGCATAGAAACGGCCGCATGGAAACCCCGTCACGTAGCGCTCGAAGCTCATGCCAGCGGGGAGGTAGCCCGCGAGGTCGCTGAGGCGAACGAGCTGGTCGAGTTCGTCTGCGCGAAGAGTGCCGCTGTGAGCGAGCAGACGATGGCCCTGGCAATAGCCATGCAGGGTCTGCTCGAGCTGGATCACTCCTCGGGCTCTCCGCAAGAAAGCCCCTGATCGCCGAAGACTGTCCACAGTAGTGGAAGGCCAACCTCAGACGTGTGCTTGATCCCGCCGCCCGGCCCGGCCCACTCGCACCATCCGCCCGGATCATCCTCGTATTTCTTGCGGTATGTGTCGTCTTTGAGATCGCCACCTGTCGCAGACAGACCGAACCGGAGGACGTCCTCGCTAGCAAAGTTGCTCCACATGAACTCCTCGAGCAGGGGCATATGTTCTGCGAGGTAGTGATTCGGACCCTTGCGGCGCCACTCATCACTGACAGCATCCCAGGCGCTAACGACGATGGCCACTCGCAGCACTCCAGGCGGTGGATGCTGGCCTGAACCGTAGCCACGCTCGGCACGAAGAAACTGAAGCATCTCGACCAGAGCCAGGACGCTGGGGACACGCACGGGGTCCCGGGGCCCGGGAGCGGGGACGTCCGGAACCTCGTCGCTGATCGTGGGGAAGATCTGATCAGGAGTGATTGGCCCCCCCGCCTCGGGCCGGAGAGAAGTTGGAGCCTCGGACAAGCCCGAACTCCACGGGCTGCCACCTGAGATCTGCACGGTACGTGGAAGCGGGAGGTTGGCGTCGGGGCGGATGAACAACAACAGACCTGCGGAGTTGGCGCGAACCCGCCATGGTTGGCCCCACCCTCGCACCCTGTGCTCGAAGAGCACGTCGATCTGTTCGCCACCATAGTCGGAGACGGCGAGCTGAAAGTTGCGCTTCCCAAGTGCAGCGTGCCGCGCCTCCAGGCCGATCTGGAGATCGATCTGCTGGTCGGTAGGAGTTCGCTTCGAATAGCGAGCCTCGACCAGCGGCTCGGTGAGCACGTTGATCGCGTGAGCATCGTTGGGAAACCCCCCTGGTGGCAGCCTGAGAACCTGACTTTGTCCCTGCTGGATGGCCTCGAGGACAGACCCGAGCCAGGTAGACTTTCCACTTTCCGGGCCACCAATGATAGCGAGCGTACCTTGGCTGGACAGGTTCACGATTGCCCCTCACGCCGTATGGCGGTGAAGGGTCGGGCGTTTGTTGGGACAGGCAAGCACAGACGGCCGTGGTGGTGGCGCCGGTCGATCTGCTCGAGCATCCACGAGAAGGGTTCGACGACCCCGATCGGTTGTCCTTGACCGAGGGGGCGAGGTATCGCGCTGGTTGCGGATACCCGAACATGCACCCCCTGCCTCTGCATGTCGCGAAGGGCGGTGAGCGTCCTGCGTAGCCGAGGACCTAGCTGTTCGCCCCAGCTAGCCCCGTCGAGCGCGACCTCGGGCAGAGGGGGATCGCCGCTCTTCTCCCAGACCCGATCGTACTTGCTCAGGACGAACGAGACTGGGGAAGTACGCCCCCACTCCTTCATCTTCTTGCTCAATCGACGCAGCACCAGACTGGTGCGGTGGTCGATCTTGCCCCCTCCAGGAGCGAGCAGAGCGCTGCTATCAGCGAGCACGATGAACCCGTCACAGCGACGTAGAAAGGGCAAGCGACGGTCGGCTCGCTCATCTTCCGCATTTGCATAGTCGTCGAACCACTCCCCGGGTATGTCACTGAGCAGCAGTTCGATGATGCGATCATCCACAATATCCCTGGGCCGAAGAGCGAGGTGAAGGAAAGCACCAGCATCCTCGGGGTTGTCGGTGGCGGTGTGGTCCACGACCTGCTCACCGGGCTCGCCCTGATAGCGGCTCGCCTGCTTGGCCAGGGTGAGAAACCCATGCAGACTCGAGCTTCCGGCGAAGGCGTAGGCGAGCGTGGTTTTGGTCCCGCCGTTTGCCATCTGCAAGAAGAGGGAGGTCAACAGGCAGGTCTTGCCTGAATTGTAGGGACCGACGACCGTGACGACGCGGCAAGGGCTGGTTCCCATCAGCCTCTGCGCGTCGGACAAGGTGAGATGTCGCCCCGACCACGGCGCAGGCTCTGAGGCATCGTCGACGACTACGGGACCACCGGTGGGCTCGGGGACGTATGCGGCCTGGGTATCGGCGGCCTCCTCGTCACTACTTCGAGCGAGATCAGGGCAGTCGTTCAGAGGGTCCTCGATCGCGGCCGCTCGTGCGCACCGCCCCCCCTGGGGGAGCCCGCAGTCGGGGTTGCTGCAACGCAGCGGTTGTGCGGGGAGAGGGAGGCTCATTCGTCGGCCTCGAACATGCGATCGAGGCGGAATTCTCGGTAGATCCAGGAAGCCCAGTCGCCCTGGTCGATTGTGACGTCGAGATCCAGGCCAACTCGTTTGCGAGCACCTTCTGGCACCAACGGATTCTTGTTGTCTGCGAGGTGGCGTACGAAGCTCACCGGCAGGCCGAGGGGGTCTTCTTTGACCAACTGCGCGAACCTGGCGTCCATGGGTAGAGCCCCGCGGTGATCGGTGTCGCTCAAGGTCTGGAGAAGCGTCTCCATCCAGTCGCCGAGGGTCTGCTGCCTAGAGATGTCAAGTCCGAGGGATGGGAGTGTTTGAACGAGATAGGCGGCGCTGGCTTCAGAGGACAGTTGGGCAGAACGGTCTGCAGCCTCGACTGCAGAGAACAGCCGCCGCGCAGGTTCTTCGACCTTACGGAAGGGTTTGCGCAGGCGATGGCAATAGCCGGCTTGACCCCACCACAGTAGATCAACCTCAGCGCGAAGTGAGAGGGGCTCGGGCGGGGTGGTTAGCCGAGCAAAGCGTTCTTGGTCACGTATGGCGCAGATGACCGAGTCAAGTATCTTGAGAAGCTGAACACCCACCTTATTGATTGACCATGGATTGTCCTTGTTCTGCGTTAAATGGAGCATCTCGGGCGCAAGGAAGGGGTATCCAAGATCGTGGTATGTTTTCAGCACCGGGTCCAGCACTCCAATCAACTGTGTTGCGTAGTGATTGAATGTCCACTTCTCAGTCCCCGCCCGGGTCCCAAAATGTGAAATATGATTCTCGACATTCACCGTGAGGTAAGCTCCCCCCCCGAAGCCCTGCATGTCGTCACAGATCGCGCGGAGGAGAACTTCTAGGTGGGGGGCGAATACGTTGAATGAGGCGCCTTGCGTGGCTTGCGGGGAGAGTTGTCGGAACGCGTTCTGAACATTGTCCTGCATGACCTGCAGTGGGCGCTCTGCAGTCTTCGGCTCACGCAGGTTCCTCAACGAGGTAGAGATCACCCTCTCACGCCATTGGTCCAGATCTTCTTTTTGCCGCTCGATCGATCCCCGACCCACCCATGCGTCAGCGAGGAGGGCCGCGACCTCCGTTGCCACTCCATCGTCCGGCCAGGCAGCGATCAACAGTCCCTGCAGGACCCAAGGAGCTCGGTCACCGGCTCCGGCGTTGTTCCATGCGTCAGGAGAAAACTGGTCACACAGCTCGCCGAAGCATGCACGGTCTCGAGTCGCGGGGCTCTCCGGGTCTGCAACCAGTATCTGGCAGGCTCTGAGCGCTGTCGCCAAGTCGTCGGTAGCGAGGAGCTGTCCGAGTTCTTCGAGCGCTGGCGATGGCTTCACCGCCTGGCTGTCTGACACAGTGATTCCCCAGCGTCGATAGATCTGCTTCCAACGTTGCTCCGTGTTCATTCGTGTTCGTTCCCAGATCGGCGCGTTTGCCCGAGTTTTGAGATGGAAGCTCAGAGAACAGGTATGATGAACGCCCGCCGAACCTCTCGTGAGCAACTACCCGAAATCGCCCGATCGCGCAACTTCCGCCGAGGCAGAGAAACAAGCCCTCGAGTTGCTCAAGCGCCCCAGGCCTGCGTCGGAATTACCCGCTTGGCACACCGAAGAGCCGTCATCCCTCGATCTGGATGATCGCGCCCAGAACCGCCGGGAGGCTGGTTTGCTTGTGCGAGCTGCGCTCAGTCCGCCTCCACCTCAGTCAGCTGAGATGGAGGTCGGCCGGGCGGGTTACGCTGTTGTTGGGCGTCGCTCGTCGGATGAAGCTCGAGTTCATCCCCGGCTGGCCGAGGTCTTGGCGGCAGGAGTCCGTGACCGTCTTCAGGATCGCTTTCCTGAGCTCTGGGCTGTGGACTGGCTCACATGGGAGCGTCTCGAAAACAGCGAGGTCCGCGCAGTATCGACCGCGTGGCTGTCTTCACCAGGCCGACGTTTACTCAGTGATCTCGATGTTCTTCGCGCCTTGCGCGATGATGCTCCCTCTAGCTGGGATCCTGGCCCCACAGACCTGAGCTCGGAGCGTCTGCGCGCGGCCATCGGTCTTGGCGCGTCCACCCAACTCCCCGACGGCTGGAGTGAGTTGCACACCGCTATCCCCGGAACAGGGGTCCACGCGTGGGTTCCGCGCCTCGATGAGCACCCGGTACCGCGGATCATTGACCTGATGGAGCGCGGATTGCCTCCCATGCTGCGAGGCATGGCGCTGGCCTGGCTCCTCAATCGGGCGGTCGATTCACCTGTCTATTCTTTTGAGGGGCTCACCCGCGATCTTCGCCAAGATCTTCCCGTTCACCTTGCTACCGCGTTCGCCGCGAAGGGGGAACTCGCGGTGCGCCACCACACCGCGCGGCGATTGGAGGCGACCTTGCTTCAGCACGTTGCCTGTATGTCTGCGACCCGACTGCACGCTTGGACCAGCGCTGAGCTGTGGCATCTGACGCGCTGGCTGCATGGCGCGTTGATTCGCAGCCCATGGCTGGGTGGAGACATCCCTGCGCTGGTGGAGCGCCTGCGCGCCCACCTGCCCCAATCAGCGCCCGCGTTCGACCCTTCTTCGCATCCTCTGCACCCCGCTCGCTTTGGCGACAGGGACGACGACGCGGTCTCTGAGGGGCTCGACGCCGAGGAGTTCGCCATCGTCGCAGGAGCGCTTGACCACTACGGTGGTGGCGGTCGCACGTGGACTCCCGCGCCGCGGCCACTGGTCCAGGAATTGCGCCGCATCGCCCGGCGACCTCTCAAGGACGGTGAACGATGGGTCGAGAAAGCAATGAACGGCGAGCACTGCGACCAGATGGGCTGGAGCCCGCTGACTCGCCACCTTGCCCCGCCGCTCTCGGCGCGTTGGTTGTTGTCCCATCTCCGCACCGGGTGGATGGCAGACGCCGTGTCTTCTGCCTGTGGCACGAGCGTGCAAGAGACCCTCGAACTCCTCAAAGAAGCGCCCGAGCAGTACGACTGGGTATGTTTTGCCTGGATGGAAGAAGGGCCCAGCCTCCCTGAGCACACACAATGTATGGCGCTGAAGACCTGGGTGACGCTGTCTGAGCGCACGGCTCCAGAGATGATGCATCTCTGCGCAGCGTTGGGAGCCGGGCTGCTGGATGTCATGTCCCCAGCCGACATCGACAATGTCATCACCCAGGCCCAAGTGTCCGCTCCATCCTGGCGCGTGAACCTGCTCAATATTCTCGCCGAGCGTCTTGGCCCGGAGACGGAGCACTGGAATGCTGTCATCGATGCTCTGATGGCTCAGGCCATCAAGCCTACTGGCAGCGACAAAGAGCGGGTCGACTCTGCGGTCCTCACTGTGCGTCGTCTTGGCGCCGCTCCACACGACGTACAGCATGAACGCCTGCAGAAGATCGCGGATCTCATCGTGCGACCACCATTCTCCCGGCACAGTGGTCTGCGACGAGAGCTTCGCCGACTTGGTTTTTCTCCTCAACGTGCCGCTGGAGTTGATTGAGCGATGACCAAGCTGTCTTGCTGGTCCTTTCACTCCGTCAAGGGGGGAGTCGGAAAGTCGACCTTGGCCACGTTGACCGCAGTCCAGTTGGCGAACGACCATCCTGATGACACTGTCTGGCTCGTAGACATGGATCTCACCGGCACCAGCCTCGCCGACGTGCTCCCGCTGCGAGCGCCCCGCTGTGCGCGCTCCGCCGACGGAGAGGCTCTGGACCTCGAGCACCCTGCTGAGAGCTTCCTGGATCCCCCCGACATTGAATCGGCGTTGAGCGATCGAGACGAGGACGAGAGCGGCCGGCCGATCGGCGTTCCATTCCTCAATGACTACTTGCTGTACGCGACCGAGGACTGGGACGAGGAGCACGACGTCAACATTGACGCGCTCGCCTGGCAACCACACGGTCAGTCCTCACCGAGCAATCTCCGCGTGTTGCCCAGCAGCGCGCTGCCTCGTGACCTCGACCGCATCCTCCCGGTCATTTTTGATGAGGAACACGCAGGCTTCCTCGAGAATCGTCTGGAGTATCTGCTCTCCGCGATGCTCGGCGAGCGGCGCACGACCCATGTTGTCTTTGATGTTCCGCCGACCATCCCGGGCCTGTCTCGGGCGGTGCTGAGCCTGGCGCTTCGCTTGGGTCGTGGTACCAAAACTCCACTTTCACTCGATGGCTTCTTCCCTGACCTGCTCGAGGAGGCGGCGTTGTCGTGGTGTGCGGTAATGATCGCTACCACCGACCTTCAAGATATTCGTGCTCTCACACGCTGGCTTGACCGTGTGAAACCAGATGAGGAGGCCGTGTTTCGGGTGCTCATAAATCGGACGCAGCGAACGGACGAGGGAGAGCGTCAGCAGTGGCTTGAGGAACTGACGGCGGGCGGGTTGCTGAACCGTCTGCTGAGCCGAACTCAGTGGCTTTCTGCTTCACCAGCCTTCGAGTTGTTCAGGCGGTCCGAATTCCCACATCCACATCCTCGCATTGCGGACTTGCTTCGTAAACTCGAGGGTACATGACCTCAAGCCGCTTCATCCATCAGACTAGAGAACGCTCGTTTCGCCACTGGTGTGCGGCTGAGGACCGCCGTAAACCATCGACCGAATTTCTTCACCGCGTCGCCCTGCGGCCTGCACGGTTTCGTTTGGCTGTGGCCGGTGTTCATCCAGGCTGGAATGATGAACTGGTACTTGGCAATACGAAGAGCGCTGCATCGCGACGCGCCTTCTATGTCGGACGGGTGACGGAGATTGATGGCGATGCATCAACGATGCTGTTGGACTTGTGGGAAGTCCCGAGTGGTCGCATCATGATCGTCCACTTGGAGGTCGACGAACGGATTGACGGGGCTCCACCAGGGGTTGGTGACCAGATCTATCTGTGGACCTGGGTCGAACTACCTGGAGGTGGAATCGTCACACATCGGTATTGTGGGCGACTCATGAAACGTTCGCTGACGGAGGAGGACCGAGCGCAACTACAGGCGCTGGTCGATGCAGCCGAGGACTCGGAACTCGGGGGCGAATCATGACGCGGAAGCGTAAACGACAGGCGAAAGGTGAGCGATCCGCGAAACGTGGAACTCACTCCCGAGTCCCCGATCCGGAGACGGTGCCTGTCATTGCGCCGGAGCATTTTGCTCCGGGCACTCTCGGTGTCGCAGTCTTCGGGCCCGGAAAGGGTGAGGCAATTGTGGTTCGCCTTCCTGACAAGCGCATCGGTGTTGTCGATGGGTGTCGGGAGCCTCGCAGTGGGAACCATCACGGTCATGGCGATCCCGTCAGGGAATTGCTCGCGGCCTTTGCAGAGTACGGAGGGGACCCTGTCGCGGCACAGCGTCTGGCCTTTGTCTGCCTGACCCATCCCCACGATGATCACTACGCAGGACTCGGACGAATGATGGATGCCTATTCAGGTAGGATTGAACGACTGTGGATGCCTCCTGATTCAGCCCGGTATCAGAAGGATCTTCTGACCTACCTCGACAAGACTCGCGATGACACCACCAACCTGCTCGACGCGGGGGAACTGAAAGGGCTGGCCCGTGTTATTGAGCAGCAGGACCAGCTAATAGATCTGCCTGATGTGGAGTTTCACATAGCTCGGGCAGGAGTGCGAGCTATGCGGGAGTTCGGAAAACGGCGTTGTTGCGGACGAGAACTGGAGATCACGATGTGTAGTCCGACGGATCGTGATATCCACTTCGCTTCTAGGCATCTCACAGAGTCTATCAAAAATGTCCTCAATGGTCTGCGCGGGACGCACTACCCGAACCCAGACCCGAACGTGATTAGCGCCTCGTTGTTGATTCGATGGGGAAAGGCCAAGGTTCTCCTGGCCGGTGATCTGCTTTCTGGGACCAATAAGTACGGAGGGTGGGGCGAGGCCGGGAAGTTGATTAATGGACCCGTTCAGGTTGTGAATGTCGCACACCACGCATCCAGTGGGGCCCACGACGCAGAACTTTGGGCGAGAATGAAACCAAAACTGGCGATTGTTACACCCTATCGGCGGGCAAAAGAAAACAATCCGCCTCGACCCGAAATGGTGAGGCAACTGCTGGAGTCGGGAGCAAAGGTCGTCATCACTTCGCCACCCGACTGGCCGTCGGATGAACTGCAAGGTTTCGAGTGGTCTCGACCGCTGGATGATTCAGGCTCCGGAAATGCAGTGCCTATGAAAAATTGTGCCATTTCCGCGACGAAGGCCAGCGGGTATAGTGACCGAAACAATGCGGTCGCCGTTAGCTTGAATTCTGACGGCTCGATCGGCCGACTTGTCTTGGGGGGGCAGGCACGAATGGTCCGGCTTCCGTGAGATGTCGCGCCTGATCCACCATAGGGCGAATCTCACACACATGTGTGAATGGGGACCACCCCCAAGATTCTGTGGTTGTCCGTCGACATCCTGACCTGGCCTATATGCAAGGGCGTCATGGCGCTCAAAGAGGTCGCCAGCAAACCCTCAGTGATCACTCGTGTGCTCGCTGACTCGGTCCCCTCTGTGCCAACAAGGGTGAGACAGCAGCAGCCTCATAATAACGGGCGTTCAAGAAGACCACGGACTCGGCTCACGACAGGCCGATAGCGGCCAACGTGCTGAAGCGAAACTTCAAGGCGGACGAGCCGGACAAAGCCTGGGTCGCGGACATCACCTACATCAGGACGCACGAAGGCTGGATGTACCTCGCGGTGATCATCGACCTGTTTTCGCGCCGAGTGGTGGGATGGTCGATGGCCGAGCATATGCGCACCGAGCTGGTGCTCAACGCGCTGCAGGCAGCATTGGGGAGTCGCAGTCCGCATCCTGCGGGGCTGGTATTTCACTCCGATCGTGGCTCGCAGTATGCGGCGAAGGAGTACCGGGAGGCGCTCGAGAAGGCTGGCATCACCTGCAGCATGAGCCGGCGGGCAAATTGCTGGGACAACGCGGTAGCGGAGAGCTTCTTCTCGAGCCTCAAGACGGAGCTGGTGTACAGGAGCATTTTTCTGAGCCGAGGGTCAGCGAAGACGAGGATTGCGGAGTGGATCGAAGTTTTCTACAACGG
>Ga0256845_1002747_pt1 | contig 12446 bp, 13 predicted proteins | sample RiftiametaG_FD_189101 | JGI IMG/M metagenome (GOLD analysis project Ga0256845, IMG submission 189101) | Tube worm associated microbial communities from hydrothermal vent at the East Pacific Rise, Pacific Ocean - Riftia | ecosystem: Host-associated > Annelida > Integument > Unclassified ... | reverse complement strand
TTTTGGTTTAAAATTCGTAGGGATGATCGCTTTAATTAAAGGGATTCTTTTCCGGCGATGTAGCGGGCGATGGCGTCGAGGGAGATGTAGCCGATGGGATGGTTTCGGGCATCGATGACGACGGCGCTGTGTCGGGGATGTCGACGTAGGCGGTAGAAGGCGGATTTTAGGTTTCGATGGCTTTGGAGTTGAAGGACTTCTTCGATGCAGGGGGTTAGCGGTTGGGAGTCGTTGAGGCGGCGGTTTATGATGTGAAAGATTGAGACGGAGCCGATGACGTGATGTTTGTCGATGATGAGGACGGTGTCGGTTTGGCGTTGTTGTGCAATCTGTTTGAAGTCGGCAACGGTGGCGTCGGGTGTGAGCGATGGTGTTTTGCGTAGCGGGGTCATGAGCATTCGGAGTGGAACGCTGTGCATGGAGACCACGTTGTCGAGCATTCGACTTTGATCGGGCGAGAGAACGCCTTCGCGTGCACTGTCGGAAAAGTAGTCTTTAAGCCCTTCGGCGGAGAGGCGGTGGAGTTCGTGGTTTACATCGCCGCCGGGGGTGTTGCGAACAAGGAGTCGGAAGAGTTTTTGAAGGGGCACGGTGAGGGGGGATGTTGCCCAAACCAGTAGTTGAAGGAGCCACGCAAAGCGATACATTAAATGGTTGGCTTTTTTGCGGAAATAGTTTTTGGGGGCGAGTTCAGCGAAGATAAAGAGGGGGAAGGTGAGGGTGAGGGTGGCTGCCATTTCGGCGTTCCATGGGAAAAATCCCCAGAGCATTTGTTGGGTGTGTAGCCCGTTTTGCAGGTAGTGGTCGGTTACGGTTTTGGATAAAAAATAGACGGCGATGTTGTTCCCGATGAGGACGGAGAAGATGAAGAGTAGCGGTTTGCGTAGCACGTTTGAAAGAATTTGGGCGGCTGGCTTTTTTTCGAGGGTACGTCGACGAAGGCGGATTCGATTTAGGGTGTACCCGCCGGTTTCTACTCCAGAGAAGAAGGCGGAGAAGAGAAAGCCAAGAAGGACGGCGATGATAAAGGAGAGGTTCATGAGGGGTCTCCTTTTTGGTCGGCTGCTAAATCGAGTAAAACGGTTTCGATTCGGTTCGAGCGCACGTGTTCGACGGTGAAGCGCAAGTTTCGTACTTGTACGACATCGCCTGCTTTGGGCATTCGTTTGAGCAACGAAACGACCAATCCGCTTACGGTGTCGAGCGCAAGGGTTCGGACGGCTTCGTCGGGTAAAAAGCCAACAAAGAGTTCGCGCCACTCTCGGATGCCAAGATGCCCTTGGAGTCGATAGGTTGTTTCGCTGAGTTGCTCGATGAGCGGTTTTTCGGAGGGGTCAAAGTCGCCAACAATTTCTTCGAGCAGATCGTCTAAAACAACTGTTCCTGCCAATCCGCCGTATTCATCCACAACACCAACCATCAAATGTCCTTTTTGCAAAAATTCGCGTAACATGGCATCGGCGCGTTTGGTTTCGGGTTCAAATTGAATCGGTTGCACAAAGTCGCGTAGGCGTGCTTTTGGATTCGAAGCGGCAAATAGATCGCGAAGTTTTACTACGCCAACGAGGTGATCTTCTTCGCCGTCGTAGACTGGGATTAAGGCGAGTTCGCGTTCAGCGGCATCTTGCAACACTTCGGAAATGGGCGTATCTACCGAACGGAAAAGTTGTTTAACGCGCGGAACCATAATTTCACGCAACCGAATCTCGGGCAGATTTACAATATCTTCAACAATGGCTTTTTCTTGTCGACCAAAGGTAGAGTCGTGTTGCGTGGCATCGATTAACATTTTAAGTTCATCTGCAGTGAGCTGAATATCGTGTGATTCCGACGGTTCCAGATGTTTTGCAATATATTCAAGCACCTTTCGCAACGGGCCCAAAAGATAAAACCAACTATGTAAAAGAGCTCCGTTAAGGCGAACCAATCGTTCGGGAAAAGAGATTCCCGCTGCTTTGGGTAAGATTTCTCCAAAGAGCACAACGGCTAATAAAATAAAGATACCCGACAGCGCTTCCCATCCTGTTCCGTACTGTTGCGCCACATCGTGCGAGATTACGGCACTAATGCTAAAAAATAAAATATTTACCACAATGTTGCCAAACAGAATGGCGACTAAAAGCCCCGAAGGATTAACTGACAACAACTTAAGCAATTTTCCCATCGTTTCGCCCTGCGAGCGCAACCGCTTAATCTGTTCGCGGGTCAGAGAAAAAAGTGCCGTTTCTGTTCCAGAAAAAAAGGCGGAACAGAGCAACAGTGCGCCCATTGCTGTAAGCCCTAAAATATGATTCATCCAAATGTCCAAGCGACTTTTCCCTCTTTAAAATCCTAATTGTAGCACGTTCTGAGCGAAGAATAGAATTTTTTGAATCTCTATTCCGCCTATTTTTTCTCCGGATAATCTATATTCACTCTTTCTCATTTTTATTCTTATTCATTAAATGGTTAAAAAAGCATTCTGTAAGCATCTATTTTAGCATATAGATAGACAAGATAATATCCCGTTTATTCTGTAATTAGGGTGCGTTGAGAAAGTCGAGTGAAGCTTATAAACGAAAGGAGTGGCAACTTTTTGCACTCTTTCCATATCTCTTTTTGTCACCCTTTCTTCTTGTCTCCTCTCATTTTTCTTCTCCAGCTCCGTAGGAGCGACACCTTTTTCGCATTCTTTTTAAGATGTCGCTCCTAATGGAGCTTAGTTTGTTTTTACCCGCTTGAGTTACAAAGGTGTCATTCCTACGGGATTCAAAAATCTTAGCGATCCTTTGCGTTCTCTACGCCTTGGCGTTGAAAAAAAGCTACGTTCATTAACGGTTCCTAAAAAATTCTACCGCAATATGTGTCAACTTTTTATATCGTATTCTGCCTGGGACATTATTTTCAGACCGCCGAAAGGCGGAAGGATGAACTTTCGTCCTCCTTTTTTCTTCCTTAAAAAACGATCCCGTGTCTTGCCTCATTTTTTTCGCCAGCTTCGTAGGAGCGGTAGTTTTGTAACTTCGCTGATTTGAGGGCGGATGGTTTTTTATTTGGGTTTTTCGTCAAGATTTTTTCGGATGAAGGCGCAGTAAATAACCATGCTTCCGTTGAGTTGCCCGGTGTTTTTTCTTTTTGGTTTAATGTTTAAGTCGCGGACATCGTAGCGAATATTATTTTTTTGAAGTTCAAAAAGGAAGTCGACGAGTTGTTTTTGGGAGCCTTCCCAAGAGCAGTTGATGCCGAGTTCGTAGAGGTCGCCAATGATTTTTTCTTTTCGGGGTGTTGTGTTTATAATGGTTACACCGTGCCGGAGTGCGTAGGATTTTATTTGTCGGATAAGTTGGGGGGCTACGGAGTGTTGTGAGGCGGAAAAGACGCGGAGTTTGGATTGCAGTTCGGTTAGTTTTTTTACCCACTGTTTTTGGCGTTTGATGGTTTGTCGGCTAAAATCAATATTTCTTTGAAGAAGTGTTTTTTCTTGTTTCATGGCTTCGAAAGCGGCCATTTTATCTTTTACAATATACCATGTTCCACCAAGTAAAAGGGTTGCAAGGGTAAGGATTAAAAGGGTGGTTTCGCGTTGGTTTAGTTTCATTTTCTCTCCTCCATTGGGGCAATAGTAAGGGAGGCTGAAAAGAGGGTTTTGTTTTGGCGCCGGCTTGATGATTGGTTTTTTACACGATCAAAGAGTTTTGATTTTGTGAGTTTGATAAGGTAGTCGTCTACTAAACTGTCGTTGTTTGCGGCTCCTCGAATACTAACGCCTTTGGTTTTGTTGTAGCCAAAGGATGCAAGTTTGATGTCGCCTTGTGGAAGCATTCGAACCACTTCGCGTAAACATTCAAGTGCGGAGTCGGAGCGATCGGTGTAGACGGTAAGGGTGTGTAGTTTCTCGCTGTCTTGTAGGGCTTTTGCTGCTAGAGGTGAGAGTTTTAGTGATTCGTTTCGGATCTGTTCGAGCTGATGTTCGCGTATTTTGTAGAAGGTAAAAAAGAGAATTAAACTGATGAGCCAAAGTGCTAAAACTTTTCCACCAATCTGGATGGCTTTTTTTCTGATTCGTTTTCTTTGTTCGAGTTGGCTCCATTCGGCGGGAATGAGTTCTATGCGCTGTTGTTCTTTAAGTGTGCGGCGCAAAATGCCTTCGGAGAGTGGGGGGAGTTCGCCCAAGTCGTGGGGGTTAATTTTTAGTCCACTTTTTTCGGCAAGGTGTGTGCGCATGGGCGATGGAATGGGGGCGTGGGTCCAGTATTGAATGGATGTGGCTTTTTCTAAATCATATTCTGCTGCAAGTGTGGAGAGGGTGTAGGTGATTTCGTAGACGATTTCATCTAGGGCATCGGTCATTCCGTCGGTTTGTGTGTGGAGCGTTCGGAATGCAAGGGGGATTCCTCTGTTTATGATGATTAAGGAAAATCCAATTCCGTCGTCAATAAGGATGATTTCGCAAGAGTCGGAATCAATATATTTGGCATCGTTTAGAAGTTGAAGCCAGCCCATATCGCGCGAGTCTATGCTGTGAATGAAGACGCCTTTTTCCTTAAAGATTTCACCAAGCTGATCGATTTTAGTTCGTTGCGACATCGCCAACAAAAGGAGGGTGTTTTCGGCGTTGGTTTTTAAGATTTCGTAGGAATAGGCCATTTGGTCGGCGGGGAAGGGGGATATTTTGTCGACTTGCAGGTCTAGCATGGCAACAAGTTCGTCGGGGTCGGTGGTGGGAAGCGAGATCACGCGCATGAGTAAATCGGCGGTTCGGATGGGTACGCTAATGTCGCCTTTAATTTTTTCTGAGATGTCGTCGGGTAGACGAATGGATTCGAGTAGTTGTTCGGGGGGCTCGTCAGAAAGGTCTATTGGAAGGGTGTCGTGACAAACCGGTTCCACCCCCTCGGGAGTCACTTTTACAGTGGTCCATTCAATTCCCGTGGGTGTGCGGCATAGTGCTGTTATATGTTTTTCGCGTTTTCGCATTATTTCCTTTCCTGGCTTTCTTTCCAAAAAACAATTTGGGCGGAACGGGATGAAAGCATAAAGATGGCGGTAATTCGATATTTTTTTCCAAACGAATCACCTACAGAGGTTACCCGAACAAAATCGCTCTTTAACTTAAATTTATTTGGGTTCGCCCCCACATCGCTTAACGAGTTAATTCCATCATCTAGGGTACCCGCTTCTCCGTCCAATCCTTTGCGTAATTCAAAAATACTTTCAAGTTCCCAGTCTTCATATTCAGAAAAGCTGAGCAGTACATCAGGCGTAGCACTGTTGATATTTACTTTTCCGTCGCCCCAAACCGTCAGCAATTTTGCGATGCCTTGAATAGCTTCGCCTTCGTCATCGGCGGGTTTTCCATACAAGTATTCGGGGCGCCAACCCTTAATCAGGAGCAGTTCTTCTACGCTGTCGAGTGGACCATTTTTTACTGGGTAGCCGCGCTCCACATAAAAGGGATCGTCGGACTCAGCTCCATTAAGTGCATGGGTGTCGTTTTCATCGATCCAATCCCGCAAACAATCCACAAGTGTGTCCCATTCGGTCGTGGGAATATTGGCATTTTCAAAAAGTTCCCGCCACTCCTGCTTTGAGAGTAAATTAATGTTTCGCCCATTTTCGGCGGACTCGATGGTCACTGAAAAAGAGCCATTGGTCATTTGAACCGTCGTTGTGCTTTGCAGCCCACGTTTTGCAAAAAGAGCCGCCTTCATAAATCCGTTAGGGTCTTCTGCTAGCTCTTCAATTTCTAATTGTTTTGCTTTGCTTCGCCGATCCAAAATTGCACGAGCATATTCAATTCCCGACTTCGCAAGAATCTCGGCTTGAAAGTGCTCCTTGCGGTAAGAAATAAGGTTGGTTTCAAGCGACACTTCAAACATAAAAGAGGAGATAATCACCACAAGCAACATTAAAATGCCAATCACAATCAGTAGTGCCGCACCCTCCTTCTTTTTATGTTTTTCTGGAATTGATCTTTTCATGAACACCTATTTACGCCTTCCGCTAATTCGTCTTCCCCGAGAAGTTTTTGTGGGATTTTTTAGACGAATCTTCACCGATTTCGCCACAGGAATATCGATTACTCTTGTAAAAACAACCGGCTTTTCGCCTTTATTTATCGACGGAACAAAAAGACTAACCTTAATCCGCTCAGGCACCGAATTTTTTTTCTCCCACGTGTCTTCCCACTCCTCGGTTTTTTCGTTGTACACTAAAATTTCAAGTCCTTGAATCGCCCGCGAAACCAAATATGGTTCCGGGTCATTTTGCCGGTTTGGATCATCCATATCCACCAATGCCGGAACTGCTTTTGAAAAAAGAGCCGGCTCGCCATTTTCATCGTCGTCGATATAAATTTTAATCCGATGCGGTCCGTTGCGTAACGGCGAGTTTCGAGGCATAAAAGCAGGAGAAACCGTTACAAAACTCAGAGAATCTGTAGGAAGATCGCCACTATTCTTTTTCTCAAAAAGAAACGCATATCGTTTTCGAGGATTGTAAAAATAGAGCGTCGAATCCAGTGCTTGCGACAATTTGTTAATTGCATATTCGCCATGCTGCACATCTTCAAGAATCTCTGTCCCCCGCTGCCAACCGTGAATAACGGCGTTAAACGTTTGTGAAACAATCGCAATGATAATACTAAAAATTACAATCGCCACAATCAACTCCAACAACGTGAAGCCATCTCTCGATTTAAACTGACGGGGCAATCTTTTCATCCTAAAACTTTTTTTTCACACGCTCTGCATCTGGGGCATATCGATACGCCGTAACCTCTTCCCACGCATCCCGACTTGTTGAATTCCACGAGACCCGAGTCGTCACCAAAAACAGACCCGGTCGCTCCTCTTCATCCACCGCTTCAACCGTTCTTGTCCACGAATATCCCGGAACATCTTCAAAGCTACCCGACTCTGTAAGCGCCTCCATTTTTTTTGACTGAAGCGGGTTTTCAACATCAACCTGTCGAATGAGTTCTTGCGCCCTACTTAATGCGCGCGCACGATGAATCGACACCAACAATTGTGTCATCGACGTCATCAACGGGAGCAAAGCAATTGTTATAATCACCAGCGCTAGCAACACCTCAATGAGTGTCATTCCATATTTAGATGTTGAATCTCTTTTCATATCCAAAGCGATATTCTCAATATCTGAACCTTTAATAAAGACAAACACGCTACTTTTTTACATTTCGATCAAAACCGTGAAATTAGAATGAGGGAACTGTAGAACAGATGAACAGAGGAATATGGCTTGGAGCGAAGCGGGTTTTTAATTTGTTTAGAGGTGGGGTTTTTAATCGTAGGCACAAAAAAAACGGGACTCGGATGAGTCCCGTTTTTGTGGGGATTGTTTGGTTTAGCCGACGAGGGCAAGCAGGACGCCTGCGGCTACGGCGGAACCGATTACACCGGCTACGTTTGGTCCCATGGCGTGCATGAGTAGGAAGTTTTGCGGGTTGGCTTCGAGGCCTACTTTGTTGGAAACACGTGCAGCCATCGGTACGGCGGAAACACCTGCTGAACCAATAAGCGGGTTGATTTTCTCTTTGCTGACTTTGTTCATCAGTTTGGCGAGAAGAACCCCTGATGCGGTTCCGATGCAGAAGGCAGCTAGTCCGAGTGCCAAGATGCCAAGGGTGTTGGCATTTAGGAATTTGTCGGCGGCTAGTTTTGATCCTACGGCGAGACCGAGCATAATGGTTACAATGTTGATGAGCGAGTTTTGCGCAGTGTCGGAAAGACGATCCACAACCATGGATTCTTTCATGAGGTTACCGAGCATGAGCATTCCGATGAGCGGTGTGGCGGAAGGAAGAAGTAAGATACAGAGTACAAGTACCATAATGGGGAAGATGATTTTTTCGGCTTTGGATACGTGACGAAGTTGTTTCATCTCGATGGCACGTTCTTCTTTGGTGGTGAAGAGGCGCATGATTGGAGGTTGAATAATGGGAACGAGTGCCATGTAGGAGTAGGCGGCTACGGCGATTGCACCAAGTAAGTTGGGCGAAAGCCGTGAGGAGAGGAAAATGGCGGTAGGTCCGTCGGCTCCTCCAATAATTCCGATAGATGCGGCATCCTTTAGATTAAAGTCTACCCAGCCTGTTTTGGCTAATGCGAGGGCACCGAGTAGGGCAATAAAGATGCCGAACTGAGCGGCTGCGCCAAGTAGTGCGGTTTTGGGGTTGGCGATGAGCGGACCAAAGTCGGTCATGGCTCCCACACCCATAAAGATGAGTAGGGGGAAAACCCCTGATTGAACACCAACGGTGTAGAAGTAGTAGAGGAATCCTGCGGGTTGTCCAGGAACTCCTAGTTCAGCAATACCTGCTACAGGAATATTGGTGAGGATGGCTCCAAATCCAATGGGAAGGAGTAGGAGTGGTTCAAAGCCTTTTTTGATGGCTAAGAAGATGAGGAGAAGTCCAACCAGGATCATGACAAATTGTCCTGCTCCTTTGGGGAGTAGTCCTTTTGGTTTTAGATGACCCCTATCGATGTTTTCAGTCATTTCTAGGTGAAGGGGTTCAATTTCTTCTTTTGAAACCCCAGCGATAAGAGCGGCTTTAAACGCTTCGTTTGCTTTTTGCTTGTATGCGTCTATTGCTTCTTTTTTTTCTGGTCGGCTTGGAAATTTGAGCACGGCTAACTCGGCTTCGAGTAGCGCCACTTGATCCTTGGCGCAGTCGGCGTTCTTGGCGTGTTGAATAAGTTCTTCAGCACTGTGAACGTGTCGAGCAGTAATTTCTGAAGCAGCTGCTTTTAGATAGGCTTCTTCTGTTTCTTGTGCTTTTTCTGTATCCGTTTTTGGATTCATGAAACGGTAGATTCCCGTTTCATGCCAAATTTTTGTAAAGCCTTTTTTGATGGACATTTTTTCTTCGGCCTGCGCTTGGAAGCTGGTGGCTCCCAAGATGGCAAATAATAAAATGCCGGTTGTAATGAATTTCTTCATGCTTAAATTCTCCGTTTAGAATCTGTGAATTAGTTAATCGAACCGAGGGCTTGACCAGCAGTAACCTGTGCGCCGTTTTCGGTGGCGATCGAGGTGATTGTTCCGCCGGCAGAGGCTTTCACTTCTACTTCCATCTTCATGGCTTCTACGATAAAGAGGACGTCGCCTTCGTTTACATGATCACCAACCGAAACGTTGATTTTCATTACTTTGGCATTCATCGGGGCTTTAATTTCGATGGAATCGGCCGATTCGTGAGCTACGGTAGCGTTTCCTGCTGAGGTTTCGATTCCGTCGGCTACTGCGATGTTGTACGACTTACCGTTTACGGTTGCTTTGTCGCCACTGACTTCGATGGCAAATTGTTTTCCGTTTACGGTTACGGTATATCCACCGTCGCTTCCGCCACTGCTTGCAGCGGGTTCTGATTTGGAGAGCGCTCCTTTACGCACACCGTTGATTTCGGTGTTTCCAAGAAGGAAGTCGATTCCTTTTTGTTTACAAGCAGCTGCGATAAAGATATTTTCGTCGCTCTCTTCGATGTTGTTTTCTTTCAACATTTTTGTGGCGGCCTCGATTCCTTTGGTCTCGTCGCGGTCGTTGATGTCGACGGGATTTTCGGTGGTGGGTTCGAGTTCAAGTTGCTCAGCAGCAATTTTAACAATTTCCGCATCGGGTTTAACGGGGGTTTTACCGAAGTAACCCAAGACCATTTTTCCGTAACCTTCTGCAATTTTTTCCCAAGGGCCAAAAATCACGTTGTTAAAGGCTTGTTGGAAGTAGAATTGCGAAACAGGTGTAACGGAGGTTCCGAATCCGCCTTTACGGACGACTTCGCCCATGGCGTGAATACACTCTTCGTATTTGTCCATCATGTTGTTGTCGCGCATCATTTGCGTGTTAGCGGTAAGCGCTCCACCGGGCATAGGCGACCAAGGAATCATGGGTTCAACGGCTTTGGCTTCGGGAGGCATCATGTAATCGGCCATGCACTCTTTGAATACCGATTCTGCAACCATTACTTTGTCGATGTCGATGTCGAGTTCGTAGTCTTCACCACGTAGGGCGTGCCAAAGCGTGGCGACGTCGGGCTGACAGGTTCCGCCAGAAGCTGGTGCCATCGAGCAATCCACTTGATCCGCACCTGCTTTAATTGCAGCAATATATCCAACGGTTCCGATTCCAGCGGTTTCGTGAGAGTGGAAAACCAATTTGGTTTCGCTTGGCAACATTTTACGCGCCATCTTAATGGTTTCATAAACTTTTTTGGGGGTTGATGTACCCGACGCATCTTTAAAGCAGACGCTTGTGAAGGGAATGCCGGCATCTAAAATACCTTTCAAGGTTTTTTCATAAAACTTGACGGTGTGTGCTCCTGTGCATCCTGGAGGAAGTTCCATCATGGTTACTACGACTTCGTGGTTTAGTCCTGCGTTAGTGATCGATTTTCCGGAGTCGATTAGGTTGTTTACGTCGTTGAGTGCGTCGAAGTTACGGATGGTTGTGATTCCGTGCTTCTTAAACATTTTGGCGTGTAGGTCGATGATGTCGCGTGATTGCGAATCCAATCCGACTACGTTAATACCACGAGCGAGGGTTTGAAGGTCTGCGTCGGGACCGGCGGCTTCGCGGAACTTGTCCATCATGTCGAAGGCTGATTCGTTGCAATAGAAGAAGGGAGCTTGGAAGCGGGCACCGCCGCCTGCTTCGAAATGGGTGATTCCTGCTTCTACACACGCTTTAACAGCGGGTAGAAAATCTTCGGTTAATACGCGTGCACCGTAAACGGATTGAAAGCCGTCACGAAATGCGGTGTTCATGATATGAATAGTTTTTTTCTTAGCCACAATATTTATCCTCTCTGATTTTTAAAAATGGGTTAACGTTTTGCTTTTACAGCAGCGATGGCTACTGCAATTTCTTCGATTTCATTATTTGAATTGGGTGCTTTTGCAGATTGTTGCGCCTCTTCAGGAAAGAGATGTGCAAATTTCTGAAAAAACCGTGCGGAGCCATTCATGGCTAAAATCATCAGAACAAGAAAGAGAAACACTGTTCCCATTCCGATAATCATTAAAAAAATACCTTCGGTCATTTGTTGTCTCCTTGAATTAAAAAAATGAGGAGCTTGTATACGTAAAATCTTCCTGTATAGCTAGTGAAAAGAGCGATTTTTATTAAAGAATAAATTCATCAACAAGGATACGGGGTTAAAAATGCAATTTATCGTGGAGTGGTTTGAATCTCTAAATTCTACAAACGCATTTTTGCGCAAGAAGTTAGCGAGCACGAATGAGGAGCTAGACGGGTGTGTAATTTCAACCTACGAGCAAACAAAGGGCCGCGGCCGCGGAACGCGAAGTTGGGTTTCATCGCCCAGAACCAATCTGTGTTTTTCATTTTTCATAAAAACGGACGTAAAGCTTGTAGACGTTCCCTCTTCCACCATGGCAGTTGCGCTGGGAGTGACCGAATGGTTAAAAGAACAGGGCGTGAATGCAACCCCCAAATGGCCCAACGATGTTTTGGTGGACGGGAAAAAGATTTGTGGGATTCTTTCTGAACACGTTGACCAGGGCATTGTGGTGGGCGTGGGGCTAAACATAAATATGAACCGCGACGAAGCCGAAAAGATTGATCGACCGGCTACCTCGCTCTTCATAGAAACGGGCAAAATGCTCCCTCTTCCCGACGCATTAGAATCGTTGCTTCTTAAAATAGGGGGCTGGGTTGAACGATGGAAAGGTGGCGGATTTAAAGCCATTCAAGAAAGCTGGATTCAACAGGCAGGTCCACTTGGAAAATCGCTTTGTGTACACGATGGAGAAATCATAAAAACCGGAAAGCTGGCTGGATTTGGTTCCTTTGGTGAGTTACATTTACAAACCAATCAAGGCCTCGAAATTATTTGGTCGGGCGAAATCCCTTTGGAGAAAAAACAATGAAAAAAGAAAATGTAATCTATCTATTAATCCTTTCTGTTTTGTTATCTGGATGTGCCACGGGGAAAAAATATACCTACCCGAAAAATCAAAAACCCTTGATTGTACGGATGGAAACCACAGGATATTGTGAATGCAAAAAATGTTGTGGATGGAAACGGAACTGGTTATTTCAACCCGTTTACGCATCGGGCCCTTTAAAAGGAAAACGAAAAGAAGTAGGTATCACCGCCATAGGAACAAAAGCGGACTGGGGAACCATCGCCGCCGACACGCGTCGCTATCCCTTTGGAACCATTATGTACGTCCCCGGTTACGGCTGGGGACGCGTCGAAGATGTTGGCAGTGCCATAAAAGGACAGCATATCGACCTCTTTTTCCCCTCCCACAAACGCGCTCTAAAATGGGGGCGAACATGGAAAACCGTAAAAATTTGGAAACCAAAATATAAAATGAAATAGACGATCTGCATCATTAAGGAGATCCAGCGTGAGTAAAAAAGAGAGCAGGAGAATGTTTAATGTTTGATTCTATACAGATGCTTCAAAAGCTTGGTTGGGA
>Ga0256845_1002746_pt1 | contig 12453 bp, 7 predicted proteins | sample RiftiametaG_FD_189101 | JGI IMG/M metagenome (GOLD analysis project Ga0256845, IMG submission 189101) | Tube worm associated microbial communities from hydrothermal vent at the East Pacific Rise, Pacific Ocean - Riftia | ecosystem: Host-associated > Annelida > Integument > Unclassified ... | reverse complement strand
CCAACGGGCGTGGTGGCGATATCTCAAGAAGCTGGAATAGAATTTTTGCAAACTTTTTGTTTGAGAGGGGCAACTTTGCCTTGAGTTTCAGGCCATATTTCAGGATTGAAGAGGATGCAAGTAGTGATGATAATCCTGATATAACAGACTATCTTGGTCACTACGAATTGCGGGTGGGATATAAATATAAAGAGCATGTTTTCAGCGCCATGTCGAGAAATAATATTGAGTCAGGTTTTGAAAAGGGTGCAATCGAGTTGAGCTGGAGTTTTCCTCTTTGGGATTATCCATTTTTAAAAGGGTATGTGCAGTATTTTTATGGTTATGGAGAAAGTCTTATTGATTATGATAATAGGGTCAACAAGATTGGTTTAGGTATTTCTCTGTCTGACTGGCTGTAAGAACAAAAATAAATGACGAATTTTTTGTCAGGCTGGTTTTATCTTACCTGGCGAGTATAACGAGTGACGAAGGGGAAAGGTCAAGATTGATCGAACAACCAGTATCCGGTACCGGCGGATCAAGGGGAAGTTCGAATACAAGTTCTTCTCCTTCTGAGATGAGCGTTACTTTGTAGGTTGAACCCTGGAATTGACGCATTACGATTTTGCCGGTGATGGACAATGTGTTTCCGTTAATCGGTGTTTCTCTGAGAGTCGCTCCTTCAGGGCGGATTAACAATGTGGCTTCTGTTGAAGGATGCGAAGGTATATTTTCCAGATGCAATCTAAATGATCTGCACTGGAAAGTGGAATTGCTGTCAACTTTCCCCTGCAGGAGATTACGAAATCCCAGAAATCTGGCAACACTGCTGTTTGCCGGGTACCGGTAGATGTTTTCTGGAGTGTCGAATTGTTGAAGTATACCCTCGTATAAAATGGCAACTTTGTCGGCAACACTAAAGGCTTCCGACTGGTCATGTGTCACGAAAATAGAAGTAACCTTAAATGATTTTAAGATAGTGCGGATTTCAAGAGCGAGCCTGTCACGCAAGGTTTTATCGAGAGAACCAAGAGGTTCATCAAGAAGAAGGAGCTCAGGTTCAGGGGCCAGACTGCGTGCAAGAGCAACTCTCTGTTTTTCTCCACCTGACAGTTCGTCAATCTTCCTTTCGTCAAATCCTTTAAGTCCAACCAGTGTAAGCATTTTTTGGACACGACGCTCAATTTCTTCTCTGGTATGTTGTTGCATTTCAAGACCAAAGGCCACATTTTGAGCAACATTTTTATGGGGAAATAGAGCGTATTCCTGAAACATCATACCAAAATTGCGTTTGTGCGGCGGGATTAAACTGATATCTGTGTCTTGAAAATAAATTGAACCGCTTTCTTCATTTTCAAGACCTGCAAGAAGCCGGAGAAGGGTTGTTTTGCCAGACCCTGAAGGGCCGAGCAGACAAAGTATTTCACCGTTTTCAAGAGTGAAATTGATATCTTGCAGGAGCGGGTATCCCTCATAGCTATTACAGAGTTGCGTGACTTTCAGGAGATGTCTGGTTTTGGTTTGCATGGTTTTCTACAAATTCCTCTTAAACAATAGGTTTTCCTGGATTGGGCGTATCCAATCTGCCAATCAACCAGAAAGCTGTACTGGTTACAAGCATAAGAATTGTGCTCATGGCCATGGCCTGCCCATAGTTCAGATCTCCTGGCTGGCCTAAAAAACGAAAAATGGCTACCGGTATAGTTGCAGTGTGCGGTCTTGTTACAAAGGTTGAGGCTCCAAACTCCCCCATGCTGATAGAAAATGCAAATACACCGCCTGTAGCAACAGCTTTTTTGATAATGGGAATATCCACTTTCTGCCAGATTTTAAAAGGAGGTGCTCCAAGGAGAAGAGCAGCTTCTCTGAGATTGTCCGGTATTTGCCTGAGACTTGGCAGAATACAGCGGACAACAAAAGGAAAGGCCACAAGTGAATGGGCAATAGGTACAAGTGCGAGAGAGTCACGCAGGTTGAGTGGTGGCGTGTTAAGGGTGATAATATAGCCAAAACCAAGTGTTACAGCCGAGGTTGCAAGAGGCAACATTATTATTGCGTCCCACAGCGTTGTATGCCGTCCTTTTTTCGAGGCAAGGTAAGTTGATGCCAACAGGCCGAGGCTCACGGAAATTATCATGGCGGTAATGCCAAATCCGACACTGTTTACTACTGCAGATATTGGAGGCACCGCAAATACTGATCTGGTTTGGGTGGTAAAAAGTGCTAAATAATAGGCAAAGGTAAGACCGTTTTTGCCAGTGATTGATCTGATAATGAGGGCGAGGAGGGGAGAAAGCAGCAATAAAGTCATGAAAAGAAGGTTAGCAGCTACTATTAGCTTTTGCAGGGGTGTTTTGGTTTGAATGGCTGTTTCATTTGCTGAATCACCAAAGAACCCGATTGCTGAGTTTTTTCCAAGCCTGGCATGCAGCCACATGAGAAAGAAGTTTATACATATTTGTATAAGTGAGAGTGTCGCCGCCATTGGCAGGTTAAAAAGCTGTATGGACTGGCGGTAAATTTCCACTTCAATGGTTGAATTACCAGGTCCACCAAGGATAAGGATTACACCAAAACTAGTGAAGCAGAAAATAAAAATGAGCAAAGTGGCTGAGCCTATTGCCGGCAGCAAAAGAGGCAGAGTGATACGGAAAAATGTTTTGACAGGTGATGCACCAAGCATGGTTGCAGCGGATCTAAGGTGTGGGTCGAGTCCAGACCAAAAGTTGCCAACTATGCGTAAGACCAGCGTATAATTGTAAAACACATGAGCCAGCAGGAAAAAATAGAATGTCTGATCGATCCTGATTGGTGGAGCAGTAAGGTCAAAAGCTGTTATCAGCCAACTGTTGAGTAAACCGTTATTTCCAAGAAGGGCGCGAAAAGCTGCAGCAGTGACTACAGTGGGTAGTACAAAGGGAATCGTCATCACTGCCTGCAGGAGGTTTTTACCAAAAAAATTATAGCGGGCAAAAATATACGCTCCAGGCAAGGCGAAAAGAAGGGTGAGAAGTGTTGAAAGCAAAGCCTGCCAGGTGGTAAACCAGATGATTTTTAAATAAATACCAGTGGAAAAGAGGCTGTGCAGTTTTTCAGGATTCCATGCTCCGTTTGGGAAAAAACTGATCAAACATATTTTGATAAGTGGATAAAAATAAAACAGTGCCAGATAGAGTAAAGGGAGGGCAAGGAGGAGCCACTTTGTTGAATATCTAGTGGATTTCATCTGCCTCTCCCTTATGTGAATTCTATCGAAGAACTGCGGTTGTCCAGGCTTCTATCCATTTGTCACGATTGGTTTCTATTGCCTTTGGACTGACCATGGCAGGTTTATCAGCAACTGTTGCGAATTTGATAAAAATCTCTGGTAGTCTGGCGTCTGTATTTGCCGGGAAAACAAACATCTGCAAAGGAATATCTTCCTGAAATTGAATATCTAGCATGAAGTCAATAAATTTTTCAGCAAGTTCACGTTCTTTTGTCCCTTTTAGTATACCTACAAACTCAATTTGACGAAAGGCGCTGCGGTTGGAAACAACTGCTGCTGTTGGGGCTTTTGCCAGTGGTTTCTCAGAATAGTAAACAACTGCTGGCGGGCTTGATGCATAGCTTACGACCACGGGTCTGTCGCCTTCTGATGCTGCGGTAAAATGGCCGAAGTATGCATCTTCCCAGCCTCCTGCAATCATTACCTTGTTTTTACGTAACTGTTTCCAATATTGAATGTAACCGTCTTCACCGAATCTGCCGATTGTTGCTAGCAAAAAGGCCATGCCTGGCGATGAAGTGGCAGGGTTTTCAACAACGGTGAGGCCCTTATATTCTGGTTTGATCAGATCCGCAAGATCGGTTGGTGGAGAAATATTATGGCTTGCAAACCATTTTTTATCATAATTCAGGCAGACATCGCCATAATCCACCGGTAGTAAACGGTTCATGGGATCAAGTTGCAACTGGGCGGGTATTTTGGCTAGAAGTGGTGCATTGTAGGGAGTAAAAATATCAGCCTTCAGTGCCCTTGATAAAAAGGTGTTATCTACTCCAAAAAAGAGATCAGCCAGCGGATTGTTTTTAGAAAGGATTGCCTGCACCAGGGCGGCCCCGGCATCGCCGGATTTAATAAAACGAACTGTTACCCCATTGTTCTTTTCAAAAGTTTCGATGACAGATTTACTCACATTAAAGCTGTCATGTGTCATTACAGTGAGGATTTTCTCAGCGTAGGCTGCTGTGGAAAAATTAAAAAGAATGAGAAGGAATATAATTCCTGCTCTCGTTAGTGTGAATTTCATAATCACCTCCAAAAAAAATTATTCGACAGGGTGCTTGCGGGGGTGCAAAGGTGCAATAAAAAAACCGCCTCCAGGGAGTGGAGACGGTTGTTGTATCACAATAGTCCCTCCGCCGGCATTATCCGGATCAGGTTAGGCGGTCGGGCTATCATAAAAAAACCCCTCTCAGCCCGGTTCAACCGAGCTCCCGCATGATGAGCACTACAATAGACTATCTTGTGAAGGTTTGCAATATCTCACTTTTTGATAAATGAATTGAATTGTAGAATAACGGACTACTCCCGGCATAATCTGTGTTCAATTTCTTCGCGTTGGAAAGATTGTTTTTTAAGGTTATGGCCAAGTCGGATAAAAAAATTTCCAAGTGTTATTCGAAATTTTGCCAAAATAGTCTGGTGGTCTTTCCGGGAAAGTGCAATCAGCCGCATGCGCCTCGCTTCTCTGAGGAAGTCTTCATGTCTTTCTTTTGCGTACATTTCGTATAACAACGGATTCATTTTGGTCTCCCATTACAATAATGATGTTCAACTATATATAGCTGCCAAGGCCGCTTAACCCGGAATCCCCGGCAGGCGTTTGTAAAAGTTCCTCTATCGCACCGGCCAGCAGTTCAATGCCTTCCTGGATCTGACTTTCATCCAACCACGCTGTGCTGAGACGGAAACAGTGCACAAAACGCTGATCGATGTCAAAAAGTGGTCCGGGTAAAAAAGATACTCCTTTATCAATGGCTTGTAGGAAGAGGGCTATGCTTGAATACCCTTGTGGGAGTTCAAGCATGATGGAAAAACTGCCCCCGGGTGTGCTCCATCGAATACCTTTTGGCATATATTTTTTGAGTGCTGCAAGGAGTGTATCCATTCGGCTTTTGTATATGGTTTGCATTTTTTTGGTATGTTTGTCAAAGCGATCTGATTTTAACAGAGTAAGAGCTATGGACTGGATAAGTGTAGGACAGGAGTGATCATTGAGCTTTTTGAGTTGTGTCAGCTGCTGAATGCGCTCGGTTGAACTGATGATCCAGCCAAGTCTTAAACCGGTCATAACCGATTTTGACAGGGAACTGATAATGATGGTTTGATCTGCGCCAAGTGCTTTGAGAATGCTTGGCTGAAGGGGCCTTGTGAAACAGTTTTCTTTAAAAATTTCATCTGCCAGGATGGTTGAACCTGTTCTTGTGGCCCATTCCACCAGAAAATTATAACGATCCGCAGAAAGATTGGTACCAATGGGATTGTGTGCATAAGGACAGAGGTAGAGCAGCGCAGGGTCTCTTGTCGCAAGTCGGTTGAGTTGTTCCGGGATGGGGCCGTTGTGGTCTCTGGTTACCGTTTCAACCCAGTGTCCCATTGCGCCAAACGTATCGGTAACACCTTTGAAACATGGCGTTTCACAGAGCACAGATTGTTCGTTTTCTTTGATGGATTGAGCAACAAGGGTAATGGCCTGCAGGGAGCCGTTTGTTATGAGCACCTGATCTGGTGTTATATGAATGTTGTTCTCGTTAAATCTGTCTGCAATTGTTTTGCGTAATTCGTAGAGTCCCTGCGGTTCTGTCATTTCGACAAGAGATGTTGTGTCGTCTGAAAATGTATCATGGGTAATATCCTCAAGAAATGATTCGGGGAGCAGGGCTGGGTCGGGTACTCCTCTAGTTAGGTTGATGATCCCTGGTTTGTCTGCAAGGGAGATGATATCGCACAGAGCCTTACTCACGCCCATTCTTAAGCGACGTGCTGCAAATTCTCTCGGGTTGCAACTGGTAGATTGTTGAACACTTTGGGAGTCGCTTCCGGCTCCATGTCTGGGTTGATTGTGTTGAGCACGTTTTTGTATTTGTTTCGCATCCTGGATAAAGGTTCCACGCCCCACATGGCAAGATGTGTGTCCGGCAAGATTCAAATCTTGAAGAGCTCGACGAACAGTTGCCTGTGTTACACCAATATCTTTAGCGAGGCATGATACCGGTGGCAGTTTATCGCCCGGTTTGAGTTCTCCTATAGAAATTGCATCGGTAATAATCTGTTTAATCTGTATATACAAAGGTGTATCGGATTGTTTGTCTATTTTATATTGTGTCATATATACCTCTCGCTTGAATTGATACAGTATTGATACAGTATAAATGCGATTGACGTCAAGGGTTATTTCGTTTCTGGACGGACACTATTTAACAGAGAGTACAGATTTACAGACAAAAATACTGTGATCAATAATGACAAAGCTGGGATGAAAAATATTGGAAGTGTTTATCTGTAACAGGTCTTTGGTTATTGGTTTATCGTTGGGGAGATGTCAGGAGAACAACCGTTTCTATATGGTGTGTCTGGGGAAACATATCAATTGGCTGGATTTTGGATATGGTGAAACCTTCGGTCAGCAGATTCTGAAGATCACGGCAGAGAGTTGCAGGGTCACAGGAGATGTAGGTAAGTTTCTTTTTTGTGAGCAGTGCGAGGTCATGTGCCAGGTCGGGTATTCCCTGTCGGGGTGGATCGATGACAACGCTATCAAATATTTTTTTTTCTTTGATGAGCTCTTTGCAGGTTGAGTGAACAGGTTTTTTTCTAAATATTACATTGTTGAGGTTGGCATGAGCCCCATTTTTTCTGGCACTTCTAATGGCAGAACCTTGACCTTCAATACCTAAAACGTTCTTTGACAGTTGGGCAAGAGGAATGGAAAAATTGCCCATGCCACAAAAAAGATCAAGGACAGTGTCATCTGAGGAACAATCACAAAATTTAAGAACTGTTTCAATTAGTTTCCGATTTTGTGTGAGATTTAACTGGCAAAAACCGGAGGCCTCCCAGGACAGGTCAAGACCTTCAGATAAACCGGACAGGTGTGGATAGCGTATAGTGAGTAGCCTGTCTTTTTGATTTTCAGAAGTATAGCCAATTGGGCCTGTTGTTTGAAAATTGTTGCCTGAAAAATAAATTGATTCTATGGAATCGATGGCCAGCACCAATTTTTCAGCTGCTTTTTTGTCGGCTGGCCTTGGTTTACGCACTATACGAAAAATACAGATTGTTTTATCTGATTCAGGGTTTCGCAGCAATTCCAGTTCTGAACAGTATTTTGTCAGTGTCTGAAAAAAATCGTCACTGATAAGCGCAGAAAGTGAAGCGTTGATTGTTTTAGCAGCGAGCATGCATGAATCAATGGCAATAATTTCATGTGAACGAAAGCGAAGAAAACCTATCTGCCCAGAATTTTTAACCTGCAACCGAATCCGCTGTCGATAACCGAATTCGTTATTAGATTTGATGGGGGGAGCCACAAGTTGAACTGCTGCCTGGAGTGCTTTATCTTGCTGTCGAGCCAACAATTCTTTTATGATATCTTTTTTGATGGTAAGCTGAAGGACATAGTCGCAATGCTGAAGATCACACCCCCCACAATGCGTATAATATCTGCAGGGTGGTTTTCTTCGTAGTGGATGTGGGGTAACAATGTGCTGTGCTTTGCCAAAAGAATGATTCTTTTTCTTTTCTTCAATTGTTGCGACAACGGTTTCTTCAGGCAGGGTATTATGGATCAGGACTATTTGTCCGTTATTAAGATGGCCGAAACCGTATCCGCCGTTTATTACCTTAGTAATTGAAATTGTCTGCAGTGTCATTGTTCCTGCTTTCTTGCATTTTATTGAGAATGTTTTTACATATAAAAGAAGCTTTACACATACGCCATTTTGGTTAATTTTCCCATGCTAATTTTGAGGTAACGGATCTTCCTTGTTTTTTCGAATTCTTTTTCTTTTGCTGTCTTTATGTTTGTGTTTCGCACCGTTTGCGTTTTCCGCAATGAGCGTCGTGGTCTCAATTAAGGGAATACCTGCTGATAGCCCTTTGCATAAGAACATTCTTGCACATCTGAAGCTCTACCAACAGAAAAATAATGAACGCTTACAGGTCTCAGGTGTGAGACGGCTGCATAGGCAGGCGGACAGCGATATCAGGTCTGCTCTGGCTCCTTTTGGTTATTATAATCCTGTTATTCAAGACAGTTTGGAAGAAATTGAGGGTACCTGGTCTGCAACATATATTGTCAGCAAGGGGCCACCAATGGTGGTGAAAAATATAGAATTGAAACTGGATGGGCCGGGGCGATATAATGCACTTCTTCTCGAAGCATTGGCAGAGTTTCCATTGAAACCTGGAAAAATTTTAGATCAGCAGCTCTACGAGCAAGGAAAAAAACGGCTTGTTCATCTGGCCTTTGGGGAAGGGTTTCTCGACGCTGTTTTTGTTGAACATGCGCTGCTAATCGACAGGGAAGAAAACGGTGTTAATATTCGGCTTGTGTTGCAAACCGGTGAGAGGTATTTTTTTGGTGAAACAATTTGTCTCAATCCCATCTTGAAACAAAATCTTCTCGACAGATATTTGCCTTATATGGAAGGTGAACCATATCGTTCAGCCAAGCTTTTTGAATTGCAGGCAATTCTCTATAAAACTGATTATTTTAGCAGAGTTATCGTTAAAGGTCTTACCGGAAAAGCGGTGGATCATTATATTCCCGTTGAGGTGGAACTTACAGCGCCGGAACATCTAAACAAATACACATTTGGTGCGGGCTATGCAACAGATACGGGAGTAAGGGGTAAAGTCGATTGGTCCAACAGGCTGTTTAATGCCAAAGGACATAAAATTAAAGTTTCTCTTCAACTTTCAGAACTGGCAAATACCATTGCTCTAGATTATACGATTCCAAGAAAAGATCCTCGGTATGATTCTTTTTCACATATTCTGTCATATCAAGACAGGAAATGGGACGATACAAATACCCAGTTGTTTTCGGCTGGAGTCAACCGTGTTTATAAGGGGCCACGCTTTAATTACAGTACCGGTTTGGTGATTCGTGATGAAGTGTATGATGTGGGTAATACAAGTGGTGACTCGACACTTTTGATTCCGTCATTGAATTATGGGTTTGTTTTTGCGGATGATATTAAAAAAACCCAGAATGGTTTGAAGTCAACTCTAGGAATTCTTGGTGGGTTTGAGGGTATTGTTTCCGACGCAAGTTTTATACAGTTCACTTTCGGTAGTAAAATGATTGTTACACTCCTGGATGATTGGCGATTAATAGGTCGCGGTGCTCTTGGTGGTACTCTGGTAGATTCTATAAATGATTTGCCGCCTTCTCTTCGTTTTTATGCAGGTGGGGACAATACCATTCGTGGATATAAATATAAATCAATTGGTTCTGAAGATTCATCCGGAACGGTTATTGGCGGTAGATATCTAGTGGTTGGCAGTATAGAGCTAGAGCGTGTAATTGTACATCAATGGAGTGTTGCAGCGTTTTGGGATGTAGGAAATGCAACAGATGACTTATCCCTTGATTTTTATCAGGGTGCAGGGATTGGAGTGAGATTCCGGCTACCTTTTGGTCAAGTGAAACTGGATCTGGCTTCAGCTGTAAGTGAAGATGGGCAGCCTTTTCGTGTTCATTTGACTGTGGGAGGCGACCTTTGATGAAAAAGGTAGTGAAACGAGTCTCTTTTTACCTATTATTTTGTATCTTTCTTTTTCTTTTATGTTTTGGCTGGCTATTTTTTACCGGTTCCGGGTTTCGTTTTCTACAAACAGGAATTAATAATTTTAGTTGGAATTGTATTTATATTGGCCAGGTTGATGGACGTTTGTCCGGTCGTTGGTCTCTACAAAATCTCCAAATCCAATTTAGAGATCTAAGTGTTTCTTTAGGGACCTTGCAGTGTAACTGGTCTTCATGGAAAATCATTTTTGGTGAGGTGAGTATTTCCCAGTTATTTTTGAGAGATGTTGTTATTTCTCTTAAAGACAATGCAAACGGCAACTTACCTGATAAATCATCTTCTCAGAAAATGCCAATTGTATTATTGCCCCTTTCTTTTGAAGTTGACAAATTGTTAATAGAAGACCTGCAACTTGTTGATCAGAAAAACAGTCCGTTACTAATAATGGATCTTTTCAGAGCACGTCTGGAAACGGACGGACAACGCGTAGCCATCAATGATTTTCTATTACAAGGGCCTGATTACAGTTTGAGTATGCACGGCTTTATTGAAGCAGGTCATTTATGGCAGGTCGATCTCTTAGGGAATTTGAGTCTGGCCGGTTTTGGTTTCCAAGGCATGGAGGGAACCTTTTCTATATCAGGATCTCTTGATAGTCCCGATGTTCAACTTGGCTTAATCTCGCCTGCTGATATCCGTATTTCTGCTAAAATTGAAAACATGTTGGATTCACCAGAATATAAATTGAAGCTGGAAGGCCATAGTGTAGATTTGTCAGCACTTATTGAGAATTGCCCTGAGATTAATCTTAGTTTTGTTACAGGTGACCTCAGCGGGAATACGAAGGGGTATCGTGGGCTTGTAAAGGCAACTGGGGCATATGATTTGCTTGATAATCTTGAACTCACGAGTACGATTTCCGCAGATTGGTGGGGTATTGATTTTCTTTCTCTGCGGATAGAAAAAGGAGAAAGTTTTGTACAAGCCATGGACAGCAGTATTTCATGGAAAGATATTTTTAGTTGGGAAGGACATTTCATTGTAAAAGATCTGGATCTTTCTCAGTTTCATGAATCTTTGCCCACAGCAGTTTCTGCAGAATTTATAAATCATGGCAATGTTCTTGAAAATGGAGTCGATGTTTCTTTTAATATTAACACGCTTGAAGCAGCGGTGCAGGAATACCCGTTGTTGGCAAGTGGTACCATTTTTCTCACCGAGACTGGTATATCAAGTGATGGGTTTCTCATACAAAGTCGTGATTTACAGGGTTCTGTGGCAGTTCGTTCTGGTCATTTTTTATGGTCAGAAAAGATCAGTTGGTCCGCAGATTTTTCTCTGCAGAATTTTGATCCGTCCTGGGTGTACCCGGGTTTCCCAGGTAATATCAATGGGAGTTTTGTAGGCTTTGGTGAATTAGGTAAGGCCGGAATAAACGGTGCTTTAACCGTTGAAGGTCTTTCCGGAAATTTGCGTGGGAATGAACTCTCTGGTGGGGGGAAGATCGATTTTCGTGATGGGGATGCGCAGACATCTGGTTTAGTAATAAGAAGTGGTCAGTCAGAACTGGTTGTTAGCGGCAGTGCTGGAGAAAAAGTTGAACTTGATATTTCTCTACTCTCACCAGATATTGGACAAATGATACCAAACAGTGGCGGAACGATAAAAATCAAAGGAAATATTGGTGGAAGCTTTTCAACACCTGAAATTGATTTGACATTTGAAGGGGAAGATCTTTTTTATGCAAAAGACAAGATCGATTTGCTGGCAGGAAAAATTCATTTAGAACCCCAAGAATCTAAAGTTTTAAACGGATCTCTTTCTGCCGAAAATATACGCATTGGCAGAGTGGCAGTGAAAACAACTGCGCTTGATATTTCCGGAACATTTGCTGATCATGAAATTATTTTCGGGGCCGAATTTGACCAATATGGAACTTTGAGAATGAAAACAAAGGGAAGTTTTAATCATAATTGGGACGGTCAAATTTATGAATTATTCTTGAAATCCCGGCGATATGGTGATTTTGCACTAAAAAATAAGGCTGCACTGAAAATTAGTTTGAATGACATACAATTGGATTCTGTTTGTCTCAGGAATAGTCCAAGTGAGTTTTGTTTGGGTGGTGAAATTGACTTGAGTAAGGGAGCTCAATGGTCAGTGCAGAGCTTTCTCCGTGATTTTTCTTTGGATTTTATTAATCAGTTGAATGTGTCTCCTCTGCATTTTACAGGTAGGGCCTCTGGCAATCTCATCGCTAATGGTGATGAGAACCATATAGAACGTGTTGAGTTTAATGTAATTATTCCACGGGCTGATATGGAGCTTGAAGACTTTGATGAAGATTTTAATGATATCAAATTTGTCGATCTGCAGTTAGAAATGAATCTTTCTGATGGCGTGTTTAACGGAAATCTGTCTAGTCGCACAAACAACGATGGTCTGTTAAAAGTCAATATTGATATTGAAGGATTAGGAGACTTCAGTATACCTGTTGAACGTTTACCCGTTGAAGGTCAATTGGAAGTAGTTGATTTTGACCCTTCTTTTTTTGCGGAATTTACTGATTATACAGTTATACCAAAAGGTAAGGTTGATGCCCATGTCACTGTTAGTGGTACCGTTGGAAATCCTCAGATTGTAGGGAAAACCACTTTTGAGGGTGGTACGGTG